>WBZU01000457.1_pt1 | contig 35036 bp, 21 predicted proteins | sample 5204311 | NCBI WGS metagenome assembly WBZU01 (sample SAMN12344359, study PRJNA552823) | activated sludge metagenome | biome: Activated sludge suspended growth; feature: Nitrification reactor; material: Wastewater; isolation source: activated sludge from nitrification reactor of wastewater...
GAAAAGGCGGTGAGTGATGCGGCCGCCAGCTTTCTCCCCGCAGGCGGCACCGCGCTGATCTTGTTCCACAGGCTGCGGCCCACGAAGTAGCGCTCGTAGCCGCTGAACAATTCATCTCCGGCATCGCCACTGAGGGCGACGGTGACATGTTTGCGCGCCATCTGACAGACCAGGAAGGTGGGGATCTGCGAGTAGTCGGAGAAGGGCTCATCATAGAGCGCCGGCAGCCTCGGAATCACATCCAACGCCTCGCGCGGCGTGACATACATTTCGGTGTGGTCGGTGCCGAGATGGGCGGCCACTTCCTTCGCAAACACGGCTTCATTGAAGTTCTTCTCATGAAAGCCGATGGTGAAGGTGCGCACGGGCCGTGTGCTCTGCGCCTGCATCAACGCCACGATCGTTGAGGAATCGACCCCGCCGCTCAGGAACGCGCCCAGCGGCACGTCTGCAATCATGCGTTGTTTGACGGACTGCATGAGCAGCCGCTCCAGTTCATCAATGGCCTCCTGCTCGGTGCCGGTGAAGGGATTGGTCACTGATGTTTCGGCGACCTTCTTGATGTCCCAGTAAACTTGCGGACGCGGCCGATCGGTGCCGCCGTCCCACGTTAGCAGCGTGGCTGGCGGCAGCTTGCAGATGCCGGTGTAGATGGAGTGCGGTTCGGCGATGTAATTGAGTTTCAACAAGCCGGCGATCGCATCGCGATTGATCTCTGCCTGAAAGGAGGGATGCGGCTTGAAGGTCTTCAGCTCGGAGCCGAAGAGCAGCGTGCCATCGGGCATCCAACCGTAGTAGAGGGGCTTTTCGCCCAGCCGGTCGCGGCCGAGATACAGCTTCTTTTCCTCCCGATCCCATAAGGCGAAGGCGAACATGCCATTGAACCGCCGTGTCGCCTCCAGCACGCCCCACTGGCTGAACGCGGCGAGCATGACTTCCGTGTCGCTATGACCACGCCAGGTGAATCCATGCTGCTCCAGCTCCGAGCGCAAATCGAGGAAGTTATACACTTCACCATTGAACACGATGACGTAGCGTCCGCTCGCTGAGAGCATGGGCTGGTGGCCCTCGGGTGAGAGATCGAGAATCGACAAACGCCGATGCCCCAGGGCGATGCCGTGCTGGGCATCCGTCCACACACCGTGGCTGTCCGGGCCACGAAGGTAGATGGTGTCGTTCATGCGCTGCGCGATCGTGCCGAGTTCGGCATCGGGTCGCGTGGCGGGTCCAAAGAATCCGGCTAGGCCACACATGTTGATTTGGGATTGTTGAGAGTTGGATCAGAATGGGGAGCAATTGCAGACGGGGGTGAGCCTCGATGCGCCGGATGGATGAGGCTCTCAAATCTGGCGACCACTGCGGGCAGCGCGAAGTCCTGAAGAATGCGCTGCCGGCCCTGATGCCCGATCGACCGGCGGCCCTCCGGAGGAAGCGCGATCAAACTCTCGATCGCGGCGGCCAGTGAACGGGGATCACCCGGCGGCACCACCTTTCCTGCACTGCCGAGAAGCCACGCGGAATCTCCCACATCGGTGACGACACACGGAACCGCGCAACTCATGGATTCGGCCACGACGTTGGGAAAGCCTTCGCCGAAGGCGGAGGACGAGCAGGCCACGTCCAGCGCCGCTGTCAGACGCGGCAGATCATGACGCTCGCCAAGGATGCGCAGCCCGGGAGACGGCGGCAGAGATTCGGTGCCTGCTCCAGCCACGACGAAACAAATGTCCGTGCGGCGGGCATGGAGGATCTCCGCTGCCTGCGCGAACGTGGCGAAATCCTTCATCGCGGTATTCCTGCCGAAGCGCCCCACGAGCAGCGCATCCAAAGGCAGTCCCAGTTCGCTGCGCACGGCGGCTCGTGCGTCCGCATCGGGCGCGAAGCGGGCACAATCAAATCCGTTGGGAACCAAAACGGTCTTTGCAGCCGGGTAGCCGAGGGCCTCATGCTGACGCGCGCTGACGCGGGAATTGTAAAGCACGGCGGCGGGGTTGAATCGAAGCCGGGCCAGCAGTTTGATGACGAACGCGGAGCCACGCTTTTCAAAGTCCAGTGAGTAAAGCGATTGCCGGACATTCCAAATCACCGGCACACGGCAGCCTAGCCATGATGCGAGCGAGGCGGCGAGATTTCCGTGATACATCCAGCCGACGAGCACATCAGGACGAACAGCCTTCACCAGCCGGCGCAGCCTCCAGATGGAAGCCAGCGTGGGTCGCCCGGCGGCCAGCCCTAGATCGTGAACGGGGATGCCGGCCTCGCGCAGTGTCGCGGCGTGCTTGCCGCCCGGCATGAGTGATACCACTGCCGGCGCAAACCGCTTCCGATCGAGATGCGTCACGATCTGGGTGAGCATCATCTCCGCGCCGCCGCTGCCCAGGGCGGTGATAAGGAACAGTGGCCGGACGACACTCTCATCCGCGTGGGCAGGTTCAGCCCGCAGACCAAGCCGGTCAGCGGTGGCGTCGACCATGCGATCGAGGCTGAAGTTTTCTTCAATCCGGTGTCTGGCAGCCTCCGCCAGCATTCCGCGCTCGCTAACAGGGAGCTGCAGGAAACGATTCATCGCGGCACCGAGCGCCTCGGGATCTTTGCGCGGCACGGAGACGCCTGCTGCCCCGACGAGCAGGGCGCTGTCGCCGACATCCGTGACAATGCAGGGCGTGGCGCAGGCCATGGCCTCGCCCGTGACATTGCTAAAGCCCTCGCCAAAAGCCGACGCGGATACGAGCGCATCGGCCGCGGCGAATACGGCCGGCATGTCATCTCGCGGTGCGCTCCACTGCACCCGGCTTTCTATGCCGAGCGTGCGGGCGAGAGCGCGCATCCGGGCCGCATAATCATCGTCTCCGCCGCCCACGCAGACGAAGCGCGCGCGCGGATCGGCGACGGAAGCTGCCGCGCGCAGGAAGGTCTCATAGTCCTTCATCGGGCTCAGACGACCGATGATCGCGAAGAGCGTGTCGTCAGGCTTCACATTCCATTCGGTCCGCACTCGCTGCCGCGCGATCGCATCGGGCCTGAAGCGTGCGGTGTCGATACCGTTCGGCACCACGACGATGCTCCGCCCGGGATAGCCTTGCTGCACATAGTAACGCGCACCGCTGTGACTGTTGGCGATGATGAGATGCGGCACGCGGCTCAGCCATCTGCTGAGCGCGAATGCAGCCCGCCCGAGCATGCCGTAGAGCGCGGCGTCGGATTCGCTGTCTCGCAATCCCCACACCAGGCGAGCACCGGGCAGCAAGGGCTTGATCAGAGCGGCCAGCAAATTCGATTCGGTCAGGAAGCTGTAAAGCACGTCAGGGTTCGATTCGCGCACGGCTCGCACGAGCCGCCAAATAAACCCGGCCATGTCCCAGCGGCCGCGTTTCTCCAGATTCACCACTTCATTGCCTGCAGCGCAAAGTTCGGCTGTCATGGGACCGCCGTAAAAGGTGATCACGGTGACGGTCGCACCGTGTCTGGCTTTCAGACCTGCAGCCAGGGCGACAAGCTGCCGCTGAGCGCCGGCGTATCCAAGATCGCGAATGAACAGGGTGACACGCATGACTCTTGATCAGTGGCTGGCGGCCATATCTGGCTGGCTCAAGGGTTTGCGGAACACCAGACGAAACCGCGAACTGGTCAATTCATTCAGAGCCACCGCGATGCAGAACCAGTAAGCGGCCATTTCGACGAGGTTCTGGCTGAACACGGTAAACGCCCACATGGGCACCACAGCGAGCACGGCTTTTCCCCGTGCGAGCACGCTGCGCGCAGTGGTGAAGATCAGCACGCCAGCGAGCATGACTGGCCCGGCGAACCCGATGTCCAGCCAGATGGCGACCCACTGATTGTGCGGCTGCCAGAAGGAGGATGCGCAACCTGTTCCGTGCCCGACGATGGGCGAACGCAACACCGCCTCCCAGCCATCGCGCAGGTCTTTGTTGCGCTCGGATGACTCCATCTTGTCGGTATCGCCGCTAAAGATGCCGGTAAATGCGGCTACGCGATCCTGCGCGTTCTTGTCAGTTCCAAAATTGCGGCTGGCGGCCATGTCCGACAGCAGAGCGAAGCCAACCGCTGCAGCCGGGATGGCGACGGCAAAGATCAGCGCAATCTTCGTAAAGTGCCGGCGCAGATTCATCGCCGCCCAGATGCCGGTCTGAATCACGAATACCAGGAGGCCGCTGCGGCTGAGGGTAAGGCCCACGCCGACGGCCCCGATCCCGATCATGGCGATGTTCAGCCAGAAGCGCTCGTTGAGAGTCAACAGCACACCGAGCGCAAGACAAAGCACGATGATGGCATCGTTCGGCTGCGTGAGGAAGCCTGCGGCGCGCCCGGCAATCTGCGTGTATTTGGCGTAGCCGAGCCCTTCATAAAGCACCGAACCGCAATCCAATACAATGACGCCTATGGCGGCCCAGATGGCGATTTTGCGCCAGTCACCGGTGGATAGAATGACGAGCGACGCGAACATCACGAGCGTGAAGTTCGCCATGATCATCACGGCGATGCTGTGGTCGCCGAGCGCGAAATTCGTGTATCGCTGCAGCACTCCCGAATCTGCCATCCGGATGACGGGCAGCACCACGAGCAAACCCAGCGCCGGACGGAACGACGGCCTGCAGAGCAGCGCGAGACAGATGTTCACCGCCACGAGTCCGATGGTGAAGTCACGCGGCTTGATGGGGAACGTGCCCTGCGCGTAAAGACACGCCACGGCGCCTGACATGTGTCCCGCCAGCAAAATCACGGCCGTCCACGGCAGCAGGCGACGGGGCAGAGTCTTCTTCGAGTCTGGCTGCGTGGCGCTCATGCGGAAGACTGCGAATCGCGGCGTATGAGCGTGCGCAGCCGGTGGAAGATGAACGCATACATCACAACGCATGAGCCCAGATAGACCACCGCGGTGGATAGAGCGATCCCGGAAACGCCATACAATTGCATCAGGACGTAGTTGAATACGATGTTGTTCACCAGCGCCACGGCGGTGACGATGAGGGTGAACCAGTTCGCCTGCATGGCGACCACCACCCGGGCCATCAGCACGCTGGCGATGTAGAAGGGAATCTGCAAAGCTCCAAAGCGCAGCACGCTCGCCACATGCTCGGTGTCAGCTGCATGGAATTCGCCGCGCTCAAAGAGCAGGCGAACCACGAGCGGCGCCTGCCACACGAGAAGTGCCACGAACGGCGCGGACAGGCCCACCACCAGGCGGGTGGTGTGAATGAGCTGACGCCGCAGGCCAGCCCAATCCTGTCTGGCAACCGTCTGGGAGAAGAAGGGCAAAAGCACGTCAGCTGCGGCGCTTGCAGTCAATGCGAGTATGATGCCGCATATCTTGTCTGAGAAGCTCAGCGCAGTGACGCTGCCTGATGCGAGCGGAGTGGCCATCACCTGATCGATGACAGGTGCGCTGCCGATCAGGAGACTGGATACGAAGAACGGCCCCGCCTGCACCAAAACTTCCCGCACGGACGGCTCCCAGCGCCGGATACTTGCCAGCCACCACGCGCGACGCGCCGGCAGCCGGCGGGCGATGCTGATCGTCACCGCCAGCAGCGTGCACATGCTGCCAAGATCGGTGCCCAGCACCAGGAGTGATGCAGACGGATTGCTGCTGGAGAGCAGCACCAGCAGAATGGCAATCGGAGTGAGTATCGGGGCGGCAGCAGCGACCGCGAACTTCATTCCGCCACGGAGCCAGGTGCCCAGGTGCAGCGTCAGGCCGAGACAGACGAAGAAGGGAATCAACTGCCGAAGGTAGGTGCGGGCCAGCGCCTGCTTCGGCTCAGGAAAGCCGTGGCAGAGCAGGGTGATCAGCGGCCCGGCACACACATAGATGATGGCGGCGATGATCAGCAATGCGGCTGCGTGAATGGCGCCGGACTGAAGCGCGAGCCTGTCCGCCCGGCGAGGCGCCCTCTCGTGTGCCAGCCTTGAGTATGCAGGCACCAATGCAGCCGGAATGCTGTTCCCCAGCAGCGATGAAGCAAAGGTGAACACGCCGAAGGCAAGGTTGAACGCATCGATCTCATCGCTGATTCCATAGCGACGGGCGACGGCCGCGTCCTTGAAGAAGGACACTGCTTTGGCCAGCAAGGTGAGCCCCGCCACGGTGAAGAAGCCATGGACCACCGCGCGGAACATGGTTCCGCTGGCAAGCTTTGCCCTCAGCTTTTGAATCATCGCACGGAATCCCTCAGCCTCGTGCTCCGTCTCGACTCCAGACGACGCGTCTCCCCCTGCCGTAGCGGCGACGGGTGAGGCTTTGGGGATAAGAGGGGGGTCTGAAGGGTTTACAGTCACTGATATGGAAAATATAAACATATACTTGCCATTTACCTAGAAAATGATGAAATTTGTTCCTGCTGAGACCTGACTCCCGCCTCCCCTCTGCCCTCACCCCCCCTCCGTGGCCTCCAGCTCCAGCCCTCTTTTCACGCTATTCACTCCTACGTTCAACCGCGCAGGTGTGCTCCCGTATGTGTGGAAGAGTCTGTGCGCTCAAACGTTCCGCGATTTTGAGTGGCTCGTCATTGACGATGGTTCCACCGACAACACAGCCAGCCTGGTCCACGATCTGGCCGCCAAGTCGGACTTTCCGGTCCGCTACGTCTGGCAGCCAAACCAGCACAAGAAGGCGGCGTTCAATCGCGCTGTCTCACTCGCCAACGGCGAATTGTTCCTCGGCGTGGATTCGGATGACGAATGCAAGCCAGACTCTCTGGAGCGGTTTGTCCACCACTGGGAAAAGATCGACCCCGCAGCGAGAGCCGACTACTGCGGAGTTTCGACGCTGTGCGAGGACGAAAATGGGGCGCTGATCGGAGACCGGTTTCCGTGCGTCGAGTGGATGGATTCGAACTACACGGAGATGACTTACCGTTGGAATGTGAAGGGCGAAAAGTGGGGCTTCATGCGCACTGAGATCCTGCACGAGTATCAGTTCCCCGATGCTGAGGGCTACGTGCCCGAGAGCTACCTCTGGAGCCAGATCGCCAGCCGCTACCGAACACGCTACGTGAACGAGATCCTGCGCATCTACTATCGCGACCAGCCTGACTCCGTGGTGCGACAGCCTCTGCCACAACGCACAGACGGTCAGACGCTTGGCCTCGCCATGGAACTGCGGCACGGAGCGCCCTATTTTTGCCTCAACCCTTCACGCGCGTTCTACACGGCGGCGATGCTGGTGCGCATGGCTCTGCACAGCCGGCTCCCCGTGCCTGATCTCCTGCGGGAGATGTGGTCCACTCAGCCGAGGAAGGCAAAGATCCTCTTGCTGGCAGCCTTGCCGGTGGGCGCCACCGCATGGCTCCGTGACCGCTGCCGTGCCCGCAGCGCGCCCACAGCGCAGAGGCTGGCACAGCCGTGTGCGCGGTCGCCTGTCAATGATTTGCCACCTGCGCGGGTTTGACGGACGCTTCGATGGCCTGGGCGATGGCGGTGGCGATGATCGCCGCTCCCGCCGCATTCACGTGGCAGTCGAGAATGCGATTGTGCACGTAGTGCCCCTGGCTGGCTGCAGCCCGAAGTGCGGGCGTGGTGTCCACGAAGAGCATGCCGTTCTCCCGGCACAGAGCAGAGACGATCTCGGGCAGTTCGTGCGGCTCCCATTCACGCACCTCAGCAGGCAGCTTCGAGTCAAAGTCGAGCATGCCATGGTAGACGCGATTGTTGACCGGGATGTAGGCAAGCATCGGAACCAACCCCAGCAGCCTGGCCTCTGACGCACACGCCGACACGCCTGCCTCCAACGCCTCGCGCTGTTCGACTGTGAACGCCCGCGGATTCACCGGCAATTCCACGCTGATGGTAACTGGCAGGCTGGTGGTGCCATGCTTGAACCATGCGTTTTGGTAGCTCTGCGGCGTGGCACGATGCCGCAACTGCGCCACAAGATCTCCAACGGATTTGACAAACGAGTGCTCTGGCCCCGAGTCTCGGAACGGTCTGCCGCCACCAGCCTGGAAGGTCTGCAAAGCCGTGTATTCCTCCGTGGTGTCCTGAACGTCATTTCCTTCGAACATGACGAACACCACTTGCTTCATCGATGGAGCGGACCCGAAGGCGCGCAGGTAGCGCGCATACGCCAGCAGCCCGGTGTTGCACGTGCCGAGATTCTTGACTCTGCGGCCCAACTTGCGCGCAAGCTGGGTGGTGGTGATATCGTCCGCCGGCATGTAGCCCAGTTCGGTGTAGGAGTCCCCCACCACGGCCAGATCCCAGTCCCTCAGATCAGGCGGGTTGCGAAAGCCGTCATCGTCGTAAGACACCGTGATGGTGGGCTCGTCAGCATACGCATTGTCGGTTCCCAGCCTGAGCCTCTCCATGGTCTGAAGCGGCTTGCCCGTCCAGGCTGCGGGACCGGGGTGTTGAAAAAATACCTCCGGCAATGGCCGGTCAGGCTCGCGCGCGAAGATCGGATACTGATCGCGAACTTCTTCCCTGCTGTGACCACGTCCAGCGAGCCTGGAGAAATCAAAACCCGATATCCTGCCGGCACCCTCCACGATTAGCACCACAAGGATCATCACGGCGGCATTGATCGAAAGCAACCGGATGAAGGCCAAAGCTCTGCCCTGCTTCAGACACAGCGCCAGCACCATCCAGACGAGGCAGGCCAGCATCAGCGCCATGCCCGCCAGGTGCGTGAAGGAGCCGGTGGGCGGCCGCAGTTTCAGCAGGATCATCTCGATCGCGACGATTCCGCCGATGCCCGTCAGCAGACCCGGCAGACGCTGTGCTTTCGGGACGTTTCCGACAGCGTTTGAGATTGGGGGATTCATCGTTCGCATCACTTGCCAGGGCCCGGATTAGTAAGCGTTGTCACGCTTGAAGAAGGTCATGAGCATGATCTGGAAATCCAACAGCAGCGTCCAATGCTCCAGATACCAGATGTCATGGCGGATGCGCGCCGCCAGATCGGTGTCGCCACGCAGGCCGTTCACTGCCGCCCAGCCGGTGAGGCCAGGTTTGGCGTGGTGGCGTGCATTGTAGTGAGGAATTTTGTGCTTGAAGTTCGCGATCAGTTCCGGGCGCTCCGGACGTGGGCCCACCAGGCTCATCTCGCCCTTCAAGACGTTCCAGAACTGGGGCAGTTCATCGATATTCCAGGCGCGCATGAAGGCTCCGACGCGCAGCCGCCGCGGATCGTCTTTCGTTGCCCACTGCGCGCCGTTGGATTCAGCGTTCAGCTTCATGGAACGAATCTTGATGATCTTGAAGTTGCGTCCGTTCGCACCCATGCGCACCTGCCGATAGAAGATGGGTCCGCGTGATTCGAGCCAGACGATCGCACCGAAAAGGGCGATGACCGGCGCGGACAGCATCAGGCCGATCGCGCCGCCAACAATATCAAGGCAGCGTTTGAGAAACACATTCAAGCTGTCGTCCAGCGGCAGGCTGTTCACTCCCAGGATGGCTGTGCCGGCCACCGTCTCCAGCTGCAATCCAGACAGGAAAATGCGGAAGCACGAGGGTATGATCTTGAACTGCACCATCTCACGTTCGCACAAGCCGGCGATCTGAAGCGAACGCTCTCGCGGACCGCTCAGATCGGCCAGCAGCACCATGTCGGCGCGGTGATCGAGCATGATGTCCTCCAGTTCGTCAAGACGCCCCAGGCAAGGTGCCTCGGACTTCGGCATCGACGATTCGTCACCCGTGCTCACCCAGCCAATCACCTGGTAGGAACTCTCAGGATTCGCACGAACGTGTGCATCCAGATCCTCGGCATCGGCATTCCAGCCCACCAGCAGGGCACGCTGCTGAAGCACAGCCATGCGGCGCGGACTACGCAGGCGCGCATCCAGCCAGCGACGCCAGACCACCAACAAGGTGAAAGTCAGCACGCCATTCAACGCCATGTAAATGCGTGAAATCGGAGGCATGATGTGGAACGCCAGCGCCACCAGCAGGAAGCCAAGGGTCCACAAGACGCAGCCACGCAGCACCCGCCGCATCACTTTCTGCCTCTGAAGCAGCATTTCGCGGCGATAGATGCCGAGCCAAGCCAGAGCCGCCACAAGTGACACAGGGCCCAAAACCAGATAGCCGATATACTGGCGAAGCTCCAACGCTGTGAAATGCCCCACATTCTGAAGGGGCGATTGAAACCGGATCAGGAAAGCAAGAATCGAACCCAGCGCCGCAACCAGCAAGTCACCAGCCACCGCCAGCATCACCCAGCGATGGGCAGCCTGATGGCGGCTGCGCTGCTCGGCCAGTTCATCCGCACTGGCGCGCACGGGGCGCTTCGCCCCCTGCGGCATCCGGGTCGGGGTGATCAAGGGGATCGCTCCGGTGGCGTGCAGTTCGTTCGTCGCCTCGGGAGCGATCGGGGCGCGGGCACCGGCAGGAGCAAGAGCAGGTCCAAAAGCAATAAGTGCGTCGAGATTCATAATTGCAATATTATCTGAAAGTGAGTCGCAGTCCAGACAAAATAGCAGCAATTACAGTTTTTCTTTTAACTTCAGCTAATTAATTGCAATTATGCTTCATGCTTTTAAGAATGGCCGCAGATTTGCGAGTCCTTCCGCTCGTCGTTACCAACCTCACCTGGGCTGCTGCCCCCGCCCAGCATCGTCACCAATCACGCCCCACCGCAAGGAAACCGGTGCCTTAGCCGTAGTTCCCGGCCATGCGGCACAGCAGGCAAATCCAAAGCATCACACGGCGGGAGATGATCCAGGCCGGTGCCATCGGCTTGCTCGGGCTCGGCATGAATCATGTGAGCGCCTTGCAGGCGCTGGGTGCGAATGCGACGCCGAAAGCAAAGGCGAAGAAGGTGATCTATATCTTCCTCAGCGGCGGGCTGGCGCAGCATGAGAGCTTTGACATGAAGCCGGACGCGGCGGTGGAGTATCGCGGCGAGTTCAAACCGATCACGACCCGCACGCCGGGCATCCAGATTTGCGAGCACCTGCCGATGCTGGCGCAGCGCTCGAACAAGTGGGCGCTGGTGCGCTCGCTCACGCATGGCTCGAACGATCACTCGCTCGGCCACCACATCATGCTCACCGGCCGCAGCGAGACGCCGCCCGGCTTTGACCGCACCAAGCCGCAGTCCACGGATTTTCCCAGCATCGCCGCGCTCGCAGGTTCATTGCTGCCGAAGCGCAATAATTTGCCACCTGCGCTGGTGCTGCCGGAGAAGATGAAGCATCGCGAAGGCCGCATCGTCACCGGACAGCTCGCCGGCATGATGGGCTCGCGCCATGATCCATGGTTCCTGGAGATGTCGCCGTATCATCCGGCGCATTATGGCGCGTTTCCGGAGTATCTGTTTCATCACGAGCGCGGCTTTGAAAAAGACGAACGCGTGCAATGGCAGCCGCCGCAGTTGTCGCTGCCGCAAGGGCTGTCGCTCGACCGCGTGCGCGACCGCGTGGGCCTGCGCGATGCACTCGAGTCGCAGTGCGAAGCCCTCGGCAAGCTTGGTGACGACGGCTTCGACCAGTATCGGCAGGCCGCCGTTTCATTGCTCACCAGCGGCAAGGTGCAGGATGCCTTCAGTCTCGCGAAGGAAAGCGCGCAGACGCTCGATCGCTATGGCCGCAACAGCTTCGGCTGGTCGCTGATCATGGCGCGGCGCATGCTGGAGGCGGGCGTGAATCTCGTGCAGGTAAACCTGGGCAACAACGAATCGTGGGACACGCATCAGAATGCGTGGCCGAATTTGAAGAACTTCCTGCTGCCGCCGATGGATCGCTCGGTAAGCGCCTTGCTGGATGATCTGGAAGCCACGGGGCTGCTCAACGAAACACTCGTGGTGATGGCAGGCGAGTTCGGCCGCACGCCGAAGATCAGCACGCTCAAAGGCGCGAAGGGCGCAGGCCGCGATCACTGGGGCGCGGCGCAGACCGTGTTCTTCTCCGGGGGCGGCGTGCGCGGCGGCACGATCATCGGTTCCACCGACAAAATCGGCGCGTATCCCGACAGCGATCCGCAGAAGCCGGAGAACATGGCGGCCACGATCTATGAGGCTCTGGGGCTGCCACGTGAGATTACCTGGACAGACCTCCAGCAGCGCCCGCACTTCCTTTACAATGCGGAGCCCATCAAGGGACTGATGTGACCCCTGATTTGGTGATTGTGCCCGGCAGAGAAAACTGGGACACTCATGCAAATTCAACCAGGAGGTCATTGTGCACGATTCACAGACTCGCCGCCGGTTCCTTGCCGATGTAAGCAAAGGAACCCTGCTCGCCACCATCGGTCCGGCGCTCGCGTCGGAACTCGGGATCGCCCCGTCCGCGGTCGCCGCGAACACTTCAGACGCGCTCAGCTTTGGCGACATGGAGTCCCTTGTTTGCCTCATGCAGGAGACCGAAGTCAAGAAGCTGCAGCCCTTGCTCGTCGCGCAATTGCAGTCCGGCGTGGCCTTGAAGAAGCTGCTCGCCGCAGGTGCGCTCGCCAATGCGCGCACGTTCGGCGGGGAGGACTACATCGGCTTTCACACGCTGATGGCGATGATGCCCGCGATGAAGATGTCGGGACTCATGTCGTCGCAAGAGCAGGCGCTGCCTGTTTTCAAAGTGCTCTACCGCAACACCAACCGAATCCAGGAGCACGGCGGTCGCACGGATGAAGTGCTGCATCCGGTCACAGCGGAGGCAAGTTCCGCCACCGATGCCCAGCTTCAAGACGCGGTGAAGCGCAAGGACGAAGCCGCCGCCGAGCGCTTGCTCGCCTCGATGGTAAAGCAGAACCCGGACGATGCCTTCAACGCGCTGCTGCATGTGGTGGACGACAATCTCGAAGTGCATCGCACCGTGCTGCCCTATCGTGCGTGGGACTTGCTCGATGTCGTGGGCCATGAACATGCGCAGACCATGCTGCGTCAGTCGCTGCGCTACTGCCTGAACGCCGAATCGTATCGCCGACCCGAGTGGGACGAGCATGGCAAGGCGCTCACGAAGTTGCTCGATGAGCACAAGCTGCTCGGCCGCGATCCCGGCACGCGCAGTGCGGACGATGCCTTCATCGACAAGCTCAGCCAGACCATCTTCAATGGTTCGCCAGCCGAAGCCGCCGGTGCCGTGGCCGCCGCGCTGGCCGAAGGCTTTGATCCGAACGAAATCGGCGAGGCCATCTCGCTCGCCGCGAATCAACTGGTGCTGCGCGATCGCGGTCGCCAGCCGGAGTGGGAAGCACCGGGCAAACCGGTGGGCAGCGTGCATGGCGATTCCATCGGCGTTCATGCCAGCGACTCCGCGAACGCGTGGCGCAATCTCTCTCGCGTAAGCAAAGGCACCAATGTCTATGCCTGCCTCATCCTCGGAGCGTGGCAGATGGCACGCGATACGGCGAGCCGCCCGGACATTCGCAAGTGGGAGACTGTGCCTTCGAAGCGCCAGCTCGGCGACATCTCCGGCACCGATCACGCGCAACTCATCCGCGATCTGGAAGACGCCGTTCGCGGCAACATGCAAGGACGCGCCAGCGCCGTCGCGCAACGTTGCCAGCAGCACGCCGTGCCGGAGAAACAGGTCTTCGATGCGCTGCTGCGATTCGCCGTCAGCGAAGACGGCCAGCTGCACGCGGAGAAATACTTCCAGACCGTGAGCGATGAGTTCCGCACCACGCGTCCCGCCTTCCGCTGGCGTCACATCATCGGCCTCGCCCGAGTCACCGCGAGCGAGTTTGGACGACCTGCGCCAGGCCAGCTCGAAGCCCGCGAGTTGCTGAAGGTCTGAAACAACAGGCTCCGCCGGGCCTTATGTAGAGCACCCTCCATGCTCTCACTCCACGGCCCTCAACGCAAAGCGCTCTGCGATGGTGTGTCGCGTCGCGACTTCCTGCGTATCGGCAGTCTTGCCATGGGCGGGTTGTCGCTGCCGCAGTTGCTCAACGCGGAAGCGCAAAACGGCACGAAGCGCGGCTTCAAGAGCGTGATCATGATCTACCTCTGCGGTGCGCCGCCGCATCAGGACATGTGGGATCTGAAGATGGACGCGCCTGCGGAGATTCGCGGTCCCTACAAGCCAATCAGCACCAGCGTGCCCGGCATTCGCATCTCCGAGCATGCGCCGCGTCTGGCGAAGATGATGGACAAGCTGGTGCCCATCAACTCGATGTATGGCTCGCTCAGCGGCGATCACGATTCCTTCATTTGCTACACCGGCCGCCCCCCGCGTGGTCAGGTGCAGCCTCCCGGCGGCTGGCCCTCGCTCGGCAGCACGGTGTCGCGTTTGCAAGGGCAAGCCAATCCCGCGATCCCGAGCTTTGTCGGGCTCGCACCGAAGGCCGGACACCCGCCGTATGGTTCGCCGGGGCATCCGGGCTTCATCGGTCCGGCACATTCCGCGTTCCGTCCGAATGGCGCGGGCATGGATGATTTGAAGCTCAACGGCATCTCGCTGGAGCGCCTGGAGGATCGCAAGTCGCTGCTCACGGGCTTCGACAACTTCCGCCGCGACGTGGATGCGAGCGGCATCGTCAGCAGTATGGACAGCTTCACGCAGCAGGCGATGAACGTGCTCACGAGTTCCAAGCTGCTCGAAGCGCTCGACCTTTCCAAAGAAGATCCGAAGACGCGCGAACGCTACGGCAAGGGCGATCCGAAGAACTACGGCGATGGCGCGCCGCTGAACCTGGAGCACTTCCTCGTCGCACGTCGTCTGGTGGAAGCCGGCGCGCGCGTCGTGACACTGAACTTCGGCCGCTGGGACTTCCACGATAACAACTACCCGCAACTGTTGCGCCATCTGCCGCTCTTCGATCAAGGCATGAGCGCGCTCGTGCAGGACTTGCATGATCGCGGGCTCGACAAGGACGTCGCCGTCGTCGCCTGGGGCGAATTCGGTCGCACACCCACCGTCAACGCTCAAGGCGGTCGCGATCACTGGCCGCGTGTGGGCAATGCGCTGCTTGCCGGCGGCGGCTTCAAGCGCGGCCAAGTCATCGGCAAGACCGACAAGCTCGGCGGCGAACCCACCGAGCGCGGCGTGCACTTCGGCGAAGTGTTCGCCACGCTCTACAAGTTCCTCGGCATCGACACCGCGAAGACCGTGCTCAATGATCTTGCGGGTCGCCCGCAGTATCTCGTCGATGGCTGGTCGGCGATGCCGGAGTTGATTTGATGAGTTGGAGCGTGGCTACTCCAATGCTGCTCGGATCGCTCTGAGCAAGGCTTCCTCGGGTTGAACAGGAATCACGTCGATGGGGAACAGGTGCCCTTCCCACTCAATCAAGTTGGCTGGCTTCGCATCGAAAATCGCGAGATTGTCTGCCTCACGATACCAGGCATGCGATGGCCCTATGTGTTGCGGCAAGCAGAGCTTGGTAAAGCCGCGCTTGCGAAACCAATGATCGACCTGAGCCTGCATCTCCTTCTTGCCGATGTCCTCCGCGAGATCGCTCAGCAGGCGACCGGGAATGTAGCGTTGCCGCGTCACAACTTCCCAGCGTGAAGGGGTTTGCACAAAGCCTTCCAGCCGACAGGAAACCTCTGGAAAGACGGTCGCCACGAGTTCCCAACGGTTCAGATAAGTGCTCAAGCTTGCTGGAGCCAGGCACAACTGCGGGGCGCATCGCGGACAGAAACCGTAGCCGAGGCTTGAGTTCTCAAGGGCAGGCTTGGTGATGCGAATAACTTCTCGCAGAGGAGCACCAAATCGAGCCACGTCATGTTCCGATCCGCCCAGCCAAAGCTCCGTCACGCTGGTTGCATTCAGCCAAAGACCTCGCTGTTCAATCCATGGCGCGAGGACGGCTACTTCCGCAGCCTGTCGATCACGGAGGGCATCGAGTGACCAAGGTTGCGCTTCATCATCTCCAAGGCTTGATCGGAGGAGTGCGGCGGCATCCGCAAGATGATTGCATCCGCTTCGGCCCGCGACATCAAAGGAATCACCTTCGGCGAAGCTGGTTTCTTCGACGGGTGGGCTGGCATCTGAGTTGTCCATGAGGGCATGGTCGCGGAGTTCATGACACATTGAAGCTACTCAGCGCGAGTAGCGTCGCAATGCCCATTTCGGATGGCGGGACCGCTTCGGTGCTGCCTCGCCTGAAAGTTCGCCCCTCCCCGCCGCTTATTTTCCGCCCATGCTCAGCCTGCACAGCTCGAACGGCGGTCGCTTCTGCGATGGCCTCGTGCGTCGCGACTTCCTCAAGATCGGAGGTCTCGCGATGGGCGGGCTGTCGCTACCGGATCTGCTGCGCGCCGAGAGTTCACAGGGATCGAAGAGCAAGCACAAGGCGGTGATCATGGTCTTCCTGCCGGGCGGGCCGTCGCATCAGGACATGGTCGATCTGAAGATGGATGCGCCGAGCGAGATTCGCGGCGAGTTCAAGCCAATCAACACGAACGTCGATGGCCTGCAGATCTGCGAGCATCTGCCGAAGCTGGCGAAGATGATGGACAAGTTCACGGTCATCCGCTCGATGGCCGACTGCGAGCCGCAGCACGATGCGTTTCAGTGCCTCACTGGACGCAGCTTGAAAGCGCAGCCGCCCGGAGGCTGGCCGTCGTTTGGTTCCATCGTGTCGAAGCTGCAAGGCCAGACCGATCGCGCGGTGCCAGCGTTCTGCGGGCTCTCGCCAAAGATGGGCCACATGCCCTGGGCGCGCACGGGCGAGCCGGGCTTCCTCGGCGTTGCACATGGACCGTTCCAACCGAATCGAGGCGGTGGCACGGATGACATGTCGCTCAATGGCATCACGCTGGAGCGGCTGCATGATCGCGCGGCGCTGATGAAGAGCTTTGATTCGTTTCGCCGCGACATGGATACGAGCGGACTGATGTCCGGCATCGACACCTTCAACGAGCAGGCGATGGGTGTGCTCACGAGTTCCAAGCTGCTCGATGCGCTGAACCTCTCCAAAGAGGACCCGCGCATCTACGAACGCTACGGCAAGGGCTTCAATGAGTGTCGCGATGACGGCGGCCCGCGGTTGACGGAACACTTTCTTGCTGCGCGTCGTCTGGTGGAAGCCGGAGCGCGCGTGGTGACGCTCGGCTTCAGCCGCTGGGACTATCATTCGGACAACTTCAAGCAACTGCGCGAGGACCTGCCGCTGCTCGATCGCGGGCTGTCCGCGCTGGTCACTGACTTGCACGAGCGTGGCATGGACAAGGATGTGGCCGTGGTGGTGTGGGGCGAGTTTGGCCGCACGCCAACCATCAATGCGAAGGCTGGCCGCGATCACTGGCCGCGCGTCTCGTGCGCCATGCTCGCGGGCGGCAACATGCGTCACGGGCAAGTCATCGGTGCCACGGACAAGCTCGGCGGCGAAGCCACCGAACGCCCCGTGCGCTTCGGCGAGGTCTTCGCCACGCTGTATCGCCATCTCGGCATCGACGTGAACAAAGTCACGCTCACCGATCATGCTGGGCGTCCGCAGTATCTGGTGCCGGACGCCTTGCAGCCGATGGCGGAGTTGATTTGAGGCCCTTGGTCTCGCCTGCAAGTAACCGGCTCTGGAACGCTTATGTAAAGCCATGCAACGGCTCGCTCTCATCACCCTCATCTCATCCTCCGCGCTGCTCGCACGCGCGGAGGATCGTCCGTTGAATTTCACCAACGACATCGTGCCGATCTTCACGAAGGCGGGATGCAACTCGGGCGGATGCCATGGCAAATCGAGCGGCCAGAATGGCTTCAAGCTCTCGCTGCTCGGCTTCGAACCGGGCGAGGACTACGAGCACATCGTTAAGGAAGCGCGCGGCCGCCGTGTATTCCCCGCGGCACCGGATCAGAGCCTGCTGCTCACCAAAGCCATTAACCTCACGCCGCACGGGGGCGGCAAGAAGCTCGATGCGAAGTCGGACGAATACACCATCCTCAAACGCTGGATCAGCATCGGCATGCCGTGGGGCAAGGACACGGATCCAAAGCTGGTATCGATCGAAGTGCAACCATTGCAGAAGCTCATGACATTAAAAAGCCAGCAGCAGTTGAAAGTGCTGGCGAAGTATTCCGACGGCTACGTGCGCGACGTGACACGCAGCGCGCTCTACGAACCGAATGACAAGAGCATGGCGGAGACGACGGAGGCCGGTTTGGTGAAGATGTTCGACCTGCCCGGCGATGTCGCGGTGATGGTGCGCTACCAGGGGAAGATCGCCGTTTTCCGCGGCACCGCTCCGCTCGGCGCACCCGTCGCGAACCTGCCGAAGTCGCGGAACTTCATCGATGACCTCGTCTTCAACAAACTGAAGCAGCTCGGTCTGCCGCCCTCGGAGCCTGCCGATGACAACACCTTCATCCGTCGCGTCACCATCGACATCGCAGGCCGCCTGCCGACGCCCGCCGAGGTGCAGGCTTTTGCCTCCGATGCGAATCCGAAGAAGCGCGAGGCATGGGTGGACAAGCTGCTCGCCAGCGATGAATACGCCGACTTCTTCGCCGGCAAGTGGAGCGCGCTGCTGCGCAACAAGCGCGCCGAACCGAAGGACGCGCGCGGCAACTTTGCCTTCTACCACTGGATTCGCGACAGCCTCGCTGACAACAAACGCTACGACGAATTCATGCGCGATGTGCTCACCGCGAGCGGCAGCATCCAGACGCATCCCGCCGTCGCGTGGTATCGGCAGGCGAAGGACACGACGATTCAGATGGAGGACACGGCGCAGCTCTTCCTCGGCCAGCGCCTGCAATGCGCGCAGTGCCATCATCATCCGTTCGAAAAGTGGAGCCAGCAGGACTACTACGGCTTTGCGGCCTTCTTCAGCACCGTGTCGAAGAAGCCCACGAACACACCCGGCGAAGACATCATCTTCTCCAAGCGCGCGGAAGCGCAGGCGGTGAACCTGCGCACGAAGCAGCCCGTGAAGCCGACCGGTCTCGGTGCAAAAACGCTGGAGATCGCACCCGATGAAGATCCCCGCGAAGCACTCGCAGACTGGGTGGGCAGCAAAGACAATCCCTTCTTCGCCAAAGCGCTGGTGAACCGCTACTGGAAGCACTTCTTCAATCGCGGCCTCATCGAGCCGGAGGACGACATGCGCGAATCGAATCCGCCGGCGAATCCGGAACTGCTCGATGCACTTGCGAAGTCGTTCGTCGAAAGCGGCTACGACTTGAAGCAACTGATCCGCACGATCACGCAGAGCACGGTGTATCAGCTCAGCGCGACGCCGAATGCGCACAATGCGATCGACCGGCAGAACTTCAGCCGCTACTACCCGAAGCGCCTGCCAGCCGAAGTCCTGCTGGATGCAATCAACAGCGTGCTCGATGCAAAGAGCGCCTTCGACGGCATGCCTGCCGGCACACGCGCGACCTCGCTGCCGGACAACAGCTTCAACACCACGAACTACTTCCTCACCGTCTTCGGTCGCCCCGAAGGCAGCAGCGCCTGCGAGTGCGAGCGCACGCAGGAGAGCAGCCTTGCGCAGAGCCTGCATTTGATCAATGCGCCGGACATTCAGAAGAAGCTCACCGACGACAAAGGCCGCGCCGCCGCTCTCGCGCAGGACGACAAGCGCACCGACGAAGCCAAGCTCGCGGAGATCTATCAATGGGTCGCCGCGCGCCAGCCCACGCCGCAACAGTTGAAGCTCGGCCTCGACCACATCGCCAAACGCACCTCGGGCAGGAGCGGCGCGGAACTCGTCGCGGGCAAACGCCAGGCCTACGAGGACATCCTCTGGGCGCTGATCAACACGAAGGAGTTCCTGTTCAATCATTAGCAGACCGCGGAGAACTGTCCGTTCCACCAAGTTGTTGGGCTTTTTCCCCCTCGGGCGACGCCGCAGGTTGTCGCCATCGTTCCTTCTTGGCAGCTCGTCCGAACCCCGTTGCTTTTTGGGGCCTTGGTTACACACTCCGCCACTCACCCACCGCACGCCATGTCCTTCCTCGACCGTCTTGAGCGCGTCTTCTTCTGGCTCTCCGGAGCTTCCACCGACACCCTCGAAAGCTGCCCCGCGTGGGAGCGACGCAAGTATGTCGCCTTTGGTGCCACGGTGCTCGTGCCTTCGGCGTTCGCGTTGATCGCTTCGGCCTACGCCATCGGCACACTCACAGACAAATGGGAATACATCATCCCGGTCGCGTGTGTGTGGTCCTTCATCATCCTCACCGTGGACCGGGCGCTGCTCGCCACGTATCGCGCTTACCAGAGCATCTTCCGCAAAGCCGCCCAATTCGGGCTGCGCATTGTGGTCGCCGCGTTGATGGGGATGACCATCAGTCACCCGATGACGCTGCTGCTCTTCAAGGACACAATTCAATCTGTCGTCGAAAAAGACCGTCAGTTGGAGATTGATGGCGTGCGCGCCAAAGCTGAGGCAGCGAAGAAGAACATCGAGGGCAAGGTGGCTGCGGTAGAAAAGGAAATCGCGACGGGCCGGGAGAAGTGGAACGAAACCTTCAGCGCGAAGTTCCTCGAAGCTGACAAGCAGAATGGCGGCGACCTGCCGATGACCGACGAAGAAAAGCGCATCAAGACCGCGCTCGAAGCGCAGGTTGCCGACGCCACATCCGCGCAGCGCGATGAGCTTGCGAAACTCGACAAGCAGATCGCGGAACAAACCGAAGCGAACAACAAGCTCAGCACCGAGCTGGGCTTCTGGCAGACCGAATTCGAACGCGAGATCAACGGCCAGCGCAGTGGTCTCATCGGTGAAGGCCCGCGCGCGAAGAGTATTCGTGCGGATCAGCTCGAGCCTCGTCGCGCAGAGTCGAAACGTCTCGCTACCGTGCTCGAGGCAATTACTCTGCAACGCAGACAGCTCGCGTCCGATATCGACGCGACAGCACAGCGAACCACTGATCGCTTCAATTCCCAGCTTGCCGAAAGCACTGCGCGTCAGAAAGCAGATCAAGTTCGCCTCGATGCGCTGAAGAAGCAGGTGCAACAACAGCAGGCTGATCAGTTCGTCGTTCAGCAAAACGGCATTCGCGAGACGCTGCAAAAGCAGATCGACGCCAACATCGCGCAGTTGAAAGCTCTTCACGAAGAAATCGGCCGGCTCGGCAACGACGAAGAAACGCGTGTAGCCAAGATTCGCGAAGAACCGCGCCGCGACATCCTCACGCAGACGCTGGCACTGCATCGCCTGTTCCGACAGGGCAGCGAAGGCGGTGATTTCGCCCTCGCGGCTTACGTCATCCTGACCGCACTGTTCATGCTCGTGGACACCATCCCGCTGGTCGTGAAATTCTTCTCCAAGGCGGGCCCGTATGACACGCTCGTTGATCTCGACGAGGTGCGGTTTGATCGCGAGCGCAGAAGTTTCCTCACCAGCTTCCATCGCTACATGGATCAACTCAGCAGCGGCACGTTGCTGCACCTCACGCGTGACAAACCACTGCAAGCCGCGCTCATTTCCGGAGTTGAAAGCAGCCACGCTGCGAAGGAATTCCTCGAACACTTGCTCGAACTCGAGAAGGCCTTCGAAGAAAAAGTTCGCATCGAACGCGAGCGAATCGCCATCGCCAAGGAAGGCGAGGGCGCGGCGGCAAAGATCGCGATGCTGGAAAACATGGTGCAAACCTTCTACGCCGACCTGCGCCAGCGCATGGAGCAGTTCTTCAACGAAGGCGCCGTGCGTCGCGCAGCATCGTAGGACCTGAAAGGGCGGGCACTCATCGCCTGTATGTTTGCCACTCATGGCAACTCGGGCGGCAATTCTCTTTCTCACCTTGCTGGGCGCGGCGGCGCTACAGGCGCAATCGACATTGCCGCATCCGATGCTGAACACGATCTATCCGTGCGCGGCACAGGTCGGTTCGACAACGGAGGTGACCATCACGGGCACGGATCTCGATGCAGCGATGAAGCTGCACTTCTCGGCGAAGGGCATCGAAGCGAAGTCGGGCGCGAAGCCGAATCAGTTTACGATCACGGTTTCGAAAGAAGCACCGGCGGGATACTGCGATGTGCGAGTGATCGGTCGCTACGGCATCAGCAATCCGCGTGGCTTTGCGATCACGAAGCTGCCTGTGGTTGAAGCAAAGGAAGCGACTCTGAAGGCATCCGTGGGGCAGGTGATCGTGGGCGTGTCGCCGAAGCAGGACAAGAAGCTGATCACCTTCGAAGCGAAGAAAGGTGATGCCATTCAGGTGCTGTGCGATCCGGTGGAGATCGACTCCCGCATGGATGCGGTGGTGAACGTGCGCGATGCCAAGGGCTCGGTGGAAGCACGGCTGCAAGGCGATGAACCGATGGAGTTCAAAGCGTCGTCGGACGGAGTGCACACCATTGAGCTGAATGATCTGATGTATCGCGGCGATGCGGAGTATCCGTTTGTGCTCGCACTGTCGAAGCCGGGTGAGAGCGGCCTGGAACCTTCGATGCCACTGCACCCAACGGAGAAGCTCGACGCGGATGTGTTGAAGCCGATACCGATTGAGGGAACTTACACCGGCTGGTTCCCGGCCCGTGGGAAGTCACGCTACTTCACCTTCACGACAAAAAAGGGAGATGTGCGCATCATCGAAGTGACGAGCGCGCGGCTGGGGTTGAATGCTGATCCGTTCTTCATCGTGGACAAACTCGATGGAGAGAAAGCGACGTTCATCGCGGAGGCGAACGATCGCGCGGCGCTGGCGGCGAAGGATGAGTTCGACGCGGGCTGGGCTGATCCAAGTTATCGCTTCGAGGCAAAGGAAGACGGCACGTATCGCATCAAGCTGCGCAATCTGTTCCCGACGCGCGTGCCGTTTGAACTGAGCGTGCAACCTCCAGGCGTTGCGTTTGAGCTGGTGGCGATGCCGAGCGAGATCGCTCCTGCCGCCAAGAAAGCAGCGGCGGCCATCACGGCGGCTCCGCTGTGGCGCGGCGGTGTGGCGACGTTCAAGGTCACGGCGATGCGTGAGCGTGGGTTCACGGGGCCGATTGAGTTGAGCGCGGAAGGCTGTCCTGCAGGCGTGACCTGTCTTGGCGGATTGATTGGTGAGGGACGCGACTTTGGCTTCGTGAGTTTCGCCGCGGAAGCGAACGCCGAGGCATGGGGCGGTGCGGTGCGCATCGTGGGCAAGAGCGGTGATGTTTCCAAAACCGCACGCGGCGCGACGGTGGTGCGTGCGACGGCGGACATGACGAAGGCGGCGGTGTCCACGCGCTTCACGAAGGACACCGCGCTGGATGTGGTGGCGCTCGATGCTCCGCTGCTGATCGAACCAGCGCAGCCGCTTTATGAGGTGGATGCGAAGGGCAAGTTCTCCGTGCCGCTGAAGGTGACGCGACGCGCGGACTTCGCGGATGCGATCAAGCTCACCGCGCTCGGTTTGGTCGCGGCGACACCGCCGACGGCGGATGTGAAGGCGAAGGGTGCCGATGGCAAGTTCGAAGGCGATGTGGCGAAGCTGAAACTCGCTCCCGGTGATTACTCGGTGGTGTTGCAGACGACGGCGAAGTTCAAACACAAAGGCAATGATCCGAAGGCGAAGGTGAAGGACGTCGTCGCGACCGTGCATTCGAAGCCGTTCACCATTCGTGTGACGCCGGAAGCCAGGGTTGAAACGAAGCCCGCTGCCAAACCCGCCGCAAAGAAGGAGGCAAAGAAATGAGATCGTTGGTGCTGTTGCTTAGTTGCTCGGTGATGATTCAGGCAGCGCCGCTGCCGGTGGCGAAGTCGAGTCGTTCGATGCCCGTTGATTTCCACGAAGAGATCGTGCCAATGCTGAAAGCGAACTGCACGGCGTGTCACAACAAGACAACAACGAAGGGCGGGCTGAACATGGAGACGCCCGCGCTGATGCTAAAGGGCGGTGAATCAGGGCCGGCGATTGTGCCGGGCAAGGGCTCGGAGAGTTTGTTGTTTCAGTCGGCGATGCACGACGGTGACTCCGACATGCCGCCGAAAGGCAACAAGGTTGGTGCCGTGAATCTCTCGCCGGAGGAACTCGCGCTGCTGAAGTTGTGGATCGATCAAGGCGCAAAGGCGGGCGAGAAAAAGAAGCAAGAGATCGCATGGCAGCCGCTGCCGCCAGGGCTGACGCCGATTTATGCGGTGGCCACTTCTCCTGGTGGTGAACTCGTGGCATGCAGCCGCGCGAACCAGGTGTTCGTCTATGATGTCGCTGCGAAAAAACCGATCGCGCAGTTTGTCGCGCATCGCGATGTGGTGTGCTCGCTCGCCTTCAGCCGTGATGGCTCGCGTCTGGCAAGCGGCAGCTTTGGCGAAGTGAAACTATGGAAGGCGGACGCGGCGTTGCCCGCACCGACGGACGTTGCGAAGCTCACGCGGGAGTCGGGGATTGCTTCGTTGGACGTGGCGTTTCAGACGGACGAGGTCGCGGCTTTGGAAAAGGAAGTCACGGCGGTCAAGGATCGCGTGAAGAAGGCAAACGATGCGATTGGCGACACGAAGAAGAAGCTCGACGAGAAGAAGGCGGCACTGACGAAGGCAAAGGAAGCTCAGCAGGCGGCGGCGAAAGCCCACACCGAGGCGACGGCAGCGGTTGAAGCCGCGCCCAAAGACAAGCCCGATGCGGCGCTGGCGAAGAAGCAAGCCGACGCGAAGGCAAAGCTCGATGACGCGAATCGTGCGCTTACGAAGGCTGAAGAAGATGTGAAGTCTGCGGAGACCGTGGCAGCAGATGCGGTCGCGGAACTGCCGAAGGTGCAGAAGCTGCAAGCGACGACGGAGAAGCAGGTCGCTGACGCCAAGGCGGCGCTCGCGAAGGCACAAGAATCGCAGAAGAAGCTCACCGCCGATCTCGCCGCAGCGTCGAAGGCGGCGAAGCCCGCATCGCCCGCGCCGCTGCCAGCGAAGTGGACTTTGGAACGCACGCTGGGATCGGATTCCCCCGGTTCGCCGATCAACGATCGTGCGAATGCGATCGCGTTCAGTCCCGATGGAACGACAGTGGCGATCGGCTGCGGTTCGCCGTCGCGCGACGGCGATATTTTGTTCTGGAATCTGGCGGACGGAAAGCTCGTGCAATCGATGCAGGATCGGCACAGCGATTGTGTGCTGAGCCTGGATTACTCCCCGGACGGAAAATTGATTGCGAGCGGTGGCGCAGACCGGCAGGTGCGTGTCTCGGACACGGCATCAGGCAGGCTTCTGAAAACTTTTGAGGGCCACACTCATCACGTGCTCGGCGTGAGCTGGCGTGCCGATGGACGCACGCTGGCGAGCAGCGGTGGCGACAGTTCGGTCAAAGTGTGGGACTGGGTGAAAGGAGAACGACGGAAAAGTCTCGACGGCTGGGACAAAGAAGTAACGAGCGTGCACTACCTGGGAGCCACTGCGCGCCTGGCAACGACGAGTGGCGACAAGCAAGTGCGCTTGATCGGTGATGATGCCAGCTCGCCATCGTCTCTACCCGGCGCACAGGATTTCGTAGACACCAGTTCAGCCTCTGCAGTCGGCGACATCCTGGCGGCAGGCGGTGAGGACGGCGTTCTCAGAGTCTGGGGCACGAAGACCGGAAAGGAGCTTGTTTCCTTCAGCAAACCTGCCGGTGAGACGGCAGCGAAGTAGGTGAGATCATCGCGCTGGCAAAGTCTCCGCTGAGAGTTGCACGGATGTCAGACAAACATCGGCTGGAGCGGGCGTGTCATGCAGCTCGCATCAAGGCAGGACGATCGTGAAATGGATTCCCGCAGGCGCTTTCACCCAAATGGCTCGTGGACAGTGATGGCCATCAGACGATATGGTTGCCGATGCGCTTCCTCAGTTTATCAAGCTTCCTCATCGCGTGCACGATCACGGCTACTTCGATCCATGCAGAAGATCGCGAGATTGATCTCGTGCGAGCTATGCTGCGGGCGGCAAACCGCGCCCAGCTCGATGAGGTTTCGGCCAAAGCCCGGAAGAGCGAGGTGCATCCCCAGATCATCACCGAGTCTCGCCTGCTGTTTGCGCTTCGCACTCAGGATACTCCCTTCCTGGTGAGCATGATTCCCGAACTGGACTCGGCGGCGCTCAAATTCAATCCCCAGCAATCCACTGCCGGGCTTTCGAGCGCGGATCAGCTTCGCGGGCTGATCGCGTATGTCAGGGCCCTGGACTGCATGGAGAGGAAGGATGACGAGGGGTTTCGCGAGCATATCAACGACGCTCTATGGCTGTGTCCGCAGCAGGCGGGATTGTTCGGACAGGCGGTGGAGCAGTATCAACTGCGGGACAAGATGTCGAAGTGGTCGGTAGACTTTTCCACAACGCTTCTCGAGGCCGGCGCCTCTGAAACAACCCTGTCCCACGCGCTCGGACGTCAGAAGGCGATTCTGCTCGTGTTTTGGTCGGATGGTTCCAGTGGATCACTTTCAGCCCTCCCCGTGATCGGGAAGATGGCGGCCACGGCGGCTCAACACGGCATCGCGGTGGCTTTTGTAAATATCGATCGCAGCGACGCGGAGGAGAAAACGAAGCGCGTTCAGGCCGAAATGAAGATCGCGCTGCCCTGGTTGATCGAACCGGAGACGCGGCCCTTGGTGTCGCTCTTCGAGATTGGCGACACGCCGCGCGCAGTGCTCATCACTCAGCAAGGACGAGTGACATTCCACGGACACCCACTGGAACCCAATCTGGGACGCGCACTGAAACGCCTCGCGCCAGCGCTCAATTTGCCCCAGCCCTGATTTAGCCTGCAACACAGTCACGTCGCGGGCGTCCAACACGCATGCAATCGGTGATCAAATCGCGGCCCGTTCTGTTCGCATTGTTCGGCATCGCGGTGCTCTCCGCCGCGTGGGTCGCCTGGAAGCTGGCCGGAGGTTCATCGCAACAGGCCATGCGCACAGCCGCACAGCCCGCATCCGCGGCCCATGCTTCACCCGCGCTCCCGGCACCCGCCCTGCCGCCAAGCACCAACCCGGGAACGGAATCCGCCGGGGACGAGGGCTCATCCAGCCTGGGCAAGCTGCTGGAGAAGGGGCTGCCAAGACTCAGCGCCACACAGCTGCAGGCCTATCTGGCGCAGAATCGTCGCAGTGCGGAAAGCCTGCTCGTGGCCGCGCGACTCACCGGCGACGCCTCTTTGTTGAACGAAGCGCTAAAGCGGTTTCCGAATGATCCGCACGTGCAGCTGGAGGCGGCCAAACAAGCCACTGATCCTGCTGCCCGTGAGGCTGCCTACGAAGCGATGGCCGCAAGCGACCCAAACAACGCGCTCGGCTGCTATCTGGCTGCGGCGGAAGCCATGAACTCAGGCAAGTCCGATGATGCCATCCGCTGGTTGAATGATGCAGCAGGGCGAGGCGCGCTGAACGACTACCTGATGGCGAACGTGCAAGCTACGGAGGAGGCCCTTGTATCCACAGGCACGCCGGCGACAGAAGCAAAAGCAATCGCGATTGCCTCGGCAGAACTGCCCCATTTGACCACCATGAACTCGCTGAGCCGACAGATGGCTGAGCTTGCGGATGCCTACGCGCAGAGAGGTGATGCGAGCTCCTCGCAAGCCGTTCTTGAGATGGGTTTTGTCATGGGGCGTGACGTGCAGGACAAACTCGGACGCACGCTGATCGGCGACCTTGTGGGCGCTGCCATCCAGGAGCGATTCCTGAAAGCGGTGGATCCGCAAACGCAGGTGCCTGGATCGCCGCAATCCGCCGCCGAGCGCCTGGAGGCCTTGCGAGCGCATCGGGACACCATCAAGCGTCTGATGAGGCAGGCTGATCCGGCGCAGCTTTCAGCCGCCGATTTGAGCCTTTATCTGGACAGGCAGAAGGCGCTGGGCGAGCTGGCTGCCGTGCAGTGGCTGCGCACCCGGCTTGGGCTGTCCGAACCGTAAGCCTACTTTTTGCCCTTCACCACCTGTGCCTTCAGGATGGTTTCGCCATCACGAACAGCGGGCTTTTGCGGCGCTGGTGGAGCTGTGCCAGCAGCTGGTTCCGCCTTCTTCGCGGTCTCCGGCTGACGCACGACTCCAAAGAAGGCGAGCTGGCGCTGGTATTTCGGAATCTTGCTGTCCGTGATGATCTTCAGGGCGCCGATCATGATGTCCGTCGTGGTCTTCGGCGTCAGCGTGACTTTGTATTCGCGTCCCGCTTTGATCTCCTTCAGGGCAAAGCTCATGTTCTCCCGAGTGGATGTTATCTCGGTGATCTTCATCGCCTGCTCGCCGGTCATCTTCACGATGACGTCTTTGGGACCAGGAGCTTCGTTTTGCCACCACTGAACCATTTTCGGACTGATATCCACAACCGGAGGCACGGTGATGACGAAGGGAATGATCCACTCCGGCTGCTTCGGATCATTGGTGGTGACAGTGATGGTCTTCTCCTCCTCGCCGACAAAGGATGAAATCTTGAACTGGGCTCTGCCGCTGCCTGCCTCGCCCGGAGCGTATTCGGCCTTGTTCAAAGTGGCGCTCAGGCAGGAACACTGGCTCTCGAGATTGAGGATGCGCACGGGCTTTGCGCCGTCGTTCTTGAAGGTAAACGCCACTTCGATCGTTTCATCTTCGGGCTTGGGCTTTACATCCACATGATCCACATCCAGGCGCATGGCGGCACCCGCCAGAAGCGGCAAAAGGGTCAACACTGAAACGAAAAGGGATTTCATAACCGGGAAACATAAGGGCCGCGCATCAATCTGCCAAGTGGACAAAGAAGCCCATCCGAACCTCCATTCGCCCGGCCGATCTTGCGGACACTCCCTGGAAATCAGGGTTGATTGCGCCGCCAGACTGGATCAAACCACCCGCCAACCAAATTCACTCAACTGATGGACCGCGGCCGGCTCGAAGCATTCAGCGATGGAGTAATCGCCATCATCATCACCATCATGGTTCTTGAGATCAAGGTGCCGCATGGAGAAAGCTGGGAAATCCTCGGCCCGCTCGTGCCGGTATTTCTGAGCTACGTGCTGAGCTTCCTGTATGTGGGAACCTATTGGAACAATCACCACCATTTGATCAAATCGTGCCGGCGAGTGACCGGCGGCATCATGTGGGCGAACCTGCATCTGCTCTTCTGGCTTTCTCTGTTCCCAGTGGTCACCGGGTGGATGGGCGAGACGCACTTCGCATTCGCACCCACCGTGCTCTACGGAGCGGTGCTGTTTCTCGCCGCCATTGCCTACTATGTCCTGCAGTCGCTGATCGTCGCGGATCACGGCCCGCGGTCGGCCCTTGGAGCCGCTATCGGGGCTGACCTGAAGGGCCGGCTGTCGCCCCTGATGTATTTGATTGGAATCGGACTGTGTTTCTGGCGTCCGCTCGCGGGCCCGGGCATGTTCGCGCTCGTAGCACTCATCTGGCTGGTGCCGGACAGACGCCTTGAGCGATCCGGCTCTCCTGACATGCGGGAAATCCCGTGAAGCACACATCAAAATCGAGCACTTTCATCTTTCCCAGCGTCCACCCATGATGCGCCAGGCTCTGGTTCTTCTGCTCGTCTTCATCGGCGCTTCGCTGCAGGGACAAATCCCGATTGGAGGGAAGAAGTTCATTCGCGCCGCCGCCGAGAGCGGTCCCAAGGGGGAGTGGGTGCTCTATGAAAAGGATGCGCCACAAAACGAAGGCACACGCCGCTGGCTCACCAAGCGCGTGCTCGTGGAACTCAAGCCGGGCGCAACTGCACTGGCGCTGCGCGGCGTGGCAGGTGCAAGCAAAACGGAGATGCGCGGGAAGTATGCAATCGTGGACTTCGCTGGAGCGCCTGACGCTGCTATCGCCGGAGCCGCCGAATTGAATAAGCAACCAGCGGTAACAAGCGCCGAGCCGATGCTCGCACGGCAACTGTTCCACTGCTTCGTGCCGGACGACTCTTACTTCAGCTACAACGCTGCCAACGCGGGGTATCAGTGGCATCTGCAGAACACCGGACAGAATGGGGCTGCTGCGGGCGTCGATGTGCACGTAGTGCCCGCGTGGGACAGCTACAAGGGGAGCGGCGTGCGCATCGGAATCGTGGATGATGGCCTGGAGACCAGCCACCCGGATCTGGCACCGAACGTGGACACCGCGAACGACTTTGATTTCAATGATCTCGATGACGACCCATCGCCCGGAAGCCAGAATTTTCATGGCACGGCCTGCGCGGGCGTGGCCGCAGCCAGGGGTAATAATGGCACCGGGGTGAGCGGTGTGGCACCGGAAGCCATGCTCGTCGGGCTCAAGCTCATGGCCGCCCCCACAACGGATGCAGATGAAGCAGATGCCTTTGCATACAAAAACGATATCATCGCCATCAAGAGCAACAGCTGGGGCCCCTACGATAGCGGCTACGGTCATGGCGGCCCAGGCCCGCTCAGCCTCGCAGCCATGCAAGACGCCGCTTCCAACGGCCGAAGCGGCAAGGGAACGGTGTTCATATGGGCCGCGGGCAACGGCAACTACAGCGGTGATGACTCCAACTACGACGGGTGGGCGAATTCGCCCCTGGCCATCGCAGTTTCCGCGATCAACGACAAAGGCCGGGCCTCCTACTACAGCGAACCGGGCTCCAACATACTCGTCTGCGCGCCATCCAACGGCGGGCGACAAGGCATCACAACAACCGACCGCACGGGCAGCCCGGGTTACAATGTGGACTCCGGCACCGTGGAGCATCCAGATTACGCAAACACGGACTACACAAACGGTTTCGGCGGCACATCCTCAGCCACCCCTGCAGTCGCTGGCGTTGTAGCGCTGATGTTGCAGGCGAATCCAGCGCTGACCTACAGGGACGTGCAGGAGATAATCGTCCGAACTGCGGTGAAGAATGACGAATTTGACGGAGACTGGGTCACCAACGGCAGCGGCTTTCACTTCAACACACGCTACGGCGCCGGCCTCGTCGATGCTCAAGCAGCCGCTTCGATGGCCGCGACGTGGACAAACGTAGCTCCGCTCCAAACAAAGCAGGTGAGCCAGACCGCGCTCGCGCAGTCCATACCGGATGCCGATGCCAATGGCACCAGCCTGACATTCAACGTGCCGTTGGCCGACAATCTTCGGCTGGAACACGTGACCGTGGCGGTGAAGGTCACTCACCCGTATGTCGGCGAACTGGAGTGGTGGCTCACATCCCCCAGCGGAGTCAGGGCAAGACTGGCGCGATCGCGATTCAACGACACGAGCATCAATCTCGACTGGAAATTCATGACCACCCATTTTTGGGGAGAGCGCTCGCACGGCGACTGGAAGCTGGAGGTCATCGATCGCACGGTGGACCACGCCGGCACGCTCGACGAAGCGACACTGGCCTTCTTCGGCACGCCCGCCTCCCCTGCACTGCCGCTGCCGCAAATCACCTCCAGCTGGCTGATCGTCGGACGCGAGGGCGCGGCGCTCGATTACCAAATCACTGCAGCCAATTTTCCATCTAGCTTCGATGCCGGACGATACTTCTATGCTGGGCTGCCCGCCGGACTGACGCTCAACAGCGCCACTGGTCGCATCACCGGCACGCCGACGGAAACCGGCCTGTTTGAGTCCTACGTCTCGGCTACGAACGCCACCGGAACCAGCAGCATATTCGCCTACTTCTATATTCTCGCCGCTGCGCCCGAGCTTTCAGCCGCAGTCGAGCAGCCAGCCTCCGTCAAGATTCTTGGATTCGGCTTTGCGGATCCCTTCGTGGAAACCACCACCACACACGACGGTGTCGACGCCATTGAGACCGGACAGGTGGGGGATGAGGAATACTCGGGCATCGAATTCACGGTCAGCGGCCCTGCGCGCCTGCAGTTTCAATGGAAGGTCTCATCCGAAAAGAACTACGATTACATGGTGCTTGCCGTCGATGGCTACGTCCGCGACTACATCACCGGGGAAACAGACTGGACCAACTCCGTCAGCGATCTTGGGCCAGGGGACCACAATGTGGACATCTACTACACGAAGGATGAGGGAACGGCAGCCGGCATGGACCGCGGGTGGATCGATCAAGTTGTCATCACCCCGATCAACACGCCGCCAGTGCTGACCACCACGGTGCTGCAAGAGTATCAGGGCGTGTATTTTCGCCATCAGATCCTGGCGGAGAACGCCCCCACCAGCTACTCGGCGGAGGGCCTGCCTCCAGGCCTCACGCTTCACAGCTCCAGCGGACTCATCTACGGCAGCGTAGCGCTCACCGGCAGCTATCCGGCGACCATTCATGCGACCAACGACTTTGGCACCAGCACGGCGACGCTCACGATCGAAATCAGCACCGTGGCACTCGGCTTGGCGGAGGCCATTGATGCCCCGGCACAGATCATCGCCCATGCAGGCGACCTCTCATGGGTGCCTCAATGGCTTTACAGCAGCGATGGCGTGGACGCAGCGCGCAGCGGTGCGATTGGCGATCAGCAGTCGAGTTCCATGAGCACTGACGTCATAGGCCCCTGCGAAATCGTGTTCTACTGGGGAGTCTCTTCCGAACCTGATTACGATTTTGTGCGCTTCTATGTCGATGGCATCGAGCGCGGCGCGATCAGCGGCGAGGTGGGTTGGGCGAGGAACACTTTCGTGCTGCCGGAGGGAACGCATACGCTGCGATGGACCTACAGCAAAGATGAGGCAGCAAGCAGCGGGCTCGATTCTGCATTCGTTGACCGCTTTTCGATCCATCATGACGCGGACGGCGACGGCATCTACGACGACATGGAGTCCTGGTTTGGCACCAGCGACAACAACATGACCAGCAGGCCGGTCACCACACTCTCGCGCAGCGCGGCGACTTCCCTCACATTCCCCAGCGTGCCAGGCAATGACTACCGCGTCGAATACTCCGATGACCTGGTGCATTGGACTGGGGTCCTCGTCAGCGCCACGGCCTCGACGACCACATGGACCGATCTGAACGCGGCTAACAAGCCGCGGAGATTCTACCGAGTCGCCATACCCTGAGTGTTTCGCCATGCGTTGAGAATTTGATCGCCTTGGGCGGGTCGCACGTGCATGTTTGGTGCATGAGTCTTTCTCCCAAACTCCTGGCGGCTTGTCTATTGTGCATCTGCGGGCAGCTCTCGGCTGGCGTCAAGATAACCGGCTCGATCAGATACCAATTCGGCGGACAAAATGCCACCGTCAGCTTTGGTTGTGACGGCATTGCAAACAACAGCAAGGAAAACGCGACCGGCACGCTCATGGTCAAGCTGTGGGCGCTGGACGCACCGCATAGAGGCGGCGGCATCAGCGGCGTGGGACTGGGCAGCTACAAGCTGGAGGGACTCAATCCTGGCAGAGCCTACACCAAGCTATCGAAGACCGTGACCTCGTCCCTGCCTCAGAGAAAGAAGGCCTATTACCTCTGCCTCACCGTGTTGGAATTCAAGGGCGGTGGATATGTGATCTCCGACTACCGGAACTTCGATGGCAGTGTGGTTCTTGGTCCCCTGCCCTTGTTCACGATGACAGGGCCATGGCGCTGGCAGACCAGCACGGAGGGAGGCACGGTAGACGTCGAAGTTGCCAAGATCAGCCACAATCGCCCAAATGGCACGGGCACCCTGCGCCTTGAAGTCTGGGCCACGAGCAAACCCTATACCGGTGGCGGCATTTCGGGCTTCCAACTCGGGGTGGTGAAAAAGGATCCTCTTCGAACTGGCTACAGCTACACAAACTTGAAGAACACAGCCAAATACAACAAGCCGCCTCCTGGTCGATATTATGTCTCGATCTTGCTATCAGAGTTCTCCGATGGCGAATTCCGGGCCATGGCCCACCTGGGATCAAGCACCGCCGTGGAATTTAGATAGTTCTTCCTGGAGATTCGACAGGGCGATGCCCCGCAGGCTTGGGCATTAAGAGTTCGGAACCTTGCACGTTCGCCAATAGAGCTGCCTTTGCTCGTTGTCGAGCATCGGGGTCATCACCGAAAGTTGGGCACGCTTTAGCCGTCCCCATCCACCTTCTGTCCCGCAAGCTTCGCGGCACGCTCTGCGAGTTCAATGTGGAACTGCTCAGGCACGGGTTCGGCACCTTTCGTGCGGGTGCGGGCGAACCAGTCGGCAAAGATTTCTCCAGGCTCACGCCCGGCTTTGAACGCCTCGAGGAAGGCTCGCACTTTGGCAGGAATATCATCGCCGAGAACGCTCTTGAATTCCAGGCCGGCCAGCGTGTTGCCACGAATGCTGCCACCCACGAACATGGCATACTTGTTCGGCGCGCGGCCCACGAAGCCAAAGTCCGCATTGTAAGGGCGTCCGCAGCCATTGGGGCACCCGGTCATGCGGAACAGGATGGGCTCGTCTTCAAGGCCCAGTTCCCTCAGGATAGGATCAATCTTGTCTAGAATGCCGGGCAGGGCGCGCTCGGACTCACTCAACGACAGACCGCAAGTTGGGAGGGCTACGCAAGCATGGGCGACTTTACGGGCACGGGTGAAACCGGCCTCGTTGGCATGCACGATGCCGTGTTTCGCCAGAATCGCGTCAACGGACGCCTTCTGCGCCGGCTGCACCTCGGCGACAATCAAGTTGGTGTTGGGTGTGACGATCAATGGCAAATCGAGCGTGCTCGCAATCTCCGCGAAGGCGCTGCGATACTGCGGTCCGCCAGCCACATCCGTGATGCGGCCCATGTTCACATACACGGCGCAGTAAAGCTTGCCATCGCCCTGCTCATGCCACCCGAGATTGTCTTCCACCGTATCAAAGTGGAGCGGCTTGGGCGGCTCTGTCGCGATGCCCGGGAGACGCCGCACGACTTCCGCACGGAATCCATCGAGACCCATCGTTTGGACCGTGTATTTGAGACGCGCGTTCTTGCGCTCGGTGCGGTTCCCGTGATCGCGCTGGGTGGTCACGATCGCTTCGATCGCATCCACGACATGGGCGCGCTTCGCATAGAGCAATGGCTGGCCCAGGAACGGACGGGTGCCCAACTGGCCGTGGCTCATGCCGAAACCTCCGCCAACCGTGATCGTGTAGCCATCCACTTTACCGTCCACAACATACGGCACGAGGCCGACATCCTGGGAATACACGTCCACATCGTTGCATGGTTGGATGGCGACGCCGATCTTGAATTTGCGAGGCAAATAGACCTTGCCGTAGATGGGATCATCGCCTTCCGCAGCCTTGGTGGCCGCGCGCACGGCGGGGTTCACCTCCGGATCTTTTGCCCATTCGGGATCCATTTTCTGTCCATCCAGCCAGATGTCGGCGTAGGCGGTGGAGCGCCAGAGGAATCGCTGGCTGATTTCCTCAGTCAGACGCTGGGTATCGGCGTGAACGGCATCTTTGACGGGGGCGGCCGGTCCCATCGTCGATGGGACCG
>WBZU01000458.1_pt1 | contig 35029 bp, 19 predicted proteins | sample 5204311 | NCBI WGS metagenome assembly WBZU01 (sample SAMN12344359, study PRJNA552823) | activated sludge metagenome | biome: Activated sludge suspended growth; feature: Nitrification reactor; material: Wastewater; isolation source: activated sludge from nitrification reactor of wastewater...
CAATGCTGGGAATGACGATGGGGAGGAAATAATCATGGCGCTTCGATTGGTTCAAACTGGCAAAGGCGACCCTCGGCCGCTTGTTTTGGGATTTTTGCTCGGTGGCGACCTGGACGCGTATTTGCCCATTGCGATAGGCGAACAAGCGTGCATCATTCTTGATGATTTGGCATCGGGCCCGGCGATGCCGCAGATCCTGGAATTCGCGTACAGGCAAGCGGGATTGCGCAATATTTCGGAGCTGGCGTTGATCGGATATTCAGCGGGGTGTCGGCGGGTTCGGGAATTACGTTTGGCCGGGGCGAATGCATCGGCGTATATTCTCGTCGACGGGACGCATGCGTCGATGCCGCCGCAGAATTGGCAAATCGATTGGTTGCGCGATCTTGCGAATCAGGCGCGACAGGGACGCCTTCTCGTGGTCGCGTCGCATACGCAGCAAACGTATTGCGAGAATTTGGCGAACGGTCAAGCATACGCGTCGACGTGGCGGGTTTTGCAAATGGCGACAGGGTGGCCCTTGAGTAAAGGCGGGACGATTGAAAATCCAGCCATTACGCGACAAGGCGAGCTGTACGTGTATTCGTATGCAAGCGCAAAGGCGGACGCGGCGGCGCATAGAGCGCAGTATTCGCAGGTGCCCGTGTTGTGCTCGGGGCACCTCGGTCCGTGGCTTGGTCGACCGCGGGGACAAACCGCGCAAGCGAGCGGGAACAAGGATACGACATTGCCGCTGGGGTTGCTTGGTGTGGCGGCATTGATGACCTTGGGGAATGAAAAGTCCTGAGATTCGGAGTCTCAGGTACTTCCCCACAGACCTTTGCGTTTTTCTCGACCTACTCGAACGGCGACGGTGGACTATGACCGGACATCCAAGTCATTTGAATGCACTGGAGAGTCGCCATGAAGAGGTTTTACGTTGGCACATCGTTAACGTTTGTCTGGGGCATGGTGTTGGTTTCGGGATGTGCTCGCAGCACCGACCAACGATTGGCGCAAGTTCAAAAGCGCCAAGATGTCATGCACGAGCGCATTGCCGCGGACGAAAAGCGAGCTGCCGAGCTACGGGCCGAGGTAAAGCAGCTCGAGCAAACGGTCGATGTCGAGCGGCGATGTTTGGAGCGCCAAGAATGCTGGACGCAGCTTGCGCGGGTGAATGCGTTTGTCGCACAAGAACTCGCGGAATGCAATCGCAATAGCGCCAATTGGTTTGCATGCGATGCCGAGCGCGTACGTAACAAAGCGAGCGGAACGGGTCTTGGATGCCTCGTTGGTTGGGGATTTGCCCTTATGACGGGCGGTTCGGCCGCGCCGGCCATTGCGATTGGTTGTGGATTGGGCGCGGAACACGGGGAATCCAATACGGTGGGCGATTGCATGCATCAATCGCGGCCTATCCCCTGCGGCGCGCGACAAGAGGCATTTACAGCGGCCGCGCTTGCTTCGTTGCAGCTCGCGAGTCTGCCCACGTGTGACCCCATGCCCCTCGAATGCGACTCGCAAAGCTTTGCCTCGCATTGACCCCGCTCGCGCTCGGGTGCTACGCGCCGGACACGCGCATTGCGAGCGTGGAGCAATCGCTCATGCAGAGCGAACGGTCGCTTGACCATGTGGCAAAGAATTACGATTTGTCCGAGCGGGACATTGCGCGAATACGGGCAGCGATCGACGATATGGTGGGGCGTTGGCGTCTTGCATCGCAAAACCTCGAAATGGCCGCCCGAGATTACGAATACGCGGCCGTGTACCATCACCTGTCGAGCGATGAATTTGCACGCGCCGCACGGAATTACGAAATGGCTGCGGCTGAATACGAGGTGATTGCGACAATACTGCTTCGGGCGGCATCGTCGAAAGGGCTGCTTCGCGATATTTGCGGACAATCGGGAAGCTCGCAAGGATCTGACGAATTGCGCACGATGCTCGAGCAAGGCGCGGAGAAATCGTTCAATCTGCCGCTCCCGATGCTCGAGGCGTTGGTCAGGCGAGCGGCACGGATGTTGGGGTGTGAGGAATAGGGCTCATCGCATGGCTTGTTTCGTGCGTAGCAACAGCCGTTCGTCGGAGTGATACGAATGCCTCCGTAAGCTTGTTCGTCCAGCCGATCGATGGGTTCGTCCAACTAACACGCCCACTTTTTGCGCACCGGCCCGAAAAATAGTTCTTCCGTTCCGCGTCAAACGCGGCTACGGTCGCCGGCATGGAAACTAAATCGCCTGGAGAACTGCTCGCCGCGAGGATTGCTGCGCGGATTCGCGAATTCCGAGCCGCTCGCGGAATTTCGCACGAGACACTTACACAAAGGGCAAACCTCACGCCCCTTGAAGTCGCGTTGCTCAATGCCGAGAGCCAAGAAATGACCCGCGGAATGCTGTCACGCATTGCAGCGGTATTTGATGTGCATCCCGCCGTGCTCTGCATGGATCCCAATGAACATGCGATCGCCAAATTGCTCGAATCGCAGCGGGATTTGCCGAAGGACAAGTTCCAAAAGCTCGCGGGGGAACTCATTTCCAAGGGGTTCTCTCGTTCGAGCGGCGCGGCATAAGCGTTTGTCCGACTCATAAATGCGTTTGGCGCTCAGGCTCGCTGTTTGCCGGAGTACGTCGGCCCAAGTTTCACGGGATCGTACGTTTGTTGCATTTGCCCGGGAGACTCGTGTAGGTTCGTCCGAGTCATGGTTCGTCGCGTCATACTTGGGTCGATCGTTGGAAGTGCACTCGTGGCAGCGCTTTTCGTTTCTCAGGGCTGTACGCTCGGAGAAGATGGCGTTTGGCGCATAGATTTTAATCCCAGTGGGGGTTGGCAAAAGGCCAACTGCGACCCATGCCAGCCTATCGAGTGCTGCCCGTGCCCATGGCAGGAAAGCTGCGCGTGGCCAAATGATCCGCCCAAATTGCCGGATTGGTGTGCTGACTGGAACGCCGATGGAGGAACTCTCTGCGCCGACGGCGGTGCCGACAGCGGCATGATGTCCTTGTGTTCCAGTGGTTCTTGCGTACCTTCCGCGCCAGAATCTTGGAAGCATGTGGCGTTTGTCATGGCCTGGGCGAGCGATCCGGCCGCTTGTCCCGCCGAAGCTCCAGACCTTGTTTTTGAAGGCGTTCCTGCACCTCCCGAGCCCGCATGTCCCGCGTGTTCGTGCGACGCTCCCGAAGGTTCGTGCTCGGTGCCCGCGAAGTGGACCATCAGTTCGACAAACTGCGACAACGCGGGTGGTGGTGTCCAGACAAACTTCAATCCGCCCGTCGGATGGGACGGATCGTGTTCGAATGCGAATGCGATCGCTCCGGGAAAACTCTGTGGAGGCGTCCCGTGCGTTCAGTCGCTGACGCTCTCGTTGCCGGTCATCGAAGAAAAGCCATGCGTACCGCACGCCGCCGGAGAAGCTGATTTGCCGGTGCTTCGAGCACGAAGTGGTGGTCCCGAGACGCCGATCGGTCGCGTGTGCGCAAGCAACAAACCGTTGCCGACGTGCTCGGGAGGTGGTTGCACTTCGACAAACCCATCGTTCGCGGCTTGCGTCATGCACGATGGCGATTTGGCTTGTCCTGAAGGATGGAACGGCGATCGCCAAGTGCTGTATGGCCAAGTCGATGATACGCGCGAGTGCTCGCCGTGCGGTTGCGACGCACCTCAAGGGGGCACGTGTCAAGTAAAATGGAGAATTTTTTCTGATGCGACATGCGCCGCAGAAATCGGCGGACTCGACGTATCGGCAGGCATGATGACCGCGCCTTGTTACTCCCTCGATCCCGGCATCGCGTTGTCGGGCAAGACCGCCGAGATCCTCGACTACACGAAAGGTTCGTGCACGCCCACCGGTGGCAAAGTCGTGGGTGACGTCAAGCTCGACAATCAAGTCACCATCTGCTGTCACTCGTCCACGATGTGACTCGTCCCATTCAGAAGCGTACGCCTGCGGTTGCGCTCATCCCGCCGGTGACGAAGGGCATGTACCAGCGCTCTTCTCCCGCACTGTCGCGAATGCGCGATCGTAAAAGCTGCAATGCGACATCCAAGTTTGCTCGTAAAAACCACCGCTCGGAAAGCCGCTGTTCCATCCAGGCGTTCACGCCGATGCGCGCGGAGCCTCGCCAGTCTGCAAACGAATTTCCGACTTCAATCGTCTTGAATGCGAGGACGCTGGTTCCGGCGAATGCACACGCGCCGACCGGGCCAATCTTGTAGCACGGACCGGCATTCAGATTTGCCATGGAATACACGTGAATGACGCCCGAGCTTTCAGGATGTGCGTCGTAGGGAAATGTGGCTCCGGCATTCAACTCGACGGACCAGCGTGGACTGCGTTTTAATCCGCCAATGAAATGCACGCCCGGGACCATTTCCGGTCCGAGACCGTAAGCCGCTGCAATGCCCGCTCCAACGAACCACCGCCGTTCAAGGATTACCTTTCGAGGTTGGGCAACCGAGACTTCGGAATGACTCGCCGATTGATTACTCAATGCGGTTGCCGGTGACAAAGGCAATACGGGAGCAGCAGGGGGCGGCTCTGGTTCCGTTGCAATGACGTCCCGATTCACTCGCGTGGCGACGCGAAAAGCACTGCGGTAAAGGACCTCGAAACAATCCATACTCGCGGGAAACTCGGTTTGAGTTGCTTCGACCGCGGGATTATCATTTGCTTTCACGTGCAGTTCGACATGATAAACCAATGGCGTTTTCGTCACTCGCAATGTCAATACGTGCGTTTCCGGCGGGTCGAGCACGGGGCCCGTGACCAAGGGCAAGATCATTCCGATGAAGTCCGGCTCGCGTTTGCACTCGGACAGCTCGGGCGGCACATCCAGCTCGACCCGAAAATGTGGCGGGTTGGCATTGGCGGCACTTGGTAGCGAGCACCATGCAATGGCCAAGAAAACACTCGCAGTCGCTCGTCGAACCGTGCGACAAAACACGGCTGCGCAAATTTTTTGAGGGGACATGTCGATTTCTAAATCGTTTTGGGTGAGTTGCGCTCTTCTACGATGAGACCGACGGCGACGTGGTGACGACAAGGCGATGACGACGAAGAGGATACCCGTGACCGAGCAAAAGGCAAAAGAAATGGAGGAATTGGCTCGGTACGTAAAACAGCTTTTTGCATTCGTGCGTGGGCGTCAAATACCGAAGGCCGACGCGTGGGACATCGTGCAAGAGACATTCGTGGATATTTGTATTCGCGAAGAACCGTTGCCCGAATGTCCCAAGCAACGAGCGGCGCTTCTTTTCCAGATCGCAAAAGGCCGGATACTTGCGTATTTTTCCGAGCAACATCGCTTGCTCGAACGTGCCGAGTGGGCCCGGGAGCATGCGGTTTGTCTTGGAAGACCATATCAGCCGGACAGTGCGGCGACGCTCGAGGCGCGCGAGCAGCTCGAATTGGTGTGTCGAGAGTTGTCCGTCGAGCAATGGCAGGTATTTACGGACAGGGCGCTGGACGAGCGCACGATTGCTGAAATTGCGTCGCATTATGAAATGAACGTCAACACGACCAAGACGCATTGGTTGCGGGCGTTGGAATTGCTCCGGGAAAAACTACAGCATTTGGAGCATCGTCGAATTCGTGGATTCCTCATTGTTTTTGGTATATCGAGAATACTGGCGATGGCCAAGAGCGCGAGTGCCATGGGCGCCATGGTTCGGAGGTTTTTCCAGATTGTGCGTTTACCTTTGCGTGGTTTCGTGGGTAGTGCCGCAATTGCCGCCGTGATGCTTTCGCCGCCGAATTCCGGAGCATCGGCGGATGATTTCACCGGTTCGAAAACCGCGACGGCGTCACCCGTAACAACAACGGAAATCGTTCAGGTCGAGTCGTTATCGAGGCAGCGCGGGCGCGCGGGTGAAGCCATCGAATTGTCGAAAGGCGGTTCGGAATTACCAAAGCGCGCGGTGCGAACGGTGGTTTCATCGGAGACGGCGCCAAAGAAATTGCCCATGCCTGCGGCGTCACCGGATTATTTGATTGCCCGGGCCATGAAGCTCTTGCGCGACGGCAAACCCGAACAGGCGCTGGCGGTGCTTGCAGAATACCCCGTGCAGGATTCGATGTCGGCGGATGTGGACATGGTGAAGTCGCTTCGGGCAAACGCGACAGCCGCAATTGCGGCGCGAAGCAAATAAGATTTAGGCTCGCGATTAAAATGGCGAGCCGAAAAGTGGTGGGTTCTTCCGCGGCAGTTCGTTCGCGGCTAGGCATAAGTGCGTCGTTCTGCAGGCATAACCGCGGAAGAGCCCCCAATTGTTCTCTCCAAAACCCCGACCGTGGTCCTCCTCAGCTTGGGCAGCGATATGGCCACCGTCGGGGGTTGGGTGGGCGTTCCCGGAGCGTCCCTCATGGGGTATGCGAGAGGTGAGGCCGTCCAAACTTGTAGGCCCCGAAGCGTACAGATGCCCGTTGTGCAATCGTTCATGCATTGGTTGATTTGACGGTTGCGACTAACCGTTGAAGGCTCGTGGTGCCGAGTGGGACGGTACCGTCGCAGGGTGCTTGAGAGCCGCCAGTATTCTTTTGGCCGTTGATCGAGTGGTGATGTCGGTGCGACGCTGAAGCGAAGACATGTGAGCACCACCGGCGCGGCACAAATTCCGGTTGCCAGCCGCGCGCGCTTTCGGTTACGGTGCGCCGCGCGCGCATGTGTGTCGCGCACAGTCGCTTCATGGTCAAGCTCGAAGATCTCCAGTCCGCTGCGCGCATCCGGGGCATCACCCCTCAAGGGATCGCCACGGTCAAGCACGTCGAATGGTTCGGCGATCACTGCGTTCAGATCTTGTACCTTGACGAACGCGGGGCCGTTCAGCAGACGATCCTCTATCGCGACGACGAAATGCGGCTCGAGCTAGACTCGAAGCCGCGCATCTGGTCGTTCGATGCCGATGGTGACCTACTCCGCCTTGTTTCTGAAGCGTATCGTATCCATCTCGCGTGGCTTTTCGATCCATACCTTGCCGTCACGACGTCGACCATCGATCCGCTGCCACATCAAATCAGTGCAGTTTATGAAGAAATGCTTCCGCGCCAACCGCTGCGGTTTCTTCTCGCGGACGATCCTGGTGCAGGCAAAACCATTATGGCAGGGCTCCTCATCAAAGAGCTGCTCGTGCGTGGCGACCTTCAGCGGTGTCTCATCATTGCGCCAGGGAGCTTGACGGAGCAATGGCAAGACGAACTTCATGACAAGTTCGAGCTGGATTTCGAATTGCTGACGCGAGACATGATCGAGGCATCTCGTACGGCCAATCCATTCGAGCAAAAAAACCTTCTCATTGCACGACTGGATCAGCTATCGAGAAACGAACAGATCCAAGAACGGCTCAAAGGCGCTCCGGAATGGGACCTCATCGTATGCGACGAGGCGCATCGCATGAGTGCCCATTACACGGGCGGCGAAGTCAAATTCACCAAACGATATCGTTTGGGCCAAGCTGTAGGAAGCCATTGCCGGAATTTCCTGCTCATGACGGCCACACCCCACAATGGCCGTGAAGATGATTTTCAACTGTTCCTCGCGCTTCTCGACGGAGATCGATTCGAAGGTCGATTTCGTGAAGGAGCCCATACGGCCGATCCCTCCGATTTGATGCGGCGCCTCGTCAAAGAAGATTTGTACAAATTCGATGGTCGGCGACTTTTCCCCGAACGGTGGTCGTACACGACACAATATGAATTATCGGACGAGGAAGCTCGGCTTTACGCGCAGGTCACTGACTACGTGCGCGAGGAAATGAACCGAGCCGAGCGCTTTGCGGACAAAGAACAGCAGCGGCGGGTAAACGTCGGGTTTGCCCTCATGACCCTCCAGCGTCGGCTTGCGTCGTCGCCTGAGGCCATTCTGCGGTCGATCGTGCGTCGTCGAGAGCGGCTCGAGGCGCGTCTTCGGGAAGAGCGTATCGCGCTCCGAGGTCGATCCGCGACCCAGCGATTAACATCCGGGGGACCGGATATTACCGAAGATGATTGGGACGAAATGGATGAAGAGGCTCCGGCCGAAGAGCGAGAGGAAATCGAACAACAACTTACCGACAATGCGACGGCTGCGCAAACCATTGCCGAATTAGAAACGGAAATCGCGCATTTGAGGGACCTCGAATCCCTGGCTAAGAACGTGCGCAGTCTCGGGCATGATGCCAAATGGAATCAGCTTACCACGATCCTCGAAGATCCATTGATGAAGGACGAACACGGCAATCGTCGGAAGCTCGTCATTTTCTCTGAGTTCCGGGATACTTTGACGTACATCGTCGAGCGCGTTCGTCGGCGTCTCGGTCGCGCTGAAGCAGTCGTCGAGATTCATGGTGGTGTGAGTCGCGAGGATCGACGACGTGTCGTGCATGCATTCATGAATGATCCGGATGTGCTCGTGCTGGTCGCGAATGACGCAGCAGGTGAAGGTGTGAATTTGCAGCGCGCGCATTTGATGGTGAATTACGATTTACCTTGGAACCCGAATCGGCTCGAGCAACGATTCGGTCGTATTCACCGCATTGGACAAACCGAGGTTTGTCATTTGTGGAACCTCGTCGCGAAAGATACGCGAGAAGCTGACGTGTACGTGCTGCTCCTCGACAAACTCGAAGACGAACGCAAATCTCTAGGCGGCAAAGTATTCGATGTTCTGGGGCAGCTCTTCGAGAATCGTCCGCTGCGCGAATTGCTTACTGAAGCCATTCTTTATGGTGATCGTCCGGAAGTCAAATCACGCATTCATCAGCAAGTTGCCGACGCGGTCGACCGCAAGCATCTCGAAGAATTGTTGGCGCGTCGTGCCCTCGTTCACGATACGATGGATTTGTCGCTGATTGAAGCCATTCGTGCGGATATGGATCGCGCTCGAGCTCGTCGGCTCCAACCGCATTTCATCCAAAGCTTTTTCTTGGAAGCATTCGAGCGCTTGGGAGGAAAAGTCTATCGTCGCGAACCCGGTCGCTGGGAAGTTACGCATGTGCCGCAAGCCGTGCGTGAGCGTGATCGATTGATTGGTTTGGGCGCTCCTGTACTCAAGCGGTACGAGCGCGTATGTTTCGAGAAGCATCACGTGGAAGCGCATCCGCGAGCGTTGTTAGTTTGCCCGGGAAGTCCGCTACTCGATGCCAGTCTTGATTTGATATTGGAGCACCATCGCGGACTGTTGAAACAAGGGGCAATACTCATTGACGAAGATAATCCTGGCGACCAAGCTCGGCTGTTGTTTTACTTGGAACATGTAGTACGCGACGGTCGTCGCGTCCGCGATGGTAGTTATCAAGTCATTTCAAGAAGATTGCAATTCGTGGAGGTGGACCAAAACGGGGTCTTCCGTGATGCCGGCATGGCGCCGTACCTCGATTACCGTGGGGCGTCGGATCCAGAGCGCAAGGCATTGGCGCCGGTCCTGGAGGGCGCGTGGCTTGGGTTCGATTGGGAAAGCAAGGCCATGGCGTTTGCCTTGAGGGAACTCGTGGCGAAACATGTCGACGAAGTCAAACGGCGTAGGTTTCCTCTCATTGACAAAGTCGAGCTGCAAGTCAAAGCTCGGCTGCTCAAGGAGATCAACCACTGGGATCGACGCGCGCAGGACTTGAAGGCGCAAGAAGCCGCCGGAAAGCAAACGAAATTGCCTTGGAACAAGGCTCAGGAGCGGGCGGAACGTCTTTCGGATCGCCTCGACGCACGACTGCGTGCGCTCAAGGACGAACGGGCGATCCTGCCCGAGCCGCCGCGTGTCGTGGGTGGCGCGCTCATTGTACCGGGGGGTTTGTTTCGAAAGCTTCACGCACCAGCAGCAGCGAACTGGGCGGACAATGCGGATTCCGAGGAACGCAGCGAGGTCGAGCGCATTGCGGTGGAGGCGGTCATGACGGCTGAGCGTGCGCTTGGGCGCGAACCGCGCGATGTTGGAAAAGACAAACTGGGGTACGATATCGAATCACGGGATCCGAAGAGCCGAGAATTGTATTTCATCGAAGTGAAGGGGCGACATCCGGACGCCGATACCGTGATTCTCACCAAAAACGAGATTTTGCGGGCGCTCAACATTCCGGAACGGTTTCGTTTGGCGATCGTGCAAGTCAAGGAAGGTCGTGCCGCGCCGCCGGTGTACGTGACGGATTTCGATTGGGGGCATCCAGGGTTTGCACAGACGCATTCGACGTTTTCGCTGAAGGCATTGCTGGAGCGTGGAGGAAGTCCGAGATGAGTGCGAGAGCAGAATTCAGCAATGCAATCGTGCGGCGTGCGTTCAGTTGTCTTTTTGTTTCCAAGCTTGTGCATGAGGCCCCGTATCGCGATGGATAAACCTTCACCCTTGCCCACGCAAAACGTCGACATTCTCATCATCACCGCCCTTCGCAGCGAGTACGAACAAGTTCTTGCAGTGAATGCTGGGGCGGTTGGGGGCAGTGCATGGCGAGTGGGTCGGGGACCGCTCGACCATGAAGTCGCGTTCCAAACGTTTACAACGCACGACGGGAGCAAGCATCTTGAGGTGGCGGCTGCTTGGGCAACGGGGATGGGAACAACGTCCGCCGCGGCTCTTGCTGAGCGACTTATTGCCGAGTATAAGCCTCGGTGTCTGGCCATGTGCGGGGTGTGCGCGGGCCGGCGTGGGGACGTAGGCGTTGGCGACGTGATTGTTGCGGATCGTGTATGGTCGTACGAAAGCGGCAAAAGTACGGTCGAGCAAGACGAACAGGGGCGTCGAAGCGAGCGAATGCAGCACGATACGGAAACGTACTCGCTTCGATCGGATTGGAAGAAAGCAGCCGAGGCATTCGTCGTGCCCGAATCATTACGTGTGATCTTGGAGGAACGCCCTCGTCCGATAGAAGCACAGGCGGATTGGGTGCTCGAACGAATTAAGAATCGCGAAAAACCACCTGAGCATCCCGATTGGGCGAAGATGGCGCCCGATTATGACACGCTTTTGCCTCTGCTCTGGAAGAAGGGCCTCCTCAAAAAACTGCAACTCACAAAAATCGGCCGCGAGCGTATCGAAGAACGTATGCTCCGGTATCCGAAAGGTTTGCCTACGGCTCTGCCACCTTTCAAGGTTCATGTCGGTCCCATTGGAACGGGGAGCAAAGTCGTCAAAGACGATAAGATTTTCGATAAGCTGTCGAACGCGGTGCGTAAAGTGATCGGCCTCGAGATGGAAGCCGCGGCGATTGGGTTGGTTGCGCACGAGCATCAGGACCAAATGCGGTTCATTGTCATGAAAGGGGTCATGGATCATGCGGACGATTGGAAGAGCGATGCTGTAAAACAGTTCGCGGCCCGCGCATCAGCCGAATGCTTGATCGCGTTTTTGCGCACGCACATGCCGCCCGCGGATCAAAGGGGATCTATCGTGGATCCAGCATCGGAAACGGATGCTCGCGACCCTGTCGATCGAGGACAGATAGCGAAACGCGCTTTCGCCACCAGCAAAGAAACTGGGCTTCTTCCGACCGTGCGCGCCAAAATCGATAACGATTCTTCAGATCCAGGGTCCCTGGTTTTACGTGACGTATGCCTCGTCATACCTCGCACGCCCCGAAGACGAAAATCAGCGATCACTCCGGAAAAACTGTCTAACCTTGCGGATTTTTACGACAGAATCAGTAGAGCGATGAATGACCTGAAAGAAGATTATCGCTTGTTCCATCAAGAATCTTTGAAGACTACGGATTTCATCCTTCAAATCGAAGCTCCGGCCGAACTTGCGAGCGAGCCCTTCGAGAATGCAGCAAATAGGCGGACGACAGCAGCTCTACGTCGATTGTTTCGCTGTGTGGTGGTCATACCGTCGTTCGACTCGCGAAATAGAGCCGAATTGACTGTGCCCATTGCGGACCCGAGAATGAACGATAATTCGGTTGCTATTTGGCATCAGGTCGACCGAGAGGCATTCGCCGAGCATATCCACCAAAAGGATTGCTACTTCGCAGGTCCGGCCACGTGGATGTTCCGCCGCGACGAACACCTGCCCGTCGCGATCAATGGCTTTGACGATCTCGCGTGTGCAGTGTTGTCGGCCCAAGAAGACAAGGAGCTTGCGCTTCGGACGATATTTCAAAGCGAGAGTCGTTTGGCCATCGACAAACTTCTGGACATCGTCACGAAACTACGGGAGAAGGGCGAACGGATCATTGTGTTTTGGGATGATCTCCGCTACGGCGTCGAACTTGCTACACAACCATTCTAGGATCATTTGCGATGAAAAACCAACCTGAATTTCTCATGTACCGAGCCGGAAGCGAAGTTGTCGATCCGAAAGATGTCGATGCATGGCTTGCCAATCCTCCTCCGTGGCGAAAGCTCGCGGACGTGAACGCCGTCGTACGCAAGGAACCCATTGGATTCAATGAGGCCGATGCGCGACGCGGAAAAACCTATGTCTGTTCTGGGAACGAGGAATTGCTCCGGGTCAACATCGCGCTATCGTTGCGGCGGCCGTTGCTCGTTTCTGGTGCACCAGGGCTCGGGAAATCGACACTCGCGTACAACATCGCGTGGACGCTTGGACTTGGGGCGCCTTTGCGTTGGGAGGTCAATTCGCAGACGACCTTGAAAGATGGGCTGTACAGCTACGACGCCGTCGATCATCTGCGCGCAACGCAAGAAAGCAAGAAGGCCAAAATTGGCGAATTCATCACGCTTGGGCCGCTCGGTACTGCGCTACTTCCCACAGAACGGCCGCGTGTCCTGTTGATCGATGAACTCGACAAGGCGACGTTCGATTTGCCGAATGACCTGCTGCACGTGTTCGAAGAAGGTGCGTTTACCATTCCTGAATTGGTTCGTCTTGGAAAAGATGCGGACGTTTATCCCTCGGATGCACGTGACAAAGAAGATACCGTAACCGTCAAAGCAGGACGCATTCAAAGCAAACATCATCCGGTCGTCGTCATCACGGACAACGGCGAACGTACCTTTTCCGAAGCATTTCGACGACGATGCGTGCCGCTCAAAATGGCACGGCCGGATGAACAGCACATGCAAAAAATCGTGACCAATCTTCTCGGTCAAGAAACACTCCAGCGTTACGCTACGGCGGCCGAGAAATATCACGATCAAGCAACGGACGTATTGCTACAGGCCCTGTTCCTTGAAAACCAGGGCCTCGATGCGGGGCAAATCTTCGAGGTCCTCAAACGGTGAGCGACGTTAACGATCTCCTCCATCTGCTGACCGAGTGCGCATCCAAACGGGATCTCCGTTTGACCCCACTCGAGACGGCCGAAGTGTTGTGGCTGCGCGATCGCACGCTTGGGGTATCAACGGCGAAAACTCGGACGCAAAAGGTGCCCCCTCAGCCTGCGGTGAATACCGTCGTTGATACGCACCAAGACGATAATGGTACGGAAGAACAAACTCCTACTGGGGTTGACCAGAACGAAAAGGCGCCATCGATTCCGCCGCCTGCGTCGCTCGATCGAGACGCCGATTTCGCACCCGCTAAGCCAAATACGTCCGATGGTGCTCCGGCCGCGCGTGCGCCGATATTTCTCGACACATTGCCGGCGCTCGATGACGAATTGGGTTTCGCTCGTGGACTGCATCGGCTTTCCATCAAGCGGCGTTTGCCCGAAAAAACGGAGGTGGATATCGAGCAATCGGTGGCGCATACGGCTGTCGCAGGCCAAGCGACACTGGTATTTCGCCCGCTCGAACGACATACGATGCGCCTCCTGATTCTCGTTGATTTGGGTGGGCAACTCGCACCATGGTCGACAAGCTTCAAGCGCATCATTGAACTCGCCGAGATGGTGGGCAGTTTTGCCACGGTGGATTGGCGATGGCTCGATTTGAGCGACGCAACGGAAGCACGATGGTTGCCCCATACAGCAGGCGAAAATGAGCATGCTCGGGATCGTTTGCCCCATGGAGGTCCCGACCAACTCGTATTGATTCTTTCGGACGCAGTGGGCCCTGCAGTGGCCAGCGGTGCTCTCGGGATGTTGCTGCGCCAATTTGCGCCTGGAACGTTTGTCGCGTGGCTTCATCCATGGGATCGCTCCTTGTGGGAACGAACGCAGGTTACCCGATTGCGCATGGCACGCCCCAGACCCGTGCCCGCGGATGCGAAAGCGCACATTGCCGTCGCAATGGTGCCGTTTTCCGTGGACGGCTTGCGCCTCCTCGAGCCATGGATTCGAGGTCGCAGGAGCGCTGGCCTGGAAGGATTTCGCATTCCCAGTGAAACGCCTCGGGAAACTGCCGTACGTGCTCGACCGGCTGTGAACTGGGCCGAAAAAGCACAACGCGTTGCTGGAACGATCGGGCCGCAAGCGCTTTCGGTATTGGCTTTGGCTGCGGCGATTCCGAATTATGTTGACGTCGATCTGCTATATGCGTTGTGTCGTTGGTTCGATATCCCAGCCGAACGTGTCGACATTGCGGAAGCGATGACTTCGGGCTTATTGGAGCGTGTACCGGAGAGGTCCACGAAAAACGATCCGATTCTGCGTTTCCCTTCGGAAGAGGCGAGGCTGGCTGTCCTCGCGTTTGTCAATCGAGATGCAGCGAAACGTGTCTTAGATGAGTTGCTAAAGCATTTCCAACCATTGGAAGCACGAAGTCGCGCCAATGATTTGCAAATACCCGTCGACATTTTGGTGCGTTTGTCGGGAGCGGATGGGGGGGCTTCATCCGAGCGGATGTCGGCGTATTCGGAATCGGCACTGGGTACGATTCTGCAAAGTCTTCATGGCGCCGAGGGGCTCGAGATGTTGAAACGATTGCAAGCGGAAGAGCCGCCGAGAAAAACGACCATGGCGCCGGCGTATCGCAAGAAGCTCATTGAGGTGGCGTTGCCGCTGGAGACGATTAACCGCGAAGCAGCGCGAGAAAAATCGATTCGACACGGGCACCCTTCGACGTTGCATCTGTGGTGGGCAAGGCGTCCGCTTGCTGCTGCACGAGCGGTTCTTTTCGGACAGCTGGTGGACGATCCTTCTGCGTGGCCAGAGCTATTTCCCACGGAAAAAGAACAGGAGAAAGAACGACAGCGGATCTTCCGCATCATTGAAGACCTCGTGCCGTGGGAAAACTCGAATAAAGAAATTGTTCTCAATGCCGCGCGCCTAGAGATTGCACGCAGTTGGGCACGCAGCCATCCTTCCCCCAAATCGCAAACCATTTTGAAGAGCGCGCCCTCACCCGCGACGGTGAATGATTACCTGGCGACCGAATTACCGCCCGTGCACGATCCATTTGCCGGTGGTGGAACAATTCCACTTGAAGCGCAACGCCTAGGGCTTCGCGCAGTTGCGTCGGATTTGAACCCCGTCGCTGTGCTGATCAATAAAGCGCTTATCGAGATTCCGCCGAAATTTGCTGGGCGCGCGCCGGTGAATCCTGTGAGCCGCCAAAAGCAAGGACTCAATATTTGGAAGGGTACGCAGGGGCTTGCGCAAGACATTCGGTACTACGGCAATTGGATGCGCGACGAGGCATTCAAACGCATTGGACATCTCTATCCGGACGTTGAAATTACGAAAGAGATGACCAAGACGCGGCCAGACCTAAAAGGGCTTGAAGGACACAAATTTACGGTAATTGCTTGGCTTTGGGCACGTACGGTAGCGAGTCCGGATCCGACGCTTGGTGGCGTTCACGTCCCCCTGATTTCGAGCTATTGGTTAAGCAAAAAGGAAGGCAAGGAAACCTGGATTGAACCGGTCGTTGCGGACGACAGACAAAGTTACAAGTTTGAGATTCGGACCGAAGCACCGCTCTGGCACGACGCGGTGTCAATGGGGACCAAGCTTTCGGGTGCATCGTTCAAGTGTTTGCTTTCCGGCAGTCCGATTGAGGCGGAATATATTCGATCGCAGGGACAGAACGGCAAACTCGGTACGCGATTACTTGCGGTCGTGCTCGAAGGCTCCCGATCACGCATATATCTTCCCCCTACTGAAGCAGCCGAGCTGCTGGCGAAATCCGCAGTTCCGCCCTGGGTACCTGACGCGAACCTCCCCGAGCAAGCGTTGGGATTTCGCGTGCAAAATTATGGAATCACACAATGGGCAGATCTTTTCACAGCGCGACAAACCGCTGCACTTGCGACATTCGCCACACTGGTAGACGAGGTGCGCAACATTGTGAAGGAATGCGTCATCTCTTTGGCAGATTCCAGTGATGGTCGTGATCTCGTGCAGCGCGGTTTCGAACCCGCAGCTTATGCCGATGCTGTGGCGTCATATCTTGCATGCGCCCTGAGCCGCGCAGCAGACTTTGGCGCCACGCTCTGCGTATGGAGCCCTGCGCCAAAGAATGAAGTTGTAATGCATGTCTTTGGTCGCCAAACGCTCTCAATGACGTGGGATTTTGCTGAAGTGAATTTTTTTAGCGAGTCGAGTGGAAATTGGCTTGGTGCGGTAGAATGGGTAGCAAAAGTTGTGGAACTTTTGCCAGGGCATGGCATTGGCACCGCATTTCAGGCGAATGCTATGGAGGACGGGCTTTTAAATAGATATGGCCGTTCGTCGGTGCTTTCAACCGATCCACCATATTATGACAATGTACCCTACGCCGATCTGTCTGATTTTTTCTATATTTGGCTTAGACGAGGACTCCGTAATGTCCATAAAGGATTGACTAGCACACTATTGGTTCCAAAGAGCGATGAACTAGTGGCAGAACCTGCACGACATGGCGGCAAAGATGGCGCCGAGAAATTTTTTCTTAATGGTATGCGGAAGGCAATGGCTGCCTTTGTGGCTGATTCGGACGGTGAATCACCAGCGGCTATCTACTATGCCTACAAGCAGACAGAATCTGGAGCGGACGGTACGTCCTCGACGGGCTGGGAGACATTTCTCCAAGCGCTTACCGAGTCAGGTTTTGAAGTCGTTGGTACGTGGCCAATGCGAACGGAACGCCCAGGCCGGTTACGCGATACGAATTCGAATGCGCTCGCATCCTCCATTGTACTGATCTGCCGCAAACGGTCGAAGAGTGCCCAAACCATCACTCGCGGTGACTTTCTTCGGATCCTTCGTCAAGAATTACCCTCTGCGTTAAAAGCGCTTCAGCATAGCAATATTGCTCCTGTTGATGTCGCGCAGGCATCTATTGGGCCAGGAATGGCCATCTTCTCGCGTCATGCCAAGGTACTGGAACCTGACGGCTCGGCAATGACCGTGGGAGCCGCAATTCACCTGATCAATAGAGCGCTGGACGAGTGTCTTGCCGAGCAGGAAGGCGAGATTGATTCGGACACGCGCTTTGCGATCACGTGGTACGAACAGCACCGTTGGAATTCTGGTTCGTTTGGTGAAGCCGAGACCTTAGCGAAAGCGCGGAATATTTCAGTTTCTGGTATTGCTCGGGCGGGTATCTTGGAATCTGTGGGTGGAAAGGTCCGCCTCCTGAGACGCTCCGAACTGCTACCAGACTGGGATCCGTCGCAAGACGAGCGGTTGACTGTATGGGAAGCGATGCAGCATCTTATCAAGCGTCTCGAAGAAGAGAGTGAAGACGCAGCGGCACGATTGCTGAAGCAGATTGGACCGCTCGACGAAAAAATCAAAGCGTTGGCGTATCGCCTTTATAATGTTTGCCTGAAGCGAAGTTGGGCAGAGGATGCTCAATCGTACAACGCTCTCGGCAGCGCCTGGAGCGAACTCGAAAAGATTGCTGCCGGCATAACGGTCGATGCACCGCCCACGGGTCAGGTCGACTTGTTTGGTAACCTCATCAGCGCGGAAAAACCAACGAAAGGTGGTAAACGTAAAGGTAAAGGGAAAGGCGCAACATGAACGAGCTTCTCACGCCTGAGTACCGAGCCTTTCTAGACTCTCTGAAATCGCGCATCCAAGCCGCGCGCATCCGAGCCGCGCTCGCAGCCAATCGGGAAATCATTCTCCTTTACTGGAGCGTCGGTCGCGACATCCTCGCCGAACAGGCCACACGTGGTTGGGGCGCCAAGGTCATCGATCGGCTCTCGCAGGATCTTCGCCGCGAATTCCCGGAAATCAAAGGATTCTCGCCTAGAAACCTCAAGTATATGCGGGCTTTTGCCGAAGCTTGGCCTGACGAGACATTTGTGCAACAGACTGTTGCAAATCTGCCCTGGGGTCACATCGCCCGCATCCTCGACCGCGTTTCCGACCCGAACGCCCGCCAGTTTTACGTCGAACAGGCCCTGCAACAAGGCTGGTCGCGCGATACGCTCCTCGTGCACGTCGACCGCCGTCTGCACGAGCGACAAGGCAAAACCGTCAACAATTTTGACAAAACGTTGCCCCCTCCTGGCTCGGACCTCATCGCCCAAACCCTCAAAGATCCCTACGTCTTCGATTTCCTCAATCTGACGGACGAGGCCCACGAACGCGATATCGAAGAAGCCATGGTGCGACATGTTCGCGAGACGCTGCTCGAAATGGGCGTCGGCTTCGCGTTTGTTGGGAACCAAGTGCGCTTTCAAGTGGGTGACGAAGAATTTTTCATTGATTTGCTCTTTTATCATTTGCGGCTTCATTGTTATGTCGTCGTCGAATTGAAAGCAGGCGCGTTTCGCCCCGAGCACGCGGGAAAACTCAATTTTTATTTATCGGCCGTCGACGATATCATCCGCGATCCCAAGGTCGACGGTCCAACACTCGGGCTGCTCTTGTGCCGCTCGAAAAACCGCGTCATGGCCGAATACGCCCTTCGCGACATCAACAAACCCATTGGGGTTGCCGAAGTACAACTCACTCGATTGTTGCCCGAGTCCTTGACCAGCAGCTTACCTACCGTCGAAGCCTTGGAAGCCGAATTGGGCGATCTACCCGAATCAAGTCCTACCGTCGAAGAGGATTGAATTGCCATGTCCGTGAGCCATCGTGAACGCATCGCCCGTGGAATGGAGCAGCTTCGCGCAGCATTGACCCCGTTTGCCGAACGCGAATACAAAGCCCGATTCGGTGATTCGTGGATCGATACGCTTTCGACTCGCTTCGACTTGAAAACAGGCAAAGACGGCGCCATTTCATGGGATACCCAAGCGTTGCTCAAAGCCATCGGCGATACGTGGCAAGAAGTGTTTCGCCACGTGCTTGGACATGTCGAACGCTCGTATTTGGGTGAACTTCGCGATGTGCGTAATCGCTGGGCGCACGAGCAGCCATTTTCGACGGAAGATACCGAGCGAGCCCTCGATACAATGAAGCGGCTTCTCGATGCCATCAGTGCCTCCGAGCAGGCCGAAGAAGTTCAAAAGCTCAAAGCCGAACTGCAGCGCGCAACGGTTTCCGAGCCGGCGAAGACGAAAGCAAGCAAGCAGCTCACGTTGGCGGGCATGCCCAAAGCTGAATTGCGTCCGTGGCGTGAGATTGTGACACCTCATCCGGATGTCGCGTCCGGCAGGTACATGCAAGCGGAATTCGCGGCTGATTTGGCGCAAGTGTATCGTAAAGAGGGCAGTGACGAATATCGTGATCCGCGCGAGTTTTACCGGCGCACCTACATCACGTCGGGCTTGCAGGATTTGTTGATCGGAGCATTGCGACGTTTGTCGGGTAAAGGTGACGAACCGGTCGTCGAATTGCAAACCAATCTCGATGCTGGCGCTCTACCATCTGTTTGGTGGTACGCCCGTGGGTGAACTCACGGGGATTGGGCCGCTCTTGAAAGAAGCGGGTGTAAAGAATGCGCCTACGGCGAATCGAGCCGTGCTGGTGGGAACGTTTTTATCGCCAGCGCATACGCATCCAAAAGCGGATGGCACCGTGGTTCATACGTTATGGGGGGAACTCGCGTGGCAACTCGGCAAAGCTCCAGGGTATGCCCTCGTTGCGGAATCGGATCGGCGCGGCGTGAGTCCAGGGGCAGACGCGCTCATTGCATTGTTCAAGCGGTATTCCCCGTGCCTCGTGCTCATCGACGAATGGGTCGCTCATGCGCGCCAAATCGTGGGCAAAACGGATTTGCCGGCGGGCGATTTTGCGGCACAAACGACGTTCGCCCAAGCTCTGACCGAAGCGGCCAAGGCGGTCGACACGACGCTCGTCGTCGCGTCCATTCCTGCGTCGAAAGTCGAGATTGGCGGGGACAACGGTGAATTGGCACTCGATACGTTGAAAAATGTTTTCGAGCGTTTGGGTAAAGCGTGGCGTCCAGCGACAGGTGACGAAGGGTTTGAAATTGTTCGACGTAGGCTCTTTCAGCCGATGAACGACAAGGACGCGCTTGCCAGCCGTGAAGCTGTCATTGCGGCATTCTCGCGGGTGTACAAGGAAGCTCCGGGGGATTTTCCGCTAGGCTGCGCGGAGGAAGGTTATCGACGAGAATTCGAGGCTTCCTATCCGATTCATCCAGAATTGTTTCACCGACTTTACGAAGACTGGTCGACACTCGACAAATTCCAGAGAACCCGCGGTGTTTTGCGATTGCTCGCGAAAGTCATCCACCGCTTGTGGGAAGATGGGGACCAGAGCCTGATGATCCTTCCGGCGTGTGTCCCAATGGACGACGGCCAGGTAAAATCCGAATTGACTCGGTACTTGGACGACGTGTGGGAACCCATCATTTCGCAAGATGTGGACGGTGAGCGATCCTTGCCGCTCGAAATTGATCGCAGTACGCCCACGCTTGGGCGTGTATCGGCGTGTAGGCGTGTGGCGCGGACGTTGTACATGGGCACGGCTCCTGGTTCAGGTGGGAAAAACCCGGGCATTGATGATCGTCGCGTGCGTCTCGGATGTGCGCAGCCGGGGGAGCCTACGGGAGCATTCGGCGATGCTCTGCGTCGATTGAGCGATCGAGCCAAATACATTCATCAGGACAAAAACCGGTATTGGTTGTCGACGAAGCCGAATTTGAATCGAATGGCGGAGGACCGGGCGAGTTCACTGATGCGCGAGCCAGAAACGCTGCATGTCGAAATCGAGCAACGCCTCCAGGCGGAGCAGAAGCTGCGTGGGGAGCAACGTGGCGATTTCGCGGGTGTGCATGCGTGCCCCACGGGCCCCGGGGATGTACCCGACGAACCCGAAGCGCGGCTGGTGATTCTGCCCCCGCGTGTGTACCATCGAAAAGGGCAAGAGGACAGCACAGCGCTGAAATTCGCCAAGGAGATCCTCGACAAGAAGGGCGGTGGTCCGCGTCTCGAGCGGAACATGCTGGTGTTTTTGGCTGCCGACAAACGGGAACTCGATAGCCTCATGGAGGCCGTGGCGCAACATTTGGCTTGGAAATCGATTTTTGGCGAATGGCAGCCACTCAATTTGGATCCATTTCATAAAACGCAGGCCGAAACGAAAACGCGAGAAACCGACGGGACCGTGAATACGCGCATCAGTGGCGCATGGATTCATGCGCTTGTCCCGACGCAGCCGCAGCCGGTTCCTGCAGCAAAGGAGCAACCAACCACGAACCAACAAGACAAACGCGAATTGATTCGATGGGAGGAGATCAAGGTAAGCGGCAATGATTCGCTCACCAAACGGACGTCGAACAAGTTGAAAAGCGAGGAGATGCTCATGCCGAAGATGGGAGGCATTCGGCTGCGCATGGAACTCGATCGGTATTTGTGGACGGACAAGAATCACGTGAGCATGGGGCAGCTCGCGGAGTGGTTTTCGCGGTATCTGTATTTGCCGCGGATCAAGAATCGGGAGACGATCGTCGCGGCCATTCAAGATGGCGCAGCGGAGTTGACGATACAAGACACGTTCGCTACGGCCGCGGGCTGGGACGAACAGAAACAACGTTATCGCGGATTGAAGGCTGGAGGAGGTGCTCCGGCGGTCATCGAAAAGGGCACGTTGCTCGTGAAGCCAGAGGTCGCTCTGCGACAGGACAAGCCATCGAGTCGCCCACCGCCGGCTGCAACGCATTCCGGAGGAGCGAGTCCCGTGGAGGGGCCGCTCTTCAATCGGGCTGCGGTCGGAGTGTCGCCATCGGCACCGGCAGTGCCACGCGTGCCAAACCTATTCGTTGGCTCGGTGCGGCTCGATGGGAATCGCGTCGGGCGCGATGCAGGGCGCGTGGCGGAAGAGGTGATTCAGCACTTGTCGACGCTGCCGGGTGCGGAGGTCGAGGTGACGCTGGAGATTCGCGTGAAGGTGCCGGACGGCGTGAAAGACGATACGATTCGCACGGTGAGCGAGAATGCGAATACGTTGAAGTTTAGGAGTTATGGGTTTGAGAGGGAGTGAGGGCCGATAAATGACGGTCCACATTTCATTGCCTTGAGGTGCCGTTGGTTGATTCCGACTTGAAAATTTTTTCGCGCCATATAACCAAACCTGTCACCACACCAAGCAACAAAATAATTGCGGCCAAGATGGCGAGCGATTTTCGAGTTAATAGCTGGGTGCCCATGTGAACAGATGGCTCGAAGTGGTTATGGCGGTCTGAGATCCTTCGCGCAATCATCGGAGTTTCGATAAACTTTCGCTTGCCATCCGGCATTTCAGCGTTCACCACGTTCGCGATAGATACGTATTTGTCGGATGACACAGGACTAGCATCGATCTCGTTATCGACTTTGAGGGCACTTCGGAGCGCGGCACAGAATGCACCTGCACTAGGATAACGATCTGCGGGTTTGAACGCGACTGCAGTTTGTATCACCGCCTTTGTCGCCGGCCTACAATCGAGCTCCTGAAGAATTGCCAGCCATTTGGCGCGACCCTCTATGATAAAATCTGCGATGTCCTTGAATGCGGGCATTTTTCCACTCAAACATCTGACGAGTACGAGCGCAAGGGCATAGACATCGGCGCGTGGCGTAAGTTCAGCATTGCTCCTCCACTGCTCGTGCGGCATATATAAGGGGTTTCCAAGGAATCGAGAGTTTCGTACCTTGTCTATACGGATTGAATCTATGAACCCGGCCAGCTTGCCTTGCCCATTGGCATCCAGAAAGATGTTGCTTGGCGTGATGCCCCGATGTATGAATTTGCACTCATGCACTTGAGCAAGAGCATCTCCAACTCGAAGGACGATATTGAAAATGTCGCGTGGCAAAATCAGTTTTCCATCTGAGTGCGCACGGTTGATTGCTTCTAGCAGCGTGCCTCCTCCCATAAATTCACTCACATAAAATTGAAATCCCCCGTCATGACAATCTGACTCGAGCAAATGAAGGATACCGGGGTGATTGAGAGTTTTCCAGATATCTATGCCCTGGCGATACACGTCCTGCAAATCCTCTTGTAGATTTGCTGGGGTCGAATCAAAGTGCAGTGCGACCATTGTTCGATGTATTCGATCCCACGCTTTGAATACAACTTCTATGTCATTGCGATCATGTTGTGGTACAAGCAAAACGTACCTGGTATCCAGCAAAGCATCCCCAGGTCGAAGTCGGCCACCTTCTCGCAGCCGCGCATGCAATTCAAAAATCTCTCGTTCCACGCCTTCTGTAGACAAACTCTGATTCTCGAGCGCCCATTTTCGCTCGTATGCAACACGAAGTCGCTCCGCCAGTTCACGCGTTTTTTCATCTGGATATGCTGGTACGACGCCAGGTGGCAACCATTCAACAGATTGGCCACTTGATGCTGGTTTCTCTTCCTCAAGTGGCGCTCCCTCTGTCGATGGTACATCCCCCGCAAGCGCCAGCAGATCGAGCCTACCACCTCCGCCAAATACCCGCTCATAGATCGGATTGCGAAAAGGCGTTGTCCCATCCGATATCCCGAACAAGCGAAGATCCTGCCTCGATCGTTCGCCAATCTCATCCCCCCGCGACAATCGCACGAAATCTTTAAGCAACCGCTCGTTGTTCCCAATCAATCCATAAATATTTTTGAAATGAACCTCGTTCGCCGCATTTGCCACTACGGCATCTGCTGCTTCACGCACATCCGCTGCGCCTATGCGTGGACGCTCCTGGGCGATTTGGTACAGCCGTTCGAGCACGAATTGGCAAAGAAATATCGAACCACTCGTGAACTGGTGAATTTCCTCTGCAACCGCAGTCTCGGTGACCTCTGCGCCAGCGTCTTTCAAACGTGAGGCAAGCCCACGCACTTGCTCCAGGCTGAGGTCTTCGAGCTTCACCTCGATGCCAATGTTGAATGGCGACCTCGCACTGTCCTGGATCAGTCGTTCAGGCGCAGCCGCGCCGGCAAGGACAAATTGAATTCGATGGTATTCCTTGTTGGTGGATCGTGCATTAAAAAACCACCGAATTTTCGTGAAGAACAAATCCCGAAATCTGGCTTCAATCAGCGCATCGATTTCATCGACGAATACGACAATGCGCCCCGAGATCGTTTCGAGCCATACATCAAATGTTTCTTCGGGTGTTTCCGGATCGATGACTGTCCGATCGAACTTGGCGTGGCGGGCGATTTCGGTGAGAAATTGCTTCCAAAATGTGGTGTAATCATCAAGTGGGTATGGCGATAAATCGACCAGTGCCGTGCGAAATTCCGACGGATCGAGCGCCTGCATCGTGTGCACGAGCAGGCTCGATTTGCCACTCTGCCGTGCGGCCACAACATACGGGTATCGTTGATTATTGCGGATCTCGCGCATGAGGACCCGATCGGCTTCGCGCTCGACATACATTTCGCCGACATACGTGCCGGCTGCGCGATACGGAATCTGATCCTTCATGCGTAGAGCGCTCCGTCATGCACGAGCGCGCGAAGAAAATCGTCGTTCTTGCCTTCCGCCTCTGCATCGAACATTCGATGACAAAGTCGCTGAATAGAACGCGGATGCCCTTGGGAAAACCGCGTAATGGTTGCCCGATGCGCCATTGCAATGCGCTCTGCTCGAGGTGATAGCAGCGACAGGAGCTTGGCTGTCTCGTCATCATTGAGCGGACCAAGGGCGACTGAATGACATGCGTCCAAAAATTTTGCATCTTCGCTGCCGCTATTCTTGAGCAATGTGCGAATGGCAAGCGGCTGGCCGACCACAATTCGGACGTGAGTGCCGGAAATCGTGGCCATATGATAAAGTGATGGCACCAGCTTTTGCAGGATCTCTGCGGTTGGGTAACCAAATTCGTCGAGCATCAAAATAATCGGGCGTTGTTCAGCGTGCTCCTCGATGTCCGACCAATCTTCGACAGACTTGCCAATGCTTTTGCTGAGCTTCTTGAAAAGCCCTTTGTAAAATGCCGCATGTGTGTCAATACGTAACCCTGACAGATCCACGTAGCAAACGGTCGCACGAGCAGCAAGGTCAGCCTGCGCTCGGAGCAGCAAGCTCGATTTGCCAATTCCTGAAGGTGCCTCTACGGAAAGAATTCGTTTATCCACAATGGCACGGTCAAACGCTATGTCCGATGCACGTTTCACGTAGGTGGGATGCCCTGCGGGCAATGTTCCTGCGGTATGAAATGGGTTTGCCGAGGGCGCAAATGCCACATGTGGTGGTGGAGGCGAGCTTGTCACGATTAGCCCTGTTTCACTCGTGCGACCTAGAATCCGGCCACCTTGTCGACACAAGAACCGAATCAAGAATTCTGCGGATGCGGTAGCCGCGAACGTGCGGAAAGAATCGTCCTTGTCGCGATCAGCATGATCCGAAACGGCCTTGACGACAATCGCTGGCCGGTCGAATTGTTGCGCGACGAGTCCAATTGCCGCCGCTTCCATTTCGACCCCAAGCGTCTTGCGAATGTGCATTTCGAGCCGCGGGAAAAGTTCGGCATCTTCGCGTACGGTTTTTCCCGTCGCGATAGGACCGATATGCACCTTGAACGGCGGGGCCGGCGGAAGTCCATCTGGGTAGTGCAATTGGTGCTCTTTCGCCCGTGTTCGGCCTTCGGGTGCGAGACATAGCGTTCCTTCGGCGGTGTCGACGAGTTTGGCACTTTTTGACGATGCAATGATTGCGCTCCACGATGGGCACAACGTTCGTCGATCGGGATGATCGACGGGGGCAACACCACGACCTTGTTCGTGAGCAAGGAGCGCGTCGAGCAGCCATGTTTGCTGATGGGCGTGCGAGATTGGGCGCGTTTGGCAGAGGTCTTTGCTCCAATACAAATCCCGCGAAAAATACTCCGCAGCTACGCGCCAGTCTTTGGGCGGCGCATACGTCTCGAAGTCGTGGTAAAACCGCTCTTCTTGCTTTCCTTGCGCGTCCGTGAGCTTGACGAGTTTGCCATGATCGTAGCTGTAAACGCGATCGGCGACGATGACATCGCCGAGGGAGACCTTGCCGCGATAGCCCGCACAGATGCCGCACATCGCGATACATGCAGGCGAGAAGTGGCCGACGAGCGCAGTCGTCTTGATCGCCGTCATGGCCTCGCCCATCGCGCCGGTCCATGCAGCGGCTACATGCAGCGACGTGCCGTCGTCCGCTTGGATTGTGCAGTGGGAGTAGGGCGAGCCATCCGAAGCGGTGCTCGAACGCCACGCATCCACCAGCCGATGTTGAACGGACTCGAGCGCCTTCAGCTCGTCGAGCAACGCTGTGATGATCAGAACATCGTAGGAGTTTCGCACGCTTCACCCCGCAGAGGGCCGCGATGGTAACAGGAAGGCGCGTGATGGAGGTAGAAAAAAGCGACGGCGCCCGACATTTGGTAGCTACATGCCGCGCAATACCTTCGCCACACGGGGCGAACTGCCCACCAACCACAATCGATTCCGCGCTCGTGAGAGCGCCACGTAGAGTAGCTCGTTTTCTGTCTTCGAATCGACGTTTTCCGCACACCACACAATCACCGCTGTGGCTTCCAATCCCTTGAACCGACGAACGGTGTCTACCAGAACGCATCCTGGTTGCCATAGCTTTTCAAAACTCCATCGTGCGCCGATGGGGTCACCGCCATTGAGAAGAGTGCTGAAATGCATGTCCTTGTCATCCCCCGCAAGTAAAACGGCAATATCCTCGGACTTGAGCCCAAGGGGGCCAATCAATTGGCTCACGGTGTCACGAATATGAGCTGCTTGGGCTTTGAGCCCATTTGCAATAATCTGTGTGATTGGCTCACCTTCGATTTCTGGAGGGGCAATGAGATCGCCCTTGTAGTAGCGGTACGCTGCTTCATGCACCGGCCGCGTGTTGCGGCAGTTCTCAATGAGTGGCAGCGGATCGCCCAGATTTGGAAAGCTAATGTCGTGTTCGTAAATTGCTTGATTGGGATCGCAAAAAAAGTAGAACTGCGCGTCGTGATTCTCTAGAAGCAGTTCGAGAGCAAACCATCGCTCTTCTTTGAAGTCTTGACCCTCATCCACCAAAATGGCTTGATAGCGCATTGGATCTTCGCTCGTGGACAGAGCTAGCGCATAGGGCCGTCGAACCTTGGCAAGATCGCTATTGGGATACCGCTGAGTAGCTTTGTCCAACAGATCAATGCGTTTTTCACGCATTACGTGGTTTATGCGCCACATGCAAAGTTCGTCGAAATCCATTGTTTCAAGATTTGTAACCCCAACGGCCTCGCGTTTCAAAAAATCACCAAGGGCGCGATTGTAGCACACGAGAAGGGTTTTTCGGCCCTGCTCTGCAAGCGCCTTGGCATGCTGCAATGCAAGGAGCGTCTTCCCCGTCCCTGCCGCGCCAGTGATGAGTGCACGAGTTCGGTGGCGCAAGTATTGAAGGACCAACGCCTGTCGCTTGGTCAGCTCGATTTGACGCACTTGTTCGCGTCGAATCGCTAGGGCTAGAAGCGATTCCGTTGCAATCGCAGCGCAATACAGGTTTTTTACGATCGTCATACCGATGGCGTCGAGAGGTTGCCAAGACGTATCATCTTTGGCCCAATACTCGAATGCACCTTCGACCCAAGCCACTAGGTTATCAACATGATTGCAATCTCCCAAGATCTCCTTGGGTCGATCGGAAGCAATAAGCGGCACAACGCTTTCCAAGTTTGGAAATAGGGCACCGTGACCAATCAACAAATGGGGAGCGCCATCTGGACCCCAGCCCGACGCTCGCCTAATGGTGCGCGCCACGTGATGCTTGTTTGCGCACGCTTGTTCAAGAGGATTCTTGATTCTGTTTCTCCTGCCTCCCCTGCTGACAGACCACCATTTTCCGTTTACATCTCTTGATATATGGCCACCCTTAATTTCAATGACGAGAAACCCACGACTCGGGTCGAAAACAACAAAGTCTGCTTCTCCGTCTCGTGGGGGAGCACCTGGCGCACACCAGATGATACTATGGCCGTGGAGCACCAGCCAATGCGCCGGAGTCCGGTCACGGAACGCTCGATACACATCGGCTTCCGCCTGGGATTTTTTTTCGAGATCTCTCAATTCTGATGCATCAAGCTGTGGATACATGATCGCCATTTCAGCTTCGCCTCCACGTTGGATCCCAGGCTCGTTGTTCCTCACGTCCGTCGGAAAACTGGAGTGTCACGCTCCACAATCGCCCCCGAGGCTCCGCTTCAATGATCGTTGCGACGCAACCATCATCCAGAATAACTGCTTCGCCCTCAGTCGGATCGTTAGGCTGCATCTCCTCCGCCGCGAATGGCCGCCACCCGCAATCAAATCGATATTCGGTTACATCCAACAATGGGTTGCAGATAGGGTGAACCACGGCATGATTCGGATCGTCCGCGAATTCAACGACGTAAAGCCACCATGATGCGCCAAGCTCCTGCGCTTTCCTGAGCTTGGCGCCGGCCAATCCAACGCCGCGTGCCGTCCACGCGCCTGCAATGCCACATACGCCGATATAGCGCGTTCCTTCTGGACCAGAGGATTCGAGGTCATACCCCCGCTGGCCTTCGGGTGCCGCGACAGGCGTCCGCTTGTGGTCCCGTTCCCACTCGATGACCCGGTTTAATGCTGCTTGATCGAAACGATCCGTTCGCAATCGATCGCGCAGGGTCGCATCATAATCGTCCTGCTCCTCTCGATGCGCATAGGTTCGAAGACGTCGTGTTCCATCTGCTGCTCGCGGCGGCGCATCCGGGGACCAGGGATCGCTGCTCCCGAAACCTGGTACTGTCGGCGGCCGCGGAGGCCAGGCAAAGGCGCCATGATCACCTCCGCCCGCAAAAAATTGCCGAAACCCAGAGCGCTGCCCGCTGTCGATGTTGCCATTATTCGAATTGAATGGCAACGATGCATTCTCGGTTTCGGAAGATAGCGCATTCGGAGACACGTGAGGTTTGCCTATTGGCGCTTCGACGTCGCCCGTAGAGACTTCCGTCATAAAATCCAATGGTTGTTCATCATCGTCGATATCCGTTGGTATTGGGATTGTTGCTTGCGGTTCCGGCTCAACCCATCGTGGGGGCATCGCCCCCTCGACTCCTTCAGGAATCACGGCAATATTGTCCTCGTCGAGCAGGGCCATCATGTGCTCCGGTTTCTCGTCGAGTAGGCGGCTGAGTCGCAATGCATCCAGGTTGCATTCTTGGGCCAAGGTGCGTGCGAGAGCGTCGTTCATTTGGCGCCGACCACCCTCACTGAGCCAAAGAATTGCAGCTTTACGATCCCAGAAACTCTTTGTATGTTGCTCGAAAACAATTTCGTTTGTATCAGGAAAAAAACTCGTGATTCGGAGCTTTTCTGCAATACGCAACGTAAGACATGTGGCGAGGCGCAAGTTTTCATCGTTTGCCCGAGTCGCGGGGTCTTCACCCTGCGTGGTGGCGTCATGCCAAGCCAATCGGCGGAGAGCGTTGTAAAACCCCGGAGCACGGAGAGTGCGTACTTGATTCGCGGCCCACTCCAGAGCGTCGTAACTTCGGGACGGAATGGGTTCGTCGGACAGCTTGTCCACGAGCACCCGCCAAAGCGAACGCGCTCCAGCGGACCGTGCGATGTCCAGCGAGATCTCCGTCTTTTCAACGAGGGGCAAACTGCACATGGGCGCGAATTGCTTCAATCTTACGTCGTCTGGTTGCAGGGTTTCGCGGGCCAATCGGAGATGCCCGTCTTTTGTCGGCACGTAGACACTCTGAGATTGCAACCAAGCTCGATCTTCGATTCGAAGTTGATGCAAGGCACCTCGTACTTGCTCCAACTCGGATTGTGAAAGCGAACGGCCGACCGACTTGGCATGCTGCTCGCAAAGCATCTTGACCCAGTCCAACGAAGACGGTTTCGTCCGTGCGCCAAGTCGGGTTAGTCCTTCGGCGACGCCAGATCTTGACGCGAAATCATGTTCTTCACGAAGCGAAACGCACCAATCGGATTCGAATGGAAGCGATTCGAGAAACACATGCCGGGGCGCCCACCACGCACCTCGTATAAATACGCAACGCTCTTGGCTGACAGCAGCCAGGCGCGGCCCCCACTGGTGCTTTTTGGCCTCCGCAAGTGAACCGATGTGGACCAAGAATGCCAGGACGGCATTTTTGCACGCATCTGGCGTCACATCGTCGGCACTTGACGATCGAACGGTAGCAAAATGACGAAGCACGTCATCCAGAGGAACTTCGGTCACCACACCAAGTGCCTTCGCCATTTCTGTGGAGAATATCGATCCATCGAGAACTGGTCGCACTGACGCAACAAGATGGCGAAGCGCTGGTGCCGCGAGTTCGTCGGCCTTGTAGAGACGATTGGGCCAATTCTGCATGCGTGCGACCTTCTCAGACGGTGTCGCCACGGGTAACCACGCCATTGTCGCCAATGCTTCGACAAATCTCTTCGATGCACCCTTTTGGGAATTGCCTAAATTGTCCCAATTGCGATTGACGTACTCCATTAGCAATTTCAAGCGATCGCGCATGTTCTCGTTCGCGCCAGAGTTGAACGCGACGGAGCACCGCCGAATTGCTTCGATCAAGTGGTTCGGTAGCGGCGTCGAGTTCATCTCGAGATCAATATAAAAATGACCCCATTGTTTGGAATCATCGCCGAGGAGAGCAACATCGGGGATTCGCGCAACATCTCCGAGGACTTCAAGGGCGTCTTTAGCGTCCGGCCGGTAGATATCTCGTGGCGCTCCGAGCCCACCACCTTGCAAAGGGACAATTGCTGTTGCTTGAAGCTTATTAAGCAAATTTTGCCACCGCTCGCGCGACAAACCTTTTTCCATATCTCGAAGATTGCTGCGCAACCATAGAAGCATGCCGACCTGCACATCGTGCGAGGAATGTGGAAATATACGCAACAGGTCGAGAGTGAACACGAAACCGTCGAGTTCTTTGATTCCGAGCGCTTGAAACAGGGCCTTCCACTGGCCATGACTGCCGACGTCCAATAGTTTTTGTTGAATGCCCAGCCCGCGAGGCGGCTCAAAGCCACCAGGAATGTACAGATTTGTTGTTTCAGCGGAGGTGACAGCTCCGTCGGCAATTGGCAGCATCGGCACGCGCCGCAATGCATCCATACGCTCGTCACCTCTTGCGAGCCAATCCAGCGGAATCATGTAATCAAGAACGACGGTGAGTATTGCTCGATCCGCAAAAGCATCGATGCGCATCCAAGGTTTTTTCACGTGTGAAACAAGTGCTGAGGCAAAATGGTCCGGGCTCAATGACCAAACAAACCCTTGATGTCTGGCAGCAAAGCTTGCGATTGAGGCAATAAGTTTGTCCGAGCCAGAAATCAACGGCACTCCCAGTCGCTGCATTGCCAGCTTCACCTGTTGTGGAGTGCGATTCAGTAGGACCGGGGTATTGCTATAGCCCATTTCCCAGCGTCGTCCCTGCTCATCGGGTACAATTCGAAGAGATCGAATTGATTCTTTGTCGCGCTTTACGTTGGCCAGTGGGAGTTGCTCCAAGTAGTCGAATAAGTCAACAAGCCAGCCTTCGTCGAGTGGACGCGTGGCGAGGACCTCATTCACACAAACAACGATGCTTGCGATATCGAGCTTTTTAATACCGAGCAGCGGAATGGCAGTGGACAGCTTGAGTGCCTCTTCGAACGCCGAATCCAGAATTCGATGCGGAATGCCGGCCAGTAGCGCCCGCTCGACTTCATTGACAAGATAAATCGAATCCGTAGCCACGAAGGGATAAATTCTACCGTCGGCGTGAAGTGCCAATGGCAGGTCCTTGAGATTCTCAAGACCATCGTGCGCGCAGAAGCGTGCAAGCTCCACGATCCAATCCCGACGCCGCAAAGACATCAATGGCGCTTCGCCCAGAGTCCAGCTCTTCGTATGCTCGTTGCGCATCGCTCGCAATATAGAACGTAGTTTATCAGCGGACAGCATGTGCGCAGGGTACGGCGTTTTTTGCAATGCATTCATTACGGAGTTGGGGAGCGGCGGCTCAAACAACGTGAAGCCGTCTGCGATAAGCGGATCACGGAGCGCATTATGCCAATTCGATCCCAGATTCCAGCAAATATGTTCTGTTTCAGTAAGCGTTTTCCAAGTGTATCCTTGTGGACTCACGCACCGAAATACTGGCCTTGTTCCCAAATTTGCATAAAAACCGTCAACGAGTGCGTTGTCGTATCCGTCCAAAGCCCTTGACGGTTGAAGCCATAACCGATATGGCTCTGGCGTGGCGCAGACATCACCCCGCATTTCCTCGAGCAACATCGCGGATGCAGCTCCCACACCATCGCGCAACAATGCCATGTTCCATCCCGCACGAACTCGAGCTATCTCGCTGGAATCAGTTTGGCGAATGATACCTCGGCGGCCCGAATCCAGACTGAACCAACCATGAAGCAAAAGGGGCCAATTTCCTTGGTCATGAAGTGGGAGAAAGCAGGCGAGGCCTCGTGCAAATTCTTGCGTATCGATGGCAGCGGCAGCACCAGCCCAGGGGAGCGCTTTTTCATTTTGATCGCAGATGTCACGGGCCATTTCCAATAGCCGATTCTCGGACCCTCGAAATAAGCCGGTGACAATCATCCACGTTTGTGCCTTTTGCTGTCCGTCGGCGAATAGCTGGCATTCATGCCTGTAGACGGCGACAGGCAATGCCACAGTTGACGCGAGCCACTCGCGCAGCAACTTTCTTGGATCGCCATGCACCGCATCGCGGAGCTTGCGGCGCGCCGCTTCGACTTCCTGGGAATTGGTCGTCGTCAGATAAAAGCGCTTGCGGTGCGCGCCGTCCGGCATGATTTCGTCAATGTAGAGCGCCTGCACCGATCGCAAAAATGCCAGGAGAGCTGGTCCAGCCTGTCGCGCCTCTTGAAGGATCCGCTCGAAATCATGTTCCGAAAACGGTTCCTTGGAAATCTCGCTAAGCGCTGCTTGTTCTGGGGTTCGCGCTGGGAGCCGAAAAATCGTGCCGTTGAAGTGCCTCGATCCTGGGATATGCCCCGCAGGAGCGAACGTTGCCTCCCACGTCGGCCAATGTTGATGAACCTCCTCGAGCCACCAAGCCCAAGCGTTTCGTTGCGAACCGTGCGCGCGTTGATGCGGATCGAACCAGATGACAGTATTGCCAGTGAGCAATGTTGGGTGGTCCGTAATGCTGAAACTCGTATTGAAGCCATATCCGAAGCGGCCGGTTCCCCCTGCTTCACGCACCTTGCCCCCGTGTCCAATATGCTGAATATTCTCCAGGTCGCCGTCCGTGAAAGTGCGGTCATTGGCCAACAGTAGCGCTGGTCCAAGTACAACGTTTTGTTCGACGTTGTCCATCGGGCCTGGATGCTCTCGTCGGTCGAACACAACGTGGAGAAACGTGGCACCAGCGTCATCGGCGTTTTGAAGAAACTCCTTGATGATGCCAATGCCTTTCGGGTAGCGTTCCACTAGGTCGCGTAGCCGGGCAGTGTGTCGCTCGGTTTGATTGAATTCCCTGGGAGCTGGTGGGGACGGCATGGATAGTTCAGTTGGTCCAATGACAAGGCCGAGTGTCGACAAGCTGACCCGTCGTGAAAGGGAACCGGAAGTTACCTCGTTCATTGTCAGCGTCAAGGCCCCGGTCGGTCGGACGGCTTGGCGATCGACAGAGGCCATGACGACCGAGGGGGCGGTTCCTAAGAAGATGCGACACCCTCTCCCTCCGACAAACCCCTCCCACTTCCAGAAATTCCCGTGGCCTCACCATGGCCTCAACGAGTGTCACGTCGTGTCTTTTTGTGTTGCGTCGTGTCGCCTTCCCGATGTAGCATCGTGATCGCAAAGGTGGCCGAAATGATGCTGTTTTCGTTGTGTTTCTCAGGCGTTGGAGGCGGTTTTTCTTGAAGTTTCCGGGGTATTTCCTAAACCGTTGGTCGCAGGTTCGATTCCTGCCGGGGGCGCCAAGGATTTCGGGTACTTAGATGCTCCTCTTGTGCCGCCGGTCATCAAAAATGGCCTTGTGCCGCGTAACGGTGGCGAATCTGCGGCAGGCGAAGGGGATTTGGGACGAGCGGGACCGCCGGCGCATCGCGTGCAGCTCGCGCGAGCGCTGGCGGATGCGGTTGCAGGGACGTTCGAGCCACCTCGTGCCGTCGTAAAGCGTGCAGTTGGTCCCGCAACCTCATGTATGTGTTGAAATAATGTTCTTGGGCGGCTCGCCCTGTCGCGGATGACGAGGGAACACGGCGCGGAAAACTTGCCCGTATATCACGCCCGTGATTCCCTCCGCACATGACCACGTCGCGATTACGCTCGATATTCGCCGCCACGGCATTGCTGTCCGCCGCGACGTGCCGGCCGATGCTGGAGCCCGCGGATTATTTGCAGCGTAATCCATCCGCGCAGCGAATCGACGTGCGGTGTCATCCGGAGGAAGTCGCGGAGCATATTACGATATGGGCCCGTGATTCCGTCACCAAAAAGATCGTCACCAATGAAGACGACATGGACTTGCGGCTGTTCATGCCCAATGCGACGGCGCTGTTTGTCTTGGACCGACACGCGCCCGATCCTGAAGGCGATGCAGCTCGCGAAATGTATTGGTCGTGTCCCGCGCCGGAGCGCTATTTTCCGGCGTCCGCCGAACTGCTTCGTGCGCACCCTTGCCCGGCTGAGGTTTCGCAAAATGAAGAGCGACCGGATCCACGGCTGCTCGCGCAACCCGCCAACGCAACACCGAAATGCGATCCACCACGTCCCAAACCCACCACCATTCGCGTGTGTGTGCGTCCCCCCGGGGCGCCCGATACGATGAATCAATGGGCGGCAGTTCCCAAAAAGGAGAAAAACAAGGTCGAACCACCTCGATGGAAACTGCCCCGCGCCGACTACGATGCAGAATCCGCCAAAGCCGTCGTTCATTTTGTTTTGGATGAAACTGCGCCCGGAGAAACCGCGTATTACTTCAGCAAACAATTTCCGAATTTGCGA
>WBZU01000459.1_pt1 | contig 35008 bp, 48 predicted proteins | sample 5204311 | NCBI WGS metagenome assembly WBZU01 (sample SAMN12344359, study PRJNA552823) | activated sludge metagenome | biome: Activated sludge suspended growth; feature: Nitrification reactor; material: Wastewater; isolation source: activated sludge from nitrification reactor of wastewater...
GAGGAGGCTGTTGGACATGAAGAATATGGTCAGACAGCCTTTCACGCCCGGCGGGAAATTCGTCGCCAGCAAGGCCTTCCGGTTCGCCGGCAAAGCCTACAATGCTGGCGACGAGTTCCCCTGGCGGCAGCTGTCCTGCTCGGTTCGCCGACTCAGGTCGCTGTATGAAGGGCGCTACCTCAACAACGTATACCTGACCGAGGCGAAGGCCTACGACCCGGACGCGGAAGACACGTCGCCTGACGCGGAAGACACGTCTACGGACGAAGCCGGTGGTCAGGATACGGAGGAGAGCAGTGACGAGGAAGTGGAGGTCACCTCCGAACTCGTCTACGATCCGGACGTCCACGAGATCGTCAACCCGGCTCGTGGGGAGTGGTACATGGACAAGGATGGTGAGCACCTGCTTCGACTGACGGCGGATGAGGCCAAGCGTCTCCGCCGCAGTCGGAACTCGGTGGACATCGATCCTGAGGCCGTGATCGAGGACTGATGTGAGCGAGGCAGCCAGAGTCACCCAACTTATGAAAGACGCTATCAACCGCGTCTCTCGTGAGTTGGTTTTGGAAGTCAATCGCCGCATTGCCGAGGACACTCCCATCGACACTGGGTGGGCCCGAAGCAACTGGATTCCTACGAAGGATGCTCCTCAATCCGATCCCATCGGTGACAGGGATCACGTTGACCTCAGTGCTGCCGCTCAGGGAGTCTCTGAGATCAAGTCGTGGGATCTGTTCAGGGGTCCGGCTTACATTACCAACAATGTCCCGTATATCAATGACCTCAATGCCGGAACATCTCCCCAGGCTTCTCCGGGGTTTGTTCAGGCCGGCATCGAGTCTGGTATTCGTGGACTAGATGGTAGGACCCTCTCATGACCCAGAATGAGGCACGAGAGATCATCTACCAGGCCTTCGTGGATAACTGGGACCCGACTGCCCCGAAGGTTCCATTCACGTTTGCCAATGAGAAGTTCGACTCCAGTCGACTTCCTGAGTGGGTGAAGGTTCTCGTTCGCCATGGTCAGGGAGGACAGTGGACCCTAGGTCAAACAGGAGACAGGGTCTATCGTCGTCGCGGTGCGGTCATTGTCGAGGTCTATACAGCTGTCGACCGAGGTCTCCTGCGGCTGGATGAACTCACAGTGGCCGCCCGCGATATCTTCGAAGGAAAGAACCACAGTCAGGTGATGTTCACTGATGGCCAAGTCTTTGAGCGTGCTCCTGACGGCCAATGGGCAAGGGGCGATGTCTCGGTCTTCTTTACCTACGACGAGACAAAGTAGGAGGATAGCATGAGTCGTGTGTCTACCAACACAGTCTCCCTTGCCTACACCATCGAGAGTGCTCTGGGTGTGGCTGGGACGATCTGGAAGCTTCTCGAACCCAACGCCATCACTGCGTTTGGGCCGAAGCTTACGACCGTCGCGCGCAACCCGATCTCCAAGGATCGACAGCGCAAGAAGGGTACGGTGACGGACCTCGACAGTGAGGCTGGGTTCGATGCCGACCTGACGATGGAGCACTTCATCGACTTCGCCGAGGGGTTCTGCTTCGCATCCTTCAACGGCCCGATCAAGTTCGGCCCGATGGAGACCAACGATGTGACCGCCGTGACCTCGACTGGCTACACCGTTGCGGCTGGTGGTGCGCTCGCAGCCGGGACGCTGATCTACGCTCGTGGCTTCAGTACCGCGGCGAACAACGGCCTCAAGGTCGTCGGTGCTTCGAGTACGGCTACCGAGGTCAAGACGACCGGTCTGACCGCCGAGGCATCTCCTCCGACGAATGCCACCGTCGAGGTCTGTGGTGTGCAGGGTGGCTCGGGCGATATCACCGTCGACTCGAGTGGTCGCCTGACCTCGACTACCCTGGACTTCACGACTCTCGGCCTGACTGTGGGCCAGGTGATCTGGGTGGGCGGTACGAACACCGCGGAGAAGTTCGCTACCGCGGCGGATACTGGGTTCGCCCGCGTCACCGCAATCGCTGCTCACCTGCTGACGCTCGACAAGAAGTCGACGACCTGGACCACGGATGCCGGCACTGGCAAGACGATCCACATCTACTTCGGCAAGTTCCTTCGGAACGTGTCTGTGGATGACGGGGACTACCTCGAGCGCAGTTTCCAGTTCGAGGGTGCGTACCCTGACCTCGGTGGCGTCGGGACGGATGGCTACGAGTACTCGATTGGCAACTACTGCAACGAGATGTCAATCGAACTCCCGCTCACCGAGAAGGCGACGGTCAAGTTCGGGTTCGTGGGTACCGATACCGAGGCCGCGACGACTACGCGGAAGTCGGGTGCTGATACGCCCATCGAACCGAAGCAGACGGTGGCCTTCAACACGTCTGCTGATGTGGCTCGCCTGCGCGTCACGCAGACGGACGAGACTGGCCTCTCGACCTACTTCAAGAAGCTGACGTTGACGCTCAAGAACAACGTCAGCCCCGAGAAGGTCATCGGCGTCCTCGGTGCGGCCTTCATGAACACCGGCAACTTCGATGTCGATGTGGAAGCGCAGATGCTGTTCACCAATACCGAGGTGACGGCGGCGATCCGCGACAACACGACGGTTACCATCGACTTCGCGATCAAGAACGGCGATGGCGCCCTCTTCTTCGACCTGCCCGCCCTGACTCTGGGAGGCGGCGACAAGGAGTTCCCCGAGAACGAGAGCGTTCTCATCAACACCCCGGCGATGGCGTTCGAAGACCCGACGCTGGGGACGTCCATCGGAGTTTCGCTGTTCGGTTACCTGCCGGCGTAACTCCGAGCTGACTGAGGAGACCACAGCATGGACTTCAGCAACATCGAGAAACTGAGGGTGAAGCCCGACGAGACTCGACCGTTCACTCTCTATCAGATCGAGGGAGAGCCGGTGCTCCACCTCGTTCCTGCTGGCGAGGTGAACAAGCCGTACTTCAACGAGCTTCTCCGTCGGAGCAAGACGAGCCAGCGTCGGATCACGGCAGGGGCGTTCAACGCCTCGGTCATCGCTGAGAACCGTGCGAACGACCGGGAACTGTACCCGCTGTTCGTGATCCGCGGCTGGGAACGGGTAAGGGACTCCAGCGGTCAGGAAGCTCCGGCTACGGCCGAGAACTTCCGTGACTTCTGCGCAGCCCTTCCTGACCACCTCTTCGACGAGGTTCGGTCGTTTGCGACTGACCCTCAGAACTTCGTCACCGTAGTCGGCAGTGTGGAGGACGTGGCGGGAAACTCGCCCAAAGGCTGAGGTGGGAGCTTGAGTACCAAGATAAGGAGTTCGTTATCCAGGCCGCGGCTGAAAGAGGTCAGCCTCTTCCTAAGTGGGCTAAGAACGAACCACAACTCTATCTTGGTGAGGAGTTCTACCTTGCAGCCTTCTTCGACCTTAACACCTGTCGTCAGGTTGGCTGGTCTCACGGTCCAATCCCGTGGACTGCTATTGTGCAGTATGGTTCCTTCCACGGTCTTGAGGATGATGTGCTCAAAGACTTCGTCCTGATCGTCCGTGTGATGGACGCTGAGTACCTGAAGTGGGAAGCGAAAAGGAAACCAGCTAATGGCTAACTTTTCAATAGTTATTACGGTTAATTCCACTCAGGCAGTTGCTGGAGCCAAGGCAGTTCAGGGTAGCCTCAACAGTCTCGAGGGTACGGTTAGTTCCCTGGGCAAGGCGCTAAAGCGAATGTTTGCTGGCGCTGTCCTTGCTCAGGGTCTTAACCAGGCCGTCAAGACAATCTCGGACTTTAGCCAGCAGATGTCTACACTCGAGGCAGTCCTTAGGGACACCGGAGACCTGTCCGCTAGTCAGTTCAAGACGATGCGTGATACTGCCCTTGAGATGGGACTAACGACACGGTTCTCTGCAACTCAGGCTGCTGAGGGCATGACCATTCTGGCTAAGGCTGGATTCAATGCCCAGGAATCCATGGAGGCTTTGACGGGTACGTTGAACCTTGCCCAGGCGGGTGGGATTAGTCTGGGCCAGTCAGCTGACATTGTGACGAGCGTTCTTCGCGGCTTTAATATGGCCACAAGTCAGTCTGCTGAGGTTGTGGATGTTCTGACCCGGGCAGCGAATGCCTCCAATGCGGACGTTGTGGATTTCGGCCAGTCGATGAAGTTCGTTGCTCCCATCGCAGCCGGCGTCAACATGTCCCTTAAGGATACGGTTGCTGCTCTTGAGGTTCTTTCCAATGCTGGTATTAAGGCTAGCATGGCAGGTACAGGACTACGTCGTGTGATCGGAGCACTCGAAGGTCCTAATGCCACTCAGATCAAACAGCTCAAACAACTCGACCTATCTGCCAGGGGTGTAAAGGTCTCGTCTGATGGCCTAATCGCTGTTATGACTAAGATGGGTATGAAGACCAATGACGTTGGTCGGTTTCTCAATATGTTTGGACAACGTGGTGGCCCCGCAGCCATGGTTATCACCAAGTATAAGGATAAGGTAAAGGAGTACGCAAAGCAGAATGACGAAGCTGCTGGTGCCGGTATCAGACTCGCCAAGATCATGAACGATAACCTTGCCGGCGCGATTGACCGAGCTCGTGCAGCTTTTGGTGTACTGATTATCAAGATGGGTGATATTGGTGCGGAGAACGCCCTTCGCGGATTCTTCGAGGGTCTTGCTAATGCCATTCGATTTGCTGCTAGACATGCCGAGGCTTTTGCCTCCTCGGCTGGAGTTCTTGCAACAGGCTTGTTGATTGCGTTTGGGGCTACGACTAAGGCAATGAACGGACTTAAGGCCCTCGGTATCGCTATGAGGAGTAACCCAGTAACCGTGTGGGTTACCGCCATTACTCTGCTCATTACTGCCCTCGTCCTATTTAGGGATGAGCTTCATATCGGTGGGAATGGTCTTGCCTCGTTTGGTGACCTTGCCAGAGCTGCTGGTCAGGCATTCTGGGAGTTCAGGAATAACGTCCTCCTGGCGATGGGAGATATCGTCGGGAAGACAGACTTTAGCTTCAAGGAACTTATCGGCAATGCCCTAACGTGGGTACTTGCCATCGTCGATAACATTCTCAAGGTCTTCGACGGTGTTGCTGGTGTTCTTCGGGGGCTTGGCCTAACCATCCTAAACTTCTTCAACTTCGTTGGGGTATCTATCAAGTTCGCCTTCCAGACTGTTGCTAAGTTTATGGTAGATAACTTCGACAAGGCCTTCAACTGGCTCATCGAAGGGTGGAATAAGGTCGCAGCTGCGATTAGCGCTCCCTTGATTCCCCAGTTCGACAAGGACGGAGCTTACAAGGCTCTCGGACTCGGGAACATCACGGCTGAGGATGTGAAGCAGGCTGGCAAAGATCTCGGATCCTCATTTGTTGAGGGCATGGTCTGGCAAGGTGAGAATGGTCTTAGCGCTGGATTTAACAAGATCATCGACCGTGCCAATGAGATTGCCATGTCTCGGATTCAGGGAAAAGGTGAGCCAACTACTCCCACGACGCCTATGCCTCCCGAGGCCCCGTTTGGCCCGCCGGACTCGTTCGGTAAGAAGCGTGGTAAGGAAGGGCCTTCATTCGGTAAGTGGCTTGCCGAGATTTCTCAGGAGAACCAACTCCTCAGACTCAACTCTCGTGAGTACGAGATCCAGACCGGGATCATGAAGCTCTACGAGATGCTCGGAGGAAAGCTTACCGATGTGCAGGAACGGATCGCTGATCGCGTACTTCGTGAGAACCAGGCTCGCAAGGAGCAGGCTCAGCTGTACGACCAAATCCGTCAGCCGCTCGAGGATAACATCGCCCAGCAGCAGGCCCTGAACGTCCTGTATGATGAAGGGCGAATCAATATCCGCGAGTACAACAAGGCTTTGGATGAGCTTAGGATGCAATCCTTCCTCCTTGGTAATACGCTTCAAGGCGGGCTTCAGGCCGGGCTGCTTCAGGTCAAGGCCGAGATCATGGACGTTTCCAACGCAGCTGCTGGCGTCATGACCAATGCCTTCCGTGGTGCCGAAGACATGCTCGTAAACTTTACCACAACTGGGAAGCTGAACTTCTCCGGATTTGTGGACAGCGTGCTTCAGGATGTCACGAGGCTTATGCTTCGCATGGCTATGCTCAAGGCCTTCGGAGGACTGTGGGGAGGGCTTGCTGGAGGCGGTGGAGGTAGTGGCGCGAGCATCGTCGGTGCCGGTGGCCCTAGTAGCGGTTGGGGCGAGGTGTTCGGAGCAACGGGCTTCGATGGCATCGTCGGTGGGTCTGGTGGGACCGACAGTCAACGGTTCATGGTCTCGGCTACGCCTGGTGAGCGGCTGTCGATCCAGACGCCTCAGCAGCAACGGGACGCGGCTAAGGCCTCCACTGGTCAAGCACCCATCATCAAGATTATTAACGTCACCGACCCGAACGAGGCTGCTGCCGCAATGGAAAGTGCGCGTGGTGAGCAGGTCATCCTCAACGTGATTAAGAACAACCGCAACGCGGTAAGGAGCACGATCGCATGATTAAGGGATCGATCTCCGGCGCGACTACCGCGCACATCGACCTCTCCAACGTCCTCGTTGCCGCTGCTACCGGTCGTAGCCTTTCGAGCATCGACAGCGTTGCCGCTGGCGGTAGTGGCTATGCAGTCGGCGAGATCATCACCCTGACTGGCGGGACGTTCAGCATCGCCGCGCAGATCGAGGTACTGACGTTGAGTGGGTCTGCCGTCGCGACCGCTCGTATCTACAACGGCGGGATCTATACGGTCGATCCTGGCGATCCTGTGGCCCAAGGTTCGACTTCCGGGTCTGGCACTGGTGCGACGTTCAACCTTACGTTTGCCGCGAACGGCTGGACCGCCCAGCGCAACACCACATGGAGTGGAAGTGACCGAGAGGTCATCCTCCTCGGCAGTGGTAGTGGGACGGACTCGATCTACGTCGGGTGGCGTACCTACCAGGGCACTGGCTACTATGGACTCGAGCTTCACGGCATGACTGGTTATAGCTCCGGTCTGACCTTCTCCGAGCAGCCGGGCATCTCGCCTGGATTCCACGATGCCTCGACGGCAGCCAATCAGGCGGGTGCCTATCTGCCCTGTAGCAACTCGGCGATTTCCTACTACTTGAACATCACTCCTTACCGGATCATCATCGAGGCCATTTCGAGCACCTCGCGATTCAACGCATACCTTGGCTGGGGTAACCGCTTCGGGACGGCGACTGAGATCCCCTACCCGATGTGCATCGCTGGCTCTACCTCCAGTCCTGTGGAGCCGTATAATCAGTCGAAGCTGACGTCCGGGCTCACTGACCCATGGACCTCGAGTTCGTATCCTGACGCTGGTCCTATGTTCGTACTGAGCACGGACAATCAGTGGTATACGGTTGCTAACGCCGAGAACTCGATCAGCGCGAAGACGGCCAAAACCAGTCGGGTGATTATCCCAACGCAAACTCCGAAAGGCGTGACTGGTAGTTCAGACCCGGCCACTCCTACAGAGAACAAGTTCATGGTTGCCACTGCTACTACGCAGCCCAACTTCGGCAACCTTATCCAGCAAGGTGCTACGCTGTCCGGCGTTGCCACAGCCTACCTTGAAGGATCTCCAGGAACTGCTACTAAGCGAATCCTGTTTCCAGCGATTGTCGTCTTCTCCACGCCGTCGCTGCAAGTTCTGATGGAGCTTGATGACGTCTTCTGGGTAAGTGGGTACAACATGAATACCGAGGACCGAATCGTCGTGAGCTCGACTGAGGTCTATCGTGTATTCCAGAACTGTAACCGCACCGACGCCTACGCTTTCCTCGCGATTCGGGAGGTCTAACCCGTGGCCTACGCAACTGGCACTATCTCGAATGCCACCGACGCCATTCACGACTTGATGGCAGCTCTGGTCACATTCGTCGGCACTACCCTGACGACCAAGCCCTGGACTGTGGATGAGCACAATACCGCGAACAGGTACGCGACGTTCCACAGAGCTGCCGAGAGCGCGGATCGCCGGGCGTGCTACGTCTCGTTCCGGTGGGACAACACGACGAAGTTCCGACTCGCCCACTACCAGTCTACTGGGTTCAGCGGCCCGAGCGTAGCGCCGCACCTTCACACTGGGAACAGTGGGAATGGATCGACTACGTCCCCCGCTACCTCCGGACGTAGGACCAACTTCGACATCCAGGGCCCCTTCACAGCCTATCACTTCTTCGCGAGTGAGGGAGACAATCCCTGCGTCTATGTCGTAGTCGAAGTGTCCGCAAACGTCTTCCGTCACTTCGGGTGGGGCAACCTCGTCAAGTTCAACGACTGGACGGGTGGTGAGTTTCACTACGGCGGGTACTGGGACATTACCCTGACCACCAACATCGACAACCCAGCTTCGACGGTACACACCTGCCTGCTCGACTGCTGTGCGACCGTTGCTGACTGTGCTACCGTTCGCGTCGAGGGGCTCCCGGGTGCCGGCGGAACTACTAAGTGGGGTGTGTGCACTGAGTCCGCTTCACCTGGTACCGATACTGATGCTGTTGCCCGTGTCGGTTTGCGTGGCTGTTCGCGTAGTGGCGGCTGGGGTTACCCGCTGGCGTGGATGCCCACGAGTCAGGTCAATGCGTACAAGCCCCTGCTGCCCATCGACCTGTTCTACTTCCGCGAAGCTGGTACTCCTGACATCTGGTACCCGCTCGGCCGTATGGCCGATGTCGCCATCGTCAACATGAAGAACCTGACCGTCGGCGAGGAGATCACCATCGGCTCGGACACCTGGAAGTGTTTCCCGTGGGCCAAGAAGCAGTACTCGGTAGCTAACGTCATCGAGAGTTGGAATGGCGGGTTTGCCTACAAGAAGGTAGTCTAGTGGCTGACCACTCTGGGGCTACTAATAACTGGCTCAGTAACCAGACCTCGAGTCGTTACTCGTTGGATATCGGTGTAGCGGCAGATAGGATCGTACCGCCAGACTCATTCACCCACTACCTGTTCAACACGACTGTGCTATACGGTACGCTGAGCAGCACGGGTGACTCTCTTGAGATGCTCCCGTACACTACCCACCTCGGGAACATCGACTATGGCCATGGTATCAACTGGTTCGATCGCCTGTACATTAAGCCCACGGTTCTTGAGCTCGGCAACATCTTGTCTACGGTTAGCTACGATATCGAGATCTACAACTCATCTCGGGACACGTCCAGAACCTTGACGGGTGCTACCAACAATGCGGGTACGGGGATTAGCTTTACTGGGCTTCCCACGCTTCCCGCTACCCTGCATTGGAATGACAGCAGAATCTTTGCTGTCCGAGTCTCGTCTCAGGGTCAACCCACCATTGACGGTACGCTGGACTTCACGACAAGCCAGTACTCACTGCAGATTACGGTAACTGGTAACCGCATCGTCATGATGTCCCACATGCCCGAGGGTGATATCCAAGAAGTGCTAGAGTTTCTTACCGATGTGTTCAAGTCTGCCAACGGAACTGAGCAGCGAGTTCGCGTAAGAAACTATCCCCGTCAAGTAGTCGACTATAGCTATAAGCTAGATGATGACGAAGAGCGACGTAAGGCCGAGGTCTTTCTCTACAAGTGGCAGCCTCAGACCTTTGGCGTACCCATCTGGTTCGAGTGCAAACGACTGACTGCCGCAGTCTCTGCTGGAGCCACTAGCCTGTACTTCAATACGGCCTACGCTGACTTCCGTGCTGATGGCTTGTTGATCGTGTGGCAGGACTACCAGACCTACGACTCTCTGCAGGTCGATACGGTATACTCGGACCATGTCACATTGACTTCTGCAGTAAGTAGGGACTACCCAGCGGGTACGAGGGTTATGCCAGTGCGTGCTGGGATAACGAAACAAGAGATTGCCGGAGACAAATACCCGGTGAACCTCAGCACGTTTACTATCAAGTTTCACATCACCGATAACGAGGTGGATATTGGTAGCACAGCTGCCTTCAATACCCACAATGGCAAGGTGATGTTCAATGACTACAACTGGATCTCCCGTGGAACCCTCACGGACACGCTTAAGAATGTCGTCCATCACCTGGACAACCTCGTCGGATCCCCGATCCAGTTTAGCAATTGGACTAACTCACAGTTCATCTCGTCGAAGGGTTTCTTCTGCAAGAATCCCCAGAAGACTTGGGAGATGCGGCAAGTACTGCATGCTCTCGCCGGAGCACAGAAGTCGTTCTATCTGCCCACCTTCTACCATGACCTTGTGGTAAAGAATACGCTTGCTGTTGGATCGACTGAGATGGACATCGAGCACGTTCGGTACAGTGACTTCATCGCGGGAAATGAGCCAAATAAATCGTTGTATATTGTACTGACTAATGGTACAATATTGACGAGGCAGGTTGTCTCCGCCATCGAGGTGGACTCAACAACCGAGCGACTGACTGTTGACAGTGCCTGGGGTTCGACTATCCTTGCGAACGAGGTCGCAATGGTTAGTTTCCTACGGCTGTGCAGGTTTGCTGACGACAAGTTCGAGATCCTGCACAACAACTCCGGTCAGTCCATGATGAGGTCTACCGTGTGGGGTGTTCTGAGATGAGCTTCTCAACACTCGAAAAATCCGCCGAATCTGGTAGGCCCGTAGAGATCTACACCTTCGTTATTGGTACCACGACGTACTACTACACGTCTGCTCCTGACTCGTTCGAGTTTGGCGGGAACTTCTACCAATCTCGGCAGATCGAACGGTCGAAGCTCGGTCAGTCCTCAGAGGAACGTCAGCAACAACTCGAGGTAACTCTTCCCACAGAGGATGAGGTTGCGTCGAGGTTCGTGGGTGTAGTTCCCGCTGACACGATGTACCTAACTGTGGCACGATACCACCGCGGTGACACTGAGTCCGTCACGATGTGGTCTGGGGTAATCGTTGGGGCTGGGTACATCAATCAGGGTGGTCAGTGCAAGCTTCGTGGCCTCACAACCGAGGGAGCAACGACTCGCACTATTCCACGGTTTAAGTATCAAGGGATGTGTAACCACGTCCTCTTTGACGCTGGCTGTGGAGCCATTGCTGATGACTTCCTATACACTGGGACCTGTGGTGCGAAGTCCGGCAATACCATCACGGTAAATGGCATCGATGCTGCACATGGTGCTAACTGGATGGTAGGTGGCTATGTGAATCTCGATGACCGGGACTTTAGACTCGTAATCTCCCAGTCAGGAGATGTTCTCACGATGTACCTCCCGTTTGAGAACGACCCAGTCGGCTCGACGGTAAAGTGCTATGCCGGCTGTTCTCACAACATCACGGACTGCGAGAACAAGTTCGATAACCTCGAAAGGTACGGCGGTTTTCCCTTCACGCCTGTCCTTAACCCATTCGTGTCGGGGTTGCAGTAATGGGTTTCTGGATTCTTTTCCTCGTCAACATCGGTCTCTTTATTCTGGGAGAATTGATTCGTCCCAAGCCCCAGCTTGAGAATGCCAAGCCGCTGGGTCTTGGTGACTTCAACTTCCCGACAGCCACGGAAGGTCGAGTCGTTCCGATTATCTGGGGTAAGGTATATCTGAAGGGCCCGAATGTCGTTTGGTATGGTAGCCTTCGAGCTGGCGCGATCACGACCAAATACAAGACTGGGCTCTTTAGCTCCAAGACCGTAATCACCGGCTACGAGTACTACATGGGCATCCAGTTCGGCCTTTGCCGTGGCCCCGATGTCCGACTTCACCAAGTCAAGGTGAAAGAGAAGTGGGTAACTGGCGGCGGGGTTGGCGGTATGGGTGCCGGTGGATTTGGCATTAACCAGCCCAACCTATTTGGTGGCCCCGACTTTGGTGGCGGACTAATCGATCCCAATGCCAAGTTCTACGAGGGCGACCTTACACAGACCGTGAATTCCTACCTGACAGGCAGGACTGGTAAAGCCATCAGGTACAATGGTATTGCCTACTTCGTCTTCGAAGGTGGGTATCTCGGTAAGGCTGCTAACATCGACCCGTGGGCCTTTGAACTGAGCCGGCGTCCTGACGGACTTGGTCTTGCGTCCTATCATGCTGGTGCTGAGGCAGTCAATACCTACGACTGTAACCCGATGAACGTGGTCTACGAGATCATGACAGATACCATCTGGGGCCTGGGTATTCCTGCATCACAGATAGACGTTGATAGCTTCCGGACTGCCGCTGTTACTCTCTACACTGAGGGTAATGGCTTTAGCATGATCCTCGACAATGAGCGTCAGGCATCTGACCTGCTCACTGAGATCATGCGACAGGTTGATGGGCTCCTGTTCTTTGAGCGGGTCTCTGGCAAATGGGTCGTAACTCTTGCTCGAGACGACTACGTTGCCGGTGATCTAATCACCCTCGACGAAAGCAACATTGTCGAGCTTATCGACTATTCCCGCATTACCTGGCAGGAGACGACGAACCAAGTTAGGGTGAAGTTCCTTGACCGCGATGATGGCTATAAGGAAACCTACGCAATGGCGCAGGATATGGCTAACATCGCTCTTCAGGGTAACACTGTCTCCGTGGAAGTCAACTATCCTGGCGTCATGAACGCTAGTCTTGCCAACAAGATTGCCTGGCGAGAACTTGCTACGATGAGTTACCCGCTCGCGAAAGTTAACTTGAGGGTTAACCGCGAGGCCTTCGCCCTGACTCCAGGCTCGACGTTCAAGCTTAGTTGGGTACGGCTAGGGATTACGGACGTTGTCTTCCGTGTGGCAACAATTGACTACGGGTCTCTCACCGAGGGCGAAATTAGCATCTATGCGATCCAGGACATCTTCTCCGCGGGCTCGGGCGTCTTTTCTGATCCGCCTGGAACTGGCTGGGTTGAACCTTCTTCTGAAGCTGTTGCACCAGCTACTGCCGATACGTTGGTGTTTGAAGCGCCTGGTCAGCTTGTCGCGGCAGACCCGAACAACAACTCTCTAAACCCGAGAATTTGGGCTGGTGCTCGCGATCCTGGTGGCGGCACAATCGGGTTTACTATGTACTCGAAGTTCGGAGCATCCCGTCCGATCAGTGACTCCTTTGGTGAGGATGCTGGAGTCTACGCTTTCCTTCTTGCAGGTACTCTTGAGACAGCTATCAATGAGTACGGCACGACTACGGCACGACCGGATACGAGCTATACAATCCGTGTCAATGACAGTGACCCGGACACTCTGGCGACGCTCCTAGGCGAGGGTAATTCGACCTCGGTATCGTCTCTGCTCAACATTATCCGCATAGACAACGAGTTCATTGGGTTTGAGACGATGAGCGATGCGGGTGGCGGCGTATACCAGATGCTGAGCCTGTACCGTGGTTTGCTCAACTCCGCACCCGCGAAGCACGCGATCAATGCCACTGTGTGGTTCATTGGTCAAAGCGGTGGTAACCTCAGCGGTCGTACTATTCCTGATGGACATGACGAGGCCGATATTCAGCTTCGTTCCATCGACAAGTATGGTACGATGGCCGAGGGGGACAGCAATACAGTCTCGCTCGATACTCTGACGAGAACCTGGAGTGAGCCGCTTCCTCCCCGTGACCCGAAATTGAATGGTACCTTCGCCGCAGCTACTGGATCTTTTGATGTGGACTACTCTACCGAAACAGGGTTTGCTGCTGAGAATGGCCTCGGGATGAGCATCGAGGTTACGCCCCGTGCCTGGCGAGTTATTGACATCCTGAGGGACGCAAACCTGACGCTCAGTTCTCCGGCTTACGATGATGATAACCCGTCCTTCGACTTCAGTGTCATCCTCGACCCGAGCGGGACTCCCCGACAGACTGCCATCGACAATGTCTCGTATGTCTCCGGTAACCCCGAGGGCTACATCACGAGAAACGCAGTTATCATTGCGGCTGGGATTAATAGCTCAATTCCTACCACAGGAAGAGTCCGTGTGACCGCTAGACACGACTCCATCGAGGGTGGTGTACAGTCTGCAGTTATCCCGATGGAGTTTGACTTCACGGTAAGCACGGCTCTTCAGACTGGTACTAGCCTGTTCTTTGGTGGGTTGACTAGGAATGTAGCAAGTGCCGATGTGACTTTCGGAGTCTCTGGTAACTACGACTTCAATATCTACACGGCACTTCCTTCCTCAGGAATTGTGGAGTACAGCCTGAATGGCGGAGCATGGACAACCCTCATCGGTGCCGGCCTTACGACTGGTACTCTGACGCTTCTTGGCTCTAACACTGTAAGTCTACGATTCACCCAGTTCCCCACAATCGACAGGTTCTTCGACATCAAGAAGTCGACTGTGCTTGTTGGTTACGGTGTCCTTAAGTCGTCCTAGGAGGAGCTCATGAAGATCTTCAAGGCGTTAGGCAAAGTTGCTCAGGCTGTCGCTCCGGTGGCTATTGCGGCGGCAATGCCTCAAGCCGTAATCAATACCACGGTCGGTGGCGTAATCAAGCACGGTACGCCGATCAACAACCAGTCCATCCCCGTGCTCAACCTCGTCGCGAGCACGCTATACCACTACCTGCCTGTGGCAATCCAGACGCACGACTGGGTCACTCCCATCGTCCCGGCGCTTCAGCAAGGTGGCCTGCTCGCCGGCATGAGCACTGCGCTTCACCAGACGATGAAGATCCCGCTCGCTGAGAACATCACCGGCGAGCTTGCTACGAAGGTCGGCCCTGGCAACAAGTTCAGTCTGTAGGAGTGCCGATGTCGCCCAACACGACTGACCTTATCAACATCAACCCGCTTCAGTTCGGCCTTGTGGGGTTCGTGCTGATCCTCATGTGGTATGTTCTGAATGTCGGGAAAACCCTATTCCTTGCCAGTAAGGAGAGGAATAGGGAAGCGGACTCTCCACTCGCGTGTCAACAGGACCCGCTGCACTTCCAGCGGATTCGGGAGATCCACGAGTTCATCAAGCACACCGGGGACCAGGTGAACATGGGAGAATTCTCGTGTCAGTGGAAGGACCGTGAAGAGGTCCGTGACTACATCGAGGTAGCCAAGAAGCAAGTAACTGCTCTTGAGTCATTTGGTCGTAGTCTTGAGACTGTCAGCAGCGAGCTTCGACTACTGCGTCAAGAGCTTGTTCTCACCAGAAACGGTAACGGGAGAAGAGAATGAGCCCGAGATATGGTGACAGGTCGCTAAGAGTACTCGAGACTCTTCACCCAGACCTCCAGTTGGTCTTCAACACAGTGTTGGCCATGGGTGTGGATCATACCCTCATCTGTGGTCATCGCCCGAAGGAGGAACAGGACAAGGCATTTGCCGAAGGCAAGTCCAAGGTCAAGTTCCCCAACAGCAAGCATAACTCGGTTCCGTCGATGGCAGTCGACGCAATGCCGTGGTTCAATACTGCCCCGAACATCGATTGGAGTCACAAGCCTTCAATCTACCACCTCGCAGGTATCGTCAAGGGCGTTGCCGCTGGTCTGTACCATCAAGGCAAGATTTCCCATCTTGTCCGTTGGGGAGGAGACTGGGACAGCGACTTCGACGTCCGCGAGAAGCAGTGGGATGACTCACCCCACTACGAACTGTACAAGCCCTGAACACAAGGAGACACAGGACATGAGCCCCTCTCAGGACTATGTGGACGAAGGCCAGGCCATCGTCAACGCGGCGCAGAACATCAAGGCTGCGATCCAGGAACACGGGTTCGGCACGGCTGCGACGATGGTCATTCTCGGCGAGCTGCTGAAGATGACCCAGGTGGCTGGAACCTTCTCCTCGCTGCCCCAGTCGGAGCGTGACGAGTTCTTCGGCGAGGTGTTCGACGCCGCCATCGGCAGCGAGCCGAACGCGCTGGTCACGAAGGTCGGGATCTTCGAAGGCGAGACGCTGGAGAAGATGTCGGATGCGATCAAGGCCGGTGCGCTGGCGTACTTCAACCGGCAACTGCCTGCTGCCTAGTCGGGACCGATCCCCCACGACTCAGGTAGCACACCCGGCGGCTCACTTGTTGGGTCGCCGGGTCGTTTTGTAGATAGTGTAGATAGTTAGGAATGGCCAACCAATTACAGTCATCAAAGCTGATATGAAGTTGTACTGCTTCACACCACTGGTATACCCGTACAGGGCTAAGATAGTTCCGATGAGTAGGTAGATCTTCATGGTTATTTTGAAGGGGCTACCCAATCGTGAGCAGCCCCTCCAACATCAGGACTAGTTCGCGGCGGAGCCGGCGACTACTCCTCCTCGCCCTTCTTCGCGCGGATCTCGTCGATGACCTCGTCCATCTCGGCCTTGGTGTTCCAGCCGTAGCGGCCGCCGACCTTCTCGATCTTGTGCTGGCGCAGCTTCACGCGCACGCTGGCCGGAGCGATGCCCAGGGCTTCCGACAGCTCGGCGATGCCGTACTTCAGAGCCGGCGCCTTCTCCTTCGCGGGCTTCTCCTGCTTCTCGGTCTTGTCGGTCTTCGTGTTGCCGTCGGGCTTGTTCTTCTGCTTGTCCTTCGCCATGGTAGGTCTCCTTGAGGGTTGACTCTTGAATCGTCTCAGAACCATTTCTGAGATGTCACGCTTTGATAATATAGTCTCGTAGATCTGTTTGTCAACCGTATTCTTCGCATAAAGGAAATAAATTTTTACCGCCTTCTTCTGACCTGGTCGGTGTACTCGTTTGAGGGCTTGCTCGTAGTCAATGTAGCTATGAGTACATGAGTAGAAGATGACCACAGACGAGCGGAATAGGTCTATACCTACACCGCCAGCCTTTACATTGGCCACCAGAATATCAATCTTGCCTGCCTGGAAGTCCCGGATGGTTTGCGTCCTAGTTCTCCGGGTTTTGCCTTCGATTGTTGATATGCGACGATTACCTCCGGACATGCTAGCGACGATCTGAGCGACCTCAAAGGAATACTTTGTGAAGATAACGATAGGCAAATCGAGTCGCGCAACTATTCGGCGTAGCTTTCTAAGCTTCGCGCGGCCAACTTCATGTACCTCTTCTTGGTCGTCCTTGACGAAACCACCACATATCTGCTGGAGTCGGACAAGCTGCGTGATGGCAAGATCAGCGGTAACGTCCCGTCCATTAATCGAGGTAACCATCCCCGACTCCATCTCTTGGTACATCCTTTTCTGTTTACCATGAAGAAGGACTGGGACGTAATGGTAGCTAATGGGTGGTAGGTCAGCCACGTCTGTGGCTTCGATGGATATACAGTAGGGAGCCACCTTCTCCAGTACTTTGGCAAACATGCCAGGTCGAAATGATCGTTTATAGCCAAGATACCCCGATGGTCTAAGGTAACGACTTTCATAGTCTCCCCAAACGGACCCAAGAACAGCAGGATTGAGAAATCGCATCTGAGCCCAGATTTCCTGAGGATCTTCAGTAAGATCATCGAACGGAGTACCACTGAGGATAAGTCGTCGGCCATTAGTTGTGAAGCGAGCTGCGACCCGAGATTGACTTGAACCACGCGACTTGATTCTCTGTGACTCATCGTATACCACCATGGACCAAGGGTGAGTGACTATTTGCTTGACTCTCTTCTTACCAACCCGGTCTCCGCGTCGTGGTGTCACGGCTTCGTAGTGCATGAGGAGGACTTTGGGAGTCTGGGCTTTCTTGTAGTCTTCCCACGATCTATAGTACTTAATATCTACCTTGTCTAGGTGATCTTCCCATGTTGTGGAGATATTGGCTAGCGGGACCACTAAGAGAGCTTCAAAGCTTGGTGTGATGGATCGCTCAAGCACAGCGAGCGTAATCCAAGTTTTCCCAGCACCCTGCTTTGCGAATAGGGCAGCTGTCTGAGTGTTCAGGACCCAGTCAGCGACGGGCCTTTGATTTGGCCACAGCTGATCGTACAACATGGACCGCTTCCTGTGGTGAAGTTACTACACAGGCGATTCCCTTACCGTCTCGCTTGATCTGCCTTATCGTCCTAGCTTGGATCGGTGAGACGTCGTCTACCTCCTCAGGTCGCTTGACCTCGAGAGCAAAGAACAACCCCTCTACACACCCAATGAGGTCGGGAATGCCGGCAGCCTGAAATGGGCCGCCGTGAATCTTTCTCCACCACCCACCAACCTCTCGGTTTAGTACGGAGTGGATTCTTCGTTGCAATCGGGATTCAGGTTTTGTGGCCAATGTTCTTTACCAACCAGCTGTAAATTCTCAACAGGCCGAACTCCTCAACAACGGCTTTACCGAGAGTCAGCCACGCTTCATGTAGAGCTTGTTGAGCTTCCAGAAAGGTTTTAGGTTTTGTAGACATGGCAGCGGGGCGGCAGTTGGATGGCTGTCTCAACTACCGCCCCTACCCACCTCCGTGTGGGATTAGTCCTCGAGGTATCCGGCTTCCTCGAGAGCGTCCTGGACCATCGCGAGCTTCTTCTTGGCCGTCTTGGCCTTCTTGAGGTCCACGTCGAGTTCGTACTTCTCGACAACCTCCTCCAGCTCGTCCACGTCCATCTCGCCGAGGTCGTCCGCGGAGATCTTCTCGAGCTCGTCTTCCGAGTCATCGGTCTCCACGTCGTCTTCCTCGTCTTCCTCCTCGTCTTCCTCCTCGTCCTCGGCATCGTCGTCCGAGTCCTCGTCATCCTCCGAGTCCTCGTCGTCTTCCTCGTCCGTCGAGTCGTCCGACTCCACATCTTCGTCCGTCGAGATGTAGTCCGTGACGCGAGCCTTCATCTTGCCCTCGTACTTCTCGTGCTCGACGACGGCGATGAACTCGCTGCCGATCATCTCGTCGAAGTCGATGTCCTCCGGGCCGTCGGGGATCTCGTGACCACACGCCTCGAGCAGGCCGCGCAGGTTGAACAGCGCCTGCTTCTGGAGGGAGGTGTTGAAGTACAGCGGACCCTTCGCGGTCGAACAGGTCCACGCGACGTATTCCTCGCCGGACTTGTCGGACACCTTGATCTCAACCTTCTTGATCTTCGCCAGAATCTGGCCCTCAGGCACCAGGCCGCCAGACTCGACATCCGTCCAGTCGACGTTGCGCTTGTTGCCCTTCTTGTTCTTGCTCTTGTCCTTGGCCATGTCAGGAGTCTCCCTTCAGGATCTTGATGAGCTCATCGTAGGTCGGGTCGATCAGCACGCTGGGGAGCTTGATCGACTTAGGCTTCCGTGCCTTGGTAACGTAGACCGGGTTCGGTCCCATCCTCAGACAGTACTGGAGACGTTCGACCTCCTTCTTCTTCCCATTCACCTTCTTGACCGTCGTCTTCCGACGGATGAACGTATTGCCGATGACCGAGACCTCGGCGTTCAGATGGGCAGCGATGCTCGGCGACAACCGCGGCCCCACCTCGGGGTCAAGCATGACTTCAGGATCGTCGGTCTCAGTCTCACTCATCCGATCCTGAGCGAGGAACACAACCTCCATTGGCAGGTCGCGGAGGTTCGTGATCCACATCTTCATGAGCGAGGCGACCTGTCCCCACTCACGCTTTGTCATGGTACCCCATTCACCAGCCTTGTCGGTATCCTTCTCGAGGTCTTCGAGGATCTTCTCGATGGCAAGTTGCTGGAGCTGGGTGATCGTGTCGAGGGCCAGAGTCTTGTAAGCGTCGGGATTACGCTTGACCCACCAGTAGGCTACCTCGAAGTCATCCCATGTGTTGACATCCAGCACCATTACGTCTTCGCCGAGGTCGCAGATACTATCCGTACCCTTGTCCCGAATGTTCAGCAGGAGAATCTTCTTCGGGAACGACCCAGCAAGCGTCGTCTTCCCAGATCCCGCCCTACCGTAGAACACCCAGCTCCGATGCAGGTACATCTGTCCCACGGGACGCACCGCCAATTCTTCGTTTGCCTCAGCAGGCTGCGGCTTAGCCTTCGACTGAGGGTTCTTGGTCTTCTTCTTCGCCGCGCTCATATTCTCTCTCCTTCACGAAGTCCACGTCTCCGCCAGTTAGGGACGCCCGACAAATCGGCTCGTAGTCGCACCAGCCACAGTGCATCCCGATGTTTCGATCCCTCGCCTTACCGTGACGCTCCATCATCTCGGTTGCTGAGTAGATAAAGTCCCCGTAAATCTCCTGAACGGTGTCCTTCTTAACTGGGGTAAAGACTCGGAAGAAGTAAGTCTTCACGTTTGCCTGCGCACTCGCCATGACCTCCGCGTAGTTACCGTCCACTGGGAGATCATGCTCTTCCCGCAATCGTTCTACCACAGAAGGTAGTGTATCGATAGACCGCGTGCTCATGTCGCCGGCCTTGAGTATCTGAGGAACTGTGGGAGACTTCGACCTGACGTAGTTCCACATGATCCCGTCAAATGGCTTCATGCCAAGGAGTTGACACGCCATAATATACACAGCCGACTGGAGATTCCTCCACCTGTCATCGTCGCTAGGCTTTCGAGAGAACGTCTTGTGCTCACCGATCCAGCGGAGTTTGTTGGGCGTTCGGAAAAACGCATCGACTTTCATGACGAAGAGCATTTCCTCGCCGATAGGAACCTCGAGCCAGTGCTCCGCATTTCTCTTGTTGTAGCGGATAGGCTTCGTCTTATCGTCGGCGTAGTACTCGAAATAGGCCTCCATGATTGTTCGGCAATCCTCGATGATGTCGCCGTACTCCTCGATCTCCGCAGCGAAGAGTTTACCCTGCTTCTTCTTGAACTCCTCGAGGACCTTCCATGGGTCATCTCCGTTGATGTCGGCCTCCAGCATCTCATGAACCATCGTACCGAACTGAAGTGGTCGTGTCTTACGCTTCCGCTTCAGATGCTCGACGTACCTGAAGTAGTAGCAAGCGTGACACTGACGCCACTTCTTGACCTTGGACTGTGAGAACTCAAAGCGATCGCTCATGCTGCTAGAAACTCCTTGAGTGAGACTCCCTCGCTCCATGGGCCAATGGCAGCCTCTGCCTCAATTGGTACACGGATCTTGATGTTCAGATCGTCCATAATGCTTGGTCGGGTTAGGATCTTCAGGTACCTTGTCACAACATGCTCAACCATGTCTATGCGACACTCGAAGAGAACCGCGTCGTGAATAGTCCCAACACCACGGACGATATCGTCCCCAAACTCACGCTTCAGTTGAAGAGCACCCATCAGGTTCAAGTCGCTAGCAAATCCTTGTACGGGCGAGTTGATAGCCTGACGCTGAGCCTCCTTACACTCCATACTATTCTGGTCGTAGCTCTGAGCCTGTGGCAGTCGACGCTTTCGGCCGCTGAGTGTCGTGACGTAGCCATGACGCCTAGCGTAGGCCTTCTGACGTTCATGCCAAGTAGCTAGCCCGGGATAGAGCTCGAAGTAGGCCTCCCGGCTTGCCTTCGCCTCGTCCTCAGTGACGATAACTCCATAGTTATCCCGGGCGTAGATCATGAACTTCCGCCACCACATTCCGTACAGGTAGCCGAAGTTAATTGCTTTCGCTTTCTTACGGTGCTCTTTCCACGCTGAGTCAATAGCGATACAGACTTTGTGACCGGCTTTGGTGATAACTTCAATAGCTTCACCATAAGTCATGTCTTTTCCAACCAACTTCTTAGCAGTGCTAAGCACAAGCTTTGGTGCAGCACCGGATCGTCCCATCTCCCGTGTGGCAGTCTTCCAGTGCACATCTTCCTTGTTGTAGAAGGTGGCAAGTAGCGTTGAGTCACCACTCAGTTCAGCGGCAAGACGCATTTCAATCTGTGATAGGTCGGCCTCGACGAGAACCCAACCGGGAGGAGCAGTAATCAGCGAGCGAATCCTAGGGTCTCGTGGAACCTGTTGCAGGTTAGGGTGCTCGCACGAAGGCCTACCAGTAACAGCACCATGAAGCTTGAAGCTGGGGTGCATTCTCCCATCAACAATGAAGGGTTTCCATCCTTCGATGAAGAAGGAGTGTTGCTGAGCTGCTCCTCGGAATCTCGCGAGCGCCCTAGCTGCCGGGTGATCGATCTGGTTAAGAACTGACTCGCTCGTCGATGGGGCACCAGTTTTAGTCTTAGCTATAACATCTATCTTAAGCTTATCGAAGAAGAGATTAGCAATCTGTTTAGGCGAGCGCCAGTTAACCCCAGGACCCCAACTATCAAGGTCAGCCTTTGCCTCGGCAAGTTCATTAAGTAAGTAGTCCTCGGCATCATCCATCTTAGCTTGATTGATGTAGACACCGTTGTACTCAGCGTTCAAGAACCAATCCGAGCATGGCATGAGGATCTTCTCAAAGACCTCCTTGACATTGCCTTCTTTGTTCAGCATCTTACCAAACACGAAACGAAGCTTCCGAGTATACAAGAGGTCTAGGCAGTGATACTCAGCCATCTCTTTCCAAGGAGCACGAGTCGGGTCAATGTCGTAGTCCAAGGCGCCAAAGTAAATCTGTGACAGGTACTTCAACCCGTGACGCGAATTCTCGTCCAGAAGGTAATGAGCAAGCATTGTGTCGAAGTCAATCTTCCAATGCACACCGTAGTGTACCTTCATCCACAGGGAATCGAACTTCCCATTGTGGGCGACGATCACGCAGTTCTGAAGTCGCTTGTCAATCTCCTTAACCATCCTACGAAGCTGACGATCTGAGAATGGGCTCATCTCGTAGTGATGGAATGGGATTGTCCACTGGGCATCCTTTGTCCCGAACCCAAGCGCAGTCAGTACAGGCTTAGTATACTTCGGTGAAGGCTTCTTGTTTCGCTTCCCGCCTACGCCGTATCTCCATGGGTACAAGCAGGAGGTCTCGATGTCGAATGAGACAGTGCCCTTCAGCGATCTGAGCATCCGCTTGAAGGTTTTCTCGTTGAGCACCTGAATGGGATTAAGCCCTGACTCCTTGGGCAACCCATTGTTGTCGACCAACTCTCGCAATAGGGCGATGTCTGCCCGGAGAGCTGGTTCGTTGCGAGAATCTCGAAGGGCGAAAGCCGGATGGTAGGTCGGGAGGTAGATGATGCCGTCTTTTTCAACGGGTTTACCCCTGAGCTTCGTAATACCCTTTACCCCAAGGACGGACTCGCAGGGGACGTTGCCAAGAAGGAGAACGAACTTCGGCTTCACTTTCTGGATCTGATAGTCAAGCCACTCCTTACACGATTTGATCTCACCCTTCTTGGGTGTGCGATTGTCAGGAGGGCGACACGACACAGCATTACAGATGAAGACGTTCTCATCGTCGAAGCCATTGTCCTCGAGGATGGATCTAAGCAGTTGTCCGGATTGACCCTGAAACGGCTTTCCTGTCCTTTCCTCAGCAGCACCTGGAGCCTCACCGACGATCATCACGTCCGCTTTCAGGTACCCGTACCCGAGGACGCATACACGCTCAGTGGTCTTATGCAGACCGCAGTTCGTGCAGTTTGGATCGTTAATCAGCTTCAATGAGGCGACCCTCGGTTCCTTCGATGATGTAGCCGTTGGGCATTACGCGGAAGATCCCGATCCCAGCTTCGGCGAGAACGGTTAGTCCTGCTGGTGATCGGTAAGGGGTCTCGAAGTATACGGACGTCACGTTGCTTTCAACAATAGCTTCGGCACATTGCCCACAGGGCGAGTGCGTGACATACAGAGAGATGTCGTCGCTCCGTACTCCCGCAAGGGCAATGGAGGCCTCGCGCAAAGCATTGTATTCAGCATGGTCAGCCCGGATACACGAGACCCCGTTACCGGGATCAATCAGGCATCCGACCTCGGTACAGTGCTTGGCTCCTGACGGTGCGCCGTTATAGCCAATCGACACAATATGCTTCCGGTCTCGGACGACTACGGCGCCTACACACAACCGCGGGCAAGTGCCTCGTCGTGCTACGACTCGCGCAATCTCCATGAACATGTTGTGTCGGCTAATTCGCACGCAACTCCGTCCTTGAGTTCGAGTTACGACTATTATACACTGTCAAATGACCGGAGTCAACCGTCCATCAGAATACGTTGGCCACGTCCTTCTCATAGACATGGAACGAGTTGATGAACTGGGAGAACCGACCGGGAGAATGACCAGTGCGAAGGCAGATGAAGTCGAGAAGGTTGAGTGCGAGCCAGACATCGTTCTCCCAGTGAGTTACGAAGTCGCACGACCGCATCGTGTAGGTGAGGTGAAGCTTGCCAGCACGCAGCATGACATGCCACCCGATGGAGCACGGTACACGCCGTTCGCCGAGCCTCTCGCTGTCCTGGTGTGGATCCCACATCGCAATGTAGAGCTGACGAGAGTTCGGGTTGCGCCGGAGTTCGCGGATTATCCGCATGACCTGGTCATTGAGAGCGAAGCGCTCACCATACGAGTAGGCCAGCCGAATCGGGTCGTTCTTCGCGTGGGGAGAGATCTGCTTCATCCGTTCGAGCGTGATGCCGGGAGGAAGAGGCTTCCCGTCGTACTCAATGAACTCGCTCCAGTCCATGTGGTCGTCAGCACGCTGCATCCAGGCTGTCCCGAGCGGTGAAGGGTTACCCATGATGGCAGCGACTCGGTCCTTCCATTCGGCCGTAGCCCAGGGTTGGACCGGTCGTAGCTGTACCTGGTCTGGGTTGGTCACAGTGTAGCCGTAGTTGATGAGTTCCAACGTCGGGAATTCACCAACCTTGTCCTGCATCATGGTGTTCTGCACCTTGAGACCCATCTCCTTCAGGTCCCGTGCAATCTCACCACGAGCTTCGTCGAAAGTCTTGAAGATCCTCATTCCTCGTCATCCTCCGAGAAGACGTCCTTCTTAGCTCCGCGAAAACCGGAGTGGTTCTTGCGGATATAGCGAACCAGTCGGTCGAGTGTGTCGGGGTCGATTCGCCGGTTCGCATCCTTCCCGACTCGCTTGGCCTGCTCGAACTTCTCGATACCATGAGCGTACTCAGGACACAGGTACCGACTCGTCCACTTCACGATCCAATCCCAGAAGTGAGGGTCACGCTCCTTCAGCTCCTTCAGCATAGCGAGCGGTTTTTCGATATGCGGAATGAGTGTCACGAAGTACATGGGGTGGATCGTGACGTTGGCAAACTGGAAGGTAATGCGCCGGATCGGGACATCCGTGAAGTCGAAGTTCGGAAGCAGGTGATCTCTGAGGAGAATCAGATCAGCCGGGAACTTCTTGAAGAACTCCGTCGTCCGGTAGTACACCGTGATGTCGGTCCACCCGTCGCACTGACGAGCACGCCCAGGAACCCAGGTCAGGACGACTGCCTGGATACAGGGACCCATCGTACTTCCGCGTTTGGAAGTCTTGCTCGGGTCACGCTTGATGAGATGACCGTAGCAGTGAAAGGCCACACTACCGTACTTGTGTTTCTTCTTGCGAAGCTCCCAGAGCATGACCGCGGCGTCAATGGAGTCCTGAACCTGATAGCCCTTCTTGAGCATTGTCAGCTTGGACTTCGTGAAGCCACAGTCCTCGATCCGAAAGTCGTCGAGAAGCGGACCATCGAAGACAACCGTTGCTTCCCGCAGGATCTTGCGATTCCCGCTGAAGAAGTCAGCCTCGGCGAACGACAGTTCAATCGCCGCCTTGATGAATTGCTTCTTCAATAGTTGCTCCTCTGTCGGAACTTGTTGACTTCGCTCTTCTTCCAGTACATGCGGAAGATCTCGTCAGCGCTGAGGCCTTGACCGACGAAGACATCGATCAGGGCAGGAAGCGCTTGCCCAAGTAGGTTGTGGAACTTCGTCACATCGACGAGCTGGTGGTTCTGCTTCCAGGGTCGATTCTTCAGGCAGTTCGACGCGGCACCCAGCAGGTACATGACCTCAAAGCAGCCACACTCGAGGTCCCTGGGATCCGCGTGCTTGACCTGATGCTCGAGCTTGCACATAGGCGGGCAGTCGTCCAGGTAGTCGTAGTCCTTGGCGACGAAGCCAGCAAGGAGGCAAGCCTCGACGATGAAGTGGAGAGCGTCGGCGAGCTCCTCAAGTGTGTGGCTCTTCAGCTCAGGATGGATGCGGTTCGCCTCACACGCCTCAGTAAGTTCCTCGGTCGCACGCCAGAAGAAGTCCTTCAGCTGCGCCTGACCGTGTCGGTCATGAAGGTCGACCGGACAGTCCGTCGTATGACGAAGCTTGTTGCCTACCTCGATGGGAATATACTTCTCCATCAAGATATGCTGTCTGGCGAAGATCAGGTCGAGGCGGTCGAATTCCTTGAACACTACGGGGATCACGTCCCCCTTGATGTCATCCACGTTCATGAGCAAGTACCGCCTTCACCATCGCCACAACGCGAGGTAGTTTTGCGTACTGGGTGTAGACAATGTCCGCGCACATGGCGCCCCAATTGTCGTAGATCTGGAGAATCTCGTTCGCTTGCTTGTCGATCATCTCCAGGTGGGCTGCCGTGTCCGTCGGAGAAGCTTCGTGATCCTCGAGCGACCTCAGGCACCGGCAGTAGATAATGAGGTCGTTTCTGGAGAAGAAGTGGTCGAGTACGTCAGTGGGAATCTCAGGGTCGCCGCGCAGGATGCCGTAAACGGATTGAGAGACGATGGGATGTCGGTCGATGATGTGGTTGTCGATGGCTTCGTATTTCCTGAACTTCTCGAGCATCGCAAGCCACGTCTTCGGCCTTCCCTCCTTCTCCTTGATCGGCCATCCCGTTGCTAGCGAGATAGCTTGGGCAAGTGTTGATTTACCACAGTTGTCGGGTCCTTCCAAGATGATGTTCAACGCAAATCCTTTCGGTTGACGACAGGCACTACAATATATAATATTAAGCGCGTAGTCAACCAAAAGATTCACGGAGGAACTACATGTCGGATCCTTTCCAGGATTACATTCCCGCGAAACGAGCTGCCGAGATTATTGGTATCTCGTACGAGCTTCTCATGTCGCGCTATTATAAGGGGAAAATAGAGGGGGTGAAACAGGGATACGCCGTCTTCTTCCACAAGGATGAGGTCGAGCGGGAAGCCGAGGAGCAGCGTCAGCGGGACCTCCACAAACGGGAAGACTAATTGCCATGCTCATTACTCAGCTCTGGCAGGACCAGCCTGGCAATTACTTCTGCATCTCGACTAAGAGTCGATCTGGGAAGTGGGTTGACAAATTCTTCTCTAGGCGTGGTCTCAGTAAGGTTCGTGCCTATATCAATGACAACCTCGACAAGGATCTCTACTTCTGTCCTCACGGATTTTCCGAAGCCCGACGTCTGAAAGACTACGCCGTGCTCCCGAAGCTCCTGTGGGCTGACCTCGACGAAGCAGACCCTTCCGAGATGTCGCCAATGCCTTCAATTGCTATCCAGTCCTCTCCTGGCCGATTCGTCGGTCTCTGGATTCTCAACAAGACTGTAAACGAGGACTTAAATCGTCGCCTAACATACCATGTTGGCGGTGACCCTGGTGGCTGGGATATCACTCAGGTATTGAGAATCCCCGGTACGAGTAACTACAAGTACGAAAGTACTCCTAGGGTAAAGGTACTGTGGAGTGACGGCCCGACATACACGATGGATGAGATCGAGGGAGTTCTTCCCGCCGATGTCAAGGTTGAGCCAAGCTTCGGCGAAGCTGTCCGTATCTACAAGCGATATGAGAAGCATCTCTCTGTCTTTGCTCGTCGTGAGCTTCTGAAGGGCAAACCCAAGAAGGGTAAACGCAGTGAAATCCTGTGGCGTCTCAACAAGGAGATGCTGGAAGCAGGAATGACTGCCGATGAAGCCTTCGCCATTCTCGTAGTCTCTCCGTGGAATAAGTTCAAGGGTCGTCGCGGTGGTGACAACCAACTCCGCCGTGAACTCGAGAAGTCGATGGATGAGAAGTTCGAGTCGGCTGCAGTCGAGGCGACTGTGGAGAGGGAAGAGAAATTCCTCGTCACAAGTCTTGCCGATGTCGAGGAAGAGCAACTTGATTGGGTTTGGTATCCATACCTCGCACGTCGGGAACTTACAATTCTCGAAGGTGACCCTGGTCTTGGTAAGTCTTACGTTGCTCAGATGATCGGCCTTCACATCGTCGATGGTAAGAAGCTACCAACAGTCAAAGCGCACCCGCCAGTGAAGGGTCGAGTCGTTTACTTCGATCTCGAGAATAGCTCAGGTACAGTCACAAAGGCACGGCTAGTTGACAATGGCTGTAAGAACATGAAGGATTACTTCCAGGAAGAGAAGCCCTTCATGATCGACGATGACGATGCCATGGAGTTGGTCTATGAAGCCTTGGAGCGGGTTAAGCCAGAGCTTGTAGTATTCGATACCCTGAACACCTATATCGGTAAAGCTGACACCCACAAGGCTTCCGAGACTCAGCAGGCGATGGCACACTTCGTCGAGATTGCTCGCCGGTTCAACTGCTCCTGTGTTGTTCTCCGTCACCTCACGAAGTCGACTAAGGAACGAGCCATATACCGAGGTCAGGGATCGATTGCCTTCACAGGTATGGCTCGAGTTGTCATCACAGTCGGCCAGCATCCAGAAGATGAAGACCTTCGCGTAATGGCTGTGACTAAGCTAAATGTCACGAAGAGGCCTGATGCGCTTACCTTCGAGATCCGATCACTCCCAGATACTCTAAAACGCCAGGATCGATCTCAGCTTGTGTGGGGAGACTTCGTGGACATCACATCCGATGAGTTAAACGCAGTCTCTCCTTCTAAGAAGAAGCGGACAAACGAGGTTGAGGACTTCCTCAGAGAACTACTCTCGGAAGGACCGATGACTTCTGGTGCTGTTGAACGAGCTGCTGCTGCGCGTGGGATCAATATGAAGATCCTACTGAAGGTAGCGACTGAGATTGGGATTATCCGTCAACGCAAGGGCTATGGGAAATCTCGAATTGCTGAATGGGCACTTCCTACGACTGGCCGCACCAGGCCCGAATCCGGCGGACAATCTCAAACCGAGTAGAGAGTTCCTGCGTAAATAGCAACATGAAGAGCGCCTAGGAAGCAATACCTTATGTCCTGACGGTATTCCTAGCAAACCGGAGGAATTTGTTTGATGTCATCGTTTACGCTTATAACTCGTGAAACTCGGCGTCAAGGAAGTAACGGATCATAACATGCCGAGCCTTGTGCCAATTCTGCAAAACCCGTGATTGAAGCCTAATCTGGGATAGAATCTTGCGGCACTTCTTGATTACCGGGATTAGGTGATAGCCGCCGTGTTGGATATCGTCAATGGGAATTCCAGTTAGAGCGTGAAGCTCAAGGTCTTCTAGTAGTAGAACGTCGTGGGCAATCCAGTAGGCAAGGTCACCATATGGTTCTCGGGGTATCCGTATGGTAGAGACATCGTCCACAGGAGGAGTTACCCATTCAACGATTAGATCGGCACAGGCAGCATTCCATTTGGTAATGTACTTGTTGTCAGATGCCTCTAACCCATAGTATACCTGGTAGATCAATTTTGGAAGCTCGTGTCGATGTTCAGCGATTAGACCAGGCGAGAGACATAGTACCTTCTGAGCTACCCAAAGCGTGAGGGGTTTCTTGGGCTCAAGGTCTTCCCACATCCTACCTTCCAGGTAGCTCATTGTGCTTCTTCAGTAGAGCATAGAGATCGGCCCCGCAGGACTTAACTCCCTGGTTCTTACCCTTCAGGTATGTATCTTCTCCAGTCAGATCGGAGTGCATCCAGGTGAGGGCAAGCCTTCTTACCTCGTTGATAAACCTTTCCCGTGTGGAGGCTTTGCAGCTCAAGGCTTGGTGAGTTCCACTTCCGCAGATCTTACAGGACATCAGCCCGACCTCCGGACCGTGAGTGAGGTGGACGAAGGTCGGGCCGAGTTGCCCGTGGACTTGATGTGCTCAGTGGTAAGCAGACATGAGCCACCTTCATGCGCTCCCCACCCGGTCACACCGAGCCATTCGTTCGAGTGATGGCCGCGGAGTGGGCACACCTCCGGGACCGCCAAGAGGAAGGAGAGCACTAGTCCCTCCTCTTTATCATGATGCGGCCACCCGACATGATCTTCATGACCTCGTACTTGGCACTCTTGATGTTCAGGATGTCGCCAACCTTGAGTCGGAAGATCTTGGGCTCGTCGGGCTTGGGGTCAACAGGCTGCTGCATCAAACCCTCCCAGCAAGGATGAAGGCGAACAGGAAGAGGAAGAAGACACACCCGGCCAAGATGATGACCGAGACGGCAAACGGGTCGCTCCTCACCTCAGGATCAGAGAGTATGTCAAGCCCTCCGCGAACGAATCCGACGAGGCATAGAGCTCCCCCGACCACGAACACGAGTCGAAGTATTAGGCTGAGCATCCCTTCCTCCATGTTCCGAGAGTACGATCCATCTCCTTGACCGCCTCCTTGAGCGCCGCACGTCCCTCCTTCGTCAGTGAGTAGAACGGACGACTCACGCGAAGCTTCTTCCCGTAAGGCCGGCGCTCGACGTTCACCCACTTGTTGAGATACCCGCGTCGGTGCAGTCTCCCGAGGGTCAGGTAGATCAGTGCCTGGAAGGACCTGTTCATTTTCCGTCTTCCAGCGATCTGCGAAGCCACGTTGGTTCCGTATGAGTTGTCCTGCAGCAGATCGACAGCAACAAGAACTCTTACGTGGTTGTAGGTCATCATTGAGGTCTCCAAGGTTCTCATGCGGGGCGGTCAACGTGACTTTGCGCTGCCCTTATAGTCAACCGCCCCACACGATTCTGCTAGCGTCCCCAGTTGAGATCATCCCAGCCGCCGCCTCCGAACCAGGCGTCGACCATGATGGCGTAGAGGCACGTCGTCCAGCACCAGTTGCACTGGGGATAGAGAATCGCCCTCGCACAGTCCACCTCGACGGACCCCATCGTGCGTTCGTTGCCATCGATGGGATCTCCCGTGCTAGCGGCCCAGCTGGGGCTCACCACCAGCAGCAGGACCAGCGTGATCGTCAGGACCTTCAACATGACAGTACCCTCCTACCCAACGTGCTGAGTCGGGTATGCACGAGTCAGTGGGAAACATTCTCGGGATCCGAATGACCGTCAGAACGTCCCAGTTGTACTTCCGACACCCGTCTTCCCTGGTAACGCTCATGCCTCGAAAGCCGAGCGTGTCCCTCCCAGTCCGTGGGTCAGGAGTGCATCCATGCGTGACGATGATTCCGATGTCCTCGACCCAACCCTTGCAGGGGATGTGTAGCTGCACAGAGCCCTGCTGCTCGAGAAGGACGTATCCATCTTCCGGAATCGCCAGTCGGACCTTCACACCAACCCACTCAGGAAAGACCTCCTGATCGAGCCATCCAACAGCAGTCAGCTTGAAGCCCTGTGAATCCTTCCACAGTTCTCGAGCACTGCAGGGAGTGGCGATCAAGAGTAGGAGAATCCAGAGTGTCTTCACAGGAAACTCACTCCTTTCTCTCGGGTCGCACGGTTGATCGCAACGACCCACTCGGCCTGGGCCACTGCGTCGGCAAGTGCAATGTGGGGAGTCGTCGGCTCGGGACGAGTAAGGCCGAGCCTCTTCCCGATGACACCGACGGTCCTCACATCGCGGAAATGACGGAATGCCCACGGCATACTGATTCCATGGGCGTCGGCGAGATTCTGGAGGATGACCAAGTCGAAAGACGGCGCGTTCGCCCAAACACCGTCAATCGGGGTGTTACTCAACCATCCTCCAAGGGACTCAATCGTGGAGGGAAACGACGGAGCCCCTTCGTGAATCGGGCATTTCGCTTCCTGCTTGTTCCACCAGGCGAGGGTGGAGACGTCAGGGACAGACTTGGAGAAGTCAGGGTAGACGTGCGACGAGAAACCGTCAAGCACATCCTCGTCATGGAACTTGACCACAGCAAGCTCGATGACGGGTGCTCGGCTAGTTATCCCGAGCGTCTCGATGTCCACCATCAGGTGCATCGGGGGTCTCCTTCCCGAAGTAGGTGTCACAGGCCTCGTCCTCAGTGTACCCCATGAAGATCATGCTGGCTGAGGCACACGAGAAACAGCACCCCTCTCGTCCTGTCGGGGTAGCTTCCTCTGCTTCGGACAGAGGCCTGTGACAGAACGAGCAGCTCACCCCTGGACCTCGGGATTCTTGGTCTCGAAGGTCAGGGTGCACTTGTTGACCCGCAGCGCATCGAGAAACTCGTACACCTCGGCGAGTGTGGCGCCCTCGGGAAGTACCTTCGTGTTCTCGACCTGGGCGACGTTGCCGGTAGGCTGCGGAATGTTCCGAACGACCGTGATGAGCACATGCTTCATGAGAAGAGTTCCTCCACTTCGTTTACCGTGATGACAGCGTATCCATCCAACACCCAAACCTCGAAGATCTCATCGGCGAACAGGAGCTCACCACGAAGAAGAACCTGTATCCAATGCTCGTCGGACTCAGGTTCCTTGTAGATGATCCCGTCATGCTCGAGTGATCCTTCGGTTGGATTCGAGTACTTTCGATTCAAGTGTCACCACCTAAGAGGTTGCGCTTGTTCGTGACGTAAATCTATTATACACGACACGAAAACCCGACGCAACCGCCAAATCTATGGTGACGGTCTCATAACGCACATCTCGAAGGCAGCTTCACACCTCTTACAGGTAAGCTGGAGATGCTCGCTAGTCTCATTCAGCTTACTGATGTAGACTCTGGTAAAGGAGATGTGCTTCCAGTGAAAGTCATCATAGCCGCACTTCTCACATAACGGGGCTGGGTCAAAGTCTCTCATAGAATTCCTTCACCTCGGGCAGTTGAGACACCTCGTCCTTCCAGCGATCTACCTCGAGGAACCATCGTTCGTCGGCAGTTCCATTGGCATGAGCAAGGTACTTCTCGCAAGGATGGAACGGGTTATGGTCAGGGCGCGACTCAATGCCGTCTCGCAAGAAGATTGGAGGACACAGCATCCCGTAACGGTATTCGGGAAAGACCGGCAACCTCTTGGCCTTGTCTGCGATCTCATCCAGCGTACCGGTGAGTCTCAGGAAGGTGTGGTTGTCGAGCATGTACCAGAAGTGGACATCAAGCATCGGGCGGACTCCACCGGACCGTATACTCACCCGGAGCAGGCTCCCATACAACGCCTGTGGACTTACAGGCATTGCATGGCCACGGACCGCAGCTGGAAGAAGCGAACGTAGGAAGGTCACCAGCGACATGTGGCGGCCTACTTACCTTTCCGCTTCCGTTGCACACGGGACACTTGTGTGGAGTCATTCTTAGCCTTCCTGAGAGTGTAGGTGGATGAGCAAGTGCACCCGGCATAGGTGCGCGATGGGTATTTCTGGTGGAACGGACAGACGTGGTGAGTGACCTCTGTCTCAGTCTTCTCGAGCGGCTTGTAGATCATTGGTTCTCCTTGTTCACCCGTTCGATGATCTCGTCCATGATGCACCAATCGCACGGCGTCCGCTCCTGATGACATTCGCAGAGAAGAGTTTTGTGAGCTTCGTCCAGTCTCTTCCAGTCTTCCTCGGACAGGACGACAACCGGCTTCTCTATGTTGGGCCAGATGCCATGTTCACCAACTTCGAGAATGGTACCGAAGTTAGTCTTGGCGTACTTGGTCATATCAGCTCCTGCAGGACAGCGATGGCTACGATGAAGACGATGAGACCGAGGAGACTGTAGGCAAACCACCGCGGCAGTGTGCCGTGACACTTCGAGTGTGGGTAGGGATGTTGCTTGCGCTTACCCATTGGGCAATCCCCTCCTGATAGGAACTACGTCCAGGTGCTTCGCAATCCGTGAGACACGCGCCCACTCGTCCAGCTGTTCCTGAGTAGGAGCGGGAGCCTCTCCCTCCCGTGGAGGATAGATCCGGTTGGTACTCACGAAGGCGACTAGAGTATCCTGCAACAGCTGACGCCACGCACGGACATACTGCTCGTAGAAGGTAGACACCTCAGCCGCCTGCGAGGCAGTAAGGTCCAGCACGAATTCCTTGCGCCCAACCCGCTTAGGGTAGTGAGCTACTGAGGACTTCCCGATCACCATGCAGATTACCTGCACGAGAATGTCCCGCTCCTGACTCGTCTTGAAACGGAACTTGTACTTCCTCACGACCGGAGACTCGATGTCTGCCTCGGTGATGTTCAGCTTCTTGAGTAGCTGGTCGAGAATGCGCCTGGCCTGGTCGGCCTCGCCGGGTTCACCTCGCCGCGACAACTCCAGCAGCTTCTGTAGCTTGGGATACGTCACGCAGGCACCACCTTGCTGTCACACTTCTTACATCGGTTCTTTGGCGCTGTGTCACCGTAGTGGCTCACGAGGATCATGTTCGGCGTCAGCGGGCACCCGCACAGAGGCTCGTAGTGCGTATCGTACAGGTGTACCTTGCCGCGTGACCCAGGGGTCAGGTTGTAGACCTTGACGCAGGCCTCGCACGCCGTTCCTTCGTGGATCGCAGCGCTGAACGCTCGCTTGTCCTCGATCACGTTGACGGAGTGCACGCCGCACACAGGCACGCGGTCTCGCCCGTAGTGAAGCGCGGGATAGTCGTTGAAGGCTCGAACGAGGGCACGCCCGAACTTCTCGAGGTCGACCATCTCCTTGGCCTCAGTACAGCCGTATCGGAGTGTCGCCAGCGTCACCTCACCAACGCCTGGATGCCTCGTCGCAAGCACGAACGGCTGGTCGTACTCGTCGGACGAGAGGTCACTGCGCCTGATGTAGATCTTCACGGTGCATGCTCCTCGATGCTGAAGTCACAGTTGGAGATGGCGGAGATGGGCTCTTCCCAACAACCGTCATCTACGCACTTGTACCAGACGAGAACGCCCGGAGCCTCCTCCTGAGTACAGAGTAACACATTACCATTGACGGTCCTGTAGTACACCCGACAGTTGCCCGGGTCCGCGTGTGAGAACTTCACCGCCACAGTGCTCACAGTGTACGTTCCTCCATCTCTTTGAGCCGCTTCATGAGAGCCTCGAAGTGTGCATCCCTCGATGACAGCAGCGAGGTCAGGTCGACCACAGTCAGAGTGCCGACGTAGGACACCGTGGGCGGCTCATACCACTCAGGAAAGTTGATGTGGTGCCACCGACGGAAGTCGTCACTGAGCGATGGCGGGAGTCTCGTCAACGCCGCCACCTCCGCCTGTGTTGAGAATCTTGAGAACTGCGTGAGACATCTCGATCCAACCGGCAAAGGACACCGCCGGCACGTCAGCCGCCTGCACCTCAGCCAGCTCCCTCACCTGATCAAGCTTGTTCTCCATGGCTTTCACCTCGACCAGCAAGGCCTCGTACTCAGAAGAACCCTTACAAGCACGGAGTCTTTCATGCAGCTTCATTTCTTCCTCCAGGACGGACAGTCGTACCCCTCGTTCTCAATCATCGGGTCAGCGAAGTAGAGGTCTCCAGTGATCGGGTGAGGCTTGCACAGG
>WBZU01000460.1_pt1 | contig 34989 bp, 21 predicted proteins | sample 5204311 | NCBI WGS metagenome assembly WBZU01 (sample SAMN12344359, study PRJNA552823) | activated sludge metagenome | biome: Activated sludge suspended growth; feature: Nitrification reactor; material: Wastewater; isolation source: activated sludge from nitrification reactor of wastewater...
CTGCTGCTACAGGCAATGCCCCCGGCGGCAGTGTGGGCGCCGGCTCCCCGGCTGGTGCGGCTGCCGCACCAGCGCCGGGCGCCCCGCCGCCTGGTTCCGTTTCTCCTGAGATGGTGCGCAAGGCGAGCCCGCTCTTCGCAATCGAAGAAAACCCCGATCCACTGAGCGTGGCGCACGTGTTCGTGCAGGCGCTGCTGAATCAAGACTACGTGACCGCGCAGCGCATGACCGACAGCGCGAGGCTGCCGAACCAGAAGCTTGCCGGGCTGAGCATCGTCTTCGAAGAAGGCGAATACTCGCTGCGCGCTGGCAAGCCGCTGGTCATGACCGTCGCCAGCCCGCTGGATGCGTGGGTCATCGCCCAGGTGAAGAGTGACAAGCTTCAGCAGACCACTGAATTCGGACTGGAGATGCAGCGCCAGGACGGCAAGGAATGGCGCATCACGGCACTCAATCTGTCCGACCTGCTCGGCTCGTTCGCGCGCTCCGCCACCACGCTGGGAGTGCCCTACACCCCGCTCGTGAAGAATCCGCAAGGGGGCGAATCGCTGGCACTCTACTTCGAGTATGATCAGGCCGAATTGCATGAGCGTGCGCGAAAGCAGCTGGAGATCGTGGCGAACCTGCTCAAGGCAAACCCCTCCCGCAAACTGCGCATCGCCGGGCACACAGACGCCAAGGGCACAGATGACTACAATTTGAATCTCTCACGCAGGCGCGCCCAGTCCGTGAAGCTGCAGCTCGCCGCCCTCGGAGTGGCGCCCGATCAGGTCGTCACTGAGGCCATGGGCAAGACCGCCCCCATCAGCCCGAACCAGAAGGCTGATGGCACCGACGATCCAGAAGGCCGCTCCCGCAATCGCCGCGCCGAGATCTACCTGGACTTCTAAACCAACAATGAATCTGCCCAACCAACTCAGCCTCGTGAGGCTGGTGCTGACCGTCCCGTTCGTCGCCATGTTTTATTCAGGCATGCCGAACGCACAGTCCTGGGCGCTGATCATCTTTGTTGTCGCCGTGATCACCGACGTTCTGGATGGTCACATCGCGCGTTCGCGGAATCTGGTGACGAACTTTGGGAAGCTGTTCGATCCGCTCGCTGACAAGATCATCATGGCCGCGGCGCTCACCATGCTCGCGATCGAGAAGAGCATTCCCGCATGGATCGTAATCGCCATCCTGGGGCGTGAATTCTTCGTGACTGGCATCCGCCAGATCGCCGTCAGCCAGGGCGTCGTGCTCGCCGCAGAAAAGCTGGGCAAACACAAGATGCTCTGGCAGGTCGTCACGGTGATCTACTTCCTGCTGAAACTCGCCAGCGCCGAGCCGCTGCTCGCGTTCACGAGCAGGTGGTATGAATGGGTGCCGCTCTCGCCACCCATGTTTGGGCGTTTCACCATCTACTTCACCGCGTTCCTCACCATCGCCTCCGGCCTCAGTTACTTCTGGAAAAACCGGCGGCTGTTCCAGGATGCTTGAACCGCATTTAACGATCTCTGCAATGTCCGCTTTCGACGTCACACCCATTCTGGAAGGCGAGGCGGCCAGCCTGCTCGCCGCTGGCAAAATCGATGATGCCCTCCGAGTCGGCAGCACTTGTGTGGAGACAGCGCGCCGCGCCGTGGAAGAGGATGCCCGCTACATGCCCGCGCTCGTGCAGGCGATGGAGAACCTGGCTGAAATCAAGCGCGAGGCCGGACAGGTGGAAGAGGCCATCAGCCTCTATGGAGAGTCGCTCGATGCCGCCGTGAAAGCAGGACTGGAAACCGGGGTCCTGGCGCAGATTCGGACGTCGCTGGCCACCACGATGGACAGTGCCGGGCACGAGGCCGACTCCATGGCGGTGTATGAGCAGGCAATCAAAGACCTCGAATCCTTGGAGCCGCCGGACGAACAGACATCGTCGCAGCTGCGCAACAACCTGGCCATGAACTACAAGCGGGCGAACAAACTCGCGCTCGCCGAGCAGCACTACCTGCGCGCCCTCGAAATCACCGAGGCGCTGAATCCCGAAAGCGAAGACGCCGCCGCGATCTGCAACAACCTCGGCAGCCTTTACTACGCGGCGGGCTTCGCCTCGCAGGCAAAGGACATGTTTGAGGAAGCCATGAAGATTCGCGTCAAGCTCCTCGGCCCCGAGCATCGCGATGTGGCGCAGTCGCACTGCAATCTCGCCAGCGTGCAGCACGAACTCGGCGAAGACGAAGCCGCCCAGCGCAGCTACGAGCAGAGCCTGCGCATCCTGGAGGCCAACATCCAGACCGAGGCCAGCAGTTATGAAGCTGTGGGGCAGGACTACATCGCGCTCCTCGGCTCGCTGCACGAAGATCGCAAGGCGTCGGTCTTCCAGCGCCGGATGGAGAAGGTGCTCGCGCAAGTGCGTCCGGTTTCCGACGACGCGGAAACGGCATAAGCAGCGCACTTCCCGCTTCTCACCTGCGGAGGAAGCGCTAGAATCGGCGCGCCATGCCCAAGCCTCTTCAAATCGTCGTCTGGATCCTAGTCTCCGCACTCGGTGCCGGTGCAGTTGCGTTCTCCGCGTTGCATCGGGGCGAGCACATTCACGCCCTCTGGCTTGTCGTGGCCGGGCTGTGTTCGTTTGCGGTCGCGTATCGATTCTACAGCAAGTGGCTGGTGACCAAGGTGCTGGTGCTGGATGCGCATCGCGCGCCGCCATCGGTCACGCACAAAGACGGCAAAGACTTCGTGCCCACCAATCGCTGGGTCGTGTTCGGCCATCACTTCGCCGCCATCGCAGGGCCTGGGCCGCTCGTCGGTCCGGTGCTCGCCGCGCAGTTCGGTTACCTCCCGGGCATGTTGTGGATATTGATCGGAGCCACCCTCGGCGGCGGCGTGCACGATGCTATCGTGATGTTCGCCTCCATCCGTCGCGGCGGAAAATCGGTGGGTCAGATGCTCAAAGAAGAGGTCAATCCAGTCGTCGGTCTGGTCGCCATGATTTCCGTGCTCGCGATCATGACCATCCTCCTCGCCGTGCTCGGTCTCGTCGTCGTCAAAGCCATGGCGGAAAGCCCCTGGAGCCTCTTCACGATCGCCATGACCATCCCGCTCGCGCTCATCATGGGCGTGGCGCACACGATCTTCAAAGTCAGCGTTCGCGATGTCACCATCTTCGGCATCGTTGGCCTGCTGGCCAGCGTCTGGGCCGGCAGCAAGCTGGGCGAATGGGGCTTCCAGGGCTGGTTTGATCACAAAGGCGAATGGCAGGCGACGGCCATCATGATTTATGGATTCGCCGCCAGCGTGCTGCCCGTGTGGATGCTGCTGGCCCCGCGCGACTACCTCAGCACCTTCATGAAGATTGGCACCGTCGCCGTGCTCGCCGTCGCGGTGATCTGGGTGAATCCCGAGCTGCACATGCCCAAGCTGACCAAGTTCATCGACGGCACTGGACTCGTGTTTGCCGGCAAGGTGTTCCCCTTCGTGTTCATCACCATCGCCTGCGGAGCAATCTCAGGCTTCCACGCGCTCATTTCCTCCGGCACCACGCCCAAGCTGCTCGATCGTGAGGATGCCATCCGCAGCGTCGCCTATGGCGCGATGGTCACGGAAATGCTCGTGGCGCTGATGGCTCTCGTGGCAGCGTGCGCACTGCAGCCCGGCGAGTATTTCGCCATCAATGCCGGCATCAACAAAACCATGGCACCCGATCAAGTGGTGGGAGTCATTTCCTCCGCAGGATTCCCGGTCACCGTCGATGGCATGAACAAGCTCGCCACCGACATCGGCGAGAAGACCATGTTCGGCCGCGCGGGCGGAGCACCGACCTTTGCCGTCGGAATGTCGCACATGTTCGCACGCGCATTCGGCGAGCACTGGATGTCCTTCTGGTATCACTTCGCCATCATGTTCGAGGCGCTGTTCATCCTGACCACCATCGATGCAGGAACCCGGGTGGGCCGCTTCATTCTGCAGGACTTCCTCGGCGGCATCTGGAAACCACTGGGCGACACGCGCAACGTCTTCTCCAGCATCTTCGCCAGCGCCCTGCTCGTTGGCGCCTGGGGCTACTTTCTCTATCAGGGCGTCATCGATCCGCTTGGCGGCATCAACACACTCTGGCCCTTGTTTGGCATCGCCAATCAATTGCTCGCGGTGATCGCCTTCTGCCTCGGCACCACGATCTTGATCAAGATGGGTAAGACACGCTATCTCGCGGTGACAGCGGTGCCGCTCGTGTTCCTGATGAGCGCCACCTTCAGCGCGGGCTGGATCAAGATCTTCGACAAAGACCCCAAGATGGGATTCATCGCCGCGGCCAACGCTTTCAAGGACAAGCTGGCCGCCGGCGGCACACCGCAGCAAATGAAGGAATGGGCCGCGCAGCAGTTTAACTTCACCGTGGACACTTTCGTCACCGGCTTCTTCCTGCTCGCCGTCGCCGTGATTTTCCTGGGTTGCCTTGCCGAATGGATCAAGCTGCTCAACGGCTCCAAGCAGGCTGTGCTCAAAGAAGATCCGTATGTCGCGATCGAGGGAGCGCAGGCTTGAGCATCTGAAATCCTGTCCCGTGCTGCTGCGTATCGGCACTGCCCATGCGCATCGCCCTCTCCATCTTCTTCGCCTCCGCCGCCTGTGCTGCCGACGTGTCATTCGTCAATGACGTGGTGCCGGTGCTGACGAAGGCGGGCTGCAACAGCGGCGGCTGTCATGGCCGCTCCACGGGGCAGAATGGCTTCAAGCTCTCGCTGTTCGGGTTCGAGCCGGCGGAAGATTACGAGCACCTCGTGATCGAAGCGCGAGGTCGCCGTTTGAATCCATCGGCGCCCGATCAATCGCTGCTGCTGCGCAAAGCCAGCGCCGCGGTGCCGCACACCGGCGGGCGTCGCATCGAACCACGCACGGAAGGCTATGGAGTGTTGAAGCGATGGATCGCATCCGGCGCACCGTGCGATGTGGCTGATGCGGCGCGGCCAAAGCTGGAGCGCATTGAGGTGCAGCCCGCGCAGCGCCTGATGAAGCGCGGCGAGTCGCAGGCCGTCAAAGTCATCGCGCACTTCCATGATGGCTCGCACAAAGACGTCACCAAACTCACGATGATGGAGCCAAACGACAAGTCGCTCGCCACCGTGAGCGATGATGGCGTCGTCACCATGAATCAACTGCCGGGCGATGTCAGCGTAATGGCGCGCTATCAGGACAAGATGGCCGTGTTCCGCGCTGCCGTGCCCGTGGGCGCAGCGGTGAAGGCGCTGCCGCCGGTCGCGAACTTCATCGACAAACACATCTTTGCGAAGCTCACCGAAATGGGCGTGCCGCCCTCCGCTGTGTGCAATGACAGCACCTTTGTGCGCCGCGTGACGCTCGATCTCGCGGGCCGGTTGCCCACCGCGGTCGAGGTGAAGCAGTTCCTCGATGACACTGCGCCCGACAAACGCACGCGCTGGATTGATACGCTCATCGCCAGCACGGATTATGCGGACCGCTTCGCCAACTACTGGAGCGCGCTGCTGCGCAATCGCCGTGGCGATCTCGACAAGACTCGCGACGACTCGCACATCTGGGGCACCTTTGGCTTTCACGCGTGGATTCGCGACAGCCTGCACGCGAACAAACCCTTCGATCAGTTCGCGCGCGAGATCCTCACTGCCACTGGCGATATCGCGGAGGATCCGCCCGTGGCATGGTATCGCCAGGTGCGCACGCTGCAGCAGCAGACTGAAGACACCGCGCAGCTCTTCCTGGGCGTGCGCATGCAGTGCGCGCAGTGCCACCATCATCCGTATGAACGCTGGAGCCAGCAGGACTACCTGGGACTCGGTGCCTTCTTCAGCCAGATCGATCGGACCTGGACCTCGCGTCTCGCCGAGGAGCGCATCTCCTTGAAACGCAAGCTGCCAGAAGCGGAGAATATCAAGACCGGTGCCAAAGTGCAGCCGTCCGCGCTTGGCTTTGTGCCGCCGCCGTTTGCGCCCGATGACGATGCACGCGTGGCGCTGGCATCGTGGCTGTCCGGCAAAGCCAATCCGTTCTTTGCGAAGGCGCTGGTGAATCGATATTGGAAGATCTTCTTCAATCGCGGCCTCGTCGATCCCGAGGACGACATGCGCGACACCAATCCACCCTCCCACCCCGAACTGCTCGACGAACTGGCGGGCGAATTCGTGCGCAGCGGGTTCGATTTGAAGAAGCTCGTGCGCACCATCGCGTGCAGCACCACGTATCAACTCGACTCAACGCCGAACGAACATAACCGCGACGACGCGCACTACTTCAGCCGCTACTACACGCGCCGCCTCACCGCCGAACAGCTCATGGATGCCGTGAATGCCGTGTCTGGCGCGCAGGACAACTGGGGCAATCAGCCGCCCGGCACGCGTGCGATGCAATTGCCCGATGACAGCTACAACAAGCGCGCGGAGTTCCTGCAAGTGTTCGGTCGGCCCGACTCATCGAGCGCGTGCACCTGCGAGCGCCAGATGAGCGCGAGCCTGAGCCAGAGCCTGATGCTGGCGAACAGCGATGCCGTGCAGAGCAAGCTCGGCTCCCCGCAGGGAGTCGCCGAACGTTTCATCAAAGACACTGGTCGCAGCGATGTGGACAAGCTGAACGACCTCTATCTCACCGCCTGTGCACGGCGCGCCACCCTGGAAGAAGCGCAGCTCGCCGAGCGCTACCTGGCCAGCAAAGGCGCCACCGAACCCAACGCCCGCCGCGCCGCCTGGGAGGACCTCCTGTGGGCCGTGATGAGCAGCAAGGAGTTCTTGTTTAACCACTGAGGAAGCGAAATGATCGTGCGCTTGATCGTTCGCCCAGCTTCTCTCCTCGGCGCCCTATGCATCGCTTTCGGAAGTGCTTTTGCACAACTTCCGCAGCCTGGCTTCACAACCATCTTTCCGGCAGGGGCCAAGCGAGGCTCCATCGTGAGCGCCACGATCGCGGGCACTGAAATTGACGGCGCAGGGCTTCGCTTCACGCATCGGGGCATTTCGGCGACGGTCGATCCGAAGGATGCAAAGAAGTTTCAGGTCGTCGTGGCGAGCGATGTGCCGCCCGGCATCTACGATGTCCGCGTCACAAGCAAACTCGGCGTGTCGAATCCACGCCGGTTTGCCGTGGGCGCCTTGCTGGAAGCGGACGAGGCAAAAGATCACAAGACTCGCGACGGCGCACAGGAACTTGCCATGCCCTGTGTCGTGAATGGCAAGGCCGACAGCCAGGGCGATGACTGGTTCAAGGTCACGCTGCGCAAAGGCCAGTCTGTCCGGCTGCATTGCGCGGCCGAAGAACTCGATTCGAAGTTGGTGCCCGCCTTTGCTTTGTTCGATGCAGCAGGCCGTGAACTCCAACGCGCGCGTGCTGATGCGATCGAGTGGACTGCAACCAGCGACGGACCGTTGTTTATCCGGCTCAGCGATGCGATCTACCGCGGCGGCAACGACTATCCTTATCGGCTGGGAATAACTGAGCGCGGCATGCCGGCGCGAAGGCCTGATACCTTGTGGCCCTGGCCCTCTGCGGCAGCGAACATCACGGAGAACGAGCCGGATGACGCGGCGCACCCGCAGGACATCACGTTGCCAGCGAGCATTCGTGGCAGCTTTCACCCTGCACATGGCAAAGCCGTCTATCGGTTCACAGCAAAGAAGGGCGACGTGTGGCGGATCGATCTTGTCTCGCAGCGGCTTGGCCTGCCGACGAATCCACGCGTTGTCGTGCAACGCATCCAGGATGGCAACGGCACCGACGTGCTGGAGCTGGACGACACGGCGGGCGTTTCTGCGCTGCCCGACTTTGATCCGAGCCATCTCGATCCCACGGGCAGATTCGAGGTGAAGGAGGATGGCGAGTATCGCCTGCTCGTGCAGGATCAGAACAACAGCAAAGGCGATCCCGCGCGCCTCTACACGCTGCACGTGCGCAAGGCCGCGCCCGACTTCGCGCTCGTCGCATGCGCCGTGCCTGCGACGCCAAACAAGCCGGCGAAGGACTTCAACGGCGCGGTCATCAGTGTGTGCAATCACAACCTGCGCCATGGCGAGACCATGCCTGTGCGTGTGTTCGTGTTGCGTCGCGACGGCTTCAGCGAACCCATCCACATCAAAGCCAGCGCGTTACCGAAAGGCATCACGAGCAGCGAGACCCTCATCGATGCAAACACGGACGCGAGCATGATCTTCCTCACCGCTGCGAAGGAGGCGGCAGCAGGTGCGTTTGCTTTTCAAATCGCCGGCACCGCAGGCAGCACCTCGCATTTGGCGCGTGGCAGCACCACGATTTGGAACATGGCGGTCAACGAATTCATCGAGCCATCGCGCTGGCGCTTCACGGACGAGCACGTGCTCGGCGTGGTGGATGATCTTGTGTTTCCTGTCAGCCTTGCTTGCGATCCGCCGCCAGCGGAGATCGGGATCGATGGCAAAGTGAAACTCACCGTGCATGCGGCCCGGCGCGCAGGATTCAACGATGCGCTGAAACTGAAGCCTGCGGGCATCAGCGGACTCGACAAAGCGAAGGACCTCGATCTCGCCGCGAGTGCGAACAGCGCGGATTATGAACTGGATCTCGCGCCACTGAAGTTGAAGCCAGGCGTGCAGACCATGTGGTTCACCAGCACAGCGAAGATGAAGGCCACGCTCAAAGGCAAGGCCACTGACGTGAATGCGCCTGTCTATTCAACGCCGATCATCTTGATGCTCACGGAGTCGACGAAGAAGTGAGCAGCGATGTTACTGCGCTGCTGCTTCGGTAGCAGAGCGCAGTTGCTCGAGTTCCGCCCAGCGCGCGAATACACGCTCCAGATCGGCGCGTTTGGCATCCAGCTTTGCGAGATACTCGAGCGCTCCGGCTCCTATGCTCGTGAAAAAGGATGGATCGTTCATCGCGGCTTCTTCGCTGGCGATCTCCGCTTCGAGAGCGGTGACGCGCGCTTCGGAATCGACGAGTTCGCGCTGCTCTTTGGCGGAGAATTTGCGCGGCCGGGCGGCCGGCTTCGCCGCATTCTCAACCGGAGCCTTCTTGAGCGGCGCACTCACCATGGCCAGTTCCGCAGCGGCTTGGGCGGCGCGCTTTTCGTGGTAGTAGCTGAAGTTGCCGGCACACTCGTGGATGCGCCCCTGGCCTTCGAAGGCGACGAGACGGTCACACACGCGATCCAGGAAGTAGCGGTCATGGCTCACCACGAGCACACAGCCGTCGAAGGCGAGAATGGCCTCTTCCAGCACGCGCATGGTCTCCAGATCGAGATCGTTGGTTGGCTCGTCCAGGATGAGGAAGTTGCCGCCACGCTGGAGAATCTTCGCCAGCAGCACACGGCTCTTCTCGCCGCCGCTGAGTTCGCGCACGCGCATCGTTACCCGCTCATCACTGAACAGGAAGCGGCGCAGGTAGGTGCGAACGTGGAGTTTCTCGCCGCCAAAGGCGACGAAGTCCATTTTGCCTGCGACTTCCTCCATTACAGTGTTGTCCGGATTTAACTGCAGGCGCTGCTGGTCCACGTAGTTGAACTGCGTGCGTTTGCCGACATTGACGCTGCCTTCGTCGGGCGCGCGTTCCCCCATCAGGATGCGCAGCAGCGTGCTCTTCCCCAGGCCATTGCGGCCGATGACGCCGGTGACGGTGCCGGCCTCAAAACTGAGATCTAGATGGCTGAACAGCCAGCGCCCATTGATGTGCGCTCCGATGCTGGAGGCCTCCACGATCACATTTCCCAACGGCTCGGGTGGCGGAATAATCAAATCCATCACCAGATCCTCCTCCGGCGCCTCCATCTCTGACACGCGATCGAATTTGTCCAGTCGCGTGCGCGCTTTGCGCCTCTGGGCGCGCACACCCGCGCGCACGAACTCCAGTTCGTGGCGCAGATACGATTGCCTGCGTCGCTCGGTGCCGGCCTCGATGCTGTCGCGCACCGCCTTGGCTTCCAGGAACTTGGTGTAATTGCCCGGATGGCTGAAGAGACGCGCGTTGTCGATCTCCAGAATGGACGTGGCGATGCGATCGAGGAAGTAGCGATCGTGAGTGACAAAGAGAACCGCGCCGGTGAACTCGCGCAGAAAGTTCTCAAGCCACTCGATCGAATCAGCATCCAGATGGTTGGTCGGTTCATCCAGCAGCAGGAGATCAGGGCGCGATACCAGGGCGCGCGCCAGCGCGATGCGCCGCCGCTCGCCGCCCGACAGGTCGCCCACGCGCCGCGCGGTGTCCGGCACGCTCAGTTCGTTCATTGCGGTCTGCACGTGAGTGTCGATGTTCCAGGCATCTCTCAGCGCGATCAGGTTCAGCAGTTCCGCCTCCTGATCGCCTCGAACCGAACCGGATTCATACTGTGCGATCAGGTCGAGCGAGGCTTGCGCGCCGGTGCGGATGTTTTCGATCGCGGTGGCATCGTCATCCAGATCAAACTCCTGCGCCAGCCAGCCCACGGTCATCTTTTGCCGACGGGAAATCGTGCCGGAATCGGGCTGATCCAGACCCGCGAGCATTCGCATGAGACTGGATTTGCCTGTTCCGTTTCTGCCTACCAGCCCGGCTTTTTCGCCTTCCGCCAGCGTCATGGAGGCATCGGCGAAAATGCGCTGCAATCCGAACTGCAGACAGATGTCGCTTGCGGAGATGATTGTGGACATGAGTAGCGGTTCTTCCTGAGCCAGCGTCGTGGCAAACGATGATGCAGCCAGCGAGGGTGCGTTATGTCATTCCTCCCAGACGGGATACCCCGTGAAACAGACGTTGTCGCCGATGGTCATGACTTTGACCGGCTTCAGTTCGACCGAGCGCGGCAGCGGCAGACCCGCCACGCTGGGACGTCCGCCGCCACAGATTCGCGGCGCGACATACCATGCGACTTCGTCAACCATCCGGCAGGAGAACGCGCGACCGAGAATGATGCCGCCGCCTTCGACCAGCACGGAGGTGACGCCGCGATTGCCCAGCTCCCGCAGCACGTCGGGAAAATCTAAACCGCGCAGGACGACGGTGCGGTCTTTGAACTCATCGGTGAAAATTGTCGCCTGCTCGGGCAGTGCGCCGCTGCGTGTCATCACCACGCGCCAGGGCTGCTGCTTGCCGGTGTTGACATTGGCTCCGCGCAAAGTGAGCTGGGGATTGTCGCGTCGCACGGTTTCAGCACCGACGATGATGGCATCTACACGACCACGCAGGCGCAGGGCGTGACCACGCGCAGCGTCGCTGGTAATCCACTGGGGCTCGTCTCCCGGACGCGTGATGCGCCCGTCCAGACTCTGACCCGCCTTGGCGATGACGTAAGGGATGCCCGTCTTGATCCATTTGGCGAAAGGCCGGATCAAGTCGCTGCACTCATCTTCTAGCACGCCGCTGCCGACCTGGATATGCGCTGCACGCAGCACGTCATCCGCGCGGCCCTGATGCGCGGGGTTCGGGTCGCGGGAACCATACACCACGCGGCCGATGCGGGCGTTCTTGATCGCATCGGTGCACGGAGGCGTGCGGCCTGCGGTGCAGCAAGGCTCCAGTGTGACGTAAAGCGTGGCGCCGGGCAGCTGCTTTGGAAAACGCATGAGCGCGTCATGAATCGCCTCCACCTCCGCGTGCGCCTCCCCCGCCTTTTTGTGGTAACCCCAGCCGATGATCATGTCATTCGCCACGACAACCGCTCCCACCGGGGGATTCGGGCTGGTCAACCCGACGCCGCGCCGAGCTTGATCGAGCGCGGCCGCCATCCAGCGATTGTCCGCATTGAAGAGTTGTTGGGGAGAGGGCATCGGCAGGGGGGAGCCTGTCAGTGTGCTGCATCGAGCCCCATGCGCAAGTTTGTGCTCGCTCTATTCGTGCGCTCGGGTGAGAGTTTCGCCATGAGCCTTTCGGTGATCGACAAAGCACGCCTGTATCGCGAACTGGCGAAACTGCTCGGCGCTGCGTTCCCCATGGACAAAGCGGTGGATATGCTGGCCGATCAATACCCTGCGGGTGCGCGAGGCGAGTTTTTGCGCGGCCTGCAGTCCGGCATGTGCGCGCATCTGGGGCTGGCGGAATCCATGCGCTTGCACGCTGCCCGTCAGGCCAGCCGCATGGAGCTTTGCCTCGTGGATGCGGGTGAGAGAAGCGGCCGGCTCGCCGATGCATGCGAGCATCTGGCGAATTACTTTGAAGTCTGGCATCGTGGCATCAGGGAGGCGCGGGGAGGCATGATCTACCCGCTGCTGCTCCTCCACCTTGGCATTCTGCTCCCGGAGTTCGCCCGCTACATGATGATGAAGAACTTCGGCGAAGACACTCCGATCGTTGAGGCCATCCTCTGGCGCGTGGGAGCATTCTGGATTCTGCTCGGCATTCTCGCACTCGCCTGGCGCGCACTGAGCAAAGCGGCGGCCACTTCGGAGACCATCGATCGCGCGCTGGGTGCACTGCCTCTGATCGGTTCGCTGCGCCGGCACTGGGCGTTGTCGCGTTTCTGCCAGGTGTTCAACGGCACCCTTCTGGCCGGCATCGGCATTGCCGAAGGCCTTCGGCTTTCGGGCGATGCATCCCAGAGCGGTGTCTTGCAAACCGGAGCCCACAAGACTGCGCGCAGCGTGGAACTCGGCACGAGTCTCGCGGGCGGCATGACGGACAGTGCGCGCTTCCCACGCATGTTTGTGAACTCAGTCGCCACAGCGGAAGCGGCAGGCGGACTGGATCGCGAGATGGAACGCTGGGCTCGCGCCGAAGCCGACCTCGCCGTGGAATCTCAGCGCCGTGTATCTGACTGGTATCCCAAGATCCTTTACGTGTTCGTGGTCGGCTACGTGGGGCTGCGCATCGTCGAATTCGCGCAGAGTTACTTCTCGGAAGTGTTCAATCTGGAACGCTACCAGTAAGCCAGGGCACGCCAGCTTCCGCGCGTTGCACCGTCTTGAACTGCATTGGGTCCACCGCCTCAACGATGCCCGGCAGGTTCTCAATGCCGATGCTGCGTCCGCGCATCTCATTGCCTTCCCACCTCCATCCAGGCGCGCTGCTGTTGAGCGTGATGAGCTGATGTTTCGGCGAGCGGATGATGTTGTTGATGACCGCGCAGTCCACGGGCGGCATCGTGCACCCCTTGTCATGCATCATCCCGATCAGCATGGACTGCTTGCAGTCGATCACGCTGTTGTTCGCGATGCGCGCGCGCTTCACCTGCTGGTAACCGGCGTCGTCCGTGTTGGGGATGCCATTCATGAAGCAAATCGCCGCGCGATACCCGTCGCCATCGAGATTCAGGAAGGCATTGCTGATCACCGTATGATCCTCTCCAACGATGCGCACACCGCCGGTAAGCTTCTTGTGATTGCCCTGAAACAGATTGCTGCTCACCACGCAGCGATGCGCATGCCGCAGGGTTAGGGCGCCTTCGCACTCGACGAACGTGTTGAACATCAGTTCGTTCTCGCAGCTCTTCACCGAGACGATCTCGCCTTCGCCATTGCACCGGTAGAAATAATTGCTCAGCACCCGGCAGCGCGCGTTCTGATCGTGAGTGGCACTGTCGCCGAGGCGCATGATTTCGCCGCCGTTTTCACCGAGCGCCGGCCGCGGGCCGAAGTAGTTGTTCCGGATGACGTGCCGCCCTTCGCCGCCAGGCGTGAGCCACACCACCAAGAGTGTTCCGCCGGTGGTTTTGCCTTCGAAGTGGCAGTGCTCGACGGTGTTTCCCGTGCCGTAGAGAGAACAGAAGCGAGAGGTCTTCTTGCCAAGGTCGACAGGATTCGACGACGTCACAGCGCAGCCTCGCACCACGCAATCGTAGGCCAGTTCCTTCGTGTTCGTGCGCAGCTCGATGACTTCGCCGCTCTGCTGGCCTGGATCACGAAACCACAGACCCTCCACTATGACATGATGACCGGAAACCTGAAGCCGGCAGTCGCCAGTGAGGATCGTCTTGCCGGGTTCGGCGGCCTTGATCGTCAGCGGCTTGTCCGCGGCGCCGGCTGCTTTGATCTTGAGCTTCGCATCCCGCCACTCGCCGGAAGCGAGCAAGAGCGTGTCGCCCGGCTGGGCTTCTTTGGCCGCCCGTGAAAAGGCGTCGGCATCGGCGACAGGAATGTCTTTGGCACAAGCACCAACCGCGATCAGCAAAAGCAGAAGGAATCGAATCATACACGTCATCGAAGCAAGGAAGCGCGCAATCGCAAAGGGTCCGCTCAAGCTCGTCTTGATCTTGGTCAGGCTGTGACGGGAGTCGCCGCGCACGTGTGGATCGGGATGGCCTGGCAACATCGTATCCGGCGTGTCCGTTGGAGGACATCGGCATGAAGCGGCCATTCCATTATCACTTGGCGAAGGGTCGGGCACTGGGCGGTGCCCGACGGTGGAGTGTGCTTGCGTGCGTGAGCGCGGGGATGGCGAGTGCGGCGACAGTGGATTTTGCGAGGCAGATCCAGCCCATCCTCGCAGAGCGCTGTGTGAAGTGTCACGGGCCGGAGAAGCAGCGCGGCGGGCTGCGGCTGGATTCGAAGGCGGCGGCCTTCCGTGGTGGTGATTCGGGGGAGGCAGGCATTTTGCCGGGACAGGCGAATCGGAGTCCGCTGTTCCAGCGAGTTACTTCAACGAAGAACGACGAGCGCATGCCGCCCACGAAAAATGGCGCGGTGCCGCTGAGTGCGAAGGAGGTGGAATTGCTGCGGCAATGGATCGATGGCGGCGCGCACTGGCCGCAAACGAAGGGCGTAGTCGCGAAGTCGAATTCCTCCGGCATGAAGGTGACGGATGAGGATCGGAAACACTGGTCGTTCCTGCCATTCCATGCGGTCACGCCACCCGCCGTGAAGGATGCGGCCTGGGTGCGAACACCGGTCGATCGCTTCATCCGCCAGGCGCAGGAGTCGAAAGGGCTGGCGCACGCGGATGCTGCCGATGCGCGCACGCTGGTGCGGCGGATGTATTTTGATCTCATCGGTCTGCCGCCCACGCCGGAGGAGCTGGAGGCGTTTGTTAACCATGGCAATCCGTCAGAACTCATCGACAAGCTGCTCGCCAGTCCGCGCTACGGTGAACGCTGGGCGCGGCATTGGCTGGATGTGGCGCGCTACGCGGACAGCAATGGTCAGGAGAGCGATCACGACCGGCCGAATGCGTATCGCTTTCGCGACTTCGTCATCCGCGCGCTGAACGATGACATGCCCTTCGATCAATTCGTGCGCTGGCAGCTCGCGGGTGATGAATTGTCACCGGACGATCCACTGGCCATCGCCGCCACGGGCTTCATCGTGGCGGGCGTGAGCACGATCATCGATGTGCCGATGGAGGAGGAGAAGCTGCGTTTGCGCGCCGATGAACTGGACGACATGGTGTCCACCACGGGCCAGGCATTGCTTGGCCTCACGTTTGCGTGCGCGCGCTGCCACGATCACAAATACGATCCGATTCCGACGCGCGATTACTACAGTCTGATGCGCGTGTTCAATGCCGGTGATCGCACGGATGTGCCGCTCGCGTCGCAGGCAAAGGTGAAGCTGCATCGCGATCAAATGGCGGCGTGGCAGCGCGACTACGATGCGTTGATGCAGCGTCGCGACGCCTTCATGGCGATAGCACGGATGGGAAAGATCGACGCGCTGCCCGTCACGGATGACAAGAAGCGGCTGCTCAAAGAGAAGCCCGATGATCCCGATGCGAAGTATCTGGCCGCCAAATTCAAATCCCAGTTGAAGGTGAACACGAACGATGTGGTGGCAGCACTCAAAGGCGATCAGCCACGCGAGTGGGAAGACTTGGAAGCCCGCATCAACGCCGCGAACAAACGCAAGCCCCCCGCCTTGCCTGCGGCGTTTGCCTTTGCGGACTTCGCGCCGGAGCCGCGCGAGACGTGGTTTTTCGAGCGGGGCAATTACATGGCGCGCAACGAGAAGATGAACCTCGGCTTCCTCAGCGTGCTGAGCGCTAAGAAGCCTGCGGCGGATTACTGGCGCGAGGCAAAGCAATTCCGGCTTCGCGACGACAGCACGCAGCAGCGCTCGGCCTTGGCAAAATGGATCACCGATGCCGATGCTGGGGCCGGCGCGCTGCTGGCACGCGTGATCGTTAACCGCGTGTGGCAGCATCATTTTGGCGAAGGCCTGGTGCGCACGGTCAGCGACTTCGGCACGCGCGGCGAACAGCCCGCGCATCCTGAGTTGCTGGAGTGGCTGACGCGCGAGTTCGTGCGGAGCGGATGGGGCCTCAAGCACTTGCACCGGCTCATCATGAACAGCGCGGTGTATCAGCAAAGCATCGGCTTCGACGCCAGGCAGAGCGCCATCGATCCTGAGAATCGCCTGCTCTGGCATCGGCGTCCGCTGCGGCTGGAGGCAGAGGCCTTGCGCGACTCGATGCTGGCCGCCGCAGGCACGCTGAATCCGGCGATGTTCGGCAAAAGTGTGAAGCCGCCGATCGTGCCGGAGGCGATGCAGGCGCGCAATGTGAAGGATCCTTATCCCAAGGACATCGAGGACAGCGATGCGACGCGCCGCCGCTCGCTCTACCTGTTCCACAAGCGCGTGGTGCAGTATCCGCTGATGCAAGCTTTCGATGCGCCAGATGCGGGTGCGAGCTGTGGCCGGCGCATGAACACGACCGTGGCACCGCAGGCGCTGGCGCTGCTGAATGATCCCTTCGTGCGCATGCGCGCTGAAGAACTGGCGGCGCGATTGACGAACGAGTGTGGCGGCGATGCCACAGCGATGGTTCGCCGCGCGTTTCAGCTTTGCCTTGGCCGCGAGCCAGCGCGCGACGAACTGGAAGATTCCGCTGCATTCATCCGCGATCGAATGGCGAACAAACCATCGCGGCAGGCGCTGGCAGACTTTTGCCAGTCGCTCTTTGGCTTGAACGAATTCATCTACATCGACTGACCATGCCCCCACCCAGCCAGCACTGCGGACGCTACGCCGCATTCAGCAGTCGTCGCGACTTCTTGAAAAAGGCGGGCGCTGGCTTTGGTTCGCTCGCGCTCGCTGATCTGCTCGCCGCCGAATCCACGCAGGCGGTGAATCCTTTGTCCCCAAAGGCACCGCCATTCCCCGCGAAGGCGAAGTCCATCATCTGGCTCTTCATGGAAGGCGCGCCGAGCATGGTGGACATATTCGATCCGAAGCCTGAGCTGACAAAGCGAGACGGACAGCGGATCAGCATCGATGTCTTCAACGGCAACCCCGGCCCGCTGATGAAGTCGCCGTTTCAGTTCCGGCAATACGGCCAGTCCGGCGCGTGGGTGTGCGATCACTACAGCAACGTGGCGAAGCACGTCGATGACTTTGCCTTCATCCGCTCGTGCTACAGCGAATCGAATGACCACGTGCCCGCGCTGTATCAAATCAACACCGGCGTGCCGCGCGCGGGCCTGCCCAGTGCGGGCGCTTGGATTACGTATGGCCTCGGCTCGGAGAGCAACAGCCTGCCCGGCTACGTCGTGCTCGGCAACACGGCCGGCGTGAAGGGCGGGAACTTGAACTGGAGTTCTGGATTCCTGCCTACGACGTATCAAGGCACGCTCTTCCGGCCTGAAGGCGCGCCGGTGATCAATCTCACGCCACCACGCGGTCTCACGCGCGATGACCAGCGCGCGCAGCTCGATTTGATGGCGAAGCTCAATGCGCATCATCTCGACCGCCATCCCGGCGAGCCCGATCTGACGGGCCGCATTCAGAGCTTCGAGCTGGCGTATCGCATGCAGATGGAAGCCACCGGGCTCGTGGACTTCAGCACCGAGTCCGCTGCCACGCGCGAGATGTATGGCATCGACAAGGAAGAGACACGTTCCTTTGGCTCGAAGTGCCTGATGGCGCGCCGTCTCATCGAGCGCGGCGTGCGCTTCGTGCAGGTGTATAGCGACGGCGAATGGGATGCGCACAGCGATCTCAAAGCCAATCACACGGGCCACTGCCGCGCGACGGACAAGCCCATCGACGCGCTGCTCACCGATCTCAAACGCACGGGCCTCATCGACAGCACGCTGGTGATCTGGGGAGGCGAATTCGGGCGCATGCCGGTCTCGCAGGGCAATGGCGGCCGCGATCACAATCCGAACGGCTTCGGCATGTTCATGACCGGCGCGGGCATCAAAGGCGGCGCGAGCCATGGCGAACTGGACGAGATCGGCTTCCGCGCCGCCGTCGATCGCGTCTCGGTGAATGATCTGCACGCGACGATGCTGCATCTGCTCGGCATCGATCACAAAGAGCTGACGTGGTTGCATAACGGCCGCCGCTACAGGCTCACGGATGTCGCGGGCGAAGTGCTGGCGAACATACTCGCGTAGAAGCACGGCTGCGTGATGGAAAAGTTTGTCACGCCACTGCTGTGGCCGCCGAAGAACATGATGAAATCCACTCATCCAACCATGAACACGTCCATCTCTGCTTCTCGCCGTTCGTTCCTTCGCCAGCTCATCGCCAGCAGCTTTGCCACGTCGGCGCTGATCTCCAAAGTGGCCATCCGGCCCGGCACACGCGTCGTCGTCATCGGCGCGGGCGTGTCGGGATTGAAGGCCGCGCAAGATCTGAGAGCTGCTGGTTGCGTCGTCACCGTCCTGGAAGGCCGCGCGCGGATCGGTGGCCGCGTGCATACCGACCGCACCACCTTTGGCCGCCCCGTCGAGGTAGGAGCACAGTTCATTCACGGCAAAGCCAAGCCGAACGGCGAGCAGAATCCCATCTGGACGCTCGCACAGCAGCAGCGCTGGCCGACCGTGACGTATGGCGAGTCCGGTCAGGACTATCGCGCTGGCGTGCCGCTCACGAGTGCGCAGGACACCGCGTTTTGGAAGCTCGGCGACGACTTTTACACCTGGATGATCGATGTGCAGAAGGACGTCATCTGGGGCAACCTCGCCTACAGCGTGGACAACGCCGTCTCTGCCTACGCGGCAGCGAAGAAGCTCACGACACAGCAAGTCACCGACCTGCGCGCCTACCTCGCCTCGGAGATCGAGAACGATCTCGCCGCGAACATCAATCGCATCTCGCTCATGACCATCGATGAAGACAGCGAGTATGCCACGGGCGGCAACGTGCAGATCACCAGCGGCTACGATCAACTGCCCGCGCTGCTCGCCAGCGGACTCGACATTCGCCTGAACTGCACGGTGAAGACCGTGACCCACACGACCAAGCCCGTGCGCGTCAGCACCTCGCAAGGCGACTTCCTTGCCGAGCATGTGCTCGTCACCGTGCCGCTCGGTGTGCTGAAGAAAGGCAGCATCGCGTTCAATCCCCTGCTGCCCACGGCCAAACGCACCGCCATCGCGCGCATGGGCGTCAGCGCGTTCGATAAAGTGATCCTGCAGTTCCCCACCCGCTTCTGGCCCACGGGCAACTGGCTCATCAACATCGAAGGCAAGTCCCCCTGGGCCACCGCCTTCAGCAGCCTGGAATCCGTGGCCCCGGGCAGCAACATCCTCGTCGGCTGGCAGTTCGGCAACACCGCCACCCTTCGCGAGCCGCTCACCGATGCCGCGCTGCTCACCGCCGTGCGTGCCGACTTGCAGCGCGTCTTCCCCGGTCGCACCCTGCCCGCGCCCACCGCGCACGCGATCACACGATGGATCGCCGATCCCTTCTCCTGCGGAGCCTACAGCTTCCCCGCCGTCGGCTCGCCACGCTCCGACATCACCGCCCTCGCGGCTCCTGTGGGCACGAGTCTGTTCTTCGCCGGCGAAGCCACCAATGCCGATTACCCCAGCACCGTGCACGGCGCGTTCTTGTCCGGTCAAAGAGAAGCCCGGAACATCATCAAGGCGGCGACGGTGTGATCGGTCCCGCCTCTGCGCTCACACGATGCCCCGGATCGGCGTCCCGCGTCCGAGCACGTTGAGCAGATTGGCGGGCATGCCGTCGATCAGGCGCACGCGTGCGGGATCGACGAGCTTGTGCAGGAGGGTGGTGACGAGATCGGGGATCGTGACAGGATCCTCGGCAGGTTCGCCACCATCGCGGCTGGACTTGCCGATGATCTGGCCGCCGTCCGTGCTGCCACCGTAGATCATGAGCGGACCCAGATTGCCCCAGTGATCGCGCCCGCCTTTCGCGTTGAGGCGCGGTGAGCGGCCCATCTCGCCGCAGCAGACGAGCATGATCTTGTCCCGCAGCCCGCGCGCTTCGATGTCCTCGATCAAGGCCGAGACGGCGTGATCGAACGGACGCCCCACGTAGTCCATGCCGGTGGTCATCGGCGCGTTGTTTGCGTCGGCATGCATATCCCAGACAAAGCCCGTCGTGACCGTGACGAATCCGCAGCCACGCTCGCAGAGACGGCGCGCGAGCAGCAGCAGCTTGCCCAGCGAGGCGGCGTTGTCCGCGTAGTGCTCGATGTTCTTCCACTGCGGACTGATGCGATCGCGCGGCAGCAACGGCGCGGTATCGTAGCGTGCGATGAGCCTGGGGTCTTCCTTCGACAGATCAAAGGCATCCGACACGCCGCGACGCAGCACATCGAACGCCATCTGCTGAATGTTCGACATGCTCGCGACCGCTTCGCCGTGATCCATCTCACGTTTCCAGTCATCCAGCGATGCAAGCAAGGCGCGCCGGTCGTTGAGCCGCTCCATCGGCAAATTCAGCGTCATGTCTGCCTGCGCATTGCTACCAGTTCCCGGGACAAAGGGCCGATATGAGGCACCGATTTCGCCACCCGACGTGAAATCGCCGAACTTCAAGAACGGCGGTTGTGTCTTCGGATCGACGGCCTGCGGAAAGAGCGCGACGTTCGTGGGCAGTGCTGACTCGCGACGCAGCGGCCCCGCGATGCGGCTGTAAAGCGAGCCGATGTTCGCCTTCAGCGTGTCCTTGCCGACGATGGTCTTGATGTCGTGATTCGCATCGCCGGGCACGAAGGAGCGAACGACGCTGAACTTGTCCGCCAGCCGCGCGAGCTTCTCAAAGGTGCCGCCAAACGTCACGCCGGGGATCGGGGTTTTGATCTCGCCAGTAGCACTGCGAATCTCTCGCGCGGCGTCCATCTTCGGCTCAAACGTCTCGAACTGCGACGGCCCGCCGTGCATGAACAGGAAGATCACCGATCTGTCCTTGAGCACCGGGTTCTCCTTCGTGACCGCAGCCTGCAATGCCAGCATGTCGCTCAAAACGAACCCACCCAATCCCAGTCCGCCAATGCGCAAAAACTCCCGCCGCCCGATGGACGGAGACGAAGCGTGATTCGCGCGGAAGCTCAGCATGACCGCCGAATACGGCCGGCGATAAGCGTAGTTTTCGAAGCAGTCGAGCGCGGGGACAGGTGGCGAAGCTCTGCGCTGGCTCGCGACGTCGAGTGGAGACGCGAAGCGTTTTGGAGCCGGGAACAAGGACAGGGAAGTTCTGCTTTCGCGGGCGCCGGACAGCCCTGGCGATCAACGCTCGTAGCATCCAAGGCGGTGCCTCGTGCCCCGCGCGGGAGGCCTATTTGCTCAGCGCCATCTGGTCCGGAGGTGAGGGAATACCGGCATGTGGGCAGAGCAGGCATTTACAAACGACCCGGCTTCCGCTATTATCGCCACCCCCTTTTGCCGCTTCCGCCCTGCTGCCCATGCATCATCTTCGCTTTGTCATCCTGACTATCTGCGCGCTGGCGTTCGCGATTCTGCGCGCCCAGGCACAAACCACCCCCGAGGCCGCGGGTGACGAATTCTTCCGCGGCTACCGCATGAAAAACGAAGCCGAGCGTCTGGCCCAGGCTGGCGATCTGGAGCGGGCGCTGGAAAAGTATCAGCAGGCACAGTCGATCTACGATGCCATCGCGACCAATCAGCCTTTCTGGCAGACAGACATGCTCACGCAGCGCCGCCAGCTGCTCACCACAGCGATCGATGACCTGAAGGCAAAGATTGCCGCCCGGCCAGCACCCGCTCCTGTCCCGGTGCCCGCACCCGTCTCCACCACGCCGCCGCCTGGTGCGGCCACGCCGGCCCAGGGTTTTGTGCCCCCGGCACCCGCGGCACCGCAAACGGGTGCGGCACCGTCGCTGAGCGAGGCTTTTGAAACGATGCGCCGCGCCATCGATTCGCAATCTTCCGCCTTGCAGCAGCAGTTGCTCGAGGCGCAGGCGAAGATCGGCCAGTATGCCATGGGCTACGAGCAAATGCTGCAGCAGCGCGATCTCGCCGTAAAACAGCGGGATGAGTTTTATCTGAAGTCCGAGTCTCTGAAGCAGTCCGTTGCCGCGCAGGAAAAGAAGATCGCCGAACTCGAACAGGCAGTGAAGAACGGCGGCGCCTCCAAGGCGGACCTCGACAAGGCACGCCGCGAACTGACGGAGTTTCAAGATCAGCTAGCCGACTACAAGCAGCGCGCGGCGAAGGCAGAGCAGGTGGTGATGGAGCAGGCTCCCAAATTGGCAGAGTCGTCCATGCAGCTCGCCTCCATCGAGAAGGAACGCGACACACTGCGATCGCAGATTGCCGCGCTTCAAAAAGAGAACGAGTCGCTGAAGAGGCGTGTCGTGCCTGAGAACATGAAGGCGCTCGCCGAAGAGAATGATCGGCTCAAGGCGGAGCTGGAGGCTGCGCGCAAACAAGTGATCACGCTCCAGGATGATGTGTCGCGCAAAGATGCGGAGATCGGCCAGCTCAGGAGCCAGCTCACGTCCATCCAGGGCGAACTGGCCGCGCTCCGCAAAGAGAATGCCGCGTATGAGTCCCAGCTTGCCGAGCTGACGGTGGAGTTGAAGAAGATCAAAGATCGCGCCGCTGACCCGAAGGAGTCCAAAGGCGACGACGTGCCCGTGCTCATGGCGGAGAACCAGCTGCTCAAAGGCGTGATCATGCGCCAGCTGCGCATGCAGGCCCGGCAGCAGGAGCAGAAGCGGCTGCTCATCCAGGAGATCCAGAAGACTGAAAACGCCTCCAGGGAACTCATCGATCAGGTGGAGCAGCTCGCTGGCAGCCGTCTCACGCTGACAGCGGAAGAGCAGAAGCTTTTCACCGCACCGCAGCTGGAAGAGATGCTGGGTGCGGAAGGCATCAAGGGCACGATCATCGGAGAAGCCGGCAAAGCCAGGCCACCGGCGAAGAATGATGACGAGGCCAAGAAGCTGGCCGCTCTGAATGAACTGATCGACAGGGGCAACCGCCAGCGCGAGTCAAAGCAGTTCGATGAGGCAGCCTCCACCTTTCAGGAAGTGCTGCGCGCCGATCCGAAGAACTCCACCGGTCTGGCCGGCCTGGCGTGGACGAGGGTGCAGCAGAACAAGCTCGAAGACGCGGAGGCCACGCTGAAGAAGTGGCTGGCCTTTGAGCCGGAGAACTCTGTGGGCCACTACATGCTGGCCGTCACGCACTTCCGCCGCGACAAATTTACCGAGGCGATGGCATCCTTTGAAAAAAGTCTGAGCATCGATCCGAAGCAGGCGCGCGCGCATCATTATCTTGGCGTGATCGCCAGCAAGATGGGCATCACCGAGCGGGCGGAGCGGGAGTTCAAGGGCGCGCTCGCGGTGGATCCCAGCTATGGCGAGGCGGATTTCAATCTGGCCGTGCTCTACGCCACTTCGTCTCCGCCCCGTTGGGACGAGGCGCGGAAGCACTACGCCGAAGCGATCAAGAAGGGAGGCACGCCGGATCCGGCGCTCGAGAAGTTGCTCAAACAGCCGGAGAACCCACAGCCAAAGAAGACCGCTGCGGCAGCGAAACAGTAACGGCGGATCAGCGCACTTCAATGAGCTGACGCGCAGCGCTGGAACCCAGCTTCGCGCCCAGCTTCAGCCACACGCTTTTCGCGCATTCGGCGCGCAGTCGCTGCAGTTTGTCAGCAGGTCCTTTGCCCTCATTCTTCCGCAGCCGGCGGGCGAAACCCAGGCAGGATCCGAGCGAAATCCACCAGGACTCCTGCATGATGTGCTTGGTTTTGAGCAGCGCCGTCCACGCATCCCGCTCGGCCTCCCACTCGCGTTTTCGTGCGCGCAGGTCATCGACCTTCGCATTCAGTGCGTTGATCGAAAGCGGCGCGCTGCCATCGAATGCTGCAGCGAAGCTCCGGTTCGGAGAAATCTCAAACTCCGAACCGTGAAGCGTATAAGCCACAGTCTTGAGCTTCTCCTCCGGAAAGGCTGACACAAGCTCCGCCAGCGCCACCTGGAACATGCCAGCGTGGAAGGAGGAAATGTTGTCCCACAGCGCGCGGCAGTATTCGGTGAAGCGCTGCCGCATCGCCTCGTCCCGTTGGATCTGTGCGGCGAAATCGTGGAACAGATCCAGATGCATGCGCAGCATCTCCCGCATCAACGGCTCAGGCTTCGTCGTGATCGTGTTGGTGCCGTGCACGCGGTATTGCATCAGCACCTCCGGCACCAAAGCAATGGCATCCCGCCATGCAGCGGCGGCCAGGAAGTAGTAGTCGTGATTGAATCGGTAAGGGCGGAAGGGATTGGCGATGAGATAGTCCGTGCGCGCGAACACATTGCTCGTGGTGGCAATGAAATTCGCCTTCCCCAGCATTTGCGCCACGCTGTCCTCGCCTGCTTCCGTGAGCGACTGCGCACCATAAAACCAGCGTGCGCGTTTGGCATCCTGCGGCATCAGCCGGCCTTCATCATCGATCACCTCGAGCCTGGTGCAGATGACATGTTTGCTGGGATCGGCTGCCGCCGCACCCGCGCAGGCAGCGAGTCTTCCCGGCAGAAACCGATCGTCGCTGTTGAGAATGTTCACCCACTCGCAGCCCTCTGTCCGGGCCCAGCGCACGAGTTCATTGATGGTGTGGTGCGCGCCCTGGTTCTCCCTGCCGCGCGCTTGCACGCCCTGGCCGGCATATCGCTGGCAGACCGCGAGCGAGTCATCCTGAGACCCGTCATCGATGCACAGAATCCGATACGGAGCGGGTGACTGCGCCAGCACGGATTCGATCGCCTCACCCACATAGCGGGCGTGGTTATAAACGGGGATGACCACCGCGATCCTCAGCGGGTTCATCGGATCACCTCCCGCAGTTGCGCCAGCCACTCAAACTCCACCGCGCGCCGGTCCACGGCCGCAGACGCCTTCTTGGTCTTCACACGGATCGGCCCCAAGCGCATCTCATGCCGCTCAAACGGTGCCTGCAGCTTCAGCACGTCAGGAATCTTGCGTTCCAGCATCTCGTTCACCCGCGCATCGCTGACGCTGGCCAGATCGAAGGCTGGCAGCAGCCTCGAGAGGAGTCCGCGTGGCAGCGCCGGATTCTCCGCGACAGCGGCGCTGATTTTCAGACCCGGACGTAATTGTTTCAACAACCACGCCGTCACCATCGCATCGCTGCGATACGCATGCACCAGCCGGGCGCCGCGCTTCTCCAGCACGTCGGCCAGATACACGGCATTGCGGGCGCACTGATAAAAGAGGTTTGAGTCCAGGCCGTCGCCCAGCGTGCCGCGCGCATTCTCCAGAATCGCGCGCTCGCGAAAGCGGCGCAGCCAGATGCTTTCCACCACACTGGCATCCGGCAGCGATTCGATCGCTTCCAGCGTATCGCGATCACCCTCCGTTTCCGGCCACGCACATCGTTCCGCTATCCAGCGCACGCCATCTTGGGCACGTGGCGCGTCCTTCACGAGCGACTCACCCTTCCAGTGGTGGCAGAGGTAGATGATCGGTGTGTCCAGACGCCCTCCGCCGGCAGGTGTCGCATCTGCAAACTGCGTGACGAACATTTCTCCGAGCACGCCAGCTGTCTTGGGAAACGTGAAAAGCTGCTCCGCGCGTTCCCGCCCCGCGCGGCCCATGCGCGCGCGAGTGTCCGGATCATTCGCGAGCGTTGCAATCGCTTCCGCGAGCGCGGACTCATCTGTTGGCTCGACAAGGAGCCCCGTTTCGCCGTGCACCACCATCTCGGGAATGCCTGTTACTGTGGTGCTGACCACCGGCAGACTGTTGGCCATCGCTTCGGTGATCACCGTGGGCAGAATGTCGGACGCGCCAACGGTGTCAAAGATGCTGGCCAGCGCGAACAGATCGCACTCGCTGAGTTCGTTCTTCACTTCGTCCTGCGATCGCACGCCGAGCAGAGTGACCGCATCCGCCACATCTTCGCGTGCGATGCGCGCCTCCAGGTCGCCGCGCATGGGGCCGTCACCGATGATGCGCACTTGGACCGGCACACCTTTGCGTTTGAGAATGCCGGCCGCGCCGATGAGATGCTGAAAGCCTTTGAATTCGATCAGCCTGCCAATGCTCAGCACGCGCAGCGGCTGTCTGGCTCGCACGGGCACGGCATCGAATGCACTGACCTCGATGCCGTTGAAGATGCGGACGATCTTATCGGCGCTCGCCGGACACTGCTCGCACAGCAGCCCGCGCGAGAACTCGCTCACCGCCACCACGAACTCGGACTCGCGTGCCATCTCGGCCAGCAGCTCCGTGCTGCCCAGGTCGAACATGAAGTCCTGCGCGTGCGCGGTGAAGCTGAATGAGAAGCCGAGCTTCTTCAGGAACAGCGCCGTGTGTGTCGCGCGGTTCGCGAAATGCACGTGCACGTGCTGCACGCCCAGACGCCTGAGAACCCGGGAGAAATACCAGGCATTGCGCGCACGGACCAGGGGCTTGTAGCCCGTGCCGTAGCGTTCGTTGTGATCTTTGATCAAAGGGCCGAGCGCGCGTTTGAACTCCGCATCATCCGCCAGCGCATCCAGCACGTCTGGCGGTGGAGGGTAGTGAATCTCCGCTCTCAATCGATCGAGCCGCTCATGCCGGAACGAGTTTGGCGGCCGGTTCAGAGAACAAATCTCCAGATCGAAACCCATGCTCTCCAGTGCCAGCATCTCCGAATCGCAAAACGTCTGCGACACGACGGGATAACGGCTGAAGAGATAAGCGATGCGGGGCTTCGCGGGCATTGATCGCGCGATGATGGCGCGGGGCGCGGCACGGGCAAACGGTTTGCGAATTGCGGCATCCGTGCGCATGGGCTACCTGCGCTCCATGCCACGCCTGCCTTTGTCCGTCGCCGTCACCTCGAAGAACGAGGAGGCAAACTTGCGCCGGTGCCTGGGCAGCATCGCCGATCTCGCATCGGAGATTGTGGTGGTGGATTCCGGCTCGACCGATCGCACGCTCGAGGTGGCGGGCGAATTCGGTGCGAGTGTGCAGCATCAGGACTGGCTCGGCCATCGCGATCAGAAAGGCGTGGCGCTCTCGCTCTGCACGCAGCCCTGGGTGCTGGTGCTCGATTGCGATGAAGAAGTCTGTCCGGTGCTGAGGCAAAGCATCGCGCGCTTCTTTGAATCGAAAGATTGCGAGCGTTACGATGGCGGCGCGATGAACCGGAAGACGTTGTTCCTCGGTCGCTGGATCACGCACGGCGACTGGTATCCCGATCGCAAAGTGCGCCTGCTGCGACGCGACAAAGCCGAGAAGTCCGGCAGCCCCGAGCATGGCGGCATCGACCTCGTCGCTGGCGGCACGAGCACGAAGCTGGATGGCGATCTGCTGCATTACTCCTTCCGCGACATCAGCCATTACTTGAACAAACACGTGACTTACAGCGAGGACTTCCTCGGTCGCGAGCGCGAGGCTGGACGCGCCTTCTCGTTGTTCAAAGTCATCGCGCGGCCGCTCTGGCGCTTCTTTCGCGCGTATGTGCTGCGCCTTGGTTTCCTCGACGGCTTTCCTGGTCTGTGGATCGCTACATCGACAGCGTTCTTTGCCTTCGTGCGTTACAGCCGCACGTTTGAAGATCAAACCCAGCCGCGCGCATGAAGCTCGGATTGATCTACCATCAGTTCGTGCGCGCAGGTGGACTGGAGAACTACCTCATCGAATTCGCTACGCGTCTGCGCGGCGCAGGCCACGAGCTTCACATCGTAACTACGCGTGTTGCTGATGACGAGAAGCCAATGCTCGATGCGCAGTGGCACATGCTGCCGCGACCGCCCACATCGATGCTTCGCATCTGGCACTTCGATCGCGTCGCGGGTCGCAGGGCAAAGCAATTGCCGGTGGAAGCCACGATCGGGTTTGGTCGCACCACGGTGCACGACTTTCACCGCGCCGGTGGCGGGTGCCACGCGATCTACTCGAAGCTGTTGCCGTGGTGGAAGCGGTTCAGCGCGAAGAACTTGCTCGAACTGCACCTCGAAAAGAAGCTCTACCAGAGCGGCGGCACGGGCGCGTTCGTGATGAACTCCTCGCAAGTCGTGCGTCAGATGGAGCAGCACTATCCTGCTGCGCGTGGACGCTGCCACGTGATTCACACCGCAGTGGACACGGAGCGATTCAAGCCTGCTGAGAAACGCACGTCGCACCGCGCCCAGGTTAGCCAGGCGCTGAAGACAGATCCGTCAAAGCCCGCCGTGTTGTTTGTGTCCATGGGCCATCGAAGAAAGGGACTCGATGCCTTGTTGCACGCCTGGCAGCGAATCGATGCCACCCTTTGGATCACCGGTCGCCCGTTGGATGCCCGCTACAAAGGCATGATCATGCGGCTCGGCATCGCTGAGAAGGTCCGGGCGCTGCCGCCCACGAGCAATGTCGCCGCGCTCTACCAGGCCGCAGACTGGTTCGTGCATCCCACGCTCTACGACGCCTGCGCGAACACCGTGCTGCAAAGCATGGCCTGCGCGCTGCCAGGATTGATCTCGGTGAATGATGGCGCGATCGATCATGTTCGCGATGGCGAGAACGGATTCCTTTTGCCGCAGCCGATGGACGCGGACGATCTGGCCAGCACGATCAGCAAAGCCATCGCGCTGCCGGAGGATCAACGCTTCGCGCTGGGCGCACGCGCACGCGAGACGATGCTGCCGCTTACATGGGACGCTCATGTGGCATGTTGGATGAAGCTGCTGAGTGCGTGATCCCGCAAGAGCGCGCCTGCTCGCACCGAAATAGCCAGCCTGCATGAGGAATGCGCTGCCAGTTTTGATCCTCGCCATAGCCGCCAGTTCCACGCTGGCGGCCGCGCCGGATTTCAGTCGCGAGATTCTGCCGATTCTCTCCGACAAATGTTTCCAGTGCCACGGCCAGGATGCCAGGGCCCGCAAAGCCGATTTGCGGTTGGATATCGAAGGTGATGCCAAACGCACGAAGGACGGCATCGCACCCATCGTGCCGGGCAAAGCCGAGGCCAGCGAGATCATCAAGCGCATCGTCACTCTCGATCCCGACGAGCACATGCCGCCGGCCAAGAGCCACAAGGAAGTCACGCCGCGCCAGCTCGAGCTGCTCAAAGCCTGGATCAATGCAGGCGCGAAGTGGGCTCAACACTGGGCCTTCACGCGTGTGACGAAACCGATCGTGCCAGTGGACGTTGCGGCAGTGAACCCAATCGATGCATTCGTGGCGGCGAAGCTGCGCGAGAATGGGCTGAGCTTCTCGCCAGAAGCATCGCCGGAGACGCTGTGCCGTCGTTTGTATCTCGACCTCACCGGTCTGCCGCCAACGCCCGAACAGGTCGATGACTTCGTTGCCGAACATCATCGCAACCCAGCTTCCAGCGTTCTGCATCTGGCCAACAGCCTGCTCGCATCGCCGCGCTACGGCGAGCGCTGGGTCTGGGAATGGCTCGATGCCGCACGCTATGCCGACACGAATGGTTACCAGGGCGATCTCGAGCGCACAGCATGGCCGTGGCGCGACTGGGTGATCAAGGCGATCAATGACAACCTGCCGTATGATCAGTTCACGGTGTTGCAGCTCGCGGGCGATCTGCTGCCGAATGCCACGAAGGAGCAGAAGCTGGCCACCGCCTTCGTGCGCAATCACATGATCAATGGCGAAGGCGGGCGCATTGCGGAGGAGAACCGCATCGAATATCTCTTCGATCAGGCGGAGACCGTGGGCACTGTGTGGCTGGGCCTCACGCTGCAATGCACGCGCTGTCACGATCACAAGTTCGATCCGCTGACGATGAAGGATTACTACAGCCTCATCGCCTTCTTCAACGCCACGCAGGTCGATGGCAATGGCCGCAGCGGCCAGACCGCCCCGGTGCTGGACATGAGCACACCTGGCGAGGAGGCGCGCGCACAGGAAGAACAGCAGCGCGTGAACCAGATCGCGAAGCAGGTCGATGCCTTCGAGCTGAAGAAATGGCCGCGCCCGGCAGGCAAAGGTTTGGATGAATCTGAAGCGATCAAGCTGCCCGGCAATCTGCCCAGCTACATCGCGAAAACCGTGCCGTTGAAACGCGGAGTCGATCCGCTGCTGGAGTCGATTAACTACTTCAAAGACAAGGACAAGGCATATGCAGACCTGCTGCAAAAGCTCCTGAACGCGGTGCGCAAACGGGATGCTGCACGCACCAACGTCACGAAGGTCATGGTGATGGAAGATCGCAAGGAAGGTCCACGAGACACCCTCATGCTCGTCAAAGGTGCCTACGACAACCCCACGACGACCAGGGTCACGAGCGCCACGCCGGCGAGCCTGCCGCCCATGCTGGCCAGCGCACCGCGCAACCGCCTCGGACTCGCGCAGTGGCTTGTGTCGCGCGACAATCCGCTCACCGCGCGCGTCACGGTGAATCGCTACTGGCAGAGCCTGTTCGGTGTCGGCCTGGTAAAGACGGCGGAGGACTTCGGCATGCAAGGCGAGCGCCCCGTGCACATGGACTTGCTCGATTACCTTGCCGCCGACTTCATGGATCACGGCTGGGATGTGAAGCGACTCATCACGATGATCGTCACCAGCCGCACGTATCTTCAGGCCTCAGCAGTCACTCCAAAGCAGCGGGAAGCCGATCCTGAGAACCGCCTGTTCGCGCACGGCCCACGATTCCGCATGCCCAGCTTCATGCTGCGCGATCAGGCGCTCGCGATCAGCGGGCTTCTCACGCCGACGATGGGCGGACCATCCGTGAAGCCGTATCAACCCGAGGGAATTTGGGAGGAAGCCACGTTTGGCAAAATCAAATACACTCAGGACACCGGCGACAAACTCTACCGCCGCAGCCTCTACACGTTCTGGCGTCGCATCGTCGGTCCAACGATGTTCTTCGACACCGCGCCGCGCCAGTTCTGTGTGGTGAAGTCGGTGCGCACGAACACACCGCTCCAGGCGCTGGTGACCACGAACGAAACGACCTATGTCGAATGCGCCCGCGCGCTCGCGCAGCGATTGCTTCTGGATCAAACACTGCCGGGTGATCATGCTCGATTCGCTCAAGCATGGCGCATGGCCACCACGCGCGCACCGAGCGCGAACGAATCGAAGACCCTGCAGACCACGCTCGCGACTCTGCGCGCGAAGTTCGCGAGCGATGAAACTGCTGCGAGGGAACTGCTCGCTGTTGGCGACTCGCCGCGCGCCGCGTCGCTGGACGCCCAGGAACACGCCGCATGGACGAGCCTTTGTCTGATGATCTTGAACCTCGACGAGGTGCTTAGCAAAGAATGAATACGTCAAGGTCGATTGTCACCACCCGCCGCGCGCTCTTTGGCAAAAGCGCGATGGGCGCGGGTGCCTGGGCGCTCGGATCGCTGCTGGAGCGCGATGGCTTCGCCATGCAGAAGCCGGCGATTAGCGGGCTGCCGCACTTTGCTGCGAAAGCGAAGCGTGTGATCTATTTGATCATGAATGGCGGTCCGCCGCATCTCGACATGTTCGATTACAAGCCGCAGATGGAGAAATGGCGCGGCAAGGAGATCCCCGAATCGGTGCACGGCAACAAGCGCACCAGCAGCATGACCGCGAAGCAGATCAAGGCCACGCTGCCCGCGTTCACCGGCTTCAAGCAATACGGCCAGTGCGGCGCGTCGGTGTGCGACTTCCTGCCGCGCACAGCGGAGATCGTGGACGATGTCTGCTTCATCAAATCCATGCACACCACGCAGGTGAATCATGCGCCCGCGATCACTTTCATGATGACCGGCGCGGAGCAGCCAGGCAGGCCGAGCATGGGCGCGTGGCTTTCGTATGGACTGGGAAGCGAGGGCGAAGAGCTGCCCGGCTTTGTCGTGATGACCTCGCGCGACAAAGAGGCATCGTGCGGCCAGATCTTCTACGACTTCTACTGGGGCAATGGCTTCCTGCCTTCGAAGCATCAGGGCGTGAAGTTCCGCGGCAGCGGCGATCCCGTGCTCTACATCTCCAATCCGGAAGGCATGAGCCGTGAGGTGAAGCGCACTGTGCTCGATGGTCTCGCCTCGCTGAACCAACAACGATTCAATGATGTCGGTGATCCCGAGATCGTCGCGCGCATCGCGCAGTATGAGATGGCCTACAAGATGCAGGCGAGCGTGCCGGAGTTGACCGACTTGTCGCGCGAGCCGCAGCACATCCTCGACATGTATGGGCCGGACGTGAAGCGCCAGGGCAGCTTCGCTTACAACTGCCTGATGGCGCGCCGGCTCGCCGAGCGCGGCGTGCGTTTCGTGCAGCTCATGCACGCAGGCTGGGATCATCATCGCAATCTCAGCACGCAGTTTGAAATCCAATGCCGTGACACCGACGCGCCGGCTGCTGCGCTGATCAAAGATTTGAAGCAACGCGGCCTGCTGGAGGACACGCTCGTCGTCTGGTCTGGCGAGTTCGGCCGCACGCCGTTCATTCAGGGCGACGTGAACAACAAGAAGCAGCTCGGCCGTGACCATCATCCGTATGTCTATACGAGCTGGCTCTCCGGCGCTGGCATCAAGCCCGGCCACACGCATGGCGAGAGCGACGACTTCGCCTACAACCCGGCGCGCGATCCGGTGCACGTGCATGACTTGCAGGCCACGATCATGCACCTGCTCGGCATCGATCACGAGCGCTTCACCTTCCGCTTCCAGGGCCGCGACTTTCGCCTGACGGACGTGCATGGCAGTGTGGTGAAAGGTGTGCTGACTTAGAGGTATGTGCGTCCTGCAGGTGGCGATTTCATCGCGCTACCGCCCAAACTGCGCTGGAAGCGTTTTCAGCGCAAACGAGCCCGCCACGTCCCGATCCAGGCCAGCCGGCGAGCGTTCGCGTAGCAGGTGCTTCTTCGTCGCTTCGGATTCAGGCATGCCTTCTTCGATGTCTTTGAGCCAGGCGACCACGTGCGCGGCGTCGCCAGCACCATCAAGATGGTAGAAATAGAATACCAAAGCGAGTGCGGAGAGATAATTCGCCGAGGCTGTGGATGCACTGGATGCGAGCGCATGATGCCACGCTTCTGCGGACACGCTCATCAGATTTGAAGGTCGCAGCAGCGTCACGTTTGCGCCGGGGGCTCCGCGGAGACGCAGGTGGCGGGCGAACTGCTGCTCCGGTTCGGTCAAGGTGAAGCGCCCGTGCAGGTAGTCGAGCATGGCTGCATACTCGGCGCTGCCTTCAGCAAACCACTGCGGCAGTCGCGGCAGCCACACGGACATCGCCTGATGAGTGATCTCGTGGATGAGGGCGCTGTTCGCGCGACCGCCGCGATCAATCTGAATGCGTCCGCCGACCAGCTTCGCACCCAGGCTGCTGATGGGCACGAGCAGCGATTCGCGACGCCGGTCATACATGCCACCGCTGCCCGTCATGCCGCCTGCGGCTTGATAGGCTTCCTGCGAACCGAAGAGCAGTGCACGGAAGCGGCTTCGACCGCTCTCGGGCGCGGGCCGCAGAGCGAGGGGCAGCTGCTTGTTTAGCTCCAGTGCAGCTTCAAACACGCGCGCGAATTCACGCATGGCATCCGCCCCCACGCGCACATCGGCAGTGAATTCGTAACTAGGAGACTGGTAGGTGAACGAACGGGATGCATCATCTTCCTGGATGGTGGCAACTTCAGGCGTGCCCGCGATGGCCACGCTGCGCGGCCAGACCGGGCTGGTTCCAATCCCGCGCGGCTGTAGCGGCAAACGCGTGAGCATTGCGGGTGCCTTGCTGACTGCGGCGCGCTCGTGAGGCTCCGATTTGGGAGAGGCGATGGGAGCGACAGGCTCTGTCGATTTCCGGACAGGAACACGATTAGGGCTTGAAACAAAAGCTCGCCGAAAGCTCGCAGCGATTGCGCCGGCAGCATCAGCGCAGAGCTGCTTGGTGCGTGCCGGCCAAGCGATCAACGTGCCAGCCAGCGCTGCTGCCAGCAATGCCCAGCCCATGGTGCGCTGCCTTTGACGCCGTAGTGACTCCTTGCTCTCCACCTCCACCACGACGCTTGGCGGTGCTGGGTGCCGCGTGCGCCGGTCTGGCGGCGTGGGGCCTGGTGAGCGATTCGTCACTGGCTGCTGGCGGTTCCGTTCTTGCCGGGTGAGGCGAACTCGATGTCGATACCCCATTTGCGATACGCCTTTTTGATGTCGGTCTTGAGCTGATCGTAGGATCGCCCGCGCATCAGGTGCTTCTCGAACACCTCTTTCTCGCCATCGCGGCGGATGATTTTTTCGAGATCGCGATAGAAGTCGACGATGTGCTTCGCATCGCCCGCGTCGTCGTGGTAGTAAAAGTAGCAGGTCAGCAGGCAGGCAGAGCCATAGTTCTGCGACGCCTGCCCATTCCGGTTGGCCAGCGCCGCCGACCAGGTGCGGCCATCGAGCGACACGAGTTCCTCCGGATCGAGCATGGTGTAGGTCTTGCCGTTGCCGCGCTGTCTGTCGAGGTAGTGCTGCATGCGCTGGCGCATGTTCAGCAGCGAGAAGCGTCCGCGTTGATACTCCAGCATCTCCACGGCTTCCGCGCTGCCTTCGATCATCCAGGTGCGCATCCGGCCCAGCCAGTGATTCATCATTTGATGCGTGATCTCATGGATGAGCGTCGCGTTGTCGTCGTCATTCGTCTTTTCCAGCGACACGCGGCTGCCGACCATCTTCACGCCGAGCGAGCTGAGCGGCACGGACAATGCCTTCTTGCCGCTTTGATACACACCTGCGGAACCTTCGATTCCGCCATTGGCAAAGTAGTCCGCCTTGTTCGTGTAGAGCTGGGCGACAAAGAACTCCTGGCCCTCCTCCGGCGTGGGCTTCAGGTCCAGCGGCAGTTTGCAGTTCAGCAGCCACGTGGCCTCGAAGATGCGGCTGAATTCCTTCACCACATTCGCTCCTAGTTTCGAGTCGCAGCGGAATTCATAGTGCTCCGAGCGATAAACGAACTCCGAGGCCGCCTTGTCTTCTTTGATCACTTTCGGCTCGGGTGGTTCTTCCAGCGCCACGCCTCGCGGCCACTTTGACTCAGCGGCTGGCGTGCCCCCGGATGCAGCGGTTGGC
>WBZU01000461.1_pt1 | contig 34981 bp, 27 predicted proteins | sample 5204311 | NCBI WGS metagenome assembly WBZU01 (sample SAMN12344359, study PRJNA552823) | activated sludge metagenome | biome: Activated sludge suspended growth; feature: Nitrification reactor; material: Wastewater; isolation source: activated sludge from nitrification reactor of wastewater...
TTCGAATCGTTCGAGAAAGTGAGGCTGCAACGATGCGCAAACGAAACGCTTGTCTCTTGTTTGTCCTTCCGCTGCTCGCGGGATGTGGTTCCGATCCGCCGGCTTCCGCGGACGTCGTCGTGCTGCCTTTTGCAGCGGCATCAAGTGATCCACCCCCGTTCGGCGATATTCCCTGGCCCAGCGATTTGTACCTCGGCGCCGATGGACGTATTGCCGATGTTCCGAATTTGCAGCGAGTTTCATCAGCGAATGAAGCCATTCAAGCGGGTTTGTCGTCGCTCGATGGTTTTGGTCGAGCCTCCGGCGGGCTGTTTTTCTTGCCAGACGTGCTGGACGATGCGTCGCTTCCCCGTGATTACGTCGGCGCAACGGATCCGGCCGCGCCCATATTCTTCATCGATGTCGATCCCGAATCGCCGAACCTCGGAAAGCGATATCCGGGCATTGCCAAATATTTACCATCGCTCGAGTGTTTGTCCGTCATTCCCATTCCCGGTGTCGTCTTGCCGCTCGGTACACGTCATGCGATCGTCGTGACGGACGGCGTTCGTGCCGCCAATGGAAAGCACCTCGGTCCGGCGCCTGAATTGACTCGAATCGCAGGACTTTCGGCGTCCGAACGAAAAACGCGTCAGGAAAAACTCTACGGCGACGCGATCGCCGAGATCGTCAAAGCCAAAGCTGTCCCGAGCGCGGATCACATCGCCGGCTTATCCGTATTCACCACGTCACGACGAGCCGAAGAAATGCCTGTCTTGCGCGAACGGTTGCGTATGCAGCCGGAGCCCGTAGTTTTTCTGGACAAAGCCGCCGCCGCGCCTTATACCGCCGTCGCCTTCGGCATTACGTCGACCCCGTCGCTCGACGATTGGCTGGGCAAACCCGAGGTCGACGAAGCCGGCGTGGAATGGCCGGGCGGCGACAATCCCGGAGGTATTGCACACGACGCGATCGCTGCCGTGGCTTCCGGGGCATTTGTCGCGCCATCGTTCCAGAATCCCAAGACAAACCATTTCGAGGTCGACGATACCGGCGCTTATGTCTTGGCCGACACCGAGGCCAAGATTCCGGTGACCATCGTCATTCCCAAATCGCCCATGCCGCCGAATGGTTACCCCGTCATCATCAATGGCCACGGTTTGTCCAACAACCGCGGCAGCATGCTCTCCTTGGCCAATGAATTGGCTCGCGCCGGATTTGCTATGATCGGCATTGACGACGTCTTGCATGGAGCGCGAGCTGGGATCCCCGATCAGAAAAACAACTTCAAGGGTTCTTTTGCCGGCCCCGACGGAATTCCCGACGATTACCCGTTTGCCGTTTCGTTCTTCGCCGACTTCCAGGATTTCGTCGAGGTTCGCGATAACTTTCGGCAGACCATTTTGGATCAGATGAGCCTCGTGCGCCTCATCCAAAGCAGCAAACTCGATTTGGCTCCTTTGGGCGCTGTTGCGGGAGGACAAACACCGCAATTCGATGCGGCGCATATTTATTGGAACGGCGGATCTCTCGGCGGCATCATGGGCTCGATGGCTGTGGCGCTCGAACCGAGCATCAAAGGCGCGGCGCTCGAAGTGCCCGGCGCGGGATTCGTTCAGCTCATTACGACGAACTCCGCCGAAGTTTCGGGGCTCGTGGGGACCGTCGCCAAAGCGAGTTTCGGCATTCAAGGCGAAGAAGCATTGGATGAATATCATCCCATTGCGAACCTCTTGAGCTCGATTACGGAGAGCGGCGATCCCATCGCGTATGCGCCCCATATTTTCCAAAATACGCTGAACATGCGCGAAACGCCCGATGTCATGATTACGTACGCCCTGCATGACGAAGTGCTCCCGAATATCGCCACGGAAGCATTGATCCGAGCCATGGGCATTGATATTGCCACGCCAAACCTCGTCGAAGTTCCCGGCGTATCGACCATTGCTGCTCCGGTCCAGGCCAATCGCGGAACCCATGCGGCCGCCGCCGTGCAGTATTCTCCAGCCGATCACGCTTTGGGATACAATCGTTATGACGAACGCAAATACGTGCCCACGCCGCCGCAACCTCCACCCATTCGATTTCCCGTGCTTCACGATGCGTTTCTTGTCGAAATGCCCATTCGCGAACATTCCAAAGCCCTCGCCACCTTTTTCTCGTCCGCTTACACTGGAAACGCGCGCATCGAAGTAACCGCGCCACCCGTTGCCGACTTCGATGGAGATGGAGCGCTCGACGACAAGGATGCGTCGCCTTACGATCCAACCGTGAAGTAGCTTTCTAAAATCCGTCGTTTCAGCGACACTGTTCCAGTGCCACAAAAAAACTTCACTGTGGATCAAATTCTTTGTCGCCTCATGCGTCAGAGGTCATGACGGATTTCAACGCTGCGTGATTTCGCCGCAGCTGTAACCCAGAGCATGACTTAGGGCTCGGAGGAAGGGTATTCCCATGTCCACGGCGCACGATACTTCCGTTTTGTTTTCAATCAAAGAACTCATGAATGATTACGAAACGCGCGTCTTGGAGGAGCAAGCGGAAGCCGCGCGAAAGGCGGAAGCCGAGGAAAAGGCGAAACAGGAAGCATTGCGGTTGGCGCGGGAAGAGGAAGCGCGCCTGGCGCATGAAGAACGAATGCGTCGAATTCAGATCGAGGCGGCGCAGCGGGAAGAAGCGGCGCGGCTCGAAGCGATTCGCTTGGCGGCTCTCGAGCGAGCGCGTGTGGAAGCGGAAAAGCAGGCGCAGATCGAATTGCAGAAGCGCGAGCAAGAGCATGTTTTGGCGCTCGAAGCATTGCGAGCGGATGAGAAGAAGAAGAAGCTCGAGCGGTCCATTCGGTTTGGTGCGGTTGGCGGGGTTTTGGTGGTGGCCGCGGTGATCGGGCTGTATTTCGGGAAGATCAAACCGGAACATGACGCGCGTATTGCGGCGCAAGCTGCGGACATCAATGCGCAAACGGAAGAAACGCGGAAGCTCGAAGCGCAAGTCGCGGCGAATCAAAAGAGAATCGAGCAGGCGGAAGGCGCATTGCAACGTTCGCGAGAAGAAGCGGCGGCAGCGGCGGCGCAACCGGCGACGACGGCCACCACGAAAAAGACGCAATCGACTGGGATTGGCGGAACGAAGGTGCAAACGAAGTCGGGCGGTTCGTGTCTTCCCGGCGAACCCGGGTGCGACTTGAACGGCAATCGGCTTTTTTGACGCATTTCATGACAACAGGCGACGAGGGTGGTAGGAAGAGCGCATCTCTTTCCGCCGAGGCACACCATGCACATCCATCGCTCGCCCATCATTGCCCTCGTTCTTGCGCTTGCGGCGTGTTTCCCTGCGCTCGAGGGTTGTTCCAAAGAAACCTCTTCCGCATCGACGACCAATGCGGCGAAGCCGGCGGGTTTGCCCGATCGTGATCCCGCATTGGCCCGAAAGCTCGTTGGGGAAGGTGCCGTGCTCCTCGATGTTCGGACGGCCGATGAATACAAAGAACGGCATCTCGACAAAGCCGTCAACATTCCCGTCGATCAGGTGAATGCCCAAATGGCGGAGATCGAAAAACTCACGTCGGGCGACAAAACCAAACCCATCGTCGTGTATTGCCAAGCGGGTGGTCGTGCGGGTCGAGCCAAAGCGACGCTCACCGCGGCCGGGTATACTCAAGTCACGAACCTGGGCGGCATCGACGACTGGGACAAGAAGTAGCCGCGAGCGGATTATCCCATCGGATAAGCGCTTATTCTCCAGGATAATTCGCGCGCTGTCCGTCCACCAGCGCGGTGCGCTCAATCCCCACGAAAAATCGATTCGACGTCCTTTTTTCCGGCAGCCGTCGAGCTTGGCACGACCCCTGCAATAACGTATTCACGAACGTTCGGCCGAGTGCGGAACGTTCCCCCGAGCCCCGGGTAGTGAGGGTGGCGGTTACTTCATTGGAAAGAAAAACCCGCCATCCAATGGTTCTCCCGGGCACCTCGGGTGTTTTTTTGTGCTGCGCATCAGACGCGCAGGGATACGCGCAGGTTTGTCATGGCATTCTTCGGATTCGCGGACAAAGTTCGTTCGAAGCAAAAGAATCAAGTTTCGGTGCCGGCCCTTGGGCACCTCAATTACATGGCCGGCGTGTCGTATGATGTTTCGTCGCCCATCACGCGATTGCGGATTTCCGCGTCGACGTGTTTTTTCGGTGAGCCGATGTATTATCAGCCGGCGGAAAAAGACGACAAACGTCCGGCGCGGGTGATGGGGGCGCATTTGACGGACGCACAACGTACGTATTTGCGTAAAACGCTCGATGCATTGGATCCGCAATCGTGGCGTGGTTTGTCGCCGGCGGCTTTGCTCGAATCGACGATCGATGAAGCTTTGGCCTTCGATGCGGAGGCGACGTTGAAGGAAGCCGTGCGTTTGCGCAATGAAGAGCTTATGCGTGTGACGCCCCAAGTGATTTTGGTCCGGGCGGCGAATCATGCGGCGGTGAAGGGAACGGGCCTCGTGCGTCGTTATGCGCGGTCGATCATTCGTCGCGCGGACGAACCGGCCGTGGGTTTGGCGTACCAAATGTTCCGGTATGGAAAACCCATTCCGAACGCGCTGAAAAAGGCGTGGCGTGAAGCTCTGGAATCGTACGACGATTACGCGTTGTCGAAATATCGTTTGGAAGAACGAGCGGCGAAAACGGTGGATGTGGTGAACCTCGTCCATCCGAAGAGCAAAGCCGTGGACAAACTCGCGAAGGGTGAAGCGAAAACGACGGGTCGTACGTGGGAGTCCATCGTGAGTGCGCGCGGGTCGAATCGTACGTCGTGGCGTAAAGCAATGAACGTGATGGGACACATGGCGATGCTCCGCAATATTCGCAATATGCTGGAAGCGGGAATCAAAGCGGAGGAAATCGTGCCGCGCTTGATCCATAACGCCGAATCGGGAAAGCAATTACCGTTTCGGTATTATTCGGCGTACAAAGCGGTCGAGGAAAAAGCTCCGGCCGCGGTGCTCGATGCGATTGAAACGTGCCTCGTCAAGTCATTGGGTGAATTGCCGCGATTTTCGGGTCGCGTGATGGTGCTCGCGGACAACAGTGGTTCGGCGCAAGGTACCACGACGTCGTCGATGGGAACGATGAAAGTGTCGACGATCGGAAACTTGACGGGAATTCTTGCGGGTATGCGGGCGGACGACGGATACCTCGGGGTTTTTGGCGACAACCTCGAAACGATGGCTGTGCGAAAGCATTCGTCGATTTTCGACCAATTGAAAAAGGCCGAGGATTTGGCGAAAAACATCGGCCTCGGAACGGAAAACGGGATCTGGACATTTCTGGATCAGGCAATTCGTTGCCGAGAACATTGGGATTCGATTTTCGTCTTGTCCGACATGCAAGCGGGTCACGGTGGTCTTTACGGGACAAACCCGAAGAAATACCGCGACTATGGTTGGGGAAACGATGGCAAGTACATTGACGTGGCGAAGCTCGTGTCGACGTATCGTCAACGCGTGAATCCCAAGGTCAACGTGTTTTTGGTCCAAATTGCAGGCTACAAAGACACGCTCGTGCCGGAGTTTTACCAACGCACGTACATCCTCGGTGGTTGGGGTGAGGGATTGCTCCGATTTGCCGATGCGATGTCGCGTCTCGACAAGGCGGCGTAGGCGCGGTTGCTGGGTTTCACCCAGACCCACCCGGGGCTCCGCGCCTCCGGTTGAACATTTGGGGCTTCGGATCGCTTTCGGCGTCCTGCGCCCCAAACCCCGGAACCCGCGCCAGGACCTGTCCTGGACCTTTCATGGGTTCGTCCGCTTCGCGTTCGAACCCAATGGAAAGGCGGCGTTTTGGGCTGATTTTGCCTGTTTTGGGGCCATGCAAGATTTGCTGTAAGATCTTCCAGTCCTCCGCGTTCTTTCGTCCGAACACGGAGGGACTCGTCATCATGTTGCGCTCACGGACCACCACAGCCATCGTTTCATTCGTTGCACTTTGCCAAACGCTTTATGCTTGTGGTGGTGCTTCGCCCAGTCACCCTGCGGAATCACCGAAAATGGGTTCGGGTGTTACGGCGAGCGCCGATTACCAGTCCGGCCCGGCGATGGATGCCAAAACGTCGGGAATCGTGATGCATGAAGAGAAAGAGTCGACGCGGGAGGTCATGACTATGCCGCATGCTCCGCCGCCTCCGCCGCCGGGAATCATGCAAGCGCCCACGACGCCCATGGCGACGGCGACCGCAGGTGTTATGCCCGGACAACCCGCCATGAAAAAGAGTGAAGCGCAAGTGGCGGTGAATATTCCCTCGCCGCAGAAGCCCGCGCCGATCGCGGTTGCTCCGCCCGAGCCCAAGGGCACGGAAGATTATCGTGATTATGGCATCAACCCGGTCGTCGATCCGGCAAAGGATCGTTTTTCCACATTCGCGATCGACGTTGATACCGCTTCGTATTCGATTTCGCGGCGCAAGATCATGGAAGGCTCGTTGCCGCCGTTTTCAGCCGTTCGCGCCGAAGAATTCCTGAATTATTTCGATTATGCGTACGCCGCGCCGACGAAAGGCCCGTTTGCCGTGCATTTCGCGGCGGCGCCTTCGCCGTTCACCAAAGGCCATCACCTCGTGCGGATTGGTGTCAAAGGAAAATCCATTGCGGCGCACGAACGCAAGCCCGTGCACCTCGTGTATTTGGTCGACACGAGCGGTTCGATGCAGGCTCAGGACAAGATGGGTTTGGTCAAGCAAAGCTTGAAGATCCTCACGAATTCGTTGCTCAAGGGCGATACCGTGGCATTGTGCACGTACGCGGGCAGCGTGCGCGAAGTGCTCGCGCCGACGGGAATCGAAGACAAGGCCAAGATCCTCGCGGCCATTGAAGATTTGTCGGCGGGCGGCTCGACGGCCATGGCGAGCGGCATTGATTTGGCCTACAAATTGGCGGAACGAACGCAGGTCAAAGGCCATGTCAATCGCGTCATCGTTCTGTCGGACGGTGATGCCAACGTCGGTCGAACATCGCATACCGACATTCTCGCGATGATCGAAGGATACAAGAAGAAGGGCATCACGCTTTCGACCGTCGGGTTTGGCACGGGCAATTACAAGGATACCATGATGGAGCAATTGGCCGATAAAGGCGACGGCAATTATGCGTACATCGACAGCGACGTCCAAGCCAAACGCGTTTTCCAAGACCAACTGTCGGGCATGCTCGAAGTGATCGCCCGCGATGTCAAGATTCAGGTGGAATTCGATCCGAAAGTCGTGCAGCAATATCGCCTCATCGGGTACGAAAATCGCGATGTTGCCGATAAGGATTTCCGCAATGACAAAGTGGACGCGGGAGAAATCGGCAATGGTCACAGCGTCACGGCCGTCTACGACGTCATCCTGAAGAATACGACGGCTTCGCCCTTGATTTTGCGATTGCGCCATAAACCCGCGCTGGGCGGCGAGACGGCGACGGAAAGCGCATTCCCCATGGAGTCGTCGGCGATTGCCGGTTCGTTCGATGGAGCGCCCAAAGATTTCCGCTTCGCGACCGCTGTCGCCGCATTCGCCGAAGTCTTGCGCCAAAGCCCGCATGCGCGCGATTGGGCATTGAAAGACATCGCCAAGATTGCCGATCAAGCCGTCGAATCTCGCGCCGATCAACAAGAATTCGTCAGCCTCGTGCACCGAGCCGAACGAATCTCCTCCGGCTCGAGCGGCGCAGCCATCGCGCAATGACGTAAGCGCCCGCCGGCCGGGCTTCCGCCCGGACCCGACCAGGGGCTATCCGCCCCTGGACCCGGACCAGCGAGCGCTGGACCAATATTGATTTGTCCGCTGCGCGGCCAAATCAAAAAGGGTCAAGTCTGCTATGGCCTCCTGAAACCTGTTTGGTTTGGCCAAGTAGTGGACAAACCAATACAAGGGTCAAGGTCCTGGGCCCTTGCGCGGGTCCCGGGGCGCGGAGCCCCGGGTGGGTCCGGGTGAAACCCGGCCATTCGAGTTCACCCGCCTGATTGCTTCTGTTCCAATTCTTCCCATCGAGCGACCAGCGTGGCGGCGCGAGCTTTGGCTTCGTCGAGTTTTCGCGTCAATGCGGGAACTTCGGCGGCGCGTGAAGCGTAGAGTGCCGGATCGGCGAGCGTTTTTTCGCAATCGGCGACTTCACGCTCCGCGGCGTCGACGCGATCGAGAATCGTTTCGAATTCGCGTTGCTCGGCCCAGGTCAAAACTTTGTTTTTCGTGGGTTTTGCGGCCGGTTTTTCCTTCGGCGCGGCTTTGGCTTCCGCGGCCACGGCTTTGGCGGCTTCATCTCGAGCGGCATCCGCGGCGGCTTTTTGCTGGAGGTAATCCGAATAGCCTCCGGCATATCGCACGACGCGACCATTGCCTTCGAATACGAGCAGCGATGTCGCGACGCGATCCAAAAACCAGCGATCGTGCGTCACGACGAGCGCGCTGCCGGCGTAATCCACCAGCATTTCTTCGAGCGCCGAGAGTGTCGGCAGGTCCAAATCGTTTGTGGGTTCGTCCAAAATCAGCAAGCCGTGTTTGTCCGCGAGCATGCGCGCCAATGCGACGCGGGCGCGTTCGCCACCGGACAACGAACGCACTTGTTGGCGTTGCGCATGCGGATCGAATGCAAATCGCTCGAGAAAGGATCGAACTTCAATGGGTTGTCCCCCAAGCTCGATCTTATTGCCCGTCGCCGCCACGTTGTCATACACGGAAGCGTCTTCATCGAGCCCCGTGCGGTGTTGATCGAAATAGCCGATTTTGGTATTTTTCCCCAGAATGACTTCGCCGCGGACGGGATTCAATTCGCCGAGAATGGTCCGAATCAAACTGGTTTTACCCGTCCCATTTCGACCGACGATACCGATACGTTCTCCGGCGAGGACCGTCAAATCGAGATCCCGCACGAGCGCCCGCCCGCCAAGCTCGATGTTCAGGCTCCGTAACTCGAGAAGTGTTTTTCCTGTAATCGTTGCTTCTGTTACCAATCGCGCCGTTCGTTCGGCGCGTTGCGGTCGAGCATCTTTGGCGGCTTCGGCACGTTGGATGCGGGCTTTTTGTTTGGTCGTTCGCGCTTTTGGCTGACGCCGCAACCATTCGAGTTCCGTGCGGAGAAAGTTCTGGCGGTTTTGCTCGGTACGTGCTTCCAAGGCCATTCGTTCGGCTTTGGCTTCGAGATACGTTTCGTATCCGCCTTCGTACGAATGCACCGAACCGCGATGCAGTTCGAGCGTTCGATCCACGATGCGATCGAGCAAATAACGATCGTGGGTGACGACGAGCAATGCGCCGTCGAACTCTTCGACCAGGTACGATTCGAGCCACGCAATCGTTTCGACATCGAGATGATTGGAGGGTTCGTCCAGGATGAGCAGCGTGGGTGGCGAGACGAGAATTCTGGCGAGCGCGACGCGACGTTTGTCTCCACCAGACAGCTCGCGCGTTGGCGTATCGAGCCGTTCGATGCCGAGGTGTCCCAGGATTTTTTCGACGCGATGCATGACGTCCCACCCGCCATGACGTTCGATTTGAGCTGCGGCTTCCGCTTGTTGCGCCAGGAGTTTGTCCGACTGGGACTCGCCTTTGGCGATACGCGCCGACAAAGCGTCGTAATTTGTTTTGGCCACAAACCAAGCGCCGAGCCCTTCGGAGACGACCGAGCGCGCGGTTGCATCGGGATCGAGCTTTGGTTCTTGCGCCAGGTAAGCGACGGTGGCTTCGCGACGAACGGCGACGTTACCCGTGTCGGCGGTTTCGATACCGGCGAGGATTCTGGCGAGCGTGCTTTTGCCGCTGCCGTTTGACCCGACCAACCCGACGCGTTCTCCCGAGTGAATCGACAAAGAAACGCGATCGAGGATGGTTTTTTGCCCGTAAGCTTTGCTGATGTCTTGCGCGACGAGGACTGGCACGGGCGAGACGGTAGCACCAAGGCGAACCGGAGGACTGCTGCTCGCGCATCTTGTGACCGGCGTGCGTTATCGGCGGCATTGACGAGCGAAGTCGCGATAGGTAGGATGCCGTGGATTAACATGCAGAACCGCGTCGTTGCCGACAGGTATGAATTGGTGCGACAAATCGGGCGCGGCGCCATGGGTTTCATCTGGGAAGCCCTCGACAAACATCTGAAGCGTCGAGTGGCTGTCAAATTGATGACTCCCGATCACATGGCGTCGAACATGGCTCGCTTGCGCTTCGAACGCGAGGCGAAAGCCATCGCACAGCTGAAGAGCCAGCACGTCGTGCAAATTCACGATTACGGAATTGATGGCGACGGTTCGCCGTTTTTCGTAATGGAACTTCTCGAAGGCGAAGATCTGGACGTGCGCCTCGAGCGAGACGGTCGATTGCCTCTGGGTGTGGTGGCCTCGATTGTAAAGCAGGCGGCGTCGGGTTTGCAATCGGCACATAACGCGGGAATCGTGCATCGCGATTTCAAGCCGGCGAATATTTTCTCATCGCGTGCCGAATCCGGCGAAGTGGTCAAGATTCTCGATTTCGGCGTCGTGGCCATCATCGCCGAACCCAACCTCGATTCGGACGACGACGGGCTTGGACAAACCGCTGCGGGGACGATCGTCGGTACGCCTCTTTATATGAGTCCCGAGCAGATTCGCGGAGGATCCGTAGACCATCGCAGTGATCTTTGGTCGCTCGGTGTCGTGGCTTATCGCGCGCTCACGGGCGTCAATCCATTTGCGGGACAATGGCTCGGAATGCTCATGGTGCGTATTTGCACCGATCCGTTTACGCCGCCGTCGAAGGTGATTCCGGAATTATCACCGGAAGTCGATGCATTTTTCGAGCAGGCATTGGCGAAGGATCCGGACAAACGTTTTCGGAGCGCTCGCGAAATGGCGGCGGCTTTCGCGGCATTGCTGGAAAAACGCGAACGCGGCAAAGCGCGCATTCTGGTGGTCGACGACGAACCGGACGTCGAGCTCTTGGTCAAACAACGATTTCGTCAGCAAATCAAAAAATCGGTTTATGATTTCATATTCGCATCCGACGGCTTGACCGCCCTGGAAAAACTTCGCGCTCATTCGGATATCGACGTCATCATGACCGATATCAACATGCCGGGAATGGATGGCCTCACCTTCCTGTCCCATATCGGCGAAGTCAATCCGCACGCGCGTACGATCGTCGTGTCCGCGTACGGAGATATGGGGAATATTCGTACGGCAATGAATCGCGGAGCGTTCGACTTCGTCGTCAAACCGATCGATTTCAAAGACCTCGAAGTCACCATTGAAAAAACATTCAAGCACGTGACGGATTTGAAGAAAAATGCGCAATCATCCGAGGAAAACAATTTCTTGCGCATGTTTGTCAGTCCGCGCCTCGTCGATCGCATGCACGCCAAATCGGTTTTCGTTCCCGTGATGAGCGGCATGGCGACGGTCGCGTATATCGACATTGCGCGCGGTCGTTCCAAAATCACGGCGGAATCCGTCGAGGATTTGCTGCGCACGATGAACGCCAATTTCGAAGTCATCGTACCGGCGGTCACGGGGCGTGGCGGCATTGTCGAAAAATTCGTCGGCGACGCCGTGCTCGTGATTTTCCAAGGCGAGGGGCATGCCGCGCGGGCGCTCGACGCGTGCTTCACCATTCGCGCCCAACTTCGCCACCTCGCAGCTCGTGCCGGAAAAGAATCTCCTTTTGCGCTCGGCGTACGTATCGGTGTCGCGACCGGATGCATCGCCAGCGGCGAAATCGGATCCAAGGCGTACGGACGCCTCGATCACGCGGTTTTGGGGGACGTACCGCGCGCCGCCGCAACCCTCGAGTATGCGGCAAAGACAAACCAAATTCTCATCGACGATGCAACGTTTGACGCGGCAAACCAAGCATTCGAATGCCAATCGTCCCCCGTTTCGGTCGCTCCGTTCACGTTCAATGTTCACGAAGTCGTCCGCCGAATCGGCGGTGATGCTCAGTCGACGCCATTGGTGAGCAGCGTCGATATGTCGATGTCGTCTTCGGGTGAAACGAGCACCAGCAAGTCGGGCGATACGATCATCACCCACGACGGAGACATTCCGGAGGTTCTGCCTTCCGCGGCTCTGAGGACGACCGCCGACGATCCCGCAATAAAAGCAAACAAGAAGGAACGCGGCGACGACGAATCCAACCAGGCGTGACGTTTGTCTCGGAAGACCCACGACGCCATTCATGCGCAGGCCTCGATCGTCTCCCGAGACAAACTACTTTGTGGTCCTATGAATGATGCGCGCGTGCTTCGCGTTCCTTGCGCATCTGCCGATGCTTGAGCTCCGGAGATTCCGCGACCGCCATACCGATCAAGCGGAAGCCTTCGATGAAGTGCTTCAAACCGATACGGACAAGCTCGGGGCTCACGGCGCCCACGTCCGGGAAACCGCGTCCTTCCGCGTCCGCCGATACGTTGTTCCAGTTGGCGAAGAGTCGCCCCCATTCACTCGCCAAGACCGACTGCACGTTCTTTTGCGCGTACATCGGGTACCAGAACATGTCGTGGTACGCGACCGACGCCACGTAAGCCCACGGCGCGAGCCACGTCTTGAGTGACCATTCGATCGGCGCCTTCAGCGGTCCCCAGTAGATGCGATGCTGGTTTCTCGAGGCAAACGTCATCTCTTTGAAGGGACCTTGGAAGTTCCATTTTTCGTTCGCCGCGTCGACATCACCGACGATCTCGATATCGCGAACGTCGCCGCAACCGAGTCCCAGATCATGGGCCAGTCGGACAAACTCGAGGTCCGCCATGGGATCGAAGCCCATCAGCTTCGCGGCGACCGCGTCGATCGCGACTTGATCCGCCGACGCCAAGATGACGTTTTTCACATGCGGGATCATGCAGCGCGGTCCCGGGCCGTCGCCGGCAAACGTTCCATCCATCACGGCGAAGAGGCCGCGATGAATCTTCTTCTGAATCATGAGCAGGTCCACGAGCGTCTTGTGAATGACCGGATGCGTCCAGTGACGATGCTCGTTGAGCAAACCTCCGAACGCGTTCTTCATCGCGCCCGTCGTCGTCGTGAAGATGTGCGTCTTCACCGTCGGCAAATGGATGATGTTTTCCCCGATGAACCTCTTCGGAATGCTGAAGCCCTGCGGGAAAACCTCGTTCAAGCAGGTGAACTTCTTCGTCAAGTCACCCACGGCATCGCGAACGTCGATCCATTCTTCACCTTCGTACAAGTGCACGTTGCGCAGACCATGCGCGTTCACGACGTCGATCTGCTTGTTCTCTCGTTCTCCGAGATGCGCGTCGATCACGACCGTGCGGTTGTGACAAGCGTGGATCAGCTGTTTGTCATAACCATCCTTCAACATCGCGCGGATGACGCCATCGAGTTGCCACGGCACCGTGGACGAACCCGGGAAGAAGAAATGCCAGGAGATGTTGACCTTGAGCGCCGTGTCGGCGTCTTTGGCGATCACATCCTGGTAGCCCGCAAGGTTCATCAAGCGGTGGTAGTCCTCGAGCACCGTTGCGGGTGACGTGCGTAAAATCGCGACTTTCGACTTGCTCATACAGACCTCGGAACTGAAAAACGCGAGCCATATAGCACGCGAACGGCGTTTGCTTCGGGAGCGAACGGCCTTTTACCACGAAGAAAACGCTCGACTGCACTCAGGCATTGCACACCGCCACCAAAGTGCGCTATGGTCCGCGCCCTCAATCAAGCCGAAGTGGCGGAATGGCAAACGCGGCGGATTCAAAATCCGTTGTCCTTACGGACTTGTGGGTTCGACTCCCACCTTCGGTACCGATACCATCGTCTCCGGACGATCATTCAGCATGAAGAAGAAACGGCCGCTGCGCGGGGTTGAGCAGCTTGCTGCGGTGCTCGGACGCGTCGCGGACATCGTGCCTCCACGCGATGTGCGCGAACCTCGAGCGCCCGTGTCTCCACGCGATTGGGAAGCCGCCGTGGGCACGCGTATCGCCGGACGAACCCTGCCGGTCAAACTCGATCGCGGCGTGTTGCACGTGCGTGTCGCCGGTTCCACGTGGGCTCAAGAACTGGCCATGTTGAGCGAACCCATCATCGCGCAGCTGCGAGCGCGCGGGGTTCAAGTCGATACGCTTCGGTTTCGCGCGGGGAACGTCGAAGCGCCCGAGCGCAGCAAAACACGCGAAGAAACCGTACGCACCTCACCTCCGGTCGTCGACTTGCCTGCGGCGTTGATCAAGGACGTCGAAGGTATTCAAGACGCGGGACTACGCGACGCGATTCGTCTGGCCGCTCAGAAAAATCTCGGTTGGCAACGTATGCGCAGCCGGGCGCTTGCGTTTGACCAAGCAAACGTTCGTCGAGACAATCCAACGTCCGCCGCGGGCTCTACACCGAAACCTGGCGCTCGAGACCTTCGATTCGTTGGACCAGAAAACGATCGGCCGGACCAAGTTGCGGAGCGAGCTTCTGCATCGCCGCGACGTAAGTCCGGATTAGTTTGATGTCGTAATTTTTCGCTTTTCGTACGACGGTGAAGAGTTCGTCGATCACGGTCGGGGGAAGGGGCGCATCGATCGATGTGTAGAGGTCGAAGACGTAATCGACCCATGCACCTTTCGTCGTCGCCGCCGCGAGTTTTGCCGCATAAAGCGCCGCATATTCGGCCACACCACCTTTGGGCCGACTTCCTTCCTTCGTCTTTTTCAGAATCGCTTGAAGCAGTGAAGCGAGGATTCGTTCGGCTTCATCGGCGCGTCCCAACGCGAGAGCCTTGTCGGCGACGCCGCACAAAAGTCGTACGGATTGAAAACGTCGTGCCGTCTCCGACGCGAGCAGACGACCATCCGGATTCGCCTTCGAATCCATCGCTGCGGCTTCGATCGAGGCATGGATGTCCGCGACGTGCATGCCGCCGATCGTTTGCATCGCGCGTCGTTGTTCTTCATCCGAGTACGAAATCGTCTTCGCGTCGTCGGTCTTGTAAACGACGATTTCTTGGTTCCCGATGCGGATTTTGTCCCCGGGCACGAGCTCGCGCGAGCCGTTGAGTTTGTCCCCGTTGACCAGTACGCCGTTGCGACTTCCAAGGTCCTGCGCAGTCACGCCCGTCGCACTCACACGAAGCACTGCATGCTTGCGTGACACGAGAGGATCATCGACCGCGAGCTGACACTCGGGACCTCGTCCCATGACGAAGTCTCCAAGTGGAAGTTCGAGATCATGCGCGAGGTAGCGAATCCGAAACGGCATCTCGCGTCCTCACTTCAGACCCCCGAGGCGTTCCAAACCCTCGAGGCGCTGCTGCACGAATCGCTCGCTCGGTCCGAGCTGCGCGGAGCGTTTCCGCAACGATTCGATGTAGTTTCGAAGAATGGTCATGTCGAGCGACTTCACCTTGCGCACGGATGAGTAGAGCTCGTCGACAACAGAACCTGGCACGAGCTGACCGGTGCAAGAGTAGAGGGCAAAGATGTACTCGATCCAAGACCCTTTGCTTGTAGCTGTTGCGAGCTTCGCTGCATACATCGCTGCTTTGGCCGCAACCTCGTTGGGAGGCAGCGATCCGTCACGTGCTCGTTCGAGCAGTTCGTTCAGCGAACGGTTCAAAATTCGCTCGGCTTCTTCCGCGCGGCCCATCGTGAGCGCCTTGTCCGCAAGACTTCCGATGAACGACAAAGCCGTGACGCGTCGATCCGGTTGCTGCACTCCGACCGGCGGATTGCGCGACGTGGGAAAACTCAACGAGATGCCCGGCGTCGTCGATTCGGTCCACGGCTCTTCGTGCAGATCTTCGCGCTGCATCATCGCCGCGACGTGAGGCGTCAACGTCGTCGCCCGAGTCACTCCAAACGCGATCGATTCGGGCACCGCGAGAACACTCTCGTCCGGCGCTCCTTCCACCGTCATCTCTTGCGAACCGATCGTGATCTTGTCGCCGTGCGTAACTTCGACCCGACCTTCGATCTTCTTGTCGTTCACCCGCACGCCGTTGCGGCTGCCCAAGTCCTCGACGGTCACGTTGTCCGTGCGCACCGTGAGCAACGCATGCCTGCGCGATACAAGCGGATCATCGAGCGCAAGTTGGCAATCCGCGCTGCGTCCAATCACGAATTGGCCGAGAGGTACCTCGAGCTCGTGCGAGAGATACCGCAGTCGAACCGCCATGTTCGAGCCATACCAATGGCGCAAAGCGCCGTCAAAGCGGGTCTTTCGATCCGCCGTTCAATCGTCCCCGGACACCACGCGCAACAAGCTCAACACCAACCGTGGATGCGACAAAAGTCCGTACACCGTCAGCCGCTCCCCAACGATTGCTCGGGCAAAATCCCACAAAGCCTTGTCGCGAGGGTGCCGTTTTGTGCGAAGCATCACTTTGGGCAGACGCAGCCGGGAAGATAACTTCAGCCGCGTCAGGTCCCGCAAGACTTCCTCGTCCCCACACAGCGTCACCGAGGGGATCCCCACCGCGCCTTCGTGCACCGTCAGGCGCCCATGATCGAAGCGCAGCGTGATCACCGATTGTGTGTCTTGCGCGACGACCAACACAGAACCCCGAAGCGTCCGAAAATCGTGATTTTTCCCAGGCGAATCCGTTACGTTTCGACGAACCTGCTTCACCAGTTCGATGGCGAGCACATTGTCTTCAGCACCGGGGGCGAGATCGATGATGGGTTCCAAGATCGTACCGTTGCCTTCGTAACGCAGAACAAACGCAGTCTCGAAGCATGACGGCGTCGGGGGAGTGGGTCGAGCGGTTTGTCGTGCAGAAACGCGCGTGCTTTCAGGGCAGGGCCGAAGCCCCGATGTCCCGACGATAAAACCCACCGGCGAACGAAATATCCGCCACCGCTTCGTAAGCGCGTCCGCGAGCTTCATGGAGGGACAAACCCGTGGCGGTGACGGCGAGCACGCGTCCGCCCGCGGTCACGATGCCCGCTTCCGTATCGCGTGTGCCCGCGTGATACACGGCGACATGAGGACGCGCGGATGCGTGATCGATGCCGCGAATCAGATCGCCCGAACGTGGAGTCACCGGATATCCGGCGGCGGCCATGACGACGACCACGGCGCAACGATCCTTGGCCACGCGGACGACGTCGGCGTTGAGTTTGCCTTGACCAACCGAAGCGCAAAGCTCGGCGACATCGCCATCCAGCAGAGACAACAGCGCTTCACATTCCGGATCGCCAAACCGCACGTTGTGTTCGAGCAACATCGGATCACCGCTCGGCGTGATCATGACTCCGGCGAACAGCACACCTCGCAACGGATGACCTTCGCTGCGCATGCCGTCGATCGTCGGCTGCAAAATCTCCCGTTCGATACGTGCGAGCAGCGTTGCCGACATATTCGGCGACGGAGCAAAGACACCCATGCCTCCCGTATTGGGTCCTTTGTCGTCATCGAAGGCGCGCTTGTGATCACGTGCCACGGGCAACGTGAGGAACGAAGTTCCATCCGTCACGGCAAGCACGCTCGCTTCTTCCCCGGCGATGACATCTTCGAGCACGACGGTTTGTCCTGCCGGACCAAAGCGATTTTCGACCAGCATTTCGCGAGCTGCGTCGAGGGCTTCGTCGATCGTTTGAGCAACAACGACTCCTTTGCCGGCGCAAAGGCCGTCGGCTTTGACGACGATGGGCGCACCGCGACGTCGGATTTCCGCCTCCGCTTCGGCGAAGGATTCGACGATGACGAACGGTGCCGTGGGGATCGCATGACGTTGCGCGAATTCCTTCATGAAGGCTTTCGAGCCTTCGAGTCGCGCGGCCTGTTGCGAAGGCCCGAAGACGCGAATGCCCGCTTCGTCCAGCGCATCGGCCACACCCGCGCACAGGAGTGCTTCCGGACCAACCACGACGAGGTCCACGTTTTCGTGACGAGCAAGTTCGACGATCGCTTCAGGTTTGTCCGATGCCGCGTAGGCGCGACGAACGGGAGCCGTGTGATCATCGGCGGGACAAACCGTCCCGGCATTGCCCGGGGCGACGATGACTTCGGACGTTGAGGGACTGCGAGCGAGGGCGCAGGCCAACGCATGTTCGCGAGCCCCGGAGCCCAGCACGAGGACGCGACGACCGGAGGAACGGGCAGAGTTCATGACGCCGCGGCGCTACCACGCTCGTGTCGTTCGAGCGATCGAAAACCAGAGCATCGCGTGAATCTTTCCCGACAATCCCGCCCGCTCCGGAATTTTTTGATCGCGCCTCTCGACAGATCCGAGCGAATGAGTTATGAAGGGCCCGTCGCACCGCGGTCGAACGGTGAAGACGATGAACCGAAAGGTTTTTCGTTCCGAACGTCCGAATGATCGAGTGCATCGACAAGTGATGTGGGTCTGCCGACAGCGCACTGTGAACCCCGCCAGGACCGGAAGGGAGCAACGGTAGCGGAAAGCGGGTGTGGCAGGCCCTTTTCTTTTTGTGCGGCTGACGCGGTCGTCGCTTGCCCTTGGGACTTACGCCCGTACGCTACGGACTCATCGTGGATCCTCTCTCCTCGGATGATGGCGGCGACGGACGCATCTTCTATTGGATCGTCTTCATCGTGTCCGCGGCGTTGGCTGCGGCAGCCCTCCGATATTCCATCCACGAACCGCTGATCGCCGTCTTCGTGCTCGCGGGAGCAGCCTTCGTAGGTTTGTCCCGTTGGTACTCGCGTCGCCGGCTGCATCGCGTGTTGCGATCGGGAAATGTCATCGCCGTCCTTCAGAGTTGGTCTCGTACGCTCGAACGGACTCCTTATCCCGCGACGATGGCGCCGCTCATGACCGCCACGGCATTCGCCGCGCATGGTTGGGTGGAGAGTGCACGAGCTGCGCTTGCGGCAGCCGAACGTGGACCGGCGTGGGAAGCGGCGCTCGAACATCGGCTCTTTCTCGACACGATTTTGCTCACGCTCGAAGGTGATCGCGACGCCGCGTTGGAGCAGTCCCGACGTCTTGCGCGTATGCCTTTGCCCGTACGGGATCGCGCGATGCGTGATCGCATTCTGAGCATTCGTGTCGCGGTTGGAGCGTTTGCGCGTGCGTTTGCCCATCAGAGCGAACCTGGTGACGGTGAAGTGCTCGAAAGGGCGAGTGAGCGAAGTCCGCTCGTCTTTTGGGCGATGCGTTATGCCGCGGCGATCGTCGCCATCGATCATGGTGAACATGCGCGTGTGCCCGGCTTGATCGCGGGCGCGCCGCACTGGCCCGAAGAGTCGATTTTTCGCGCGTTTCACCGAGAAATTGCCGATCAAGCGCAAGGTCCGGCAACGCCTTCCGTGCAAGCTTGAGTCGCGCTTCGTCAACGATTCGGTCCCATTCGAGCACTCGTGTTAAGAACGTTCGAACATGAGCGGACTCGAAGTTTTCACACATGCCGACAGTTGGGCGAGCCTCGCGACGTTGACGGGACTCGAGATCGTTCTCGGCATCGACAACATCGTTTTTCTCACGCTCACCACCAACAAGCTTCCGGAGAAACAACAACCGGCCGCGCGTACGTTGGGTTTGTCGCTGGCCCTGTTCATGCGCCTCGGGCTGCTTTTCGGCCTGACCTGGGTCATGGGTTTGACCGCGGATCTCTTCTCGCTTCTCGGTCATGCCTTCAGCTGGCGCGACCTGATCCTCTTGGGTGGAGGACTCTTTCTCATCGCCAAGAGCACGCACGAGATGTTCGAACGTCTCGAAGTGGAAACATCGGAAGACGGCACACCCAAACGTCGCATCTCATTTGCTTTCGCCGTCGTACAAATCGTTCTGCTCGACATCGTCTTTTCTCTCGACTCGGTCATCACCGCCGTCGGCATGGCGCAGCACCTCATCATCATGTCGACGGCCGTCGTCATCGCCGTTTTCATCATGCTCTTGTTTGCCGGAGCGATCGGACGGTTTGTCAATAAGCACCCGAGCATGCGCATCTTGGCGTTGAGCTTCCTTCTGCTCATCGGCGTGCTTCTCGTCGCCGAGGGCATGAGGCAGCACATTCACAAAGCGTACGTGTACTTCGCGATGGCCTTCTCGCTCAGCGTCGAGCTCATCAACATGAAGCTGCGCACGCGCCAACAAGCGCCCGTCGAACTCCACAACCGCTACGAGGAGCATGAGAAGTGATGAACGTTTATCGTTTGACCAGTGCCCTGTTCGTCGTTTGGGCGTGTCTTGGGGGATGCAACGAAAGCTCGGCGGATGGGGCGCAACCGGTCGCCGGCAGCAGCGCTCCCAAGACCGATGTACCGGCTCCGACCGCGATACCGACGGCACCTCCGCCGGCACAGGGGCCCGTTCAACAACGCGTGCGCGTGCCCGTCGAACTGCTCGCGCTCACCGTGACGTCGAACGTCGAGAAGAAAGAGCCCGTGGACAAACTCAAGGCGGCGACTGCGGGAGCACGCGTCTACGCGCACCTCAAGATGCGTAATCGCTCCGATGAAAAGCGCACCGTGCACGTCGACTTCTTGGTGAACGGCAAGCTGCGTACGCCGCTCAAACTCGACATCGATCCTTCATGGTCGTTCCGCACGTGGGGCTACAACACGTTGCAAGCGGGCGACACCGGCGAGCTCGAAGTGCAGGTCTACGACGACGCCGGCACGATGCTCGAACGCGTACGTTTGCCCATCCAATCCAAGTAATCCTTTGAATACAAAAGGTTTGTCGCGCGTGCATCACACGTTGTGTACGAGACAAACGAAACGAGCTCACCCCAAGCTCGTCTTCGTAGACGCATGGGGTGAGCTTTTGGTGCCAGGAACGGGATTTGAACCCGCGACCTCGCCGTCCGAAGCGGAGTAACCCTGGCCATCACTGCCGTTACCGGAGAATACCGGCCAAGGTGAATTACGCGCTCTATCCACTGAGCTATCCTGGCGTGACGTTCGGACCCTTTTGCAGGGGTCGTGCCAAGGTGGTCATTTGGGGCGGAAGCGGCGGAAATTCACCAAATCGGCCGAGTTTCGCATGAGGACGACGCAGATAATTTATTCGCTGAGATAATCGGATATCCCAACGGATATACGGGCCAGGGGCGATTTCTACGACGTCGATTGACCTCGAGGGGACGCTGAGTACGATGAATACGACATGAGCGAAAACCAGCCGCAGTGGATGCGTTTGTTGTGCAAAGAGACCGTGGATACCGACACGGTGCGGAAGTTTGCGTCGCAGTATTGGTTTTTGTGGAATCGCATTGAACGCGATGACAACCAGCCGCTCGTGTACGAATGGTCGACGGCGCAGCAGGATTGTCGCATTCGGTATACCGACGATCATCGTTTGGGGCAGCGTTGGTTCGAATTGCAGGGCCCGGGGGTGCAGCAGGCCGCCATTCTGGTCAAGAGCGCATTTCCGATTTATCAACGTGAAGACGTGATTGCGTTGGCGTCGGAAGCCAAGGACGAAAATCACGCGATTTGGGCGGCGTTTCGATTGGCGGTATGGGTGTATGGCCTGCCCTTCGATCCGGATATGTTCGGTGCATTCGGGGACTTGGCGAATCACCGCTCGACGCGGGCTCGAGACGCGGCCATTTATGCGATGGGACAAACGGGTTGGCCGCAATTTGCGGGCATTCTCGAACCCATGGCGGAAGACGATCCCGACGAAGGTGTGCGCATGCGGGCGAAAATGGCGCTCGGGGCGCTCCCGAAATAGCGCGATTCAGGCGCCTTGCCACGCTTGCCAGAAAAACCACGCCGTCATCGTCAATCCCAGCGCGACGATGACTCGGCGCAATTTGACAGGATCGATTTTCGTCGCCAAACGAGCCGACAAATACCCGCCCGTGATGGCGCCGGCCATGCAAAAAACGCCGGGAATGATCCATAAAAGCCCGGCTTGCAGGAAAAACAACGATGCCACGATATTGACCGTCACGGCCAAACTATTTTTCAGGGCATTATGCTCGTGCAGCGTTCCTTCGACGAACAATCCGAACAACGCCAGCATGATGATGCCCATCCCGGCCCCGAAATACCCGCCGTAGATGCTCAAGAGGAATTGCAAAAAAATACCCGCAGGCAGGGGCAAGCGAGTCTTCGTTCCCAACACTTTCTCTCGAATTTGTGATTGAAATGCAAGCAGCGATGTCGCGAGGAGAATCAAGACGGGAACGACGAAATGAAAGAGCCGCGCGGGCGTATGCGTCAATAACCAGGCGCCGACAAGACCTCCCAGAATCGTCGGCGGAGCCAGATAAGGAAGGTTTTTCTTGGCCGCCGCTTGTTGGTCGCGGTATCCAAAGGCGCTCGCCAGCGAGCCCGGCCATAAAGCAACCGCCGTCGTCGCATTCGCCGATAATGCGGGAACGCCGAAAGCCACGAACAATGGAAACGTCATGAGCGAACCGCCGCCCGCAACGGCGTTGATGGACGACGCGACGAATCCTGCAATAAAAAGTCCCAGCAAAGCCGCCGGCTGCTGGTCCACGAACGACAATTCGGGCGAGAGCCAAATTCGTGGCATCGAGTTACCCTACATATCCGAGGTGACGAACGTATGCACGCGAAATATGTGCTTTTTTCTCGGTCATATTTTCGTGCCGGCCACGTCTTTCCATTCGATGTCGAAACGCGCCAAATATTTACGCAACCGATCCGCGTCGTTCACGGTCGTTCGATCTTTGCGCGATTCCGCAAAAAGCACGCGTCCCGCGTCACTCAAACTGCGTGCGTCTCGACAGACGCTGAGCACGTCCTCCAACTGCACGCGATCGAATCGGTCGAGTTTGTCCGAACGAGGGCCCAGCACGTCCCGTACATGCTCCGACGTTTGCCGATTTGGGTCGCGTTGGCTCGGGCGTGCATGTGCCCACGACGCTTCGAGGCGTTCGATTTCTTCGGCGACGTTTTCCTTCGTAATGCGTCCGCCTGACGCCAGCGTGGCCATGCGCGTGACGCAGGCATTCAAATCGCGGAAATTGCCCGTCCATAATGCTCGTCCGGCTACCGCAAATTCCAGAAAGGCTTCCCGAGCCGCTTTGTTCATGGTGATGTTCACGCCGAGCACGCGGGCGGCCAATTCGAGCTCGTAATCGAGGTTCGGTTCGATGTCTTCGGTTCGTTCCCGTAATGCGGGCAAACGAAACGTCCACAAATTGATGCGCGCATAAAGATCATCGCGAAATTCACCTTTTGCCGCCCTTACGCCCAAGTCCCGATTCGTCCCGGCAATCAATAAAAAGTCGCTTTTGACTTCTTGATCCGCGCCTACCGGGTAAAACGCTTTTTGCTCGATCGCTCGAAGGAGCATGGCTTGTTCGTCGAGCCCGAGCTCCCCGATTTCATCCAAAAAAAGAAGTCCGCCGTCGGCTTTGCGCAACAGACCGGGCCGATCGTTCACCGCGCCTGTAAATGCCCCGCGCTTGTGCCCGAACAAAGTGGCCATCGCCGAATCACCTCGCAGCGTCGCGCAATTGACCGGCACGAATTCACCTTGAATCTGCCGACGTGATTTTTTCAATTCGTGAATACGCGCCGCAAGCTGACTTTTGCCCGCGCCCGTCGGACCCATGAGTAAAATAGGCGCCCGAGATGCCTTGGCCACTTCTTCGATGCGTTCGATGAGCCGATTGAATGCCGCGTTTTTCGTCTCGATGCCCGCTTTGAGAAAACTCTGCCCCTCTTTACGTTCGCGCGTGAAGCGCGACATGATGCGATCGTACCGGGACAAATCCAAATCGACGATCGCGTAACTCCCGGGGCTGTCGGGTCCTTCTTTGCGTTCTTTTCGCGGCGGAGCCGATTGCACCACGCGTCCCGGTAAATACCGAGATTCCGTCAATAAAAATAAACAAATCTGCGCGACGTGCGTGCCCGTCGTCAAATGCACGAGGTAGTCTTCCTGGTCCGGCTTGAAATGGTAATTTCGCGCCAAATCATGCAATGTCGCATAAACCTCTTCAAAATCCCAAGGATCCTTCCAACCCAGCTCGACCTGCTCCACCGTCGTTTCCGGCGATACGTGACGCACGTCCGTCGTGACCTGCTCGGCTAAATCGCGCGAATTCTTATCGTGCAAAAGCACCAAGCGATGAATGAGCAAGTCTTCATGTTGACAAAGCGCAATCGTGGGGCGCCACTTGTCCCAACGTGTCGTGCCTTTGCCGGAATCGAGCGATGTGCCCAGGATGCTGAAAACAACGAGCGGACGTGCAGCCATGAGGGCAAAATAGCACAAACTTGGCAAGTTGTATCGCTTTTTATCCAGCCGTCTATAAACTTGATGTCTCACCCCCCTTTCATCGCAGGCACGCATCGTGCATTCTATTCCCGCGACAACTCGCAGAGGATACGACCATGAACGACTCGACCCATCTGACATTCGAAACCGGTGGCGTGCCTGTTAAGGCGTGGACCAAAGGCGTGCCATTCGAAGCGGAAGCGGAGGCTCAATTGCGCCGCGTGGCTGCGTTGCCTTTCGTTTACAAATGGGTCGCCGTGATGCCCGACGTGCACGCCGGAAAAGGCGCGACCGTGGGAAGCGTGATTGCGACCAATGGTGCGATTATTCCGGCCGCAGTGGGTGTGGATATCGGTTGCGGAATGATCGCCGTGGAAACGACGATGACTGCGTCGCAATTGCCGGATGATTTGAAAGAAATTCGTTCGGCCGTGGAAGCAGCTGTTCCACACGGACGCACCAATAACGGAGGCCCGGGAGATCGAGGTGCTTGGGGAAATTTGCCGCCGCGCGTGGCTGAAGCGTGGAAAGAGCTCGAGCCTGGATACAAGCGCATTGTCGAGCGCGATCAAACGCTCGGCCGCGGTGTGACGCCGGAGCACTTGGGTACGCTCGGTACGGGAAACCATTTCATTGAAATGTGCCTGGACGAACGAGACCACGTTTGGTTCATGTTGCATTCGGGTTCGCGCGGCGTGGGTAATCGCATCGGAAGCTTGTTCATCGAACGAGCGAAACGCGAAATGGAGCGCTGGATGATTCAATTGCCCGATATGGACCTTGCGTATTTGCCGGAGGGTTCGGACCATTTCGGCGCGTATTACGACGCGTTGAAGTGGGCGCAGGAGTTTGCTCGGACGAACCGAGCGCTCATGATGGACGCGACGCTCGAGGCCGTGCGCAAAACGGGAATTTTACCGGAGTTCCAACTGGGAAGCGAAGCGGTGAATTGCCACCATAACTACGTGGCGAAAGAGCATCATTACGGGAAAAACGTTTGGGTGACGCGTAAAGGCGCCGTCCGTGCGGGTGAAGGAGACCTTGGAATCATTCCCGGAAGCATGGGAGCGAAGAGCTTCATCGTGCGCGGGAAGGGAAATCCGCAATCGTTTTGCTCGTGTAGCCACGGTGCGGGACGCAAAATGTCGCGTACTGCGGCGAAAAAGGCGTTTTCGCTCGAGGATCACGCGCGCATGACCGCGGGTATCGAATGCCGTAAAGATGCCGAAGTGATCGATGAAACGCCCGGCGCCTACAAGTCCATCGACGATGTAATGCAGGCGCAAGCGGATCTCGTCGATATCGTGCATACGTTGCGCCAAGTGGTTTGTGTGAAAGGGTAAAACCATGCTCACGCTCGATGGATCCGCCGGTGAAGGCGGCGGGCAAATCCTCCGTACGTCGCTCGGTTTGTCGATGGTCACCGGACAGCCTTTTCGCGTGCATTCGATTCGCGCGCGAAGGGCTCGTCCGGGCCTCATGCGGCAACATCTGTGCGCCGTGCGTGCTGCGGCGGAAGTTTCCGGAGCAACTTTGACCGGCGATGAAATCGGTTCGCGAGAATTGGTTTTTCAACCGGGTAAAACGCGTTCCGGGACATACCATTTCGCGATCGGTAGCGCCGGAAGCGCGACGCTCGTGCTGCAAACCGTGCTTCCGGCATTGCTCCTCGTCGAGGGAACGTCCAACCTCGTGATTGAAGGTGGAACCCACAACGGAATGGCTCCTTCGTGGGATTCGATCGAGCGTGCATTTTTCCCGCTCGTCCGCCGTATAGGGGCCGATGTTTCCGGGGCTCTGCATTCGCATGGGTTTTACCCGGCCGGAGGTGGAAAAGTGGAAGTGAACATTCGCGGCGGTTTGCCTTTGGGCGAGCTCGTGCTTCGTGAACGAGGCAAGGTCGTGAATACGCAATTGCGGGCGCTCGTTTCGCAAATTCCGGGTATGGTGGGCGTGCGTGAAGTCGATGCGTTTTGTACGGCTTTGCCGTGGTTCAATCGGGAAAACGCTCGTCCCGATGTGGTCAAACACAGCCCGGGCCCGGGAAATGCTCTGATCGCCGATTTGATTTGTGAAAACGTAACCGAAGTATTCACGAAATACGGCGAACGAGGCACTCGGGCCGAAGCCGTCGCCGAAGCATTGGCCAAAGAAGTGGAACGACATGCGAATGCCGACGTTCCGATCGGCGAACATCTCGCCGATCAGATTCTTTTGCCGATGGCTTTGGGAAAAGGCGGAGCGTATCGAACGGTCGCGTTATCGGACCATACTCGGACGCAGGCGGAAGTGATTCGAATGTTTTTGGGGACGACCATCCGGTTTCACGAAACGAAACCGGATGACGTGCTCGTCGAGGTTTTACCCAAATAGGGTCACAATCCGCGCCAACCAAAGGTGACGGGTCCGGAAGGCAATCGCGGCGGTTCGAGCGACAAGATGTAATCGACGCGGCGATTGCGAGCTTCCGCGACTTCGTCACCCGATTTCACAATGGGCGTGTGTTCGCCGAATCCTTCAAAAGAAACCGGCATCTTCAGGCCCTTGCCACGGAACCAAGCGGCAATCGAACGCGCGCGTTTACGCGAAAGCGTGAGGTTATGCTCGGGACTGCCCACGGTATCGGTGTGGCCGGCGATGTACAACGCAATGGAGGGCAAGTCCTTGTGGCGATTGGCGATTTCCTTGATCTTATCGAGGCTCGCCTGAAGTTTCGGCACCTCCGAATCGCGAATCGCGTCCGAATCCGTCTCGAAATTGACCTCTTCGTGGTCGATGGAAACGTTCCAAGGCGTGATTTGAATGCCTGTATATCGCCCGGCCGTATCGTGTCCCCAAACTTCGACCTTCAAAATCGGTTCGACGAGCGCCGGAACCCAGTTGATGGTCAACGTTGATCCCGCCGCCGCGCCATTGAATCCTTTTGCCGTATCCGCAATGGTGCGTCCGGACTCACCAATGACCTTGAGCTCCACTTTACACGCGGGCTGATTCAGTTTGACCTCCAAACGATGATCGTCGAGGTTCACCTGCGCGCGGTCGATGGTCATTTCGAGCTTTTTGGTCGGCGCTTTGGAACCCGGCGCCGGCTCGCACGAAATCATGGGTTTCGCCGGCACTTCTCGAGGCTCGGACGGCGCGTCCGGCTTATCGGATTTCGGCGGCGTATCCGACTTCGTATCCGACGTTTTGTCCGAAGCGTTTTGCTTGTCATCACCAGATGACGTTCCCGCGCCGGTCGTCGACGTGTCCGAAGACGAATCCGATGTGGAATCCGATGTGGAATCCGGGTCTTTCGCCGGCGGAGCGCCCGCACATCCAAGGCCCAAAACGAAGAGTGAACAGAGCACGAAAGACGCTGCTTTGACCATGATGAGGATCTTTACTGCAAGAGCCGGCTCGATTCCAGGCTAAAACTTCGCCGGCTCGTCGTTCGATTCAGTTGCGCAACAAACGCGTGTAGACGACGGGTGGTTTGCGGACGACGTGACGTTCGAGCACTTCGCCGACTTGCAAAAGCAGATGCTCTTCCCACGGACGGCCCATGAATTGAATCCCGATGGGCCGCGATTGCGCGTCATAACCGCCCGGAACCGTCAATGCGGGGTTTCCGCTGAGATTTGCGGGAAATGCAAAACGCATGAGTCCACTCGTCACGTCGAGATTGCTTTCGCCGCGCGGAAAAACATCTTTTGCAATGGGCGGCGCGGGTAATGCCGTCGTTGGACTGACGACGATATCGACCTCTTCGAAGATTTTCGCCAAATGCCGCTGAAATCGCGTGCGCATGCGCTGTGCCTGCACGTAATCGCGAGCGGTGAGCGCTCGGGCGAGGGCCAAATTGATTCGCACGCCCAAACCATAATCGCGTCGATGCGCGGCGTCGAATTGCTCCATGCACGTCGCCATTTCGGCGAGAATCGTCACCGCTTGAGCAATGCGCGCATAATCGAGCTCGGGAATCGTCACTTCGACGACTTGTGCGCCGCGGGCTCGGAAAACATCCAGAGCATCCCAAACCGAACGAATCACCTCCGGTGACGCGTGTTCGATCCACGGCCGGTAAAACCCGATACGTACTTTTCGCAAATCGTCGTCGCCAAGTCCCGTCAAATGGACCGGAGGTTGATATTGCGAATCATGATCGCCTTTCTCCGGGCCGGCCATGAGCCCATAAGCAAGAGCGACATCTCGCACCGTAGCGCCCAAAGGTCCAACGTGCCCGACGCTCGCACACAACGGATATGCACCGAGCTCCGAAACGCGGCTCCATGTGGCTTTCAGCCCGACGACGCCGCATAACGCTGCGGGAATGCGGATGGACCCGCCACCGTCGGCGCCGATGGAAATCGGGCAAAAACCAGCGGCTACGCTCGCCGCCGAACCACTCGACGAGCCTCCCGGATAACATCCCGGAGCATACGGGTTTGTCGGAGTCCCATGATGCGCATTAAATCCCGAAGTGTCGATGCCGATCTCGTACATATTGACTTTGCCGAGAATCATGGCTCCGGCTTTGCGCATGCGCGCGACCGTCGCCGCGTCGGTCGCGGGTCGATTTTTCAAAAATCGAGTTCCGACGGTGGTCGTATATCCCGCCACGTCCAATTCATCTTTTACCGTGATCGGTATTCCATCGAGCGGCCCGAGCGGTTCATTACGCTGAAATCGTTCGCGACTCGCTTTGGCCTGGGCCAAAAGATCCTCCGCATTGCGCTCGATGAAAATATGCATGGCCCCGACGCCCGTATCGAGCCGATTGGCGGCGGCGAGAAATCGTTCCGCGACGACGACCGGATCAATTTGTCCCGAACGATACGCGGCATGAAAATCCGCGGCCGATTCGAATGAGAATCCCGTCGTGGGTTTGGCCTGGCGAACGACTTCGTTCATGTCGACCGGGGTTGCATTCGATCCGTTCGCGGAAGCGAGACGCGGCAAATCAGGACCGACGGAGGGAGGTTCGGAAAAAGGGATGCGTCGAAAATCCAATATCCCCAAGTCCTGCAAAAGCTTGTGCGACGCCACGAGGCCCGTCGCCGGATTTTCGAGCGCCAATGCGGCGGCTTCCAAAGCTCGACCGGCGAGGCGCGGGGCTTTGGCGGAGCGGAGATCGTAGGTCATATCGAATTCTCTCCAATATGGAAATCAGGCGGGTTCCAGTTCTTCGACCGCTTGCGGGCCATAGTTTTCCCGCAGCTTGATATCGCCATCATCCGGGCCGACGAAAATGAGTTTGTCTCCCGCGAGAGGCACGAACAGGGATGTCGGATTGAGCTCCCGCTGCGCTGCCCGATCGACCGCAACGAGCGTCATGCCGGTTTTCGTGCGTACGTACGTGGCGCCCAGTGGTTTGTCGATCAAGACCGGCAATTCATCTACGGACATTTCGATGATTCGAATGCCCGTCGACTTTTTGATCGATGTCGCGTGCTCGCCGTGATCGTCGGAGGGATTGAGCATCATCGAGCTGACTTTGGTCGCGCTGAGTACGGGCGGACAAATGACGCGATCGGCTCCGGCGCGGATCAGCTTCGGCTGTGTCGACGGTTCTTCGGCGCGGGAAATAATGGTCAAATCGGGATTCATCGCGCGTGCGGTCAAGGTGACGAAAACATTGTCGGCGTCCTTGGGCAAACACGTGGCGAGCGCCCTGGCATATCGAATACGGGCTTCTTCGAATGCGGATTCTTCCACGGCGTCGCCTGCAATCACCAAATAACCGCGATGCTCGGCCTCTTGCACCTTCATCGCATTTCGTTCAATCAAGACAAACGCCACTTTCTTTTCCTCGAGGGCTGCGCAGAGAGCTTTTCCCATGCGACCGTAGCCCACGACAATGTGGTGTTGTTTCAATTTCGCGATTTGTTGAGTAATTTTCCGCCGTTCCATGTGCTTTTGAATTTCGCCTCCGACGACGAAGGCTACAAGATTTCCTGCCGCATACACCGTCGTGAAAATGCCGCCGACCATGAGCGCAAGCGCGACGGGTTTCTCCGCCTCGCCCACGGGTTCCATACCGACGGTCGTCAGAATGATGGTCGTCAAATAAATGGCTTGAAACCATGAATGACCGCCCGTCGCTCGCAATCCGACGGTGCCGGCAATGACGAGCGCAAGAATGAGCAAAAGGCTCACGCGCAATTGTTTGGCGGCGCTCGACATGGCGCGGTCAGGCCTCCCCGAACAATTGATCGCGGGCCGTCATGATGGCAAATCCCAGCAGATTCTTTCCAGGCCAAAACGTTGGATCCGAGCTCCGCGGGTCATCGCGATGCAATCCAATGCCCCAAATCGGGTCTTCCGGACTTGCTTCGACGAGCACTTTCGAGCCGGTCGACTCGAGCCATGTTCCAAGACGCTTATTTTGCGAAAACTTGGCGATGTTGCCCTGTAAAACCACTTCGACACTCCGCCGAGCCCACACGTCGACATCGAAGTTCTTCACGCGCCTGCCGATTTTTTTCACTTCGTCCGGCGACTTGGCGCCAAGAATGAGTTTCAACGCCGCGTCGTCTCCAAACGTCCGCGCTTTCTCGGCCATCATGTAATGTTCAGCCGTTGCGTAATGTATTTTTTCAAGCGTGAACCCAGCGTCGAACCATTGACTACAGCAGCTCGGTCCAATGGAACCGTCGGACGGCGGCCGGTGGCCCCAAAAAAACACGAAGTCGAGCGTTTCTCCTGCGGCGATCCTGGCCAACAAAGTTTCTCGATTGTGTTTTAAGGGCATTGGAATGAGCTAGCGCCGATGCCGGCGGGCGTCAAGCAATGCGCGAATTCGTCAATCCTGATGGAGTATTGCGTTCCGCCAAATGGCTGCGAATGGGGAAATCCACCACCGTCACGCCAAAACGAAGAATTGAATTCTCACCTCGGGAAGGAATTCCAAGACAAACACCATGTGCCAAATCAGCGCCTCCACCGACAAACTCTCGACAACGGCCTCCATCCCAGGCATGACGGGCTCGTGCTCCGCCTGGTTGTCTCCCCTCGCAGCGAAGAGCGTCTTTCGGCCGCGGAGACATTTTTATGCGCCGCTCCGGCTCATGCCGAAGTGTTTCTCGTCGGCGCATCGCGTGGAGCCGCGCTCGATCTTGCCGCGCGAATCGGCGCAAAACGGGGCGTTACCTTTGGCATTCATCGACTCACGTTGAGCCGATTGGCCGCACGTCTCGCCGCCGTCGACCTTGCCAAGCGTGGCCTGGCCCCCGCTTCCCCGCTCGCGACGCTGGCCATCGTAACGCGCGCGATCACCGACGCTTTGGCTTGCCGGAAACTCGAATACTTCACGCCCGTAGCAAATACGCCGAGTTTTTCTCGTACACTCGGGGTGACTCTGGCTGAACTTCGCGCCGACGGCCTTCGGTCCCACGACATCCACGGCGATGATCCTCGCAGTCGCGACATTCGCACCCTGCTCGCGCTGTACGAACAGCATCTCGAGCGCGCAGGCATCGCGGATCACGCCGAGATCCAATTGTCCGCGGCGCGCGTCGTCCCGGAAGCCGCCGATGTTCGCCGTTCGCTGCTGGTCCTCGTCGATGTGCCGATCTCGTCACGCGCGGACGAACGTCTCGTCACGGCCCTCGTGCGTCAAGCCAAACAGTCGTTTGCCTCGGTACCCATGGGCGATACACGCACGGAACGATTCGTGGCTTCTCTGCCGCATGAACTCGTGCCCCTGTTCCCGGACGAACGGGCGTCGGCATTGTCCCGACTGTGTCGTTACATTTTCGCCGAGGACGTGCAGCCGGCCGAGACGACGGATGACGTGGCGTTTTTCTCGGCACCGGGTGAGCGACGCGAGTGTGTCGAAATCGCCAGGCGCATCCTGGTTGAAGCGCGCCGCGGCGTGCGTTTCGACGATATGGCGGTTTTTCTTCGCGCCCCCGAAGCGTACGCAGGTCTGCTCGAAAGCGCGTTTGCCCGCGCAAAAATCCCGGCGCACTTCGCCTTCGGTTCGTCTCGTCCGGAGCCTTCCGGACGAGCGTTTCTCTCGTTGCTTGCGTGCAGATCCGAGGACTTTTCGTCGAAACGTTTTGCCGAGTTCCTCTCCCTCGCGCCTTCGTCCCGTGATGAACCTTTGCGTACCAACGAATCCGCCACATCCGTCGATCGCACGGAGAAGTGGGGCGCGCTTTTGGAAGGCCAAACCTCGATCGCCGCAAATGATTCGGCTCCTACGGCATTCAAGGTCACGACGGCGTCGTTGTCGTTGTCGCTTCTGTGGGAACGACTTCTAACGGAAGCCTCGATCGTGGGGCGCAAAGAACGTTGGTCGCGTCGACTCGAAGGGTTGCGCCGATCGTTCGAACGCGAACTGATTCAGTTACGACAAACAGATCCGACCTCCGCGCGCATCGAGACCGTCGAGCGGGAAATCTCGGCCCTCGCCGAGCTGTCGAACTTTGCCCTGCCGCTGATCGACGCTCTCGCCGCGCTGCCTCAACGGGCCACGTGGAAGGTTTGGCTGGAGGAACTTGGCCGTCTGGCGACGATGGCGCTGGAGGATCCGACGCACGTCATCACGGCGTTTACCGAGCTCGATCCGCTGGCCGACGTGGAAGACATTGCGTTCGATGATGTCCGTCACGTTCTTGAGAGTCGTTTGGGAGTCAAAACTGTCGACCCTTCGCGGCGCCGGTATGGCGAAGTGTTTGTCGGGACGCCTGATCTCGCCCGCGCCCGCTCATTTGCCGTGGTTTTCGTCCCGGGACTCGCCGAGCGTCTCTTTCCGGAGGCGCCTCGTGAGGATCCGATTTTGCTCGACGCCGATCGCCGAGCGATCAGCAAATCCTTATGGACTCAAACGGATCGCGGACAACACGAGCGCCTCTTGTTGCGGCTCGCCGTGGGGGCGGCGCGCGAGCGTGTGCACTTGTCGTATCCGCGCGTGGAGGTGACCGCGGGGCGTCCACGAATGCCTTCGTTTTACGGGCTCGACGTGCGCCGAGCGACGACGGGCGTGCTGCCGGATCACGACACGCTCGAACGAGATGCGGCCGAAGCTTCAGGCGCTCGACTTGCATGGCCTGCGCCGACGTTGCCCGAAGATGCGATCGACGATGCCGAACATGACTTGGCGATGCTGGGCCTGTTGCTTCACGCGCCAAGCGATGCCGCAGCTGCCGGACGCGCTCAGTACCTGCTCGACTTGAATCCACACCTTGCGCGGTCGTTGCGTACGCGTGCCGCTCGTTGGGATCGCAACTATTCGCATCACGACGGCATCGTGCGGAAAACGGCCGTAACAGCGGCGGTGTTTGCGGCGAATCGACTTCGTGTGCGGTCGTTTGCCGTCACCGCGATCGAAAAATTCGCGGCGTGTCCGTATCGTTTTCTTCTCGCCGCGATTCACAAGATCCCCGCGCGAGAGCGCCGTCCGTCGCTTGATCGGCTCGATCCGATCACCCGTGGCGTCTTGTTTCATCGAGTGCAGGCCACGACGCTGGCCAGGCTCGAGCGTGAAGGTGTTTTACCGCTGAGTTTGGCCAACCAAACGCAAGCGCTCGAGCTTCTCGATGCGTGTCTGGACAAGGCGGCCCGCGATTACGAAGAGCGCATGTTGCCCACGGTTTCCAGCGTTTTCTGGGATGAAATTCGTCGGATTCGCGTCGAACTTCACGCCTGGATCGGTCAGGTGATCGAAGAAGGAAATTCCTTGGAGCCCATACGATATGACCTGTCGTTTGGACTTCCTTCGCACGAGCACGAGGATCCGCGGAGCGTTTTGGATGCGGCGATGCTCGAGGGCGGGTATTTGCTGCATGGGGCGATCGACATCGTCGAGCGGCATTTGGCGACGCGTTTGTGTCGCGTGACAGACATCAAAACCGGGACGAGTTTTGCGAAACCCGCAATGGTGATCGGGGGCGGGGAGGTGCTCCAGCCTGTGCTTTACGCGCTTGCGCTCGAAGCCGTTTGGCAGGAGCGCGTGGTCGATGCGCGTTTGTCTTTCTGTACCCAGCGAGGTGGGAATTCGGAGCACGTCATCGCCATGGATGCGCGGGCTCGTGCGAGCGCTCGGCGCGTGCTCGATTTGGTGGACGATGCGGTCGAAAAAGGGTTTTTCCCGGCGGCACCTCGGGAGCATGCGTGCGAAAATTGCGGCTATCGGATCGTTTGCGGCCCCCACGAAGAACGACGGGCGATGCGCAAAGACGAAAATACGCTCGACGATGGAATCATGTTTTCCCGTTTGCGGGCATTACGGAGTGAACCGTGAGTGATGTCGCAATTGATTTCGATTCAAATGCGCCGCTCGCGGATGCGGAGGCAAGACGGCTCATTCGCACGGCGCTGGATGAAACCATGGTCGTCGAAGCGGCGGCGGGGACGGGAAAAACCACCGAGCTCGTGTATCGAATGGTCTCGGTTTTGGCCGAAGGACGAGCCGAAGTCGAAGAAATCGTCGCCGTGACCTTCACCGAAAAAGCGGCCGGTGAATTGGCATTGCGATTGCGAAGTGGTATCGAGCGGGCGCGACGTTTGTCGGAAAATGACATCGAGCGAAATCACTTGGAACGAGCGCTCGCGCATTTGGAAGAAGCTCGTATCAGCACGATTCATGGGTTTTGCGCCGACCTTTTACGTGAAAGGCCCGTGGAAGCAGGCGTGGACCCCGCATTTCGAGTGATGACCGAAGCGGAAGCCGAGCGTCGTTATGGGGAAGCATTTGCTCGCTATTTGGAGGAAATTCTGCGGTCGCCCACCGAAGGCGTGCGTCGCTTGCTTCGCCGACGGGATCACGGTCCCGGAGCAATCGAGCGTTTGCGTCGTGCCGGTAGCGAGCTCATTGCGTGGCGGCATTTCTCGACGCGTTGGCGACGGCCGGAATTTCATCGACGTCAAGCGGTGATCGATATCGTCGAGCATCTCGAAAAGTTCGCTGAAATCAGCGGTCGGGC
>WBZU01000462.1_pt1 | contig 34978 bp, 20 predicted proteins | sample 5204311 | NCBI WGS metagenome assembly WBZU01 (sample SAMN12344359, study PRJNA552823) | activated sludge metagenome | biome: Activated sludge suspended growth; feature: Nitrification reactor; material: Wastewater; isolation source: activated sludge from nitrification reactor of wastewater...
TGAACTGGGCATCGGTGAACCAGAATCGACGGGCGCCCCACTGATGATAGTGCTGAGAGATATCTTTGACGACCATTTCCGGCGGCCGATACCGCACTCGTTTGCCTTCGATGTAGGGATAGAGGCAGAAGGCACAATCATAGGGGCAGCCGCGTTTCGTCTGAACGCCGATCGATTCATCCATGTAGGAGGCGTGCTGGGGGAAAATGGAGGTGAGATAGGGCAGGTCGACGGTCAAGGCGTCCAGCAGTGCCGGTGAGCCCTGATTTCCCTTGCGTGTCTGTTTTCCTTCCCGAATGATATAGCGTTCGTTTTCAAGCGATTCGCCATTGACCACCTTCAGAATCGCGTCTTCCCCTTCGCCCAGGATGCCGATGGTCCCTTCGGGAAGCTTTTCGATCAATTGATCGGCGAATGCCGTGAACGCGCCCCCGCCGATCATGATCTGAGTCTTGGGGAACTCTTTGCGGATCAACCAGGGATACGACAAATTCGCGCGAATGTGGCTGTAGTAGCGATAGAGCTGTTTCAAGCCAGCGAATGACGCGGCCACACGCTTGATCGGATTGCTGGCGAAGTAAAAATTGAAGGCGTGCTCCAGGGAGGTATCGCCCTCATGTGGCGAGAAAATTTGAATGTCTCGCCACGAAAAACAGACCAGGTCAGGCTTGAAATCCAGCGCGGCATCTCGAATTGCCTGAGTGCGCTGCGGCTCCGGGAACAACGACAGGTCGAGAATGCGTTGCCGCACTTCCGGTTTCCGGCGATGGATGAAATCCGCCAGATAGGTCACGCCGATCGGATAGACCTTCTTGCACGGCAGAAAAATGTAAAGGATGGAGTTCATCAGCCATCAACCATCAGCTCATAGCCATCAGCCTGCGCTGAGAGCTGGAAGCTGATCGCTTCGTTGTTATTTGGTTGCCACGTGGATGGCGACGATGCCGCCGGTCAGATTGCGGTATTCGACCTGACGAAACCCGGCGTCGCGCAGCAATCCTGCCAACCGCTCCTGGTCGGGAAACGTGCGAATGGAAGCCGGGAGGTATTCGTACACGCCGGTCCGATCACGCGCAACCTTGGTGCCGATCCAGGGAAGCAGGCGGAACGAATACCAATCGTAGAGCGCGCGCAGCCAACCGTAGGCAGGCCGGGAAAATTCCAGGCACACAAACCGGCCGCCAGGTCGGAGCACCCGCCGGATCTCGGTGAACGCCTGAGAGAGATTGCCCACATTCCGCATGCAGAAGCCTGTCGTCACTGCGTGGAATGTTTCGTCAGGAAATCCTAATTGTTCGGCGTTCGCTTGCAGGCAGGTAATTCGGTTGCGAAGCCCTCGTCCCGCCACCTTGCGCAGCCCTTCGGCCAACATGGCATGGTTCAAGTCAGAGGCCACTACATGGCCCTGCTGCCCCATTTTCGGTTCGACCAGAAGCGCAAGGTCAGCCGTTCCGGCGCCGATATCCAGCGCGCGCCCGTTCGTGACCTCGGGCACGTACCCGACGGTGAGCCGTTTCCAATGGTGGTGAAGCCCGAAACTCAGCAGAGTGTTGTTGAGATCGTAGACGCCGGCGATGGCCGTGAACATGCGTTGGACCGCCTGTTCACGAGCCGGTCCCGACCAGGTCGAGACGGCTTTCGCTGCGCCTTCAGGGGTCTCGGGAATGGAGGAATGTTCTGCCCGCACCATGGTGAGGGTGGTAGCACCCGCTTTTGAGCTTTGTCAAGGTCGCGGGGTAGGGAAGCGATGGTACGAGCAGATGTCGAGAAGGTGGCGAAGCGGTCAGGCGGCGGCGCGGGTCTCGGATTTGGGCGCGGCGCCTTTCCACTGACCGACTTCCAGGCTCTCCAGCCAATCCAACAGCTTGCCGACGTGCTCTCCCTGGAAGATCGATCCATGTTGCGGACAGATCATCTTGGGCTTGATCGCCCGAACCCGCTGGACCCATCCTCGGAGTGCCGTGGTCGAGGGCATCCACCGGAGATGAAAGCCGCGCATATACTGAATATGTTGATCGAAGTCGGTGACCACCAGGCTGGCCTCATGATTGGGCACCAGGGCTGACCCAATGTCGCCGGAAAAGAGGATGCCTGCAATCGGGTCGTAGAGCGAAAAATTTCCAGAGGAATGGCAGTAGTGGGCCGGCACCGCTTCGACCTCAGGACCATCCTCCCCGATGCGGATGCGCATGCCGTCGTCCGGAATAGGATTCAGCGTGATCACGGCGCCGGTGCTGAAATGGCTGACGAAGCCGGTCCACAGCCAGGAACAATAGGTCTTGATCGCCGGATTCATATCCAGCCACATCGCCAGTGACGAGCAGATGTCCGGGTCCTGGTGGCTGGCGAAGATCACCTTGATGTCCTGCATGCGGACGTACTTCGCCAGTTCGGCCAGGACCTGGGGGAAGATCTGAATTCCACCCGGATCGAGCAGCATGGCCTGTCCGCGGTGGATGATCACGTATTCGTTGGTGTCGATGACATGATCGTCCTTTTCCGGATCCCGTCCGATGACCACCCACTGGTGATCGTCTTTCTGAAACAAAACTTTACTTTGCATAGGTATATCCCTTCAGCAGCAGGTCTAACAGTTCCTGCCCATGTTCGATGGCTTTTTTCATGGCGAGCGTCTTGCCGTCCAGATCGTCCACGACACGGGTAATCTCGGCCGACAGGTTTCTAAAATTGCCCTCTGCCTCCGCGAGGCCGGCTGCCTCGGAGGCGATGCAGAACGCCATATATCGCGCGGTCAGGCCGATCGATTTCAGCCCGGCCAGGGCCTGTTGGGTTTCTCCCAGGCAGCGCAGGGCATCTTTGAGCCGCTCATGCAATTCCGTGAGATTGGCCTGACAGAGGCTCACCATGAACTGGCGGTTCTCGCGTTCCAGGGCCCCGGCCGAAGCAAACGACGGATGCTGGGTCAACTGGGCGAGATCGCCTGCCGTGGTAAAGCGGAGGTGCGACAGGGAATCCAGGCCCTTGGCGCCCGAGGCGCGTTGCCCTTGCGCCATGGCCGACAGCAGACTGGCGATCAATTGATGGTAGCGCCAGACGATATTCGAACTGCTCGCGGTGACCTTGGCCATCCCGGCACAGAGATGTTCGAGCGCCGCCACTTCCGGGCGGATTTCCTTAGGGGTATTGTTCAGGATTTCAACGAGCGCCAGCATGGGCCGGCCCTTTCCCCCCTGGATCTTCGCGGCCTGGACCACGCCGTTATTGGCCAGGATTTGCATGGAGAGGGACAGTCGCTGGAGCGAGCGGCTGACATTGAGGATATCGACCGTAATGCCAAACAGTTGATTGATATTGCGCTTAAAGAGGCTCAGCACGTCATGCATAGTGGCCGAACGATCGAGAAGGTTTGTGGTTGCGGCGCGGAAGTGCCCGCCCCTCCTTATCGGCAGGTCCGGGGAAAAACTAAACCGGCCATTTTCTAACAAGGTGGAGCGCGTCTCGCGCTGTGATGGTCCGGGCCGGTATAATCCTGTCCCTATGAACAATTCTATCGTTGTTAAAGGCGCCCGCGAACATAATCTCAAAAACCTCGACGTCGAAATCCCGCGAGATAAACTCGTCGTCATCACCGGTTTGAGCGGGTCGGGGAAATCCTCCTTGGCCTTCGATACCATCTATGCGGAAGGCCAGCGGCGGTATGTGGAGTCGCTGTCGGCCTATGCCCGGCAATTTCTGGAACAAATGGGCAAGCCTGACGTGGATTCCATCGAGGGACTCTCGCCTGCCATTTCCATCGAGCAGAAGAGCACCAGCCACAATCCGCGGTCCACGGTCGGGACCGTCACCGAAATTTACGACTATCTCCGCTTGCTGTATGCGCGTGTCGGCCATCCCTATTGCTTTCAGTGCGGTCAGGAAATCACGGCGCAAACGGTGCAGCAGATGGTGGATGCGATCTGTGAATTGCCGGAAGGCGCCAAGTTCCAGATTCTTTCACCCATTGTCCGGGGGAGAAAGGGCGAGTACCGGAAAGAATTGCTGGAGATGCGCAAGGCCGGCTTTGTCCGAGCGCGAATCAATGGCGAGATGGTCGATCTCGGCGACGATATCGCTCTCGATAAGCAGAAGAAGCACAACATTGACATCGTGGTGGATCGGTTGGTGATGAAGCCCGGCGATGCGCTGATGCGCCGTGTAGCCGACTCGGTCGAAACTTCCCTGAAACTGGCCGGTGGGCTCGTGGGGGTGCTGACGGAGTCGGGGAAGGTGCAGGTCTACAGCGATAAGCTGGCCTGCATCACCTGTGGCATCAGCTATCCGGAGATTACCCCCCGCGTCTTTTCCTTCAATAGTCCGCATGGCGCGTGCCCCGCCTGTGATGGAATCGGCTATGCGATGACGCCTGGCGCCTCCGAAGACGAAGACTTCACCTTGCTGGAACGCTGTGAGAGTTGCCAGGGCGCGCGCCTCAAGCCACAAAGCCTGGCCGTCAAGATCGCGAAGCAATCCATTGCCGAGGTGACAGGCCTCTCCGTGCGGGCCGCCGCAGACTTCTTTTCAGGGCTCAAGTTCTCCGAGCGCGAGCTGGTGATCGCGCATCGTATCTTGAAAGAAATCCGCGAGCGGTTGGGATTTCTGGTCAATGTGGGCCTGGACTATCTGACCCTGGATCGTCCGGCGGCCACGTTGTCGGGGGGCGAGGGCCAACGGATTCGCCTCGCCACGCAGATCGGGTCGGGATTGGTGGGCGTGCTGTACATCCTCGATGAACCGTCGATCGGGCTGCATCAGCGGGACAATCGCCGCCTCCTGCAGACGTTGCTCCGTCTGCGGGATCTGGGGAACACCGTGATCGTCGTCGAGCACGATGCGGAGACCATGCAGGCCGCGGATTACATCCTCGATCTGGGGCCCGGCGCCGGCACGCATGGCGGAAAAATCATCGCCCATGGCACGCCCAAACAGGTGATGGCCAATCCGGATTCGCTGACGGGTCTGTACCTCCGCGGCGCGCAGATGGTGTCGCTGCCGAAACGCACGCGCAAGCCCAAAGGATTTCTGACGGTCGTCGACGCGAAGAAGCACAACCTGAAACATGTCACCCTCAATGTGCCGTTGGGACTGTTCACCTGTGTGACCGGGGTGTCGGGATCGGGGAAGAGCACGCTGGTGCTCGAAGTGTTGTTCCATTCGCTTTCGCAGTTGCTCTATCACAAGAAGCCGAAGATCGATGGCTGCAAGGAACTGAAGGGCGTGGACGCGCTGGACAAGATCATCGACATCGACCAGTCGCCCATCGGGCGGACGCCCCGATCCAACCCGGCCACCTACACCGGATTGTTCACGTTCATCCGCGATCTCTTCTCGAATCTCCCGGAGTCTCGTGTGCGCGGGTATAAGCCGGGGCGTTACAGTTTCAATGTGAAGGGCGGCCGGTGCGAAGCCTGCCAGGGAGACGGACTGATCAAAATCGAAATGCATTTCCTGCCCGACGTCTACGTCACCTGCGAGGTGTGCAAAGGGCAGCGCTACAACCGGGAAACTCTGGAGATTCACTACAAAGGACGCAGCATCGCCGATGTGTTGAACATGACAGTCGATGACGCGCTGGAATTTTTTGAAAACATTCCGTACATCAAGGCGAAACTGCAAACGCTCCACGACGTAGGCTTGCACTACGTGAAGCTCGGACAGTCCGCCACCACGCTCTCCGGTGGCGAAGCCCAGCGGGTGAAGCTCTCGCGTGAACTCTCCAAACGGCCCACTGGCCGCACGATGTATATCCTCGATGAACCAACGACCGGCCTGCACTTTGCCGACACCCAGCGTCTGCTGGACGTGCTCGACCGTCTGGTTGAAACCGGCAACACGGTCCTGGTGATCGAACACAATCTCGACATGATTCGCAATGCAGACTGGGTCATCGACCTGGGGCCTGATGGCGGCGACCGTGGCGGGGAAATCGTCGCGGAGGGCCCGCCGAAGGAGATCGCCAGGGTGAAGCGGTCGTATACGGGACAGGTGTTGAAGGAAGCGGGGGTGTAAGGGGGGGAGCGTCCGGGATCGGCATGATGCGATGGGCGGGGACGGCTCACGGCCCGTTACCGGTTGCCGTGTGCGACTATGAGGCGCGACCGAAGGTCGCATGCCGTCACACCACGGCGGTTGTCTGCTACATCTTGCCACTCCCGCCATGCCGACTCCCGAAGGCTCCCCCCCTTCCACCCCCGCTAAGAAGGGGAAAGGGAGCGGCCAAATTGGCCATACTTCTTGCCTGCAACGCCCGGTCTCAGAAGACCCTCGTTGGACGCGCCCACTGAAGGATGGTCCACTCCGTCCGCTTCGACTTTGATAAGCAAGAAATAGGGTTTTTGAAGACGAATCTTCTACAGGTTGCCATTATCCGGTGAATGGACACTGAGTTTTTCAATTTCTTCTGGCCTTCGACTTTAAGGCGTGCCCGAGGGTCGCATGCCGCCGCACACCGGGGTTATTCAGCGCTACCCGTTTTGTTCCCGCCATGCTGCCCAGGGCATTGCCCAACCCTTTTCCTTCTGCAAATAGGATGGCTAGAAAAGAAGTTGTGCAAGCATAACAACTCTTAGTCTGGACAGCTTTCATGCTGAAAATTTTAAAGGTTTATCGTTATCCAAGTACTGGTAGGTTGGTTGCTGCTGTGGATCATGGCAACCATGTATTCCCACTGAACAGTGATCTCACTTTTTCTGAGAAGGAGCCCCACCGGGTGGGGCGGAGGACTCGTCTTGAATCCACTCCCTATCGGCTCGAGGTTGAGATCCAAAAGACTGGAAAAGGGGAAGCATATAAAATTGTTAGGACATGGAATGAGGAACACCTTCCTCCTCGATCCACTGACCCAACTGCTCCGTTGGAGTTGCGAATAAACATTTCCCCATCTGAGTATTTTTGTCAGGAAGAGCGGGAGTATGTTGGAGAATACGCAGGGCATCCATTTGGGATGGTCCTATGTGTCGTCGGAATTCTTTTCCTTTTCTTGATAGGGGTATTGGGCTGGTGGCCTCCGCTGGCCTCATTTTTACTGGGAGTTGTAATAATTTGGGCTACTAAATCTAAAGGTGACGCTGGAAAGATCGAAGAAGTGAGGGCTGCAAAGGCTAGGCTCAGGAGAGCGGCAGAGGAAAGACGTCTTGAGGCTATGCGGGATGTCCGTACCTGGGTTGCACTTGACGGTGTAGGGTTTGAAAGGGCTGTCGCAAAAATTTACAAGGACCGGGGTTATGAAGTGGAATACACGCCACGATCATATGACAAAGGAATAGATCTGGTCCTCCGAAGAGACAACAAGGTAACTATAGTTCAATGCAAGAGATATACGGACAGGGTTGGCGTAAGTGCGGTTCGCGAACTTAACGGAGTACGATCTTCGTGGCCAAATGCTGAGGAGGTTGTTCTTGCAAGCCTCTTCGACTTTACGAAAGAAGCCAAGAAAGCCGCGGCAGAATACAGTGTCACTCTATTTTCGGTTGCGAGAGACTATCTGAAAAGCGATTACCGTCCCGATAGGTAGAGGGAGAAGCGACTGCTTCCGCAGCCTGGTTTGTGCATTGAAGATTGATATTGCTTGCCCGTGAATTCACTCCTCCCAATTGGAACTTCTTCGTGTTGGTGTGGTGTTTAAGTCCCGTTACAAGACCTGAGGAATAAAAGAAGGAGAGGCCGCCCATGCACACCATTCTCTTGCTGACCATCTCCAACATCTTCATGACCTTCGCCTGGTATGGGCATCTCAAGTACAAGGAGTCGCCGCTGTGGATTGCGATTTTGGCAAGTTGGGGCATTGCGTTCGTGGAGTATTGTTTCCAGGTGCCGGCCAATCGCATCGGCCACTATGAATTCACGGCAGCGCAGCTCAAGACGATTCAGGAAGTGATCACGCTCATCGTGTTTTGCGTGTTCTCAGTCGTCTATCTCAAAGAAGAGCTGAAGTGGAACTACTTGGTCGGCTTCGGCATGATGATCGGCGCGGTCTTCGTCGTATTCAAAGAATGGTGACGCCCGGTAGAGTTCCCGCGAGTCCGCCACTCGACCTCCTGGAGTGATCCTGCGTTCCGGGGTTTCGTTCAGTCTTCCTCCTCACGACAGTCATCCTCTTGCACGTCTGTTCTAGGGCCTTTCTTCATTGGTCCCCAGGGTAGTCACTAGGCTCGTCCATCTGGTTTCCCGGTTACAAGTGAGAAGGCGGCGTTATTCAGAAGGTCCACTCGCTGAATGGCGTGAAGGAGGTTCAATTATGAATTCCACGAAACCGACTTCTCATCTGGGTCTGGCTCTGAGTCTGTTGCTGGCGGGCCTCTCGTTGACCGGCTGCAATACGACCAAGGCGACGGTTGATACGACAGTCAATTTCTTTTCCAGCACGAGCCCCAATGAACTTTTTACCTCCGATGGGATGGTTGTGAAGGAGCAGAAAATCAACCTCTTTGCGGGCGTGGCCTACGAAAACCTGCGTCAGGAAGCTGCCGCCGGTGGCGGGCAATATGTGAGTGCCTTGGCTGCGCTGTACGAAATCCCGGCCGATAGGCAGGGAGAGTTCGGGCGGATCCTGCAGCGCAAGCACGCCGACGTGTTCTCGGCCGATCTGGAAGAGGATCGGAGTGCGCACCTGAAAATGGTCGCAGTGTTGAACCGCGAGCTCACGGCGGCGGCATTGTTACCGTAGGCCGAGTTCACAAGGAGGCATCCATGGGACCGATGGGAAAAGGGTTCATCCTCTGGCTGCTGGGCGTGCCCGCCAGCCTTCTCGTACTGCTCTGGTTTCTCGGGATATTGAAGTGAGGCCGTACGGCCGAGACCGGAACGCCATTCAGAAATAAGGAGGTGTGGTGATGATGCGACAATATCAGCTCTTCGCGATGATGGCCGCGCTGGCCGTAATGGGATTGCCGGCCCATGCCGCTGATTTGGAACTCCAACTCGTGGATAAGAATTGCTTCATCGAAATCTTCGAGGACGACCACTTCGATGTCGATGACCCGCACGTCGTGCTGCAAGGTCCCAAAGAATATGCGACCCTCAAGAACCTGGCCGGTAAAGATTGGAGCAACGATATCGAAAGCGTCATCGTGGGCTCCAATGCGACGGTCCGCGCCTATGAGGATAAAGATTTCAAGGGCACGGAAATCGCCTTTGCGTCGGGGCAGCGGGTGCCCAACTTGGGCAAGCTCGACATGGCGAACGATATCGAATCCATGAAAATCAGCTGCGGGAGGTGAGGTTGGGGAGAAGCCCGGGCCCGGCCTTCAGTGAAACCAGCGGTCGTACATATAGAACAAATCGAGCGTCAGGCGGGCACCGAAGGTCGGCCCGTAATCTTTCTGGTTGATGAGATCATTCCACGTCTCAAAGGTGAACGCGGAGTAGCGCAGCGCGAGCGACACGAAGCGTTCTTCCAGCGCGTCTCCCCGATGGTCGACGAAGAGACCTGAATCGACGGTCACCGCCAGTTCAATTTCCCAGGGTGTCGACTCTTTCCAGTGGTGGTAGTTGCCCAAGGCGACCGAGGCCTGCGCGAGGTACGATTGCGGGGCGACTTGATGAAATGCGGCGCCACTGAACGGGCGACCATAACGTCCCATGGCGGAGACATACAAATAGTCGCCAAGCACGGGGATCAGGTGGAGGATTGCCAGCCGTCGAAACCCGGCCTGGACATAGGGCTCATAATAGAGCGAGCCGCCGGCCCCGCCGAGCCCGGCAAAAAATACGTTGCTCGTGCCGAGGATGCCGAACCAGCGGGTCATGGTCCCGCTGAGCATAAAATCGTTGGCGTCGCGCTTTTCCCCCACCGGCACGGGATCAAACCCGCGCAGCTTGTGCACGACATCGTTTTGCAGAAACCGGCTCGGCCCGTCACGGGTGGGGCCGCCGCCCGCCGTGAGATTGAGGTTCCAGCCTGGCAATTGCGTGAGCGGCTTGGTCCAACTCAGCGTAAAAAAATTGAATCCCATGGTTTGGTTGATATCGTTGTAGCGTTTTCCCGCTCCATCGAACTGAGTAAACCGGTCCAATACCGCTGTACTCAGGGTCAAGGTGGGGTCATGGTCCGGGAAGGCGAGGGCGCCCCAGTGGATGCTTTGCGGGGGCGACTCTGCCAGGGCAAGCCCGGGAAGCCAAAACACGATCAGCGCGAGGGAAACTATCCAAGAGCGACGCATACCGCCCGCATCCTGCCAGTGATCGCACCGATTTCGCAACCACATTGATGCTCCTGTACTCTTCTGCCGGCTACGCACCAGGCTGCGGCGATCAGCCGCCGAACGGCTTGCAGTCTGTAGGCATGCTTACTAGAATGCCGGCGCATGCCCTGACTCTGCTGAATTTCTGCCTGCGCTGTGGGGGAGCGATGCCGCCGAAAAAGAAAGAGACGAAGACCAGTGCCGGTGCCCAGTCCAATCCCGTCACCGGTTCGTCCATGCCGGATGTGCCGGTCAACGGAGCCGCGGATTTTGAAAAGCTCGGCGTGTTCTATCTCGGACGCCCGTATGATCTCAGCGCGAAACGGGCTAAGCCGGGATGGCTGCTGTATGACTCAAAAGATCTCGTCACGCACGCGGTCTGCGTCGGTATGACGGGAAGCGGGAAGACCGGCTTGTGCATCGGCCTGTTGGAAGAGGCCGCGATCGACGGTATCCCGGCGATTGTCATTGATCCCAAGGGAGATTTGGCCAACCTGCTCCTCACCTTCCCGCAGCTTCGAGGCGAAGACTTTGCGCCCTGGATCAATGAAGAGGATGCGCGAAAAAAAGGACTGACGCCTGCCGATTATGCGGCTCAACAGGCGGCCTCGTGGCAGAAAGGGCTGGGCGAATGGGGCCAGAGCGGCGAGCGCATTCAGAAGTTGCGGGATGCCGCCGACTTTGCCATCTATACGCCAGGTAGCACAGCGGGACTGCCCGTCTCGATACTGAAATCGTTTGCCGCACCCCCTCCCGAGATGCTGGACGATGTCGAGTTGTTGCGCGAACGCATCGGCACGACTGTGACCAGTCTGCTGGGACTGATCGGCCTGCAGGCAGATCCGATTCAAAGCCGGGAGCACATTTTATTGTCGTCGATTCTCGACAGCGCCTGGCGTGCCGGGAGGGATTTGGATCTCGCCGCGCTCATTCATCACATTCAGGCCCCGCCGATGGCGAAGGTCGGGGTACTGGATGTCGAATCGTTTTTCCCGTCCAAGGAACGCTTTACCCTGGCCATGCAATTGAACAATTTGCTGGCGGCGCCGGGCTTTGCGGCCTGGATGGACGGGGAACCGCTCGATGTGGGGCACATGCTCTACGGCTCGTCGGGGAAGCCACGGATTGCGATTTTTTCCATCGCGCATTTGAACGACGCCGAGCGCATGTTTTTTGTGTCGCTGCTCCTGAATCAAACGTTGGGCTGGGTCCGCTCGCAATCCGGCACCACCAGCCTGCGAGCCATTTTGTATATGGACGAAATTTTCGGCTACTTCCCTCCGGTGGCCAATCCTCCCTCCAAGGCCCCGCTGTTGACGCTGTTGAAACAGGCACGCGCGTTCGGGTTGGGCGTGGTATTGGCCACGCAGAATCCGGTCGATCTCGATTACAAGGGGTTGGCCAATACCGGCACCTGGTTCATCGGCCGGCTGCAAACAGAGCGGGACAAGGCGCGGGTCATCGAAGGCCTGGAAGGCGCGGCTGCCAGCAGCGGCAAGAAGTTCGATCGTCAACTGATGGAGCAAACCCTCGCCGGGCTGGGGAACCGCGTGTTCCTCATGAACAATGTGCATGAAGACGCTCCGGAAGTCTTTCAAACGCGCTGGACGCTGTCGTACCTGCGCGGGCCCCTGACTCGTACGCAAATCAAGCAATTGATGGGGCCGCTGCGAGAGGCCCGCCCGATCAATCTTGCGTCCCAAGCAGGCGGAGAATCGGCGGGAGAGGCGCAAGGCAGGCAGGCAGCGGCGAGCATAACGACATCTCGCCCGATCGTCCCGCCCGCGGTGCCGCAATATTTCCTTCCTGTGCGGAGCACGCAACCGGCCAAGGCCGAACTCCTGTATCAGCCCATGGTGCTCGGCGCGGCGCAGGTGCGGTTTGCGGACAACAAAGCGGCGGTGGATGTCACCAATGACCTGCTGCGTCTGGCGACGATCGGTACGAGCGCGGTGCCGGTCGAATGGGACCAGTCGGAAGTTGCGGAGATTGCCCTGGCCGATCTGGAGCGTGAGCCAGCCGGGGGCGCCCGATTTGGACCCCTCCCGGGCGTGGCGAGCCAGGCGAAGCAGTATGAGGCCTGGAAGTCTGACCTGTCGGGCTGGATGTTTCGCACGCAAAAACTCGAACTCTTTCGCAGCCTGAGCGCCGAGGCCCTGTCGCATCCAGGCGAAACGGAACGTGAGTTTCGTGTGCGGCTTCAACAGGCCGGACGCGAACAACGGGATCAACAGACCGAGGGGCTGCGGAAAAAATACGCGCCGAAGATCGCCACGCTCCAGGATCGCATCCGGCGCGCGGAGCAGATGGTCGAGCGGCAACAAGCCGAATCCCGCAGCAGCCAGTTGCAAGCGGCGATCTCCGTCGGAGCCACGATTCTCGGGGCCTTTCTCGGGCGCAAGACGATCAGCACGACGACGATCGGCAAGGCGACCACCGCCATTCGCGGCGCGGGCCGGGCCATGAAAGAGTCCAAGGATGTGAGTCATGCCGAGGACAATGTCGCGGCGCTGCAACAGCAGTTGGCGGAGCTGGAAACGCAATTCAACGCGGAAACCGCGGCGTTGGCGACCGCCACCGATCCGTTGACGGAAAAGCTCGATCTCCACACCATCCGACCCAGCAAATCGAATATTACCGTCAAGCTGGTGGCGCTGGCCTGGGCTCCGCAATGGCGAATGCCTGACGGGACCACGCGTCCTGCCTGGGTCTAGCCTCCTGCATCGGCGCGACCGAGGCCGACGACGGACAGAACGCCCATTCCGGATGGCTCTAGTCCGTTTCCGGCATTTGTGATAAGACTCACGGGAAATCGATACACACGAATCCTTCTCCGCGCGTGGGATGGTACGTATGGCGACGCACGCCCCGCCCTCCGACGAAATGGCCCGCGTAGCGGCCCTGGCGCGCTACCGGATCCTCGACTCTCCCCCAGACGCCGCGTTCGATGACCTCGTGCATCTCGCTGCGACGGTCTGCCACGCGCCGATTGCCGTCATGACGCTCATCGACCAGGACCGGCAGTGGTTCATGGCCAAGGTTGGCCTGAGCATGACCCACACCGCCCGTTCGTCCGGTTTGTGTGCCTACACGATTCAGCGGGGAGAACTGACGGCGGTTGACGATGCGCAAGCCGACCCACGGTTCTCGTCCCATCCCATGGTTGCATCGAATCCCGGAGTCAGGTGTTACTGCGGTGCGCCGATTGTGACTCCCGATGGCTATGCGGTGGGAACGATTGCCGTCATGGATACGACGCCCCGCCGGCTGCTCGACGAGCAGTGCCAGGCTCTGCGCCGGCTGGCCCGGCAGGCCTCCGCGCAGTTGGAAGTGAGAAGGGCGAACATCGATCGCTCGGTGATCGAGGAACCAGCGCTGGAAGAGATGCTCGCCAGCATGGCGGACGCGGTCTTTGTAACGGACCGCGGCGGACGGGTGCTCCGCATCAATCGTGGGGTGGAAACGCTCCTCAAGCAGCCTGCGTCGGCAGTCATCGGCCGATTGCTGGACGATTGCGTGCATCGCCATGAGCAGGCGTCTGTGCCCTGCCTGGAAGAAGGATGCCGGCTTGCGAGCGCCTGTACTGCGCAGTCCATCGTGCAGTGTCCGGAGGATGTCTTTGTCACACAGAATGGCTCGGGGGTCCTGGTGAGTTGGATCGCGACGCCGCTGGTCCGCGACGGGGAACTCAAGGGAGAAATCCTGTCAGTTCGAAATCGCACGGCTGAGCAGCGCAATGAGGAAGCACTCGAGGTCATGGGCGGAACGACCCGCGCGACCGGCGTGGAGTTCCTGCAGGAGCTCATCGAAACGCTCACCCGTTCGACTGGCGCAGACTATGGATTTTGTATGCGACCTCTGCCGGATCGGCAGCGTGCTCAGTCTGTCGTCGGTTACGGGCCGGATGGACGCCTGCCTCCGGTGGAGTACGACTTGGTGAGGACCCCCTGCGAGCATGTCTTGAGGGAGGAGTTCTGTCACTATCCGAGCGCCGTGCAGAGAGCCTTTCCCCACGATGACATGCTTCAACAATGTTCCATCGAGTGCTACATGGCGCTCACGCTGCCGTCTCCCTCAGGCGAACCGATCGGCTGGATCGCCCTGCTGTCCACAACTCCTCTGAGAGATGCCGGGTGGGCGGAGTCGTTGCTGCGCATGGCCGCCGGCCGCGCCGGCAGTGAGCTCGGACGTCATCTCGCCGAGGAGCAGCTAAAGGAGAGCGAAGAGCGGTATGCCCTGGCCCTTCGTGGCTCCTCTGACGGCATTTGGGATTGGAATGTGCTCACCGGAGAGGCAGTGCATTCGGCGCGGTGGAACGCGCTGCTGGGGTTTGCCGAGGATGAGTTGCCCAATCATGTCTCGACGTTCTTTGACCGTGTGCACCCGGACGATGCGGCGCGAGTGCAGGCGGAGACGCAGCGGCATTTTGAGCACCGCGCGCCCTTTGATGTGCAATGCCGGTTGCGGCACAAGGATGGACGGTATCGATGGATGCAGTCACGCGCGCAGGCCTTGTGGGATGAGCGAGGCCGTCCCTATCGCATGGTCGGGGCGATGACGGACATCACCGAACGCAAGCAAGCCGAGGAGGATGCGCGACGCTGGCAGCAGGTGTTTGATCAGGCCGAGTTCGGTCTCGCGCATGCCGACCTGGCGTCGGAGACCTTTACCGCTGTGAATCGCACATTTGCCCGGCAATGCGGATATGCCGTGGAGGAATTGATCGGCCGGTCCGTGTTGTCGGTGTACCCGCCGGAGGAACAGGCCGCCATGCGGGAGCGCTGCGCGCTCATCGACCAGACCGGGCACCTGATGTTTGAGTCGGCCCAGCAACGCAAGGATGGATCGATCTTTCCGGTGCTGATCGAAGCCATGCTCATCCGAGATGCGCAGGGGAAGCCCCATTCACGCGTGGCCTATGTGAAGGACATCACGGAGTTGAAGCAGGCCGAGGCGGAGCGGCAGGAGGGAGAACTACACCTGAGCCTCGCCTTGGAGGCGGCGGGCGAAGGCACCTTTGATTGGAGTCAGGTGGCGAACCGGACTCACTTTTGCGCGCGGGGGCTCGAGATTTTCGGTTTCGGTCCCGGTGATGTCACATCGTATGCGGCCTGTCTGGAGCGAATTCATCCGGAAGATCGTCAATGGGTGGCGCAGCGATTCGACGACTGCATGAGAACGCAGCAGGACTTCGAGGCCGAGTACCGGCTGCGTCTTCCCTCAGGGGAAGAGCGCTGGGTCATGGCGAGGGGACGCGGTCTTTCCGACCCGCAGGGACACGTGGGCCGGGCCATCGGCGTCCTGCTCGACGTCACGGAACGAAAACGGGTGGAGGATGCGCTTCGACGCAGCGAGGAACGGTTTCGCGCCGCGTATCACAATGCGACGGTCGGGATGTCGATCGCCGACGTGACCGGTCGGCTCCGGGAGGTCAATCACACCCTCTGTACGATTCTCGGCTATTCCGAAGAGGAACTGCTCACGCGTACCTATCAATCAGTGACGCACCCGGAGGATCTGGGCCAGAACCTCGAGCGCGTCCGGAGCTTGTGGTCGGGGGAACTGGCCTGCGATGTGTTTGAGAAGCGGTACATCCGGAAGGACGGGCGCATCATTTGGGCGCATGTGGGGCTTTCGGTCATCCGGGATGAGGCGGGACGCGCGCTCCACGTGCTGGCGATGGTGCAGGACATTACGGAGCGCAAACGGACGGAAGAGGCGCTGCAACTGGCTAAGTATACCGTCGATCACGCCACGGAGGCGATTTACTGGGTCGGGTCAGGCGCGGAACTGCTGGATGTCAACGGCGCAGCGACAGTGATGCTGGGCTATTCGCGGGAAGAGTTTCTCCGCATGACCGTCCATGATCTCAATCCCCTCTTTACCGCCGAACAGTGGTCGCAGTATTGGCAGGACACGAAGCAAAAGGAGCGGATGTCGTTCGAAAGCCTGCACCGAGCCAAGGACGGCCGGCTCATTCCGATCGAAGTGGACATCAATTTTATGTACTACAACGGAAGGGAATGCCATTGCGCATTCGTCCGTGACGTGACTGAACGGAAACGATCCGAGGGCGCCTTGCGCGCCAGCCAGGAGCGGTTCCACTTCGCCATCGAGGCGACCAACGAGGGTCTCTGGGACTGGAACATTGAGACCGATGCCGTCTACTACAGTCCCCAATGGATCAGGCTGCTCGGCTATCTCCCGGAGGACGTCACCGCATCAACGGCGTTTTTCTACGGGATTCTGCATCCGGACGACCAGCTTCGCCTGACGGAGGTGATGCAGGCGCATCTGGATGGGAAGACCCCCGTCAAGGAACTTGAGCTGCGGTTGCGCCACAAATCCGGCGAATACCGCTGGTATCTCGATCGTGGCAAAGTCGTCGCCAGGGACGAGCACGGACAAGCCTTGCGCATGGTCGGGACCATTACGGATATCACGAGCCGCAACCGGGTGGAGCGTGAACGGGCGGAGGCCTTGGCCAATCTGCAGACCATCATGGAAACGGTCCCCGACGTCATCTTCGTCTTGGATCTGGAGGGGCGTCTCAGTAAATGGAATCGCCGACTGGAGCTTGTCACCGGCTATACCTGCGACGAGTTGTTGGGCAAATCGGCCCTTGAGATGGTGCCGGCCGCTGAGGCGGAGCAGACCACGGCGGCGATCCGGCTCGCGTTTGAACAGGGGTATGCCGAGTTGGAGGGGCATCTCTTAACGAAAGACGGCCGAGCCCTGTCCTATCATTGGAACGGCGCGACCTTTGCGGACTTGCACGGACGAGTCGTGGGCATCAGCGGAGTGGGGCGTGATATCACCGAACGCAAGCAGACCGAGGCTCTGCTCCGATCCAGCGAGGAGCGGTTCCGGTTTGTGGCGTTGGCCACGAACGATATCTTGTGGGATTGGGATCTGTCGACGGGGGAGCATTGGTGGAGCCCGAATGCTTGCGACAAGTTCGGATACGATTCGGGAAAGGAACCGAGCGTCGACGCCTGGAGTAGACGATTGCATCCCGAAGACAGGGAGCGGGTGCTGGGCGTGGTGAGCCAGGCCATCCAGATTGATGTGCGGACCTTCTCAGCGGAATACCGGTTTCAACTGGCCGACGGCACCTACGGGTATTTCCTGGACCGCGCGCATATTGTGCGAAACGAAGCCGGGGTGGCGGTGCGCATGATCGGGGCGATGATCGATGTGACGGCGCCGCGGCGGGCCTATGCCTCACTGGAAGAGGCCTACCGCCGGTTCCAGGCTATGTCGCAGGAACTGCACATGGTGGAATCCAACGAACGCCGCCGATTGTCCCGCGAGTTGCACGACGAATTCGGACAGTTGTTGACCTCGCTCAAGTTCGATCTCACGTCGGTGAAACGGTATGCCGCGCGATCGCGGGTGGCCGGCGAACCAGGCCAGGACCGGCTGGCGCGCGCGCTGGATACGATCGATCTGCTGTTTGCCCGCCTGCGTCAAATCGTCAGAGCTCTTCGCCCTCCGGTGTTGGAGGAATTGGGATTGAAGGCCAGTCTCGAAGCGTTGATCGCCGACGTGCAGGCTCGTACCGGCTTGCAATGTTCTCTGGTATTCGAGCAGGCGGCGCGTCGAGGTGTGCGTCTCCCCACGCTTGAGACGGCGTTTTATCGAATCGTACAGGAGTTGCTGACGAATGTGATCCGCCATGCGCATGCCACGGCCGTCTCGGTTGTGGTGCAGCAAAGCCGGCGGGAATGGCAATTGACCGTGAAGGACGATGGCGTGGGGTTCGATGTGGGGGGACTGTCACCGATGGGCGGATTCGGATTGCGAGGCATACGCGAACGGGTGGAGATTTTAGCCGGTCAGGTCGAAATCAGTTCCGGGGCCGATTCCGGCACAACGGTTCACGTTCGTCTTCCCGTCGGGGCTTCACCGGACACCACTGCCCGAAAAGCTGCGCCGGCCCCGGCGTCGCGACGGAGGAAATCGGTTCATGAATAAATGGCGATGTCTGCTCGCGGACGATCATCCCATTGTCCGCCGGGGTGTGCGTGAATTGCTGGAGGAGGAACAGCTCTGTTCCGAGATCTTCGAAGCCAGAAACGGCGAAGAGGCGCTGGAGGCGGTGCGCCGCCAGCCGTGGGATGTGATGGTGCTCGATATCGCCTTGCCGGACAAGCACGGGCTAGAGGTGCTGAAGGAAGCCAAATTGCTGCAACCTCGTCTGCCGGTGCTCATGCTGAGTTTGTATCCGGAGAAGGAATTTGCGATGCGGGCGATCAAAGCCGGCGCCTCGGGATATTTAACCAAGCAGAGTGCGCCATCCGAATTGCTGGCCGCCGTCATGCGGGTCTTGCAGGGAGGCCGGTACATCACCGCGGCATTGGCGGAACAGATGGCGAGCGCCCTTGAAACCGGCGCGGACGAATCGTTACATGCCCGTTTGTCGGATCGGGAGCTGCAAGTGCTTCGATTGTTGGGGCAAGGCAAATCGGTATCCCTGATCGCCGAAGAACTTCGCCTCAGCGTGAAAACTATTAGTACCTATCGAGCCAGGATTCTGGAAAAGCTGTCCTGCGGGAGCACCGGCGAGTTGATCCGCTACGCGATTGAAGCGCGGCTCATCGACTAAGGGTCTTCCCGTACTCCATCCTGGTTCATCCGTACGTCTCCGCACTGTCAGTTGAATGCCGACAGGCAAATCCATCTTTTGCCGATATTCCTACGTGCCCGCTCCGCCGAGACTGTAATGCGGCGAAACTGCCGCGCGGTTGAGGACCAGGGAGAGGGCGATGGACGCGCAATATGTGTATCGGGTGGTGTTGATTGATGATAGTCGCATGGCCCGCCTCGGGCTTCGCGAGCAATTGAATCGAACGGCGGAGTTCCGTGTCGTCGGTGAGGCCGCCTCGACAGCGGAAGGTCTCGAATTGGTCGAGAGACTGCAGCCCGATGTCGTCTTGCTGGATATTAGTTTGCCGGACGGGTCAGGAGTTCGTGCCTGCCGCCGCCTGATGGCCGAGCGGCCGGAGACCAAGGTGCTCATCCTCAGTGTCTATGACGCCGCCGCCGTTATCCGGGAGGCACTCGCAGCGGGCGCGCAGGGGTACGTGTTGAAGGACACGCCGGTGGCGATGTGGCGGAACGTGATCCGACGGGTTGCCGAGGGCCATCCGCTCATGGGGCCGCAGCTGGTCGGCGAGGTCTTGAGGGAAGTGCGTGACATGGCCAACGGATTGTCGACGGCATGCATGGGCGAACTCTCGCCGCAGGAGCGACGCCTGTTGCCGCTTGTGGCGGAAGGCAAGACGAATAAAGAAATCGCCGTGGCCCTGTCGCTCTCCGACAAAACCGTGAAGAACTATATATCGAACATGTACTCCAAATTGGGAGTGTCGAGACGATCGCAGGTGGCGACCCTCTATGCGAGGACATTGCCGAGCGGGGGATTTTCTGCCGAAGATTGTGCCTGACCCGGAAGCGAGGGGCCGGTGGCGCTGATTCTGGTCGCGGACGATGACGAGAAAATATGCCGTTGGCTCCGGACCGTGCTCGAAATGGAAGGGTATCGCGTGGTGGAAGCCGCGAATGGGCGGCAGGCACTACGAACCATCGAGCGTGACTCACCCGATCTTGTGATGCTTGACGTGTATGTGCCGGTTCAGGATGGTCTCGAAACGATTCTCCGGCTGCACAATCAGCCCGTCATAGTGAAGGTCCTGGCTATCTCGGGACAGGCGGTGCAGGGCTACGACATTCTCAAAATTGCCGCGATCTTCGGCGCCCACGGCACATTGGAGAAACCCTTCAACGTGGACCGGTTGTTGCTCGGGGTCCGGGCGCTCATCGGGCCAATGCAGCCACACCTCGCTCATCGTAGTTCTCCCACCGTTCCACAACCCTGACAGAGCGGCCCGACCTCGACACCGTCGAGCCGGCATGTGCATCGGTACTGCCTGAGCGGGGACTCCCTACATCAAGACTCGTGTCATCTGAAATCGATCCGGATTTGATCGATCCCGCGTAAAGCCCAACTGTTCGTAAAACCGCAGCCATCCGACATTCCGGATCGACGTCCCGGCCCAGGCCGGATCGATAGGCCCCAGGTCGACGGTCAGATTGTGGTTGGGATAGGACGCCGTCAATTCCTCGATGGCCTTTCCGAACAGGCGGTGCCCGTGTCTCAATCCGCGATAGGCCGGGCGAACCCATCCATACAGTCCAAGACGGTGTTCCGGGACGGAAAGGCGCGTGGCCGCGACTACAGCCAGGATCTCGCCCTGACCGACCGGTCCTGTCTGCGAGTTGAGCGCCGGAACGCGGAGTTGCCAGGCAGCGAGTCGCGGGGCCTTGTCGGTGACTTCCTCCAGCGGAAGGGGGCGAGTCAGCACCTGCATGAAGGTCTGGGCATAGTCGGGAGCAGAGACCCAGTCGATGGAAAGATCACGAAACAACGAGGTCAAATCAGTCGTCGTGCCGAGTGATTCCAAAACGGCGGCCTGCTCGATCGACAGATTGAAGTGCTGTTCTGCGAATCGTACAAATTGCTGGCTGTACATGCTGCAGACGGTGGGCCAGAAGAGGCGGAATGTGGCTGAGCAGGTCCATCGCCGGAAGAGATTCATCCAGCCGCGGTTGAGCGCATGGCCGTGGTAGTCCTCCAACTTCACCGCCAAATACACCTGCTCCATGAGTTGAATTTGCAAATTGCAGGTGTGCAGGGCGGCGCGGGGATTTGCCGCCACGCTTCCTGGGTCGATCCCGAAGACTGAACGGAGTTCCGGATAGATCTCCAGATCGTAGCGCAGCAGATCCGGGTCGTCTCGTAACAAGCGTTCGAGGTCTTTGAGGTCATCCGTTTCGCCCAAGAACGACTCCTGCATTCCCGGCGGGATGGTCATCCAGTGGGAGCGCAAGGCATGGCAGAGGCTGGAAAATCCCTGCTCGCGTCGTTCAATCGCCGGGCGCAGCACCAGCTGGGCAATATGCTCCCCGAGGCGGCGGTAGGATTCGAATTGGGCCTCGTCGAAAAACTGATCGGACGTTGGTTCATGGGGAAAGCCTGGATGGCGTGCGGCGTAATCCTGCACATCGGTCGGCTCGTTGCCGGTCAACGACGGCTTGAGATAGACGAGTGTCCCGGCGGTGGCATTGTCATCGACCTTGTCGTACCGGATCATCCCGATGGCATGGTGCCTGGCACTGGTGCCGGTCTCAGCCGATCGGGCGATCTGGTCGAGGTCGATTTCGATGTCGATTCCCAGGTCGATGCGGATCTTGCGGATGGCATTGCCGAAATCTTCAAAGGCCAGGCGAGGGTCGCAGCCCGCGTCCACGACGAGGATACAGTGGCAGCGGCGGCAGACCATTTCGTACAGCCCAAGATTTTCGAAGTGCCCGCCGTCGGACAGATACACATAGGGATGGCAGGCGTCGGTGAGCCCGAACGCCTCGGCCAGCAGCGGGCGAATCGACCAGGTCGGCGAGGCCTTGCGGTAGGTCGTTGCCCCTGCTGTTCCTGGATTGCCCAGCCACCAGCCGAGGCGAATGTTGAACAGGGCCAACAAGAAGGTGACTGCCGAGGAAGAGTGATACCCCATGTTGGGGCTGGCGGCCGCGCCTGAGATAGCCAGGGCCGTACCGAGCGACAGAGGTTGATTGATGTAGAGGTTGGATCCGTATTCTTCGGATCGCCGATAGCCGAGATTCCAGCTTCCGCTGTGCAGGGGACTGATCGTGAACGATTGCGCCTTGCGTTGTTGCCACGCCAGGTTGTCGCCCTTGACCAGATTCAGCGCGATGTTGATGACATGCAGCGGCTTGGGTTTCAGTTGATGGAAGCGTTTCACAAAAAGTTCGGCAAACCATTTGGCGGCGTTCCGGCCGGCCGGGGTGTCCGGCAACTGCAAGGCGGTCAATCTTGTCAGGCAGTCCGGACCGGGACGGAGCTGTCGGGCGGCCTCACTCAAACGCTTGAGAGCCGGAGGCAGTTTCAGATCTTGCAGGAGTTGCGCGCGCAGTGCCGCCTGTTGTTCTGGCGTCGGGTCTTTCAGGCGTAGATAGGCGGCCAATACCGGCATGGCCGGTTGCGGCGACGTCTCCTGCGCATCACACCAGCGGGCGAGACGCACCTCGTCAAACCGCATGTCGCTCATGGACGGGTTATCGGCATTGTCGAAGCCGGTGAACGGGTTGAAACTCTCATCGCGCGCCTGTTGATCGCGGGAGGCGCCGAGGTAGGCGCGAATGAGACGATTCCGATACATGGCATGCAGCGAGAACCGGTTGATGTTGATGACGACGGACATAACCAGCCCGAATACAAAAACGGCCAAGCTAAACCGCGACAGCAACCACAATGGCGTATTGTGCAGGGTCTGATCATGGCCCCAGGGGTCGGTCCAGATGCCGAGGCCGGTCATCCGGGGGTGTCGTGCATGATCTGAATCGTGCTCAAGGTACTGGTGCGCGAGCAGGTCCAATTGCCAGCTGGTGCCGAGGGCCAGCGCGATCAGGACACAGACCATGAACAGCGGCGCGGCGGCGCGAACCGCCAGGTCGGTGAAGACGGTGATGGTCGACCGTTCTTCCTGCTGCTGAGCCGTGGTTCGCGAACTGAATCCCAAAATGAGCGTCAGCAGGCCGGACAGTCCGCCGACCGAGGCGGCGATCTGCGGCGTCATCCAATGGAGCAGACCGGGGCCGAAGATCACGATGCCGGAGAGTCCCATCCAGGTGATCATGACGATCAGCATCCAGGACCCCGTGCGCCCCCACCATTCACGATCTTGCTCTTCGGTGAACCGGCTGGCGACGCCGATGAAGAGGGTGGCGGTCAGGAGAAAGATCAAAAAGACAGCCGGCAGGGCGAGGGAGGTGAACCATTCGGCGAATTGCGCTTCGGTGAGAGTAGCCGGGAGTTTAGCGAGGGCCGTGTGCAGAAAGAGTCCGCCGAGCGCGCCGGTGCCGGCGACCGCCAGGGTTTCCAGCACCAGCCACCTCGTCAGGGGCTTGAATCGCTTGAGCACAACTGCGGAGAAGAGCCAACTGCCTGTGTGGATCACTGCGCCGCCGACCACGACCTGTTGCCTGGTGAAATGGTCAAGCGTGCCGCCGGCATTGCGGAACCAGGCCCAGGCGATCGTGAGGCAGACGATCGAGAGAATCAAGGGTGCCAGACAGGCGTAGAGAAACCAGGCCTGCGTCTCCAGTTTGCGCTGCCACCGCTCTCGTCGAAACCCACGTAACGCTGGACGGCAGAGATGGAGATAGATCAGGGCCATGACCGCGAGGCCCAGCCCGGCAATCAACAGCGCGGAGTCGGCCCAGCTTGGCAGGCAGGTTTTTCCGGGAGTCAGTTGGGTGAGGACGATCATCAAGCGAGGCACAAGGAGCGGGAGGATCAGCAGCGGCAGCAGCACCATCCAATTGAGGGTCAGGTTGCGCAGGTAGATGCCCAGAAGTGTCCATGAGTCGGCGGAGAAGAATCCCAGGTGAGGTGTGAGGTAGTTGCTATAGTTTCTGAGCCAACGGACAGCCGGTGGAACTTCCGCTGAACCTTGCTTCGGCTTGTTGCTTAAGTCTTCGATCACTCCGTTCACGCCTTCGGGATGCCGGTGCATCCAGGCCGTGAGCCAGCTGCCGATGTAGCCGCCGCCGGAGACGGTGGACAGGTATTCGAACTTGTCTAACAGTTGCAGCTTGGCCAGTGACTGCAAGACCCCCAATCCGAAGGTCGCGCTCCGTATTCCTCCACCGGACAAGCAAAGGCCCGCTCGTTTCGGATGGCGGCCATGGAGGTGCCGGCGAAGGGCGATGAGCAGATCCTTGTCCAGCTCCGCTTGCTTGTCCGGATCTCGTTCCTGTCTTCTTGTTACCAGAGCCGCTTTGATGGGATGGTGGTCGGGGAAGGGGCCGTCCAACAGTTCGGTTTCCTCCACCAGAATCTCGGCGAGTGAAAGGGGAGCATCAGACGGGGCGACAGGTGTCTTCATGGGCATTCCTCGCGAATCAGCCTGCTTGCCCAGCAGTCGGGTAGGCGATGACGAGACGATGGACGCAATCCTACACAGAGACAAGGCAAGGCACATGCCTTGGAGGGCAAGCCGAATCGTGATTGCCATGGTCGAGAGAAAGGCGCGTCGGTGCAGCGAAGCGGCGAGAGGCTACGAGTGAATGCGTAGGGCGGCATGCGCGGCGCTTATCGGAATTGATACAGCACGTATCTCTAATGATACGGCACGACAGCCGGGGGTACCGTGCCGGTCACAGAGCTAATCCGGGCCTCACGATCCCGGGTGGGTGTCAGTGCTTCCGTTCCCGTTGCATCAGCTTGTCGGTGTAGGCCAGGAAGATCGCCGAACCAAGGAAGGTCATGTGAATGAAAATTTTCCACTTGATGTGTTCGGGGTTTTCGTTGGTCACGTCCACAAACGCCTTAAGCAGGTGGATGCTGGAGATGCCGACGAGCGAGGCCGCCAGCTTGATCTTGATGGTGCCGGGATCCACATGGGTGAGCCATTCCGGCCGGTCAGGGTGGGTTTCGAGATCCAGTTTGCTCACGAAGGTCGCATACCCGCCGATGATGACCATGGTCAACAGATTCGCGACCATGGTGACGTCAATGAGTGACAGCACACCCAGCATGAAGAGGGTTTCGCTTTCCTCGCGGAAATGGACGATCATGTGCCAGAGTTCCGTGAGGAACTTGGCGGCATAGAGCAGTTCGGCGACGATCAGTCCGCCATACAGCGGCGCCTGAATCCAACGGCTGCCGAAGATCAGGATTTCGAAAAGCTGCTCGACGCGATGAACCGAAGTGGATGGTGGCGACGGGGTATGGGATGGAGATGGATGACTCACGCCGGTACGGACCCTCCTTGTTGGGGCCGTATCCTAGTGGGCGCGTGGGGTTCTGTCAATCGGGCGATTGCTCACGAAGAATGAGGCGCGGGACAGCCGCCGGCCGACTACGCATCTCTCAGGGCGTCATCCCCGGCGGAGGCGGTTTTTTCTTCCGGCATCGCGTCAGGCAACCAGTGCGCCACTTTCGCTCGCAATTCCTCGACGATGATCGGTTTGCTGATGAAGTCGTCCATGCCCGCCTTGAGACAGGCATCGCGGTCGCCCGCCATCGCGTTGGCCGTCATGGCAATGATGGGAAGGTGCGCTCCCGGTTGTTCTTGAGAACGGATCAACCGGGTGGTTTCGAATCCGTCGAGGTCCGGCATTTGACAGTCCATGAAGACTAAGGGATAGGGATGGCGGCACACCGCGGCCAACGCCTCCATGCCGTTTCCCGCGAGATCCACGCGACATCCCAGTTTCTCCAGCATTTTTACGGCCACGCGCTGGTTGATCGGATTGTCATCCACGACCAGTACGCGCTGAACGGTGCGGGCCTTGGCTTCCGTCAGGGTGTGCCGCGTGATCAACGGGGCCTTTTCATCGTCGCGACCCTCACGGCCTAGCGCGAGGCGCATACAATCCGCCAGATGGCGTTCGCGAATGGGTTTGGTCAAGTACGCGGCGGCGCCGACTTCTTTCGCGGCGGCACTATCTCCGCGTTGGCCTGAGGCCGTGAGCAGAATGACATGAGTCTTCGCGATCGCGGGATCTTCCTTGATCAGCCGGCAGAGGTCCAGCCCGCTCATGTCCGGCATCGTCACATCGACGAGGGCGAGATCAAACGGCGTGCCCTCTTCAGCGGCCTTCTTTAGCAGGACCAATGCTGAAGGCCCATCCACCGCGCTTTCGTGATGCATGTTCCAGGCTGAGACATGGTACTGGAGCAGGCTTCGATTGGTGGCATTGTCGTCCACGAGACAGACCCGAAGCCCGCTGAGACTTTTCACGGGTAACGGCGGGGTGACGGGAGCCGTCCCTTCTTCCGGCGTGCCGAGTTTTACCGTGAAGGAGATGCAGGTCCCCAGGCCCGGCATCGACTGAAGACCGATCTGTCCGCCCATCAGTTCCACGAGGCGTTTGCAAATGGAGAGCCCGAGCCCCGTACCGCCGTATTTGCGCGCTGTCGAGCTGTCGGCTTGGGAGAAGGCCTGAAACATTTTCGCTTGGGCTTCCGGGGTGAGGCCGATGCCGGTATCGATCACCTCGAATCGCAGGGTCACGGAGCCGTCGCCTTCGTCTGTTTGCAGCACTTGGATCAGGACTTCGCCCTTCTCAGTGAACTTGATGGCGTTGCCGACCAGGTTGGTGAGAATTTGCCTGATCCGTCCGGGATCGCCGATCACGGTTCGCGGCGTTTGCGCATCAATGAGCCCGACCAGTTCCAACTGACGCCCCTGGGCAGTGGGCGCCAGGATATCCAGCGTGTCTTCGATGGTCAGCCGGAGATCGAAGGGAATTTGCTCAATGGTGAACTTGCCGGCTTCGATCTTGGAATAGTCCAGGATGTCGTTGATGATGCGCAGCAGGGATTCACCGGAATGTTTGAGCGTGTCCAGATACCCGCGTTGTTCCGGGGTCAAATCGGTATCGAGCAACAGGGTCGTCATGCCGATCACTCCGTTCATCGGCGTGCGGATTTCGTGGCTCATCGTGGCCAGGAATTCCGTCTTCGCCTGGCCGGCACGCACGGCTTGGTCGCGAGCTTCCGACAATTCCCAATTCTTCCATTCCAGATCCTGCGTCGCTTTGGAGAGGGCGTGTTCCGAACGTTTGCGCAACGAGATATCGACGATCGAGGCCAGTGCGAGTTTCCCGGTCGGGGTATCGATCGGATTGAGTCCGAGTTCGACGGGAAACTCGTGGCCGTTCTTATGCAGACCGAATAACTCGCGGCCGGCTCCCATGACGCGCGACGTCGGGGCGGAAAAATAGCCGGTGCGATGGGCTGGATGGTCGTTGCGGAACCGTTCGGGAATCAACATCTCGACCGGTTTCCCCAGCATCTCCTCCCGCATGTAGCCGAACATCTGTTCGACTTGCTTATTCACCAGTGTAATCCTGCCCCGCGGGTCGATCATCAACATGCCGTTCGGCGCGGATTCTACGACTTGCTGAAACTGCGCTTCGGCCTGCTTGCGGGACGAGATGTCGCGGACGATCCCGGTGAATTTTTGAGCGCCATCGACGAGCATCTCGCTCACGGCCAATTCGATGGGGAAGGAGGTGCCGTTACTGCGAAGGCCCAGGACCTCTCGGCCGATGCCGATCACCTTTTTCTGGCCCGACGACAAATAGTTGCGCAGGTATTGGTCGTGTTCCGAATGGTAGGGGTCGGGCATGAGCAACTTGACGTTTTGCCCAATCAATTGTTCCGGGCTGTACCCGAACATGCGAGTGACCGCCGGGTTCACGGATTCGATGGTGCCCCGGTTATTGATCACCACGATCCCATCCACGGCCGTGTCAACGATCGCGCGCAATCTCGCCTCGCTTTGGTGCATGGCAGCTTCAGCCTGCTTCAAATCCGAGACGTTGATGTGCATGACGACCGCGCCATAACTCCGATGGCCTTGCATCGGTGTCACGATCAAACGAAACCAGCGGCGTAAGAACGGGCTTGAGCTTTCGTACTCGTACGAGAACGCGCGAATCGTGCCGTCCAGAATATGCCGGATGCCTTGCGCCACCTGCGCGGCATCGGGATTGGAGGCTGCCGCGTCGCAAATGTGCAGGTAGTTGAGTCCCACGCCATAGGAGTCGCCGACGAAACCGTTAGCCGCGGCAAACCGTTCCCAGGCTTCGTTGACGGCGAGAATCGTCCCCTGCGCATCCAGCACGGCGATATTGGCCGGCAATACATGCAGGATGTTCGGGTCCAGCGCGAGTTCCGGTTGTCGATGTTTGGGACGAAGTGGATGAACAGACATGGTGTGTATTCCTTCTTTATCCCGTCGTACCGTTCTTGGCTGCGCGATTCCCGAGCCAGTTGTCTAGAACTGTTTGGAGTTCCTTCGGTCGGATCGGCTTGGCCACATAGTCATCCATTCCTGCGGCCAGACACCGTTCACGGTCTCCTTGCATGGCATTGGCGGTCATGGCGACGATGGGAGTATGGGCAGATTTGCCTTCCATTTTGCGGATCAAAGCCGTGGCTTCAAATCCGTCCACTTCGGGCATTTGGCAGTCCATGAAAATCAGCGGATAGGGCGCGCGTTCATGGGCGGCCACGGCTTCCTGGCCATTGCTGGCTACGTCGACCCGGTAGCCGAGTTTCTCCAACATTTTGCAGGCCACCTTTTGGTTCACGGGATTGTCTTCCGCCAAAAGCAGGCGGGGCATGGTGCCCGCGTGCGTGTCAGCGAGGGTACGCTTGGTGATCAACGGCGGTGGAGCCGGTGCTACAGCCTGCGCCGCCGCCGGGTCCTTTTCACCCAGCACCTGGGCGAAACATTCCAACAACTGCGACGGCCGGAGCGGCTTCGTCAGATAGGCATCGATGCCCAAGGCTTGCACCGTGCTGCCGTCGCCCCGTCGCCCGATCGTGGTGAGAATGGCCAATCGCATCGCGGCGGTGCTCGCATGTTCTTTCAGCGCGCGTGCGGTGTCGAACCCATCCATCTCGGTCATATGCAATTCGATCAGCGCCAGGTCGAAGGGTTTCTGCATGGCGGCGACGGTTTGCGCCAGTTCAATCGCGGCTCGGCCGGATTCGGCGCCCAGGCACTCGATGCCCTGTGCGGACAGTTCTTGCTGCAGGGCCCTGCGGACGGTTTTATTGGGGGCCACGAGCAGGATGCGCCGTCCGCGGAGTCGGCTCCAGGAAATGTGGGCCGGCGCGGCGACAAGGGCGGTCTCGGGGAACTGCGCGGTGAACCAGAAGGTGCTGCCTTCTCCCGGGCGGCTCTCGACCCCGATGTGGCCCTTCATCTGCGTCACGAGGCGCTGGCAGATGGCGAGGCCAAGCCCCGTCCCCCCGAAGCGGCGGGTCGTAGAGCTATCGGCTTGCATGAAGGCTTGGAACAACTTCGCCTGAGCTTCTGGCGGAATGCCGATCCCCGTGTCAGTGACGGAAAATCGCAGGACGCCAGGTCCGCTTTGGGCATCACGGGTGACCTGGAGAAAGACCTCGCCGGTGGACGTGAACTTGATGGCGTTGTTCACAAGATTGACCAGAATTTGTCGGAGCCGGCCGGGGTCACCCACGACGCCGATCGGCACGGAGGCATCGACGAGCGCGATCAGTTCCAGGCCTTTGCTCTGTGCCGGTTCCGCCAGCAACTCCAGCGTATCTTCGACGGCCAGGCGAAGATCGAAGGCCAATTCCTCAAAGTGCAACTTGCCGGCTTCAATTTTCGAGAAGTCGAGAATATCGTTGACGATCGTGAGCAGGGCATCGCTGGAGCGGCGCACGGTATCGGCGAAATCGTGTTGCTCTTCCGTGAGGGCCGTATCCAGGAGCAGGCCGGTCATGCCGATAATCGCGTTCATCGGCGTGCGGATCTCGTGACTCATCGTGGCGAGGAAGTCGGCTTTGACTTGGGCCGTCTGCAGGGCTGTGTCGCGCGCCTGAGCCAGTTCCACGTTCTTGCGTTCCAACTCCAGGGCGGCTTTGGTGAGCGCGGCCTCCGCTTTCTTGCGCGGCGTGATGTCCTTGCCGATGGCCAGGAACCCGGTCAACTGCCTGTCACTGTTTCGAAGTTCGGTGATCGTGACCAGCACGGTCAGGCGACCCCCATCTTTTCTGATATAGGTCCACTCGCGTTCATGAAATCCGCCGTGGCGCGCCTGTTCGGTCAGCACTTCGAACGGCTGGAGGGGCGTCGCGGGGTCGCGATGCAGTTCGCCGGCCAATTGGTCCAGTTCTTCCTGCAGGTGGAGCGCTGTTAGGGGTTGTTGGCCAACCATCTCCCTATCGGCATACCCCAGCATCGTCGTCGCGCCGGTATTGAAGGTGGTGATGAGGCCGTCGGTATTGGTGGCGATGATGGAGACATTGGTGGCGCTCGCCAGAATGGCCTCGAGTTGCATGTTGGTCGCCAGCAATGCCCGCTCCAACTGCTTGCGCGCACGGATGTCGGTCAGGATGACTTGAATCGCCTGCTTGCCCTCGAAGCGAATCGCGGCGGCGGCCACTTCCACGTCAATCGTTTTGCCGTCGAGGGCGACGAACTGTTCTTCGATGGCGGTGAGCGTCCCGTTGGTCGCTAGTATACGGGTGATGCGTTCCCGCGCGGTGCTGTGAGAATCGGGATGGATGAAGTCCATGACCGGCTTCCCCAACAGCTGCGCAGGGCCGAGGGCGCTGAACAGTTTTGCGCACGCTTGGTTGGCGAACACGATCTGATCATCGCAATTGACGAAGATCGCGTGCGGGGACAATTCCACCAATGATCGGTGGCGTTGCTCGCTGGCTCGCACTTTGGCTTCCAACTCCTTGGCGGCGGTGATGTCCTCGGCGATGCCGGCGATGCGGTAGGTTTCACCCTGGGCATTGCGAATCATGAAACTGCGATCTCTGATCCACCGAACCTTCCCGGTCGGCGTCACGATCCGGTACTCTTCGTCGTACGGAAGATGCGCCTGACAGGCGGCGGCCACGGTGACCCGTTTCCGGTCATCCGGGTGGATATGATCGATCCAGAATGTGGGATTTGTGGAAAGGATCTCCCTGGACGCCTCCCAAATCGTCTCGAAGGCGGGGCTGACGTAGAGGACCTGCTGTTTGTCCGGAGTGGTGAGCCAAAAGACCGCGTCGATCGACTCGGCCAATTGGCGGAACCGTTCTTCACTCTCCCGGACGGCTTCCTCCATGCGTGCGCGTTCGGAGATATCACGGATCATGCCCGTGTACTTTCTCGAAGCGCCGATGTGCATCTCGCTGACGGATACGTGGATGTCGATCAGGCTGCCGTCTTTCCGCACGGCCGCGACATCGCGTCCGGTTCCGATGATTCCCCGTTTCCCGGTGATCAGGTAGTTGGCGAGGTACTCGTCATGATGTTCGCGGTAGGGCGACGGCATGATCATGGAAATGTTTTTTCCAACGAACTCATGCGTCTCATATCCCAGCAGCTTCAATAATGCGGCGTTGGCGGTCTCGATCTGCCCCCGTTCGTCGATGACGACGATACCTTCGATGGCGCTCTCGAAGATCGACCGCATGCGGGTTTCACTGTCCCGCCAGGCGGATTCGGCTCTCTTATATTCGGTAATGTCCTGCACGGTCCCGGCCATGCTGGCCGGTGATCCATCGGCGTGCCGGCGGACGATGCCACGGCAATGGACATGGCGCAACTCCCCGCTCGGGCGAATGATCCGGCATTCGACGTTGTAGCGCGTGTCGTATTGGAGGGTCTTTGCGACGGCCTGTTCCACCCGTTCGCGATCGTCGGGATGAAGCGCCGCCAGAAATGTGGCATAGGTCGGCGTAGTCTGCGCCGGGTCGAGGCCGAAAATGCGGTATTGCTCATCCGACCATCGCTCCCCGCCGGTCGCGATGTCCCATTCCCAGGAACCCAGATGCGCGAGGTTTTGGGCTTCGTCCAGCGCTTCTTGTTTTGCCTGAATACTGCGCTGCGAACGCGCCTGCTCTGCTTCCAATCTTTTTCTGTCCGAGATGTCGAGGTGCAGCCCGGTGGCGCGGATGGGCGCACCTTGAGCATCCCGCTCCACCACTCGTCCGCTATCGAAGACCCAACACCAACCGCCGGATTTTGTTCGGAGGCGATGCTCGCTGGAATAGGTGGGCTGGTCGCCGCGAAGATGAGCGGTGACCGCTTCCATGACAGCCGGCAAGTCGTCCGGATGGACGAGCTGTTCCCACGTGCGGACGTGCGGTTCGACTTCGTCCAGGTGATACCCCAGCATGGCGGCCCAGCGTTCATTGAACGTAACGCGCCCGCTTGGAACGTGCCAATCCCAGGTGCCGATCTGGGACCCTTGCACAAGGAGCTCAAGGCGATCGGCTTGCGCGTTGACGGTCTGCTCGTGCACGCCCAGGAGCCTTTCGAGTTCGGCGGTCTCCGACTGCGCCGCACTGTCGGTCTGTCCTGGTCCTTCCACCGCCTTCGCATGGGGGGCGAGGGCGATCTGCGAACAAATCGCCAATGGCTTGAACAGCTGTGCCGTGTCTTCGGAAATAAAATCTTTACTGAACAGAATAATGGAGAACAGGTCGCCGTTGGGTAGCGGGGCGCCGAACCCCAATACCGAGCGGATGCCGTATTTGCAAACGAATTCCTTTTGCGCCGGGACGTGGGGGCTGCCGAGCGCCTCGGGGATATGGAAGACATTGAAGCTGGACTCGTTGGGGTCCAGCAGGAGGTTCTGCTTTCCGGTGGCCATCCCTGGCAACTGGAATCCCAACTGCCGGAACAACTGATGGAACATCGGGAGGCGTTCCAGCGTGTCGGGGCCGTTCAGCGGCAGGACGCGGAAGCGGCTGGACAACGCAGGATCATTCCATCCTTCATGGATGCCGGCACTGCCGAGCAGCGTCAGGCATGTGAGGTCAGAAGTTCGTTGTGCCGGCTGGAGTTTCTGATCGGCCAGGGATTGAAGATCTTCAGCAAGAAGACCGTAGGGCGTGGTCTTGAACAGCCGCACCAGGACACAAGCCGGCTCTCCGGTCTGGGCCATGGTGAAGGAGCGGTAGAGATGGCGAACGAGACGGTCGGCAACCTCCTGGATGCTGCCGGCGTTTGCGCCGAGCCGACGGAGCGCCGCTCCGCAGGCAGTCATGTCCCGGAGATGGAAAGATCGCAGATGGTACATGCTCAAGCTGAGTCCGAGAGGGCGACGGAGTGTGTCGGTACTCTGTCGGACTCCGGCGGAGGGAACTTAAGCATGTGCCGCCGTACGGGCGGCGAGATCTTCCCTAAGGGATCGTCTTGAGGTAAAACGCCGCGGCCTGCGACCTCCTGGTCAGGTGCAACTTCGAATAGACATTTGCCAGATAGTTCTTCACGGTTTTATCGCTCAAGCCCAATTCGGCGGCAATCTCCTTGTTGGTCTTCCCCTGCGCAATGAGAGGAAGAAGGCGCCGTTCCTGCGGTGAGAGCAGATGGCGGCCGCGTTCGGGTTCTCGATCGGCCACCTTGCGGAGATAGGCAAAGGTATGCCGCGTCACGCCCGGGTCGAGGTAGGCCTGCCCCTTGGTAATGCTGCGCAGCGCGTGCAGCAGTGTTTCCGCACCGGCATCCTGCAAGACATATCCGTGCGCGCCTGTGGCCACGGCAGAGAGCAGGGTGGTGTCGTTGAGCGTGTCGGCCAGAAACAGTAGGCGCGTGGCCGGAAGATGGGACAAAATTTCCTTGGCCGTGTCGATGCCCGTGCCGTCCTGGACGCGGAGGTCCACGATGACAATGTCCGGCTGCTGTTCAAGCACCAGCGGGAGCGCCTCGGCTCGCGAGGGCGCCTCTCCGACGATGCGAAAGTCGGGAACGGAGTTCAGGAGGGCCCGCATGCCGACCCTGACAAGTTCCTGGGGATTGATGACAAACACCCTGGTCGGGGTGTGCTCTAGTTCGTTCATGGTCGACTCTCTCATAAATGTGGATGGATGCCTTGTACGCCTGTTGTGTCTCGGTGCCGATGCGTCGGGTCGCCTTCGATGATGATGACCACGCGCATTATGGCCGGTTTCCACCCTCGTCGTGCCCCTCTGTGCCGACGACTGCGCGGTGCCGATGCGGCTCCGCCCCTTGGCGGGGAGGCCGCACCGGTCCACTCCTGTGCGATGCAGAGAGGGCTGTCCTGGCGGTCATACATGATGGTGCCTTAGGACACTCCTGCCAGCTGGTTCATACTGTATCCCGGGATTGCGCGTGCGGCACTGGTGTCGGGGATGCCGACATTCACGCGTGACAGCGCCAGCACGATATTCTTGCCGCCGAATCCAAAGCTGTTGATGAGGGCGCGGTTGACATGCACCGCACGCCCGCTTCCTGAGACGTAATCCAGATCGCACGTGGGATCGGGGGTCGTCAGATTCAGGGTGGGGGGAATGAACTGATGTTCCATCGCTTTTGCAGTCCCGATCAGTTGGAAGGCTCCGCTGGCCGCGAAGGCATGGCCCAACGCCGCTTTGAACGAGCTGACCGGCACTCGATAGGCATGGTCGCCCAAGACTTGCTTCACCGTCTGCGTTTCGATCGCGTCCAATTCCATGGTTCCTAGTCCGCAGGCGTTCACATAGTCCACCTCTTCAGGAAACCAATGGGCAGTCGACAGCGCCAGGCGGGCCGCCCGTTGCTGTTCTTGCCCCGTGCAGGCGGCTTTCACCATCGAATGGGCATCGCAGGTGAAGCCCCAGCCCTCGAGTTCGGCATACATCCTGGCTCCCCGCGCGCGGGCATGCTCATAGTCCTCCAGAATGAAGCAGCCGGCTCCTTCGCCCAGCACCATGCCGCAGCGGGTCTTATCGAACGGGCGTGGAAGATTGCGAATCGTGCCGCGTTCATCCGGCGCCAGGGCTCGCCCTGCGTTCATCGCGGCGTATACGCTGGGATGCAGCGGCGCTTCCGTGCCACCCGCCACTACGAGGGAGGACTGTCCCGATTTGATCCATTCATAGGCGCGCCCGATCGCGTTCGCCGTCGACGAACATCCGATGGAGTAGGTCTCGCAGGGACCGTGCAGCCCCAGGACGATGGCCACTTCCGAGGAAATCGCATTCGGAAACGTCATGCCCATCGTAAAAGGATTGACCCGCTCATACGCGTTCAGCCGCGCCGCATCGTGGAATTCAAACGCTTCCTTCATGCCGCCGATGGAGGTGCCGATGCTGATGCCGATGGTACCGCGGTCCTCCTGTTCCAAATTAATTCCGGAATCGCGCGCCGCCATCATGGCGCAGGCGACGGCGAACTGAGTGGCCCGTCCCATGCGGCGAGCCTGTTTGCGATGTAAGAAATCCT
>WBZU01000463.1_pt1 | contig 34849 bp, 32 predicted proteins | sample 5204311 | NCBI WGS metagenome assembly WBZU01 (sample SAMN12344359, study PRJNA552823) | activated sludge metagenome | biome: Activated sludge suspended growth; feature: Nitrification reactor; material: Wastewater; isolation source: activated sludge from nitrification reactor of wastewater...
GAGCGAGGCCGAACCGGCGGCGAGGGTGCGATCCCGGAACACCCGCAGGGCGAGCAGCGGGTGATCCTGGCGGAGCTCCCAGGCCACGAAGGCCACGGCGGCGACGAGGCCGACCGCCAGGCCGACGACGGTGAGCGGGGCGCTCCAGCCGTGCTCGGGGCCCTCGTGGACGCCGAGCACGACGCCGCCGACGGCGAGCGCCGACAGGATCGACCCCACCGTGTCGAACCGGCCCTCGGCGTGCTCCCGGGAGTGGGGGACGACGGCGACGGCCATGACCAGCGCCACGGCGCCGAGGGCGATCGGCCCGGCGAAGACCCACGGCCAGGTGAGGTGGTCGACCACGAGCGACGAGCCGACGAGGCCGAGGATGCCGCCGGCGCCGGCGAACCCGGCCCACACGCCGACGGCCCGGTCGCGATCCTCGGCGGGGAAGGTCGACGTGATCACCGAGAGGGTGACCGGCATGATCATCGCGGCGCCGACGCCGGCGGCGATCCGGGCCAGCAGGAGCTGGGTGACCGTGGCCGAGAGCGACGCCACCGCGTTGGCGCCGAGGAACAGGGCGAGGCCCGAGACCAGGACCGGCTTGCGGCCCCAGCGGTCGCCGATGGCGCCGATCGGCAGCAGCAGCGCGGCGAGGGCGATCGTGTAGCCGTTGATCACCCAGAGGAGCTGGCTCTGGGTGGCGCCGAGGTCGACGGCCAGCTTGCCCTGGGCGACGTTGAGGCCCGAGACCGAGGCCACGACGGCCACGAGGGCGACGCACATGGCGGCGAGGATCAGGGTCCGGCGGCGGGGGTCGACGACCGCCGGGCCGTCGGTGCCCGGCGCCGGCCGGGTGGTGGGGGAGGGGGCGCTCATCGGATGGTCCGTTCGCTTGGAGGTTTCAGTACGAAACGGTACGGTACTGTTATGGTGACGAACCGGCAAGGCCCCGGCCTGCGACATCGGTCACCGGTAGCGTTCGATCCCGCCGTGGACCCCCGCATCGCCCGCACCCACGCCGCCGTCATGCAGGCGGCCACCGACCTGCTGGTCGAGGGCGGCCCGAGCGCGCTCACCATGGACGCGGTGGTCGCGCGCTCCGGCGTGGCCAAGTCCACCCTCTACCGCCACTGGGCCACCCGCGACGACCTCGTGGCCGACGTCTTCGAGCACTGCGCCCCCGAGCTCGACCCGATCCCCGCCGACGCCACCTGCGAGGAGGGCCTGCGGGCCCTGGTCCGCTCGGCGGTGCGAGCCCTGGCCGACGAGCACTGGAGCCGCCTCGCCCCCGCCCTGCTCCTGCTCTCGTCCCAGCTCCCCGATCTCGAGAAGGTCGACTCGGCGATGAAGCAGGCCCAGCACGACCAGATCGAGGGGATCCTGCGCCGCGGCGTCGCCGAGGGCGTGCTCGGCCCCTGGGTCGTCGACGACGTCGAGCGCTCGCTCGTCCTGCTCGCCGGTCCGGTCGTCGCCGCCGGCCTCGCCCACCTCGGCCCCCTCGACGACGCCCTCGCCGACCGCAGCGTCGCCCAGTTCCTCGCCGGCAACCACCCACGCTGACCGGACCGACGTGGACGCGGCGGCGAAGCCTTGCAGCCGTCCGATCCTGTCGCGTCGACCCGCGGTCAGGGCGGGGTGAGGTCGAGGCGCTCGATGCGCCGTTCCTGGACGGCGTAGATCGCCGGGCCGGGCTCGACGCACGCGGCGGCGATCGCGTCGAGGTGGGCCAGGTAGCGGTCGGCCATCTCGGCTGCCGTCAGGTTCTGGCGGGTGACGCAGAAGCAGCGGACCCCGAACCGTTGGACCGCCGCCCGCTCGACGGTCCGGCCCCGGATGCGGGCGTCCTTCAGGAACACGGCCCAGCCCCTGCGCCCGGCCAGCTCCAGCCACTCGACGTCGGCCACCTGCTCGTCCGCCGGGATGCCGTAGTGCTCGGCCAGGGTGGTGAGTCGCAGGCCGGCGGCGCGGAGGAGGGCGGGGACCTGGATGCGGCCCAGGCTCCGATCGAGGAAGAGGTCAGGCAGCCCGTCGGGATGCGACACGGACGGCGTCTTCGAGGTCGGCGATCGGGAGCCCGAAGTCGGCCGCGAGATCGGGGAGTGACTCGCCGGCCTGGAACCGGTCCAGCACGTCGTCGACCCGGGCGGCGCCGTGGACGAACACCGGCTGTCCGAACGAGCGCTCGGGGTCGACGACCACCTGCCGGAGCGCGTAGCCGGGCAGGTGGAGGCGACGGGCGTAGCCGTCGGGCCCGTACTCGATGCGCTGGAGGTAGTCCGCGACGACATCGGAGAACACCCGTTGCCCGCTTCGGATGACGACGAGCTCGTGGCCGCGATCGGTGGCGGTCGGTCCGGCGAGGTCGTACAGGACCTCGGCGCCATCGGAGAACAGCCGGCGGCTGGCCAGCGCGTGGGCGAGACCGATCTCCTCCTGGAGCGCGAGGAGGGCCGGACGGATCCGCTGCATCGGCACGCCGGTCTGGCGGATGGCGGCGAGGACCATGCCCTCGGCCAGGCCGATGAACGGGACCGACACCCCTCCCGGGGCCGAGACCGTGGAGAGGACGGGGGCGCCGGTCACCGGGCGGCGCTCGGCGCTGCGGCGGACGTAGCCCCTGGCCCACGACGTGAACGTGGTGGCCGGCACGCCGAGGAAGCGCGCCGCCTCGGTCACCGAGTAGAGCGGAGCGTCGAACCGGAGATCCGAGGTGGTGGTCATCGGCCCTCCTCCTGCGACCTGCATGCCGACGGTCGTTTACGGTACCGGTCGGGGTTGGCCGCGGAGGTGAGACCGATGGCCTCGACCCGCTTGCCGGCTGGCGCGGGGGCGGCGAGGATCGGCGGCTGTGGGGGACCTGGCGGTGGACACGGCGGTGGAGGCGGTGGGCGCCGGGCGGTTCCGGTGCGTGCTGTCGCGAGACTGGGAGATCTGGGGGCCGATGGGCGGCTACGTCGCCGCCGTGGCCCTGCGGGCGGTCGGCGCCCACCTCGGGCCGGACCACCCGGCCCGGCCGGTGGCCTTCAGCTGCCACTACCTCGGGGTGGCGCGGTTCGAGGCGGTCGACATCGCCGTGGTGGCGCTGCGCGAGGGGCGGGGCGCGTCGTCGTACCGGGTGTCGATCACCCAGGGCGACCGGCCGATCCTCGAGGCGCTGGTCTGGGCGTCGGCGTCCACCGACGGCCTCGAGCACGACGAGACGGTGGCGCCCGCGGTCCCGGGTCCCGGTGCGCTGCCGAGCTTGCGAGAGCTGCTCCCGCCCGACGCCGAGCCGCCGTTCCCGTTCTGGGAGAACTTCGACCCGAAGCCGGTGACCTTCGAGGTCGACTGGCCGCCGGACGGGCCTCGCGAGGCGATCTGGCAGGAGTGGCTCCGGTTCCTGCCCACGCCGACGTGGGACGACCCGTGGGTCGACGGCGGTCGCACCCTGATCCTCGTCGACCTGCCGAGCTGGCCGGCGGCCCAGCGCGTCCACGCCTGGACGAACCCGCCATGGATGGCGCCGACGCTCGACCTCAACGTCGCCTTCCACCGCTCGACGTCAGACCACGAGTGGTTGCTGTGCGACGGCGTCGCCCCCGTCTCCACTGCCGGCCTCTTCGGCTGGACCGGCAAGGTCTGGTCCGACGCCGGCCAGCTCCTGGCCAGCGGCGGCGGCCAGTGCCTCTACCGCCCGATGCCGAACGCCTGACGCCCCTTCAGGCGGGCGGCGTGAACCGCCACATGGCGCCGTCGGCGACGGGGCGGTAGCCGAGGGCCTGGTAGATGGCGTTGGAGGTGGGGTTGGCCTGGTCGGTGAACAGGACCGGCACGGCGCCCTCGGCCTGGATGGCGACGGAGGTCTCGGCCACGAGCACGCTGGCCAGGCCCCGGCCTCGAAACGCGGGGTCGGTGTAGACGGGGCCGACCCGGGCGCTGCCGTGGGCGGTGGGGCGGCGGGCCACGAAGCCGGCCCGCACGCCACCCACCCAGGCGATGCGGTGCTGGCCGCCGGCCACCTCGGCGGCGAGCTGGTCGGCGAGGCCGGGCGGGACCACGCTCAGGTCGGCCTCGTGGGCGAAGGCGACGAACGACTCGACCAGCCAGGCCACGTCGTCGGCGGTGGCGGGCTCGGATCGCCCGCCGACCATCGGCCGGGGCGGGATCAGGTCGTCGAGGCGGAACAGGCGCTCGGCGACGTGGCGCTCGGTCTGCTGGCCGGTCTGCTCGCACCAGCGGCGGGCGAAGCGCTCGACGTGGGGGTCGAGGCCGGTCACGCCTGGCGGGTGCGGCCACCGCCCGGCCCGCACCTCGACGAGCACCCCGTCGGCCGCGGCCACGACGATCTCGGCGGCGGCGGCGGCGGCGGCGTGGTCGTGGTCGTTGTCGTGGCCTTCGGCGTCGGCGAGCGACACGACGACGTTCCACGGCGGGGTCTGGAGCAGGGCGGCGACGACCCGCTCGCCGCGGCGGACGACGCCGTGGCGCGCCGCGGGGTGCCGCCCGTCGACCACCTGGGCCAGGATGCTCAGGAGCAGGGTGTGGCGGACCGGATCGGCACCGAAGATCGGTCCCACGGCGGCGGCGAAGGCCACCGGATCGGGCTCGGCGTGGAAGGTCGGCGTCGACTCGGGCACCGGCCCATCGTCGTGGGCGGTCCGAGCGACGACCAACGGCATTCCCGGTCGCACCACGTCTCCCAATCTTGACCCAAGCGGTCGGGTATTCGTATTGTCCCCCTTTCACGTAGGAAAGCTCGGTGCGCACGGCGCCCCGAACCGACGAAGGACACCACCACGATGAGGAACCGCACGACCCTCCGGGTCGCCGCCATGGCCGCCGCCGCCCTGCTCCTGCTCGGCGCCTGCGGGGGCAGCAGCAGCGACGGCGCCTCCGGCGGTGGGAACGACACGATCTCGATCGTCGGCTTCGCGGTGCCCGAGGCGGCCAACAAGGCGATCGCCCGGGCGTGGAGCAACACGCCCGAGGGCCGGGGGGTGCGGTTCAAGACGTCCTACGGCGCCTCCGGCGACCAGAGCCGGGCCGTCGTCGACGGGCTGAAGGCCGACTACGTCCACTTCTCGATCGCCAGCGACGTGACCCGCCTGGTCGACGCCGGCCTGGTGGCCAAGACCTGGGACCAGGGACCCACCAAGGGGATCGTGTCGTCGTCGGTCGTGGTCTTCGCCGTCCGCAAGGGCAACCCCAAGAAGATCGAGACCTGGGACGACCTCGTCAAGGACGGGGTGGAGATCGTCTCGCCCAACCCGGCGTCGTCGGGTGCGGCCCGCTGGAACGCCTTGGCGGCGTGGGGCCAGGTGATCGAGGCCGGGGGCTCGGAGGCTGACGCCGAGGCGTACGTGAAGCAGCTCTTCGCCCACGTGGTCGCCCTGCCGAGCAGCGGCCGGGACGCCACCACCGCCTTCCTCGGCGGCACCGGCGACGTGCTGCTCGCCTACGAGAACGAGGCGATCCTCGCCCGCCAGAACGGCGAGGACTTCGACTACATCGTCCCGGACACCACCCTGCTGATCCAGAACCCCGGCGCCGTCCTGATCGACGCCAACCCCAAGGCCCAGGACTGGCTCGACTTCGTGCTCAGCGCCGACGGCCAGAAGGAGTTCGCCAAGAAGGGCTTCCGGCCGGTGATCGACGACGTCGACTACGGCGACGTGGAGGGGGCCAACGACCCGTCCGACCCGTTCCCGACGCCGAAGCACCTGCTGACGGTGGCCGACGACTTCGGGAGCTGGGACGCCCTGTCGAAGAAGTTCTTCGACGAGGACGGCGGCATCATCACCAAGATCATCGCCGAGTCCGGCAAGGGCGAGTGACGGCGCTCCTCGACCCGGCCGCCGCGTCGGACCCCGCCGACCCGACCGACCCCGCCGCCCCCATCGGCCGCCCGGCGCGCTCGCGTCGGGCGGCCCGGTCCGGGCGGTTGGGCGCGGCGTCGGGCCTGGGCCTCGGTGTCGGCGTGCTCTGGTTCAGCCTGCTCGTGCTGATCCCGCTGGCCGCCGTGGTCGTCACCGCGTCCGAGGGCGGCTGGTCCGCGTTCGCCCACGCGCTCACCGCCGAGCAGACCGCGTCGGCCATCCGCCTCACCGTCGGGACCGCGGCCCTGGTGACGGCGGTCAACGTGGTGATGGGGACCCTGATCGCCTGGGTGCTCGTCCGGGACGACTTCGTCGGCAAGCGCCTCCTCGAGGTGGTGATCGACATCCCGTTCGCCCTGCCGACGATCGTGGCCGGCCTCGTGCTGCTGTCGCTGTACGGGCCCAAGAGCCCGCTCGGGATCGACGTGGCCAACACCCGCGCCGCGGTGTTCCTCGCCTTCCTGTTCGTGACGCTGCCGTTCGTGGTGCGGACCGTGCAGCCGGTGCTCGAGGAGCTCGATCGAGACGTGGAGCAGGCGGCGGCGTCGCTCGGCGCCTCGCCGTTCACGATCTTCCGGCGCATCGTCCTGCCTTCGCTGGCGCCGGCCATCGCCTCGGGCGCCGCCCTCTCCTTCGCCCGGGGCGTCAGCGAGTACGGCTCCCTCGTCCTGCTCTCGGGCAACCTGCCGTTCAAGACCGAGGTCACCTCGGTGCGCATCCTGAGCAGCATCGAGAACGACAACCTCACCGGCGCCGCCGCGGTGGCCACGATCCTGCTGGTGATCAGCCTCGTGGTGATCGTGCTGCTCGACGTCGTCCAGCGCCGGGTGTCGGGCCGTGGCTGAGCGGCGGCCGAGGGTCCCCGGGCGGGGCCGCCGGCGGGCGTTCCGCTGGACGCTGCGGCTAGTCGCCGCCGCCTACCTGTTCCTGCTGGTGGCGTGGCCGGTGTCGCTCGTGGCCAAGGGGGCCTTCGCCGACGGCACCGCCGACCTGCGGGGCATCCTCGAGGACCCCGACGTCGTGCACGCCCTGCGGCTCACCGTCCTGGTGGCGGTGATCTCGGTGGTGGTCAACACCGTCTTCGGCATCGGCATGTCGCTCCTGCTGGTGCGCTATCGCTTCCCCGGACGGCGGATCCTGAGCGCGCTGGTCGACCTGCCGCTGTCGGTGTCGCCGATCGTGGTCGGCCTCGCCCTCGTCCTCGTCTACGGCGGCCGCAACGGCTGGTTCGGGCCGACGCTCGAGTCGCACGGGTTCCAGGTGATCTACGCCAACCCCGGGATCGTGCTGGCCACGATCTTCGTCGCCCTCCCGCTCGTGGTCCGCGAGGTGGTGCCGGTGCTCGAGGAGGTGGGCGTCGAACAGGAGCAGGCGGCCCAGAGCCTCGGCGCGGGGCCGTGGGCCAGGTTCCGGCGCATCACCCTGCCGTCGATCAAGTGGGCGGTGGCCTACGGCGTCGTGCTGAGCATGGCCCGTGCCCTCGGCGAGTTCGGGGCGGTCAAGGTCGTGTCGGGCAACGTGGACGGCGAGACCCGCACCGCCACCCTCGTGGTGGAGGAGAAGTACCTGAACTTCGACCGCGGCGGCGCCTACGCCACCGCCTTCCTGCTGACCCTGGTGGCGGTGGCCGCCATCGTGGTGGTCACCCTCCTGCGGCCCCGGACGGACCGGCGCTGATGACGACGACGCTGATGATGATGACGACGAGGACGGAACGCGCATGAGCATCGAGGTCACCGGGATCGACAAGCGCTTCGGCAGCTTCGTCGCCCTCCACGACGTCTCCCTCACCATCCCCACCGGCCAGCTCACCGCGCTGCTCGGGCCGAGCGGCGGCGGCAAGTCGACGCTGCTGCGGATCATCGCCGGCCTCGAGCATCCCGACGCCGGGACCGTGGTCATCGAGGGCCAGGACGCCACCCACCTGCCGCCGCAGCGGCGCAACGTGGGCTTCGTGTTCCAGCACTACGCCGCCTTCAAGCACCTGTCGGTGGCCCGCAACGTCGCCTTCGGGCTGGAGATCCGTAAGCGCCCCAAGGCCGAGATCAAGGCCCGGGTGGACGAGCTGCTCCACCTCGTGCACCTCGAGCAGTTCGCCGATCGCAAGCCGTCGCAGCTCTCGGGCGGGCAGCGCCAGCGGATGGCGTTGGCCCGGGCGCTCGCCGTCGAGCCCACGGTCCTGCTGCTCGACGAGCCCTTCGGCGCCCTCGACGCCAACGTCCGCAAGGAGCTGCGCGACTGGCTGCGCCGCCTCCACGACGAGGTCCCGGTCACCACCGTGTTCGTCACCCACGACCAGGAGGAGGCGCTCGAGGTGGCCGACGAGATCGTGGTGGTCAACGACGGCAAGGTCGAACAGGTCGGCTCGCCCGACGAGCTCTACGACGCCCCCGCCAACGACTTCGTCATGCGGTTCCTCGGCCCGGTCACCGAGGTGGGCGGGCTCCTGGTCCGCCCCCACGACCTGCACGTGAGCCTGCCGTCCGAGGGGGGTCGGCCGACGACGGCGCCGGGCGCGGGCGGCGAGCCCGGTCCGTGGCCGGGCACCGTCGACCGGTTGGTGCGGGTGGGCTTCGACGTGCGGGTGGACGTGGCCGTGGCCGGCGGGATCGCCACCGCCTCGCTCACCCGGACCGACCAGCGGGCCCTCGGCCTGGCGGTGGGGTCGCCGGTCGAACTGCGCCTGGCGTCGGGTGCGCCGCGCCTGGTGGCCCGGGGCGGGTCGGCGCCGTCGGTCCCGTCGGGGGCGGCGTCGGAGGTCGATCCCGCCCTCGTCTGAGCCGCGTCGGACCCGTGCCCGCGCCGGTCCGACCCAGGTGAACGGCGTCTGAACGGCCGGTGCGCGGCGGCGGGCCTAGGGTGCCCGCCGTCCGGCGTCGATGGCACCGGACGGGGACGAGAGGGACGCACATGGGACGACGCCTGAGCCGACGACGCTTCCTGGCCGGCGCGGGGGCGGCGGCGGCCACCGTGGCCGCCGGGGCGGCGGCGTGCAGCAGCGGCGACGACGGGTCGAAGGCCGATCGCACGACCACGGTCCCCGACGCCCTCACCACCGGCACGCCCAACCCGAAGGGGCTCGACGCCGTCGAACACGTCGTGATCCTCATGCAGGAGAACCGTTCGTTCGACCAGTACTTCGGCACGATGACCGGCGTGCGGGGCTTCGCCGACCCGGTGCCGGTCCGCCGCTCGCTCGGCGCCACCGTGCTGGCCCAGCCCTGGGAGTCGAAGGTCCTTTGGCCGTACCACGCCGACCCCGCCACCACCCTGGCCGGCACCCCGGGCACGAGCCTGCCCCACACCTGGCCCGACGCCCACGACGCCTGGAACGGCGGCCGCTGGGACGGCTGGACCAAGGCCAAGACGCCGTTCACGATGGGCCACTTCACCGGCGCCGACCTCGCCTTCCACCACGCGCTGGCCGACGCCTTCACCATCTGCGATCGCAACTTCTGCTCGACCCTCGCCGGCACCAACCCCAACCGCCTCCACCTCTGGACCGGCACGACCGACGCCGACGCCAAGGCCGGCGGCCCCGCGCTGTTCAACGACCGCCAGGGCGTCCTCGCCTGGACCACCTACCCCGAGCGGCTCCAGCAGGCCGGGGTGAGCTGGCAGGTGTACCAGGAGGAGGACGACTACGGCGACAACCCGCTCGAGTGGTTCCCCCAGTTCATGAACGCCCCCGAGACCTCGCCGCTCTGGGCGCGGGGCGTGCAGTTCCAGGACTCGGTGCTCGGCTGGTTCGAGGCCGACGTCGCCGCCGGGAAGCTGCCGCAGGTGTCCTGGATCGTGGCGCCCACCGACGACTCCGAGCACCCCGGCCCCTCGTCGCCGTGGCAGGGCGGCGAGTTCTCCCGCAAGGCGCTCCAGGTCCTCGCCGACCATCCCGACGTCTGGGCCAAGACGATCTTCATCCTCAACTACGACGAGAACGACGGCTTCTTCGACCACGTGCCGCCGCCGTTCCCGCCACAGGGCACGCCGGGCGAGGTGGTCGACGGACGCGTGGTCGGCCTCGGGCCGCGGGTCCCGCTGATCGTGGCCTCGCCGTGGTCCACCGGCGGGTGGGTGTGCTCGGAGACCTTCGACCACACCTCGGTGATCCGGCTCCTCGAGACCTGGCTGGGCGTCGAGGAGCCCAACATCTCCGCCTGGCGGCGCGAGGTCTGCGGCGACCTCACCTCCGCCTTCGACTTCTCCACCACGAACGTCGCCTTCCCGAAGCTGCCCTCGGAGGCCGAGCAGGCCGCCGCGGTGGCCACCCGGATCAGCGAGGGACTGCCCGCCGCCGAGCCCCCGGCCGACGGTGGCGCGCTCCCCGAGGTGGAGACCGGGAGCCGGCCGCAGCGGGCGCTGCCCTACCGGCCGGCGGCGTCGGGGAAGCGGATCACCGACGGCTACGAGATCACCCTGGCCAACCCGAAGGCCGACCGCTCGGTGACCTTCGAGGTGTACGCCCTGACCGCCGACGGGTCGACGTCCACCTCCTACGTGGTGGCCCCCGACGCCGAGGTGGCGGCGCCGCTCACCTTCGACACCGCCGCCGCGCTCGACGTCCACGGGCCCAACGGGTTCCTGCGCACCTTCGAGGGCCTGGGCTCGGCGATCGCCGCCGAGGTCCGGCTCGAGCGGTCGGCCGACGACGTCGTCCTCGTGCTCGACAACACCGCCGGCGACGCCGAGACGGTGCTCCACGTGGCCTGGTCGGTGGGCGGTCCCGCCGGCGACGATCGCGCGGACGCGAAGGTGACCCTCGGCGCCGGCAAGACCGCCGAGCAGCAGGTCCGCCCGGCCGACGGCTGGTACGACGTCACCGTCACCGCCGACGACCCCGCCCGAGCCGCCGCCGGCGCCGCCGACGTCGCCTGGGCGAGGCGCCTCGCCGGCCACCTCGACACCGGCCACCCCGGCGTCACCGGCGTCACCGGCGTCGCCTGACCCGTCCGGCTACTCGGTCCCGGTGGCGTCGTGGAGCCACCAGAGGTCGGCGGTGAGGAGGCGGTCGTGCCAGGACGACGGCGCCGCGTTCCACAGGGTCTGGTAGTCCCAGTAGTCGCGCCAGACGGTGATCTCGTCGCCGGCCACCCGCTGGACCGACACGAACGGCAGCGTCACCGTCTCGCCGCTCGGCCAGTGCCAGGTCTCGGCGTGCTCGGTGACCACCACGCCGTCGCCGCCCACGATCAGCCCCTGGGCGTGCTCGTAGCCCGACAGCCCGGCGAGACCGAGCTGGAGGCGGGCCTCGATCGCCTCGGGTCCCTTCGCCGCGGTGGTCGGCCCGGTGGGGACGTCCCAGTAGACCGACTCGGGGCCGAAGAACGTCCGGATCCGGGCCCAGTCGCGGGCGTAGAGCGCGTCCCAGAACCGCCGAACGAGATCGACCGACCCGTCGCTCATCGGTCGCCCCCGCCCCGTCCACCCCGTCCACCCCGTCGAACTTTGCGCCGAAACACACCTCCACGTCGGGTTTCGGCGCAAAGGTGCGGGGCCGAGCCGGTCGACCCGTCGAACATTGCGCCGAAACACACCCCCACGTCGGGTTTCGGCGCAACGTTGTTCGGGCGGTTCGGGCGGTTCGGGCGGTCGACGGCGGGGGTCATCGGGCGCCTCGGATGAGGGTGCCGGGGAGGGCGCCGGTGGCCTGGCCGGCCTCGACCACCACCTGGCCGGCGTTGGCGGTGGCGACGTAGCCGTCGGCGTGCTGGACGAGGCGACGGGCGCCGCCGGGGAGGTCGTGCACGAGCTGGGGGCGGTGGAGGCGGAGGGCGTCGTGGTCGATCACGTTGACGTCGCCCTTGGCGCCGGGGACGAGGCGGCCGCGATCGCCGAGGCCGTAGACGTCCGCGGTGGCCGAGGTCATCAGCCGCACCGCCTCCTCCACCGGCAGCCGGTCCTCGCCGCGGTCGCGGGCCCAGTAGCTGAGCAGGAACGTGGTGGTGGAGGCGTCGCAGGTCTGGCCCGCGTGGGCGCCGCCGTCGCCGAGCCCGAACACCGTGGCCGGGTGGACGAGCATCTCGCGGGTCACGTCGAGCGACCCGTGGCTGTAGTTGAGGACCGGCGAGTTGAGCAGCTCGCGGCCGCCGTCGACCAGGAGCAGGTCGAGGAAGGTGTCCCACACGTCGGTGCCGCGAGCGGCGGCGATGCCGGTGACGCTGTCGGCGGCGGTGGGGGCGTAGTTCGGCGGGTCGCCCAGCACGTAGGTGCGCTCGGGGGCCATGAAGCCGGCGACCACCGGATCGTCGGCCAGGGCCCGCGCCTCGGTCACGATCCGGGCCCGCAGCGCGTCGTCGCCGAGGATCTTGGCCACCTGCTCCTCCCACGGCATCAGGCCCATCAGCGCCTCGCCCCACACCGGGGTGAAGGCCAGCGGGTGGAACGTCTGGAACCCGAGCAGGATCGAGACGGTGCGGGCGGTCACCTGGGGGTGGACGGGGGCGCCGGCGGCCTGGGCGGCGGCGGAGCGGTCGAGGAGGTCGCGCCACTGCTCGGGGTCGGCGTTGTTCTGGTTGAGGGCGAAGGTGATCGGGCGGCCCACCTCGGCGGCCAGGCGGCGCATCCAGACGACCTCCTTGGCCGGCGCCGCCAGGTCCTCGCCCAGTGCGCCCGCCGCCGCCAGCTCGAACACGCCGGTGCCCAGCTCGCCGAGCACCCGGCCGATCCCGAACAGCTCGTCCTCAGAGGCGTTGGTCCCCGGCACCGGCTCGCCGTCGATCGCCCGGTGGGCCAGGGTGCGGCTGGTGCTGAACCCGAGGGCGCCCGCCGCGATGCCCTCCCGCACCAGCGCGGCCATCGCCTCGATGTCGTCCGGGGTGGCCGGCTCGTTGCGGGCGCCCCGCTCGCCCATCACATGCGCCCGGACGGCGCCGTGGGGGACCTGGGTGCCGATGTCGACGGCCAGCGGCGCCCGGTCGAGCGCGTCGAGGTACTCGGGGAAGCTCTCCCACTCCCAGCGGATGCCGGTGCTGAGGGCGGCGCCGGGAATGTCCTCCACGCCCTCCATCAGGCCGATCAACCACTCCCGCCGCTCGGGCTCGCACGGGGCGAACCCCACGCCGCAGTTGCCCATCACCACCGTGGTGACCCCGTGCCACCCGCTCGGCGTGAGCAGCGGATCCCACGTGGCCTGGCCGTCGTAGTGGGTGTGGATGTCGACGAACCCCGGCGTGACCAGCGCCCCGTCGGCATCGATCGTCCGCCGGGCCGCCCCCTCGACCCGCCCCACCTCCGTGACCACGCCGTCGCTGATCGCCACGTCCGCGGTGCGAGGCGGCGCCCCCGTCCCGTCGACCACCGTCCCCCCTCGAACGACCAGATCGTGCACGGATCCCCTCCTGCGCAGGCGTCGCCGCCCAGCGGCGGCGTCGCCCGGACCGTACCGCCGCTCAGGAGCGGACGAGGCGGGCGATGGCGGCGGTGGCTTCTTCGATCTTGGCGGCGCCCTCGTCGGGGCCGGTCTGGACGGCGTTGGTGACGCAGTGGCTGAGGTGCTCGTGCATCAGGCCGATCGAGACCTGCTGGAGGGCGCGGGTGGCGGCGGCGACCTGGTCGAGGACGTCGATGCAGTAGCGGTCGTCCTCGACCATCCGCTCGATGCCCCGCACCTGGCCCTCGACGCGGCGCAGGCGCTTGAGGATGTCGTCCTTGTGCATCTCGTAGCCGGCCATCACGGTCCTTCCGTCGGGGTGAAGCGGCGCAGCCGCAGGCTGTTGGTGACGACGAACACGCTCGACAGCGCCATCGCCGCCCCGGCGATCATCGGGTTCAGGTACCCGGCGGCGGCGAGGGGGAGGGCGGCCACGTTGTAGGCGAAGGCCCAGAACAGGTTCCCCCGGATGGTGGCGAGGGTGCGGCGGGACAGGGCGATGGCGTCGGGCACCGAGCGCAGGTCGCCGCGGACGAGGGTGAGGTCGCTGGCCTCGATGGCGGCGTCGGTGCCGGTGCCCATGGCCAGGCCGAGGTCGGCGGCGGCGAGGGCGGCGGCGTCGTTCACCCCGTCGCCCACCATGGCCACCACCCGGCCCTCGGCCTGGAGGCGGCGCACCACGTCGACCTTGTCGGCCGGCAGCACCTCGGCCTCGACCTCGTCGATGCCCACCTCGGCGGCCACCGCCTCGGCCACCGCCCGCTGGTCGCCGGTGAGCAGCACGGTCCGCAGGCCTTGGTGGTGGAGCGCGGCGATCGCCGCCGCCGAGGTCGGCTTCACCGCGTCGGCCACCACGACCACCGCCACCCCGCCCGACCCCGATGCCCCGTTCGCCAGCGCGGTGCCGGCTTCTGCCGTCGAACTTTGCGCGGAAACCCGACCAGGAGGTGTGTTTCCGCGCAAAGTTGCGGTCGGGTTGGTGGCGGCGGCGGCGGCGGTCCAGGCGGCGACGACGGCGGCGCGGCCGGCGGCCTCGGCTCGCCGGCGGGCGGCGACGAGCGCGGCGGGGATCTCGATGCCGGCTCGTTCGAGGAGGGCGGGGCGGCCGACGAGGACGGTGCGGCCCTCGACGGTGCCCTCGACGCCGAGACCGGGGTGGTTGCGGAAGCCGGTGACCGGCGGCAGGTCGCCGGGGCGCTCCCGGGCGGCGTCCGCGATCGCCCGGGCGACGGGGTGCTCGGAGGCATCCTCGACGGCGCCGAGGAGGTGCAGCGCGTCGGCCTCGCTCGGATCGGTCCCGGCGCCGCCGGCTTGCTCGCCCTCGACCACCACCTCCACCACGGTCATGCGAGCGGTGGTGACCGTGCCGGTCTTGTCGAGGACGACGGTGTCGATGCGGCGGGTGGACTCGAGGACCTCGGGGCCCTTGATCAGGATGCCGAGCTGGGCGCCGCGGCCGGTCCCCACCAGCAGGGCGGTGGGCGTGGCCAGGCCGAGGGCGCAGGGGCAGGCGATGATCAGCACGGCGACGGCGGCGGTGAAGGCGTGGGCGGCCCCCTCGCCGGTGCCGAGCCAGAAGCCGAGGGTGGCGGCGGCGAGCACGAGCACGACCGGGACGAACACGGCGGCGACGCGATCGGCGAGGCGCTGCACCGCGGCTTTGCCGGTCTGGGCCTCGGTGACCAACCGGGCGATGCGGGCGAGGTGGGTGTCGGCGCCGACGCGGGTGGCCCGCACCACCAGCCGGCCCGACGCGTTGACCGTGGCGCCGGCCACCGCGTCGCCGGGACCGACCTCGGCCGGCACGCTCTCGCCGGTGAGCAGCGACGCGTCGACGGCGGAGGTGCCCTCCTCCACCACGCCGTCGGTGGCCACCTGCTCGCCGGGCCGCACGACGAAGCGATCGCCCACGACGAGGCGCTCGACGGGGACCCGCTCCTCCCGCCCGTCCCGCAGCAGGGCCACGTCCTTGGCCCCGAGGTCGAGCAGCGCCCGCAGGGCGGCGCCGCTGCGGCGCTTGGCCCGGGCCTCGGCCCAGCGGCCGGCCAGGAGGAAGGCGGTGACCGCCGAGGCGACCTCCAGGTAGATCTCGTGGGTGCCGCTGCCGCGGGCCGGGGTGAGGTCGAACCGCATCCGCATGCCCGGGTCGCCGGCGTCGCCGAGGAACAGCGCCCACAGCGACCAGGCGTAGGCGCTGATCGTGCCGAGCGAGACCAGCGTGTCCATGCCGGTGGCGCCGTGGCGGAGGCTGCGCCAGGTGGCCCGGTGGAAGGGGAGCGCGGCCCACACCACCACGGGCGACGCCAGCGTCAGGCTGAGCCACTGCCAGTGGTCGAACTGGAGGCGGGGCACCATCGCCATCGCCACCACCGGGGCGCTGAGGACGGCGGCGATCAGGGTGCGGGTGCGCAGTTCGTCGACCGACCCGTGGTCGTGCTCGCCGCCGTGGCTGGCGTGCGGGGCGTGGTGGCCGGCGTCGTCGTGGCGGGTGTCGTGGTGGCCGGCGCGGGGGTCGTCGTGGTCGGAGGCGCCGACGGTGGCGGGGCCCGTGGGCGGGGCGTGGACCCGGGCGCCGTAGCCGGCCGACTCGACGGCGGCGACGAGGACCGCGGGATCGAGGCCCGGCGCGCAGGTGACCGAGGCCTGCTCCAGCGCGTAGTTGACCGTGGCGGTGGCGCCGTCGACCTTGTTGAGCTTCCGCTCGATGCGGGCCGCGCACGACGCGCAGGTCATCCCCTCGAGGTCGAGCTCGACGCGCCGACTCGAGCCATCGGCGGGCACGGTGGGGCGGGCGGCGGCGGTCACGAGCCGTGCCCCTCGTGCTCGGTGGTCGTGGTCGTGGTCGTGGTCGTGGTGGTCATCGCCGGTCCGTGGGGATGGCCGGCCGGCGCCGGCTGGTCGCCCGAGCCGACCGCCCGCCCGACGGCGAAGGCCGACCCGAAGGCGACGACGAGGACGACGGCGAACCCGGCCAGGCGGGCGGCGACGCTCATGGCGCCAGGTCGTAACCCGCTTCGTCGACCGCAGCGGCGACCAGCGCCGGATCGACCGCCTCGCCGTCGGTGGTGACCACCACGGCACCGGAGGCGAGATCGACGTCCACCGCGGCGACCCCGTCGATCGCCGCCACCTCCTCGGATACCGCCCGCACGCAGTGCTCGCAGGTCATCCCCTGCACGGTGAAGGTGGTGGTGGCCATGGGGGTCCTCCTCGATCGACTCGACCGCAGGATACCCCTACCCCCCTGGGGTATCAATCGGGCGCTCGTTTGCGTCGCCGGTCATGCTCCGATCCCAAGAGGCTCAGGCCGTGCGGGCGGCGAGGTGGGACTCGAAGCGGTCGGCGGCCTCGCGGGCGTGCTCGGGTGCGGCGCCGCGGAGGGCGACGGCCAGTTGGACGACGCCGACGATCGCGGTGCGGGGGTCGGTCGGGTCGAAGGGGCGGCCGTCGGCGAGGGCGGTGACGCGGTCGAGGAAGGCGCGGCGGTAGAGCGGTGACGAGAACGTGCCGCCGAACAGGCCGAGGGGGACCGGGTCGGCGTCGGGGATGCGGGCCAGGCCGGTGGCGGCGGCCGACGCCAGCGGCTCGAGCTCCTGGTGGAACAGCTCGACGGCGCGGGGATCGCCGGCCTCGGCCCGGGCCAGGAGCACCTTGGCGAGGTCCGCGATGGCGGCCTTGTCGATCGCCGGCTTGTGGACCCGGTCGCCCACGTGGTCGGCGTCGGCCACGCCGTAGGCGGCGAGGACGGCGGCGGCGAGGTCGTGGGCGTCGGACCGGCCCTCGCTCTCGAACATCACCTCGCGGAGCACGGCCCGGCCGAGGGAGAACCCGGAGCCCTCGTCGTCGAGCAGGAAGTCCCAGCCGCCGAGGCGATCCCAGATCCGGCGCTCGCGGTCGGCGGCCAGCACCACCGAGCCGGTGCCGGAGATCACGATCACCGCGGGGCGCAGGTCCGCGGTGACCGCCCAGCAGCCGACGGTGTCGGGCACGACGGTGACCTCGGCGTCCGGCAGCGACCGGGCCCGGATGCCGTGGGCGAGGAACGTGCTGATCTCGGCGGTGTCGATCGAGGCCGACGTGGCGAGGCAGAGGCCGACGTCGCCGCCCCGGAGCCCGGCGTCGGCCACCGCCGCGTCGATCGTCTGGCACAGATGGTCGAGGGCGGCGTCGTCCCCGGCCGAGCGGGCGTTGGTGGGCCCGCCGAGCGCCCAGCCCCGCAGGGTGCCGTCGTCGTCGACCACCGCCACCCGGCAGTGGGTGCCCCCGCCGTCGACCACCGCGATGGCGCCCCGCCGTTCCACCGGCCCGAGCCGGTCCCACCAGTTCACGACGTGGCCGCCGCCGGGGTGCGCGGGGCGAGCGGATCGGCCGACGGGCGGTGCACGAAGGCGGCGGCGCCGTCCACCGCGCGGGCCACGGCGCCGGCGGCATCGGCCCCCGTGGCCAGGGCGGCGAAGGCGGTGAGGGCGAACACGTCGCCGGCGCCGATGTCACGGTGGAGCGGGGCGAGGCCGCCGGCGGTGCGGGGCGCGTGGCGGCCCAGCGGCTCGCCGCCTCGGCCGACGCTGGCGCCGGCGGACCCGTGGGTGACGAACACCAGGCCGGGGTAGGCGGCGAGGAAGGTGCCGGCGGCCAGCACCTCCTGCTCGCGCTCGTTGACCACCAGCGCGTCCACCTCCTGGTACCGCCGGTCGAGCGGCAGGTCGTGGAGGGCGAGGTCTCGGCCGGCGCCGAGCTCGCGCATCGCACCTTGCGGGGTCAGGCCGACGAAGCCCGGGCCGTCGAGCGCGGCGGCCACCGCGCCGGGGCCGAGCTCGTCGGCGATCGGGCCGAGGTGCACGAGATCGAACCGCTCGGCGGCCAGCGGGCCGAGGTCCTCGATGGCGTCGGCCACCGCCACCGTGGAGGTCGGCCCGGACTCGAGGCCGCCGCGGAACCGGAACGTGGTGTCGACCGGGGACCCGGCGTTCGACACCCGGACCCGGCGGTCGAGCGCCGCCTCCAGCCGGCGGGCGGTCCCGTCGGTGCAGGCGGTCCGGATGGTGACCTCCCAGCCGAGGTGCAGCGCCTCGGCGGCGGCGAACCACACCGTCCCGCCGAGCCGGGGCTCGGGGTCGCCGAGGTCGTCGAGGCACACGTGGCCCACGAGCAGCACCCGTCCCGCCGGCTCGGTCCTCGCTGCGTTCACCCTGGCCCTCCACCGCCCGACGGGCGTCGGGTCAGCCTACCGAGGTCGCCTTCGCCGAGGAGCGGGAGCCCGTCCCCGTGCGTGCCCGCCGGGCGCGGCGGTGGGCGAGGTCGCTCGGGGTGGCCCGGTAACCTTCGGCCTCGACCGTTCCGCCCGCCGCTGCACCCCGGCGACGATTCGCCCGCCCGGCGCCCCGGGCCCGGAGGGCTCCCGATGACCAGCGCCTCGCCACCGTTCACGCCCGAGGTCGTGGCCGCCGTCGTCGCCCACATGAACGCGGACCACCCCGAGGACAACGTGCTGATCGTGCGGGCCCTCGGCGGCCGGCCCGACGCCACCGCCGCCCGGCTGGCCGCGGTCGACCCCGTCGGCGCCCACTTCGAGGTCGACACCCCCACCGGCCCGGCGTCGGCCACCGTCGCCTGGGCCGGGCCGGTCACCGAGCGGCCCCACATCCGCCACGAGGTCGTCCGGATGTACCAGGAGGCGTGCGCCGCCCTCGGCGTCACGCCGCGCGGGGAGGGCGAGCACTGATCCCGGCCGCCGCGATCGCGGGGCCGACCCCGGGGAGCGCCCCGTGCCTCGGGTGATCGGCGGCACCCTCGCCGCCCATCGCGAGCACACGACCTCGAAGATCTTCGCCGCGCTGCGGGCGCTGCTCTACGAGCGGGGCTACGACTCGCTCACCCTGGCCGACATCGCCGAGGCGGCCGGCATGTCCCGCACCGCGATGTACCACTACGTGCCCGACAAGGAGTCGCTGCTCGTCGCCTACGCCGAGCACGAGACCGACGCCTACCTGACCCGGCTCGACGAGGCGCTGCGCCCGCTCGACAACCCGGTCGACCAGCTCCGCGCCTACCTGCGCCTCCAGCTCGAGTACTTCTCGGGCAACCACCTGCCGCCGGGCCCGACGTTGCGCCTCCTCCTCCCCGAGGGCGCCGCCGACGAGGTGCTCGGCCACGTCGGCATGATCGAGGAGCGCCTGGCCGACATCGTCAAGCGGGGCCGGGATCGCCGCCTCCTCGAAGCCGAGGACCTCGACGCCACCGTCGCCATGATCTCGGCCTGCATCTCGCGGGGGAGCGTCGCCGCCCCCGAGGCCACCGCGCTGGCCGACACGATCGCCTCCACCGAGGCCTTCGTCCTGCGGGCCGTCGGCGCCCGCCTCGGCCCCGACGGACGCGCCCGCCGCATCCCCCGTCGCTGAGCGCCGGACCGTCTGCCGGCCAGCGGAGCCCGGGCGCGCCACGGGCGCCGGCCGAGACCGGCGCCCGTGGACGCATCGATGGGTGGGGGCCGGAGCCCGCCGGGATCAGGCCTGGGCGGCCCGACGGCGGCGCGAGCCGGTGACCAGGGCGGCGCCGAGGGCGACCGCCCCGATGCCCGTGACCAGCAGCGGGGTGGTGGTGCTGCCGGTCCGGGCCAGGGTGGTGGAGCCGGACGAACCGGAGCTCGACCCCGACGACGTGGTGCCGTCCGAGGTGCCCGACCCGGTGTCGGTGCCGGTGTCGGAGCCGTCGGAGGGCTGGCCGTCGGTGGTGGTGGCGAAGGTGATCGGGAGGAGGACCTCGTCGACCGCCGTGCTGAGGGAGACGGCGAAGGTGGAGATGGCGCAGGCCACCACCCGGCAGTCGGTGTTCTCGAACACGGCCCGGACCTTCAGCGACGTGGTGAAGTCGCCGGGGTCCTTGGCCTTCTGGTGCTCGCTGGTGACCGTGGAGGTCTGGGCGTAGTCGCAGGCCAGCGGGTCGTCGACCTCGCACACCGCCACGATGTAGTCGACGCCGGGACGGAACCCGGTGCCGTCGACCACCACGACGTCGCCGTCGGGATCGAGGTCGTTCGTGCGATCGGCCGACAGGGCGGCGCCGGTGGCCGGCGGCTCGACGGTGCCCTCGCCGAAGGCCACGCCGGCGTAGGCGTCCTGGGAGTAGTCGGCCGACCCGCCGTCGTGGTCACGCCGGACGAACACGCCGCAGGCGGTCACCGAGCAGTCGATCTCCTCGCCGCCGGCGGTGGTGAAGGTCCCGGCCACCACGAGCGGCGTCGAGAAGGTGCCGTCGGCGCCGATCGGGGTCACCCACACCGTGTGGGTGCCGTCCTGTTCGGGGTAGCAGCGGTCGGCACGACCGGCCGAGGTGCCGATCTGGCCGGCGGGCCGGGCGCAGAACTGCACGTACACGCCCTGGTTCGGGACGAAGCCGGTGCCCTTGACGGTGATCGTCTCGCCGTCGGCCAGGCCGGCGCTCTTCGACAGCGTGATCGCCACCGAGTTGGCGCTGGGCTCGGGCTCGTCGACCTCGGGCGCCTCGGTGGAGGCGTCGAAGCTGAGCGGGAACCAGGTGTCGAGGCTGGTGTCGGTGGCGCCGCCGTTGTGGTCACGACGGATGAACACCCCGCAGGACCCGGCGGTGGTGCAGTCGATCACCGAGGTGCCGCCGGCGAAGGCCCCGACCACCGAGAGGGTGGTGGAGAAGGCGCCGCCGGAGGTGGCGGGGACGCCCGGGTCGGGCGGGTTGGGCGTGATCCAGAGGCCCTGGCCGTCGCACACGTCCGCCGACGGGCGGCCGGAGGTGGTCTGGCAGAGGCGGATGTAGACGCCGCGGTCGCCGAGGCCGGTGCCGGTGACCGTCACCGAGTCGCCGGCGGCGTTCAGGCCCGTGGTGGGCGACACCGAGAAGCTGGCCGGGCCGTTGGCCACGGTCGTCGTGGTGGTGGCCTCGGTGGTGGTCGTGGACCCCTCGACGGTCGTGGTCGTTGCCGCGGTGGTCGTGGTGGTCGCCGCGGTGGTCGTCGTGGTCGCCTCGGTCGTCGTCGTGGTGGCCGCCGGGGCGAAGCTCAGCGGCGTGAACGTGTGCTGGTCATAGACGCCGGGCTGGGTGTGGTCGTTGCGGGTGACGATGCCGCACACGGTGCCGGAGGCGGTGCAGTCGATCGCCTTGAAGGCCCCCGAGACACCCATGGACACGGTGAAGGTGCCGGTGCCGGTCCACGCCGTGGTGCCGGGGGGCCCGCCGGTGGTGACCCACGCCTGGGCGCCGGAGCAGTTGGCGCCCGCCGGCCGGCCGGCGGCGGTGCCGGAGGTCCCGACCTGCTGGCAGAACATCACGTAGATGCCGCGGCTGGAGTCGAAGCCCGAGCCGTTCACGGTGAGGGTCTCGCCCTCGTAGGCGATGCCCGTGGTCTTCGAGGGGGTGACGACCCGGTCGAACACCGGCGGCGTCGTGGTGGTCGTGGTGGCCTCGGTCGTGGTGGTCGCCACCGTGGTGGTGGTGGCCTCGGTGGTCGTGGTCGCCTCGGTCGTGGTGGTTGCCTCGGTCGTGGTGGTCGTCGCCGGATCCGGGGCGAAGGTGATCGGCGTGAAGGTGTCCTGGTCGTAGGAGCCGGGCTCGGTGTGGTCGTTGCGGGTGACGATGCCGCAGACGGTGCCGGAGGCGTTGCAGTCGATCGCCTTGAAGGCGCCGGACACGGCGAGGGTCACGCTGAAGGTGCCGCTGCCGGTCCAGGTGGCGGTGGCGCCGGGGGTGGCGCTGATCCACTGCTGGGCGCCGGAGCAGTTGGCGCCCGAGGGGCGGCCGGCGGCGGTGCCGGACGTGCCGACCTGCTGGCAGAACATCACGTAGATGCCGCGGGACCCGCTGGAGTCGAAGCCGGACCCGGTGATCGTGAGGGTCTCGCCGGCGTAGGCGATGTTCGACGTCTTGGACGGGGTGACCGCGCCGGCGGCCGACGCGGTGCCGCTCGAGACCGCCAGCACGACCGGGATGGCGGTGGCCACCACGGCCAGCGCCGCCACGGCGCCGCGCCAGCGGGATCGGGCCCGCACGGGGCGGGCGGTGGGTGCCGGTCGGGACATGGATGCTCCTCGCAAGGGGACTGGATGGGTGGGGATCGGGAGGGGTGGTCGACGGGCCGGAGCCCGGGGATCAGGCGGCGGTCGACGAGCGGCGGCGGATCGCCACCGCCGCCCCGCCGCCGAGCACGGCGAGGGCGACGAGCACGCCGGCGACGATCGGGCCCGCCGAGCCGCCACCGTCGTCGTCGCCGTCGGTCCCGCCGCCGGCGGTGCCGGTCGAGGCCGACGCCGAGGCGTCGTCGTCCTCGCCGCCGTCGGCGGTCGTGGTGGTGGCCTCGGCGCCGGTGGTCGAGGTCGTGGTGCCGGCCGCGGTCGTGGTGGTGGCGCCGGCCGCGGTGGTGGTCGTGGCGCCGGCCACAGTGGTGGTGGGCGCCCCGGGGGCCGCGGTGGCGGGGGCGGCGCCGGGCGAGGCGGTGGCCGGGGGGCTGGTGGCGGGCGGGCTGGTGGCGGGCGGGTTGGTGGCCGGGGGCGACGTGGCCGGGGGCGAGGTGGGCGCCGGGGCCGGCGCCGCGAACGAGATGCCCGCCGACACGTCCTGCGAGCGGTCGTCGGCGTGGCCGGACACCGCGCTGGTCTCCACCGCGCACGGCACCGCCTGGCAGTCGGTGGCGCCGAACCGGCCGACCACCGACATGCGGGTCCGGAACGATCCGGCGGCGTCGGTGGTGACCTTCTGGAGCCCGACCGAGTTGCAGGTGTGGTCCGAGCCCGACGTCGAGCGGCACTCCATGACGAAGAGCTGGATGCTCGGCGTGTACCCGGAGCCGGAGACGACGACCACCTGGCCGGCCGGGTTCAGGCCCGACGCCGGCGACACCGAGAGGCGCGGTGCGGCGCCGGCGGGCGCTGCGGGCGCGAGGGCCAGGCCGACGCCGACGATGGTCGCCAGCAGGGCTAGGAGCGGGGAGGAACGCTCACGCCGTGTCATCGACTTTCTCATCATGGGCTGTAAAGGTAACCTAATGACCAGTTCCGCTCAAGACGGAACCGCCCCCATCCCGACGTTCTGTCGATCTTTGTCGACAGAACGTCGAGAAGATGTGACCATTCGTCGACCTGGAGTGACAGACTGTCGTGAACGACCCGACCGTCGTGCACGACCCGACCCCGGCGGCCGCAGGCGCTGTGGTCGGCCTGTCCCGAGGAGCCCGCGCCGATGACCGCAACCGACACCACCTCCTTCGCCGACGAGCTGCGCTCGGCCACCGCGGTGGACCACCAAGAGGCCGAGGGGGCGAGGTTCCTGGGGGCCCTGGCCGCCGGCACGCTGCCGCGGGACGGCTACGTCGACCTGCTGGCCCAGTACGCCCGGCTCTACGACGCCCTGGAGGCCACCGGGGACCGGCTGGCGGCGGACCCCACCGTCGCCCCCTTCCTCCACGAGGGACTGCGCCGCTCGGCGGCGTTGCGGGCCGACCTCGAGGACCTCGCCGGTCCCGACTGGGCCGAGCGGTTCCCGGCGTCGGCGGCCACCACCGCCTACGCCGATCGGCTGTCGGCCCTCGCCTCGTGGCCGGCGGGCTTCGTGGCGCACCACTACACCCGCTACCTCGGCGACCTCTCCGGCGGCCAGTTCCTCGGCCGGGCCGCCGACCGCGCCTACGGGCTCTCGCCGGACCACGGCGGGCGCTTCGCCGACTTCTCGACGCTCGGCGACCCGGCGGCGTTCAAGGCCGCGTACCGGCAGGCCCTGGACGCCGCGCCGTGGGACGACGAGGAGCGGGCGCGGATCGTCGACGAGGTGCACGCCGCGTACGTGCGCAACGGCCAGGTCCTCGCCGCGCTGGAACACCACGCCCCCTGACCCTCGGCGGTCTGCGCACCTCGGGGCCCACCGGACGGGCGCCGGCCCGATGAGCCGCTACGTCCTGCGCCGCCTCGCGCTCGCGCTGGTCACCCTGGTGGCCGCCCTCACCGGCCTGCTGGCCCTCCTCCACGCGTCGCCCGGCAGCCCGGTCAACGCGCTGCCGCCGGCGGTGGCCGCGGACCCCGGCGCCCGGGCCGCCTTCCTCGCCGACCGCGGCCTCGACCGCCCGTTCGTCGTGCAGTGGGCCCGCTACCTCGGCCACGCCGCCCGGGGCGACCTCGGCACCTCGCTCTACGACGGTTCGTCGGTGGCGGGCGCGGTGGCCGGGTCGGTGTCGGTGTCGATCGAGCTCGGGGGGCTCGCCGCGCTGGTGGCGGTGGTGGGCGGCGGGGCCGTGGGCGTCGCCGCCGCCCGCCGGCCCGGCGGGGTGGTCGATGGGGTGGTGCGGGTCGGGTCGCTCCTGGCCATCTCCACGCCGTCGTACTGGTTGGCGGTGCTGGCCCTCGTGGTGGTCGGCGAGCGGGCACCCGACCTCGTGCCCGGCGCCGGCGGCCTGCCGACCTGGTCGGAGGATCCGCTCCGCCACCTCCAGGCCCTGCTGTTGCCCGCGCTCGTCCTCGGCCTCGGCGGCTTCGCCATGGTGGCCCGGTCGGTGCGCCAGACCTTCGGCGAGGTCCTCGACGGGCCCCAGGTGCGCTTCGCCCGAGCCGCCGGCCTCTCCGAAGGCCAGGTCCTGCGCCGGGTGGCGCTGCGGGGCGCCGCGCCGGCCACGATCACCCTCGTCGGCCTCCTGGTGGCCGGGCTGGTCTCGGGGACGGTCCTCATCGAGAACGTGTTCCAGCTCCCCGGCCTGGGCCAGCTGGCGGTGACCGCCATCGGTCGCGACGACTACCCGCTGGCCCTCGGGTGCGCGCTGGCCACCGCGGTGCTCCTGCTGGCCACCAACGTGGCGGTCGACCTCGCCGTGCTCGCGTTCGATCCCCGGGCCCGCCGCCGGGCCGTGGGCGGTGGACGGTGACGCGCGCCGGTCGGATCGGGCCGCTCGGCTGGCTCGGCGTCGTCCTGCTCGGCGCCTTCGTGGCGCTGGCCCTCGTCGGGCCGCTGGTGGCGGGGAGCCCGACCGCCCTCGACGGCGCGCCCCTCGAGGCGCCGTCGGGTGCCCACCCCTTCGGCACCGACCCACCTGGGACGCGACCTGTTCGCCCGCACCGCGGCGGGGGCGCGGTCCTCGCTGGTGGTGGCGGTGGGGTCGGTGCTGCTCGGGGTGGCCGTGGCCCTGCCGATCGGGGTCCTGGCCGCCTGGCGGGCCGGCCGCTTCCTCGACCACGCCCTGATGCGGACCCTCGAGGTCGTGCAGGTGGTGCCGCCGTTCGTCCTCGTCCTGCTGCTGCTCGGCCTCAGCGGGTCGGGCACCGTCGAGGTGGCCGGCGTCGGCCTCTCGATCACCGCCCGCCTCGTCCTCGCCCTGGCCCTCGCCTTCGTGCCGTTCTTCGCCCGCATCACCCGCGCCGCCGCCGCCGCCGAGCTCGAGTCGGGCTACGTGGAGGCGCTGCGCCTGGTGGGGGTGGGCGAGGCGGAGCTGCTCGGCCGCGAGGTGCTCCCCAACGTCCTGCCGGTGGTGGGCGTGCAGTGCTTCCTCGCCCTCGCCATCGCCGTGTTCGCCGAGGGCGGGCTCTCCTACCTCGGCCTCGGGGTGGCGCCGCCGGCGCCGACCCTCGGCAACCTGGTGGCCGAGGCCGGTGCCCAGCTCCTCGACGACGCCTGGTGGTTCGCCCTGATCCCCGGCCTCGTCCTGGTGGCCGGGATCGCCGGCGCCAACCTCGTGGGCGACGCCGCCGTCGAACGCCTGGCCCGGGGCCGACGGGCCGGCGGCGCCGAGCCCGTCGCGGGCGCCGCCGAGCCGCCGTGGCCCGGGGCCGATGGCGACCCTGACCCGGCCGGCGCCGACGCCGATCCCGATCTCCTGCACGATCCCGACATCGCCCTCCCCGGAGCCCCGACGTGACCCGTCCGCCGACCGCCCTCGACCGCCGCCGCTTCCTCGGCCTCGCCCTGGGGGCGGCGGTCACCGGCCCGTCGCTGCTCGCCGCCTGCGGCGGTGGGTCCTCCACCTCGGCGCGGGTCGTGCGCCGCCACCGCGACGGCATCCTCCGGATCGGCGTGGCCGGCGCGCCGAGCAACATCAACCCGCTCGACTCCGGCTCCGAGCTCACCCGCTGGCTGGCCGAGCCGGTCGTCGAGACCCTCTACGCCTACGACGCGCAGCTCCGCTCGGTCCCGCTGCTCGCCGCCGGCGAGCCCACGATCTCCGCCGATCGCCTCACCTGGACGATCCCGGTCCGCGACGACGTCACCTTCCAGAACGGCGACCGCATGACCGCCGACGACGTGGTGGCCACCCTCGACCACATGCTGAACCTGTCGTCGGGCAGCGAGTGGATCACCTACCTCCTCGACTACGTGCAGGCCTTCGAGGCCACCGACGAGCGCACGGTGGTCATCCACCTGGCCAAGCCCTACGGGCTGCTGCGCTCCCACCTGACCAACCTGCCGATCTGCCACCGAGACGTGGTCGACCGCAAGGACACGATGCTCGGCACCGGCCCCTACCGGCTCGACGACTTCACCCCCGGCCAGAGCTTCTCGATGACCCGCTACGACGGCTACCACGGCGACCGGCCCGCCTTCGCCGGGATCGAGTTCACCGTGTTCACCGACGGGGCCACCCGACTGGTGAGCCTGCGCCAGGGCAAGGTCGACCTGATCACGTCGGTGCCGTACCAGAACCTGCGCACCGTCGAACGGGCCGACGACCTCTCGCTGATCCTGGCCGACGCCCCCCTCGACGTCCTCTCCTACGTCAACCTCACCCGGGCGCCGTTCGACGACGCCGACTTCCGCCAGGCGGTGGCCCTGGCCACCGACCGCGCCGGCGTCCGCGATCGTGTGTTCTCCGGCCACGCCACCATCGGCCAGGGTCCGGTCGGTCCCGCCGAGCTCGGCTGGGACCCGGCCCGCACGGTCTTCGCCGAGGCGCGCGACCTCGAGGCGGCCGAGCGGCTGCTGGCCGGCGCCGCCACCGACCGACGCGACTTCACGCTCACGATCGGTACCAGCCAGCTCGGCAAGGACATCGCCGCCGTGCTGGTGGCCGGGTGGGCCGAGGTCGGCCTCGACGTGACGATCGAACAGCTCGCCGGCGGGCCGTGGTCGTCCAAGTGGCTGGCCAACGAGTACGAGATGCTCGGCAACACGTTCCAGAGCGGGTTCACCTCCGGCCCGGCGAACTACCTGACCCTCGCCCCGGCCCACTCGCAGAACCTGCTGTCGTGCGGCTACGTCGACCCGGACGTGGACGCCTGGATGGACACGATCTGGCAGGTCGACGACGACGGCGAGCGGGAGGCGGCGCTGGCCGACCTGTCCGAGCGCCTCGCCGAGCAGGCGATCATGTGCCCGGCGGTGTACCCGAAGCTCGCCCTCGCCCAGCGCGACGAGCTGAGCCCGGTCGATCCGGCCGGCCTGCGCACCAGCCGGATCGCCCCCCAGGACCTGCGGTTCGTCGAGCCGTGACCACCGCCGGCCCGGGCGACGAGCCCCTGCTGGTGGCCCGCAACCTGCGGGTGGCCTACGACGGGCCCGACGGCCGCGTCGAGGCGGTGCGCGGCATCGATCTCGACCTCGCCCCGGGCGAGGCGGTCGGCCTCGTCGGCGCGTCCGGCAGCGGCAAGAGCAGCGTCTGCGCCGCCGTCCTCGGCCTCGCCGGCCCGGGGGCGCAGGTGACCGCCGACGAGCTGCGCTTCGCGGGACGCGACCTGCTCGCCGCCCGGCGCGGCCGCCACCGCGCCGCCGGCACGCCGGGGATCGCCTACGTGCCCCAGCAGCCGGGCGCCGCGCTGGTGCCGACGGTGGCGGTCGGCCGCCAGCTCGCCTGGTACCTCGGGGCCGATGTGTTGGAGCGCCATCGAGACGAGCTGGTCGGGCTCGGCCTCGACGCCGTCCTCGACCGGCCCCACGACCTGCCCGGCGCGTTCTCGGGCGGGCAGCTCCAGCGGGTCGTGCTGGCGGTGGCGGCGCTGGGCGAGGCGCCCCGCCTGCTGTTGGCCGACGAGCCCACCAGCACGCTCGACACCACCACCCAGGCGACCGTCCTCGACCTGATCGACGACCTGCGGGCCCGCCTCGGCCTCGCCGTCCTGCACGTCTCCCACGACCTCGGCGTGGTGGCGTCGCGCTGCGATCGGGTGGGCGTGCTCGACGCCGGCCGCCTCGTCGAGGTGGCGCCGGTCGCCGACCTCTTCACGGCCCCGACCCACCCCGCCACCCGCCGCCTCCTCGCCGCCGCCCCACCCCCCACCACCGCCGCCCCACCCCCCACCACGTCGAACTCGGTCCGGAATGAGGACGCAGAGGTCGCATTCCGGACGAAGTTCGAGCAGGTCGGGGTCGGGGGTGGCGAGGGCGCGGCCGTGCTCGAGGTCGACCGGCTGTTCCACTACTACGGGCGGGGCGGGGGCGGGCCGGCGTCGGCCACCGTCGTGCGGGCCGTCGACGACCTCTCCTTCGACCTCGCCGAGGGCCGGGTGCTCGCCGTGGTGGGCGGCTCCGGCTCGGGCAAGACCACGCTGGCCCGAGCGGTGGCGGGGGCGATCGTGCCCACCGCGGGCGAGCTGCGGCTCGACGGTCGGCCCCTCGGGCGGGTGCGCACCGAGGCCGACCGGCGGGCGATCCAGCTCGTCGGCCAGCACCCGTGGGACGCCTTCAACCCGCGCCGCACCGTCGGCCACGCCCTCGTCCAGGCGCTGCGGGTCCACGGCATCGGGGCGACCAACGGTGAGCGGCAGGAGCGAGCGGTCGCCGCCCTCGTCCGCACCGGCCTGCGCCCGGTCCACGCCGACCGTCGCCCGGCCCAGCTCAGCGGCGGCGAACTGGCCCGGGTCGCCCTGGCCCGAGCCCTGGTGGTCGAGCCCCGCCTGGTCCTGCTGGACGAGCCCACCGCCAGCCTCGACGCCCCCGTCGCCCGCCAGGTCCTCGACCTCGTCGCCCAGCTCCGAGCCGACCTCGGCCTCACCGTGCTCCTGGTCACCCACGACCTCCCGGCGGCCCGCACGTTGGCCGACGAGGTGGCGGTGCTCGACGCCGGCCTCCTCGTCGAGCACGGCCCGGCCGACGTCGTGCTCACGACCCCCACCAGCCCCGCCGCCCGAGCCCTCCTCGCCGCCGAACCCCGTCGCCCGACCTGACCCCGACTCGAACCTGCACGGGTTCGGCGCCGCCGCGCAGCCCAGCTCGTGCAGCTTGGCGTCGGACTCGAACCTGCACGTGTTCGGTGTCGCGGCGCAGCCCAGCTCGTGCCGGTTGGCGTCGGACTCGAACCTGCACGGGTTCGGCGTCGCGGCGCAGCCCAGCTCGTGCAGCTTGGCGTCGGACTCGAACCTGCACGTGTTCGGTGTCGCGGCGCAGCCCAGCTCGTGCAGCTTGGCGTCGGGGGCGGGAACCGCGGGGCGGTGCGGGGCGACCAACCGACGACCTGCGTTCCCGACCACTGGAGCTCCCGTGATCCGCATCCGCACCCGCCTGCCCCTCGCCGCGGCGGCCGCCACCGGCGCCGCCGTGCTGATCGCCGCGCCGGCGTGGGCCCACATCCACACCGACCCGAGCGCGATCCAGGCCGGCAAGGAGGCCACGGTCGGCTTCATCGTCGAGCACGGCTGCGACGGCTCGCCCACCACGAAGATGGAGATCCAGCTGCCCGAGGGGGCCACCGGCATCTCGGGCGTGGATGCCGACGGCTTCACCGCCACGGTGGACGGCCAGATCGTCACCTTCGCCGGCGGCTCCCTGCCCGACGAGACCGAGCACGCCTTCGAGGTCACCTTCACCGCGCCGGAGGACCCGGGCGAGGTGCCGGTGAAGATCATCCAGACCTGCGAGGAGGGCTCCACCGACTGGATCGAGGAGACGGTGGACGGCGAGGAGGAGCCCGAGCACCCCGCGCCCGTCCTCACGATCACCGAGGGCGCCCCCACCGGCGAGGAGGGTGACCACCACGAGGAGGCGGGCGACGACGACCACGACGAGGAGGCCTCCTCCACCACCGCCGGCGAGTCCGACCACCACGAGGAGGAGGAGGAGGCGACCACCACGACCGCCGCCTCCACCGAGACCACCACGACGGTGGCGGTGGGCGGGGCCGGCGACGCCTCCGACGGGGGCGACGACGACGGCTCCAACACCGGCCTGCTGGTGGGGATCGGGGCGCTGGTGGTGGCCGGCGGCGCCGGCGGCGTCTACGCCTTCCGCAAGACCCGCACCCCGTTCAACAGGAGCCTCTGACCCGCCGGGCGGTCACCGAGCCTGGGTCATTCCTCGGGGTCGACCGGGTCGGCGGCGTGGGCCTGGTGGCGCCAGTAGGGCACCAGGTCCACCTGCTCCCGGGCCAGCCCCACCTCGTGGCGGACGTACCGGCGGACCGCGGTCATCGCCCGGCTCTCGGCACCGCCCCACACGTAGGTGGTGGGGGTGGGCGCCGGCAGGGCGCGCACCGCGTCCACCAGGTGCGTGGTCGTGCCGGCCTCCGCGCCGTCTCGGTGGCACCACGTGACCGTGGTGCCCGGACCGTCGCGGAGGTCCAGCCGCTCGTCGGCGCCGTCGACCTCGGCCACCACCTGCACCGGCGTGTCCGGCGGGAGCGAGTCGAGGATGGCCGCCACCGCGGGCAGGCCCGTGTCGTGGGCCACCAGCAGGTAGCCCTCGGTGTCGGCCGGCGGGTTCCACACCTCGCGCGGCCCCCACAGCGCCACCGGGTCGCCGGGCCCGCAGCGGCCCGCCCACGCCGACGCCGGGCCGAGGTCGCCGTGGAGGACCATCAACACGTCGAGCTCGGCCGCCTCCGGTCGCCAGTGGCGCAGCGTGTAGTAGGCGCCCACCGGCTGGTCCTCCGGCGGCAGGTCGCCGACGGTCGCCCACGAGAACCCCTGGTCGATCGTCAGCTCGTCACGCCCGGGCGGCGGGAGCAACAGGTAGAGGAACGTGTCCGGGCCGAGCGGGGCGAAGGTGGTGAGGTCGCCGCCGCCGAAGGTCACCTTGCGGAGGTGGGGGTGGACGTCCTCCACCGCCACCACCTCGGTCAGGAAGGTGCGGATGCGGGCGAGATCGAGGTCGGCCATGGCGGTGGTTGCTAGCGCCCCGGGCCGCCGAGGACAAGCCCCGTTCTTGGATCGCGTTAGGAGGGCTTACTAGCGTCCGGTCCGTGGCCGAGGTCCTCAGCGAGCCCGTGGCCGGTCCGGTGCTCGACCCCGTGGGCGCCGGGGACACCGAGGACACCGGGGCCCCGTCGGCCGGGGTCGGTCGCACCGTCGCTCGGGCCTCCTGGCGTCGGGCTGGACCCGGGGTGCCGGGCTCCTGGTGGCGATCGGCGTGCTCGCGGTGGTGGCCGGGTGCTCGCTGGCGTTCGGGTCGAAGTCGGTGCCGCTGCGCTCGGCGCTCGACGCGTGGCTGCACTTCGACGGCTCGAACGGCCACCTGATCATCCGCAGCCTGCGCACGCCCCGCACGGTCGTCGGGCTGTTGGTGGGCTCGGCGCTGGCGCTGGCCGGCGGCGTCATGCAGGGGACCACCCGCAACCCGCTGGCCGATCCGGGCATCCTCGGCGTGGAGGCCGGCGCGTCCTTCGCGGTGGTGTGCGCCATCCGCTTCCTCCACGTGGGCAGCGTCAACCGGTTCGTCTGGTTCGGCTTCGCCGGCGCGGCGGTGGCCAGCGTCGTGGTCTACGGCCTCGGTTCGATGGGCCGCGGCGGGCCGACGCCGGTGAAGCTGGCGCTGGCCGGCGCGGCGATGGGGTCGTTGCTGGCCTCACTCACCGGCGCGGTGCTCCTGCTCGACCTCCAGACGCTCGACTCGTTCCGCTTCTGGGTGGTGGGCTCGCTGGCCGGCCGAGACGACTCGGTGGTCTGGCAGATCCTGCCGTTCTGGGGGGCCGGGATCCTGCTGGCGCTGGCCACCACCCGCTCGCTCAACGCCCTCGCCCTCGGCGACGACGTCGCCCGCTCCCTGGGGACCGACGTCATCCGAGCCCGGGCGCTCTCGGCGCTGGCCGTCGTGGTGCTCTCCGGCACGGCGGTGGCCGCCGCCGGTCCCATCGGGTTCATCGGCCTGACGATCCCCCACGTGGCCCGGGCGATCACCGGGCCCGACTACCGCTGGGTCCTGCCGTGGTCGATGGTGCTCGGGCCGATCCTGCTGCTCGGCGCCGACGTGGTCGGCCGCGTGGTCGCCCGGCCCGGCGAGGTGCAGGTCGGCCTGATGACCGCGGCGATCGGCGCACCGTTCTTCATCGCCCTGGTGCGCCGCCGGAAGCTGGCCGAGCTGTGACCGCGGCGGTCGGGCCCCACCCGTCGCGCTCCGGCGCCCTCGTCCTGGCCCTCGGGCCGCTCTCGTTGCGGGTCCAGGTGCGGGCGGTGGTGGTCACCCTCGTGCTGGCCGGGCTGACCTTCGCCGCCTTCGCCTGGTCGATCTCGGTGGGGGAGTACCCGGTGTCGATCCGCGCCGTGCTGGCGTCGCTGGCCGGCAACGGTTCGCGCTCCACGGACTTCATCATCCGCGAGCTGCGCCTGCCCCGAGCGCTCACCGCCGTGCTCGTGGGGGTCGCCTTCGGGATCTCGGGCGCGATCACCCAGCGCCTGGCCCGCAACCCGCTGGCCAGCCCGGACGTGATCGGGGTCAACGCCGGCGCCGCCGCCGCCGCCACGCTGGTGATCGTCGTCCTCCACGGCAGCCGCCTCCAGACCACGGTGGCGGCGCTGGCCGGCGCGCTGGCCACCACGCTGGCGGTCTACCTGCTGGCCTACCAGCGGGGCGTCACCGGCTACCGGCTGGTGCTGGTGGGCATCGGGCTGACCGAGGTGCTCGGCGCGATCACCTCGTTCCTGCTCACCCGGGCCCAGATCTTCGACGCGCAGAAGGCCACCATCTGGATGACCGGCAGCCTGAACGGCCGGGACTGGCAGCACGTCCGATCGGTCGGGCTCGCCCTCGTCGTCCTGGTGCCGGTGGCCATCGGCCTGGCCCGCCACCTCCGGATCCTCGAGCTGGGCGACGACACCGCCAAGGGGCTGGGGGCCCGGGTCGAGCTGGTCCGCGGCCTGCTGCTGGTGTGCGCCGTCAGTCTCGCCGCGGTGGCGGTGGCCTCGGCCGGCCCGATCGCCTTCGTGGCGCTGGTGGCCCCCCAGATCGCCCGGCGGTTGGTGGACGCCCGCACGATCGCCCTCGTGCCCGCCGCGGTGGTGGGGGCGCTGCTGATGGTGCTCTCCGACGTGGTCGGCCGCCGGATCGTGGCGCCCACCGAGCTGCCGGTCGGGATCATCACCGCGGTCGTCGGCGCCCCGTTCCTGCTGTTCCTGCTGGCCCGCGCCAACCGCATCGGCTCCGGAGGTTGACCGTGTCGACGTCGTCCAGCTCGCCGCGCCTCGCCGCCCGCGGCCTGTCCCTGTCCTACGAGGACGCGCTCGTCGTCCACGACCTCTCGATCGAGATCCCCGACGGGCAGATCACGGTGATCGTGGGCGCCAACGCCTGCGGCAAGTCCACGCTGCTGCGCGGCCTGGCCCGCCTGCTCAAGCCCCGGGCCGGCACCGTGCTGCTCGACGGCGAGGAGATCCACCGGCTGCCCACCCGGGAGGTGGCCCGCCGCCTCGGGATGCTGCCGCAGCAGCCGGTGGCGCCGGAGGGGATCACCGTGGCCGATCTGGTCGGCCGCGGCCGCCACCCCCACCAGCGCTGGTTTAGGCAGTGGAGCGGCGAGGACGAGACCGCGGTCGACCGGGCGCTGGCCGCCACCCGTGTGACGGACCTGGCCGACCGCACGGTGGACGAGCTCTCCGGCGGCCAGCGCCAGCGGGTGTGGATCGCCCTCGCCCTCGCCCAGGGCACCGACCTGATGCTGCTCGACGAGCCGACCACCTTCCTCGACCTCGCCCACCAGGTGGAGGTGCTCGACCTCCTCGACGAGCTCAACCGCGAGGACGGCCGCACGATCGTGGCGGTCCTCCACGACCTCAACCTCGCCTGCCGGTACGCCCACCACCTGGTGGCGATGAAAGCGGGCGCGATCGTTCGCCAGGGCCCCCCGGCCGAGGTGATCACCGCGGAGACCGTGGCGGACGTGTTCGGGCTCGACGCCCAGGTGATCGCCGACCCGCTCACCGGCACGCCGCTGGTGGTGCCCGTGCCCGCCGGCCGGCGGCGCCGCGACCTCGCGCCCCCGGCCGAGGCGCTCGCCGCCGCCGAGACCTGACGGCCCGCCGGTGACCGAGTCCTCCGGCCTGGGTGGTTGTTAGGTACACCTACTAGCATGGAGAAGGTGACCTTCCAGCGCCCCACCCCCCGCCGCCGAGCCCTGCTCGTCGGCCTCGCCCTGCTCCTGCTCGCCCCCCTCGCCGCCTGCGGCTCCGATGCCTCCGACGGGGCGTCCGACGCCGACGCCGGCGGCGAGTCCGCCGAGGCGAGCGGCGGCGAGGAGACCACCGAACCGGCGGCCGACGCCTACCCGGTCACCATCGAGGACAGGTACGGCGAGACCGAGATCACCGAGGCGCCCGAGCGGATCGTGGCCGTCGGCCTCACCGACCAGGACGCGCTGATCGCCCTCGGCGCCCCGCCGGTCGCCACCGTCGACTGGTTCGGCGACTACGACGGCAACATCTGGCCCTGGGCCCAGGACGAGTTGGAGGCGCTCGGCGTCGACCCGGCCGACATTACCCGCATCCCCGCCGACGACGGCATC
>WBZU01000465.1_pt1 | contig 34677 bp, 27 predicted proteins | sample 5204311 | NCBI WGS metagenome assembly WBZU01 (sample SAMN12344359, study PRJNA552823) | activated sludge metagenome | biome: Activated sludge suspended growth; feature: Nitrification reactor; material: Wastewater; isolation source: activated sludge from nitrification reactor of wastewater...
CGGGTGCTCCGGAATCGGTGCTCGGGTGCGGTCGGTACGCGTGCTCGGGTCGCAGCGGAAACGGTGCTCGTGTGCGCGCGGAATACGCAAACTGACGAAGCGGAACACGTTTCAGGCGGTTCGATGGGGGGTGGTGTACGGAGTGAGTGCGGTTTGTCTCGTGCAGCCTACGGAGCCACCTACAAGCGATTTATCGAGCCTTGTCACCGCGCCCTTCATTCGGGTGAGCCGTTTGCGACGGAAGCTTGACCGAATGTTTGACGCCAGCGTCGACGTGTGCGTAGCGTGTGACCGCCATGGCACCGTCTGCGACGCTCGATGATTTCCAACCGCGCCCTGAAGCACGTCCCCTTGCGTGGAAAACCCTCACAAAAGATCAGCAGCACGCAGCGAAGCGAGGGTGCAAGCTTCTTCGAGCTATTGCCAAGAGGCCCTGGAAGGCAACAGAGCCACCCACGGGGTTAGGACTCTTCTTGCCTCCAATTGACGAAGAACGTGTAAATCATGTGGTATTGCTCGATGGCAATCGTGGTTCCGGGAAAACAGCGCTATTGGTCACGATTCTCGACGCGCTGAGCCGGAATCTGCAGGACGACGATAGCCATTCGAATGCCAATGCCCGCTACCGGCCACTCCAGAAGGCATTGAACCTCCGCGGACAGGTTATCGTGCCCGTGGGGCTCGTTGATTTGCAGCCTCTACCGCGGTCCACGAATCTCTTACTCTACATTGTGGGTCGATTTCAGCGTGTCGTTGAAGCCATCGAGCAGGCGACGGGACATGAGGGAGCACGTGCGCCATGGAATGCCGTTGGCGATGACGAGCCAAAGTGCACGAAGCGTTGGCGTGATTTTTTGCGCGGCGCCGCAATCGGATGGGATGGCAACCTCTCCGGACGCCGGGCAAACCTCGATCCTGAAGCGTATGCGCTGGAAGTAGATCAGGCCGAGCGTCAGAGGCTCGACATGGTCACGAGCTTTCGCCGCTTTGTGGACGCACTCGTTGAGGACTGGAGCAAATTGAGGCCACGATCGAAAGGCAAACCCCCTTTGTTTGTATTGTCGATCGACGATGCCGACATGAATCCGGTTCGGAGTGTGGAATTGCTCGACTTGGTGCGAGCATTGTGGCATCCGCGAGTTGCGTTTCTGCTGACCGGTGACAGCGCATTGTTCATGGAGGCGCTGCGCGGCCATGTCTTGGGCGCATTGCGTGAGCCGTTGAAAGGGTTGGAAGGAATTACCAGCGATCTTCGCAGGTCATTTGACCGCCGAATGCCCGATCGGTTGTCGCGTGAGATCTACGATAAGGTGATCCCGGAAGAACACCGGCTCTCATTGCCGTTGCTGAACGAGGACGCGAGATATGCATTCGTCAAGGAGGTGCTCGATATCCAGGTTGAGGGCGCCCATTCGCATGCTCGAGTGTCTACAATCAAGCAGTTATTTGACAACTACAAGCAACTTCGTGCGGCGCTGCCGGGACGACTGCGACACTTGCTTAGCTTTCAGTCGTGGTTGAGGTCGATGCTCGGCAGTGGAAGACAGGAGGGGGCGCCAGAGGCATTGCTACTTGAGCGGCTCTGGAAAACGGCATCGGATGATCCTGAATTACCCCACCCGCTGGCCGAACGCCTGAAAAGATGGATGGTATGGGATAATGGTGGCGTTCGGCTTCGAGTTGAAGGTAGCCCAACGCTGACTTTAGGACCGGCAACCACCCGGTCACATTCGGAACGTAATGGGGGCGGCCGTGTTCACGTTGGTGGCGACTTCCGAATTAAGATCGCCTTGGATGACAAGGAAATTCTTCCAGATGGTGTGGTAGGTGTTATCCTAGCAATATTCGATCTTGGTCGATCTGCAAAGATTGATGTCGAAAATATCCCAGAACTTACGATAATCGTTCAAGAGTTCTGTAGCGTCGATGCTTATGCGTTTGGAAGCACATTCCGTGTTGGCTGGACATTACCCCCGTGGCAAGAGTTTCATAGCTACATGAAGATGTCGGAGAAGTGGACTTCCGAAGTCCACTCTTTCGCCGGTTTCAATGAAGTTGATATGGTTCAGTTGGCGAAATTATACGTCACTTCGATTCTTTCTCAATTCGACGGCGGTAATGCTGATACCGCGATCTCGTGGGAGTCTTTGGCCCATAAAGTTGGTGAACTGGCTATCGCTTCACCGCAGTCGTCCGGGAGGGATCCGGCGCTCGCAGCATGGGCAAGAAGCTTGGCGTGTCTGCTGGCTGCGCCGGAGGGGGGACTTCCCGCAGACGCGGCCAATACTTGGCTCGAGGAGTTTCGAGCTGTTGCGGAGAAGAACGGGGTCTGGGTCGATATCAAGAAGGAGCTTGTGGATTTTCGGCGTCGGAACATTCGGCGAGCTTCGGGACTCCCTGAAGGTGTCGGCGATTCAGCAAAGGATCTAGAAGCCGTAATTCGCGAACTCGACCAGAGGTCGCCTGCACATGCGTGGCGTGCCGTTGTGGAAGCCGATCCCGAGAGGCTGCTTGGGCGCCTCTATGCGCGCATGAAAGACATAAGGGTCAGTTCGTCACGGAGTAGCGCATTGGCCGACTATGTTGCGACTCAACGATACGAAGAACTGGGGAAAGCACCTTCTGCGATTTTGGACCAGCTACAGGCTTCCATTCGTGGATTCGCAAAGCAATCGGGGCAACTCGGCGCACTTGCGATTGAGCGATTATGGAAGGTTGCCACAATTGGACGGTCATCGGAAGTCAAGCAGTTGATAAGCATGGCGGATCCAGGCTCGCTGCGCCTTGCGAACGAAGCGGCATTTCGATACCTTGGCAAGCCATACCTTGTCCGAGATAACTTTTCAACTCTCTTCGATTCCGCATCGCGCGAAACGTTGGGCCTATCCGTTGCATGTGCATCGATCGGTTGGACGAATACTGCTTCCGACCCATGGCTCTGTGCACTGTACAAGATGGCAATGGATCTTGAGGCTGATCGGTCACAAGCAGCTCGGGGCGTGCTTTCGCCATGGTGGACAGTTGCTGGTGGCAAACGATCGATCGAGTATCCACCGATTCCGTGGCCGGCAGCGGCGTGGCCAGCGCTCATAGATTGGGAACGAATAATAGATGCCTGGAACCTTCAAATCGTTCCTGCGGTACGCAAGGGTGGAGAAGAAGCCAGGATTGCAAACAGCGACATCGATTCCTTTGGGGATGCTGCAGCGTATTGGTTCGTGCGAGCAACGATGCATGTTGCTGGCCATCGATGCACGCTAGAAGACGTCCAATTCGAGGCCGGTTTTCCTTCATTGCGCTGGACGCAAATACTGTCGTCGCAAGAAGAAGAGATAAAACATCAATGGGGACCAAAACGAGACGCGCATCGACGCGCGTTTTTCGAATGGTTTCAATCTATTGGTCTCTTCGCGGCACCAGAATCAGGTCTTACAGTCGGTGCTGCGAGAGCGATCCTCGAAGGCATTTCTGAGCTTCCGCAGAAGAGGGAGCATCTGATGACGTTGCGCCGAGAACGGCTAAAGCAGCCTGGCGTCGATGACGCCGCTATTGACCGAATGCTCGCTACAATAAACGAACAATTCCCAAACCACCCTTGGGTGGAGCGTGTCGAAAAAAACTACGCTGCTTCTCAGCAATCGACCTGACGATGCCCGGGCCCATTTCTCACTCCCTCCTGGTGGCCACCTGCGAGTCCTTTCCACTCGCATCTGCGGCCGCACACGCATGCGCTATTCTCGCACTCGGTCGCACGAAAAGCGACTTGTTGGACAAACCCACACAACGGCTCGCAGACGAACTCGCCCAATGGTTACGCCCGCGCGTCCGCGGTTTGTCACTCGAAGCCATTCGACAAACGTGCGAACGCGCGTGGTTCGAAGGTGCGCTCACGTCCACGCCTCTCTCTGAGTACGTCGTGCTCGTAGCTCGGCGTCATCTTCAACTTCGTGGATCCAGCGTCGCTCTCCGCACGGAACCAAGACCTGGCGATCCACTTCAGCACTTCCGTTGGCTTTCCCTCCTCGTACCGCCAGACTTACTCGTTGCTGCCATTGCCGCCGACGCCGGCACTGATTCCGTCAGTGACACTATCGACATTTGTCCTCCGCAGCTCAGCCGCATTCTTCAAGATCATCACCCGGTTGCAGAAACTCATGTGCATGTGGGAGCTGCGGTGTCATTTGACTTGTTGTGGATCGGCTTGATTTCAGCGCTCGCCCAACATCCGCCCGATGCCAAGAAGCTTGAGCGCGGGGGCAAACCGCCATTCGGTTCCGGGCGCAGTTTTCTGAGCATGCTTCAAGTTGCGGCGATTACCAGACTTCTGCTCGCTAGCTTTCTGTGGAATCGTGAATATCGAGGTACCACGTTTGCATTCTCGTCGTTCATCGACGACGCGCCGTCGGGTCTGTCCGCCATTGCCGATCGAACTTCGTGGCCTTGGGGTATTCCGGATTTTCTTCGAACATGTCGCCGTGCATTGCATACCGTGATCACTGCCAAAAACGCGTTTTCGATTGCGCGACTGAATTCTCTTTACCGTCATTTACTGGGCAATCGGCGTCGGGAGTCGGCGCCTTCTATCACCCATCTTCTGCTCAATGATCCACTTTCCGATTGGCTGCCCATTGCGGGTGGCGTGGCATCGCCCGAAAATCGATTTACAGCTCGGAGTATTCGTTATCTTCGTGGCGCCGGTCGAGATGATCACGCGTTTGCTCTCGCATTTTGGCAATATCAACGTATACGAAATTTGACCTTCCGACATTTAGTGGTCGAGCCAGGCACCGCCGGACTCGACTGGTTCCGCCAATATTATGATCGCATTTCTCCATTACGTGGCGCAGTTGACGGTGCTCGCTTTGAAGCGGCGATACGCCTCACAGCGAATGGAACGAATCTTCGCGCGTTTGAAGCCCGTACCGCCCCCGAACCGGCCTGGCAGAAAATCCGCGATCTCACTCGTGATGCTGCAGCAGGCGCGTTCGTCGGTCAGTCCGCTGCACTAGACACTCCAGAGGTGGGCCTCATCCTTCATTTCCTCAAACTACGTGAGGCGAAACTGCCAGGTGGTCGGGTTCGTCTACATGCCGATCCTCGTCAGATTGCGCATGGATGCCGATTTGGTGCCTATGCGTATGAGCGGCAAAAAGAGGCTGTTGCGATAGAGACGGCTCTCGCCCACATGCCGGAGGTGTTGCTTGTGTTGCGCGGGATCGACATCGCTTCGAGCGAATTGGCTGTGCCCATCTGGGCGCTCGCCCCGTTTCTGCTTCGTGTGCGTCGCGCATCCGATAATGCCGCAACTGCTTTGCATCGATATCGACCTAATTGGAGGCTCAAACGCTTCGGAATGACGCTGCACGCCGGAGAAGAGTTTCGGCGTCTCTCGGAAGGAATGAGGCACGTACACGAGCTGCTCGAGTTCCACGTGCTTTGCGCCGGGGACCGGATCGGGCACGGCCTTGCAGTAGGCACCGATGCCGGTCGATGGGCACGAGACCATTCGGTCACTACGCAACCAGCCGAAGAGCGGTTGGACGATTTGCTCTGGGAAATCGATCGTTACGAGAATGGCGATTTCCCGCTTGATGCTGCACGCGTCGAGTATGTTCGCGGTCAGGCCCGGGACCTTGCCAATCAACTCTATGCACGTGCGGTTGACATTAGTATGCTGGGCAGGGCGCGAATACTTCGCCATAATCCGCTCGTCCTTGACCGAATTGGGTACCCGTTCACGAGCGGAATTGTGCCGGATGAACCGATTGAAAAACTCGTGCACGAGCATTTGACGCATTCCGGGCTTTTTCTACGTGGCCAGCGGCCGCTAGATATTGCAACAAATGAAACTGAAATCCGCATGTTGACGCATGCCGGAAAGTGGATCCGCCAAGAGATCGCCACGCGAGAAATCACAATTGAGGCAAACCCGTCGAGCAATATGTTGATTGCCGACATGCAAACTGTCGAAGAACACCCGGCATTTCGTTTTCAGCCACTTCCAAGACGCCCCGATGACGGAGAGCCCCCTGTACATCTTTCCGTTAATACAGACGACCCCATCAGTTTTGCCACTTCGCTCGCACATGAGTTCGCTTATCTCTACGGCGCCCTTCTTCGCGACGCCGTGGCGTCGCACGAGGCATTAACATGGCTTGCGCGACGTCGTGTCGATGGCTGGCGTTCTCGCTTCACGCTTGCCGCGAGCGCGGAGCGGCAAGCTGTGGCGGAGCTATTTCCACCAGAACTGAGGTTGCGGCGCGGCTTGGGTTAAAATGGTGCAAAAGTGATTTTTCTGCAGTTTGCACTCTGGCTCGACTGGTCACTGCAACAAAGCTTGACTCCACTCACGCCGAGATCATGGCCACAGCAAGCGCGCGACCCCGCGTCGACATCGGAATCATTACGATACGCGAAGACGAGTTTCGAGCTGTCCTCAATGCGTTTCCAGACGTTGTCTGCTCAATTCATGGTCGATCCATCTACGAGCTTCGGTCTGTCAAACGATGGGCGGCATTATAACGTTGCGGTTGCACGTTGCGCCGAGCAGGGAAACACTGCGGCACAGGCGCTTGCGAATGCCAGGCTCGACGAGCTCGCTTCGACACTGTGTCTCCTGGCCCGGTCTCCTTGGACCGGCTGCGAGACCGTCAAGTTCGAGAGGAGGCAAAACAATCCGAGTTCGCACACGGCGGTGGGCCGATTGCGCATGAAGCAATGAGAATTGTCGCGAATTTGCCGGCGCGTGATGTTGATTTGGCAGAATGGGGAGCGCCCATATCTTTTTCGCGTCCACTGGGAAACGGCAATGCGCCACTGTTTCTCACCGGAGCGATCCTTTCGAGCCACGGCAACCCGTCCCGTCTACACCGTGGAAGCGCGAAAGGAAGCATTGAACGCACAACACTAACTACTCTACAACAACAACGGTGAATTTTGGTATGCTAATTGGGGTGCGCTCCACATTTACCGTCTCTTGACCTGATCAGTGAGCCGATCGTTGACGTTCTCGTCAACGATCGGCTCCGTCGCATTCGGTAATTCGGCAATACGTGCTTTCGTGGTGCGCCCTTGCTCCGACGCCTTCTTGCGTTCGAGTTCGTCCAGTTCGAGCTTCCCCTGAGCCATAAACATGAATGACGCATAAACGTTGAACACGAAACTTTGCAGCACAATTAGCATGTGAGCGAAAAAAGTGCCCACAATCGCCAGCATCAGAGTCGCAGCGTATCTTCCGATATTGGGATCCAATGCAGCGCTAAGCCATGAAACCAATTTAGTCACGGGCCCTCCATACCAACCGAATAGCATTATTAAGCCATGTAGGAGTAGGAACACAACATATGGGATGAAAATTGACATAAAGTGTCCGGCCGTGTATTTGAGGTACGACAGCCCAGATTCTTTGTGCCTAATTGTAGCAAGTGGTTCTACCAGCGCAGATGTGGTGATAGTCGTAAAAATTGCAAAACCAGCCAAAAGAATACCCAGAACGGTGGCCGCAAAATTGAAGCCGAAGGACGACCACTCTCGAACGCGTGCACCCAAATCCACCGCAGACGCACTAGAGGCAAGACCGCTGAGCATAAGCAGAACAAATATTACCGCAGTGACCGCACGGTAAAACGGGCGCACGGGAATCTGGCGAGTCACATGCCTGTAGACTTCAACGAGATTTTTTTCGCGTGTGATGTCGTCCAGGTCTTCTTTCCTCATTTCTTGCCCTCCTTTGATTGCTTCCAGTCGTTTAATGCTTTGGATACCTTTGCGCGAGCAGTCTGCATAAAGGTCGGTACACTGATTATACCGTTTGCGGTAAGCGTCGCGAACGTGTGAAACATTTCTTTTGCCGTGTCAACGACATCTCCAGGCTCAAAATCGACAGGTTGTCGGAACTTGAGATCGGCTTCTTCTTGTGTTAATTTATGCTTTTCTTGGTCGAGACCTTCAATTTTTGTTCTTGAATTGCCATCCTTTGCGGCACTCCCCACTTCTTTTGCGGCGGCCACCTTGTCGAGTCCGTCTTGGTTTGCGTGTTCAACGCGAGTTCTTGTCGCATGAACCTCTTCGCCACGCGCTCGTAATTGCGCAAAGAAACTGTCATAATCCAGTTCGCTGTTCGGTTTGACGAGGGTGATTGTCAACTTTTTGATGACTGAGAATCGGCGTAGTGATTCCTGAATCGAGAGCCCACTGGCAAGTGGCACCACTTCTATCGTGGCTCGTGGAATTTGTTTCCATAATTCCAGCCGCCGAACAGTGCGTTCGTTGCGCGGCACTTCTTTCGCCAGACGGTCAATGTAGCCGTCCCTATGACGGTTGATTAGTATCTGCGCGGTAGCGGCAAATTCACCCAACGAAGGCGCATACCGTGTTTTGGGCATATAGACAAGCCGATGGGTAGTAAGTATTAGTAGTACAATTGCTGATGGCGCGGATTCGATACGCTCATTGCGCTCACGAAGTGTGTCGTTCGTATCGTCGAAAATCTGTTCGCTTTCAAGGTACGTGCTCTTTACGAACTCAAACGCTATTCCGGAATGCCCATCACCGAGGTCGATTAGACTTGGATTTAGAAAGACGTATGTGTTTTTCCCACGTTTACGTTTGTCGCCGGAAAAGAAAGCAGGAATAACGATTTCGGCGGCTAGGTCGAGAAGTTCGTAATGATCGCCAAACCGGCAAATGAAGTTTGCGAACTCAAGATGATGCTTACGTGATCGAGCCATGGTACCTTGTGGGTGAACGACAATCGTCACCATGTACCACACAATTCTACAGTGTCAACCATCATTCCCGCGGCTTCCACGCAAACAAATCTAACTGCTTCCCCCGTGGCGGTAGCTTCGCGACCACCTTCGCGACCATGGGCGCGGGCGTCACTGGCGGCGTAGGCGCCTTCGGCGCATCGTTCTGCGCGCTCTTGCCACCTTGCACAACGCGCAACCATCCGCCCGTCGACGTTTGCCGCGTCGTAGCAGGCTTCTCGCCGGGAGGGGGCGTGGGAGGCGCGAGCGGCTTTGGTTCCGGCATTGCACACGGTTCGGCCACAAGCGCACGCGTGACGAGTTCTTCGACGCTCCACACTTGGTCCGCGATTCCCGCCTCCATTGCCGGAGTCACGCGCAAGCTCTCATGCACTCGGCAGACGTTGTACCAAGCGACGTGCAATGACACCGCAGCACGATGGTTGTAGAGCTTCTTGGAAAAACCATTGCAGAGGCGCGTAAAGCGTCGAACGTGCATTCGGACCGTGAGGTTTGCGCGCTCGATATGCGACGTCGACGCCCGTTCCAAATCAGGAGCGCCATGGCCAACCCGTTTCGTGATGAACTGATCTCGCGGTTCGGCGAACAGTTTAGTCGACACTAGGCGCGTTCCCGCAGCCATTGGTTCGCGGTCTAGAAGAGTCAGCCCAGAGATCCAGCGTTGCGCAGATCGAAACATCTCCAATGGCCGTTACAGTGTTCGACATGGTCGAGCACGCATCGGGCACGTACGCTCAAAGGGCTTTGAAGCAGGGCCTTGAAGCTCGAAGGTGGTCTTCACAAGAGAAGAGGCGCGCTCGAACTTCGTAGTTTTCCAGGAAATGGCCGAGCACTTCGGCGCCAACGGCAGTGTCGGCGATTCGCTGGATCGTGCGTACTCCCCACCACGACGGAATGCGCGCCTACTCCGTCGTCAAAAAATTCCCGCTTCCTGTCCTTTGTTCGTCCCACCCACAAAAAGTTTTACCGCTTCCCCACGGACGGAGTATCATCCGCGCCCCGCGTGCACGCGTAGTGCGCACCCGCTCGGAATCGGCTGAACATGGATCAAGCATCGCACAACAAGATCGTTTCCTTCATCTGGGGCATCGCGGACGACGTCCTTCGCGACCTGTTCGTCCGGGGCAAGTATCGGGATGTCATCTTGCCGATGTGTGTGATCCGGCGCCTCGATGCGGTGCTCGAGCCGACGAAGAAGCAAGTCCTCGAAACGAAGACGATGCTCGATAAGGCGGGCATCACCGAGCAGTATGCCGCCCTTTGCAAGCAGTCCGGCCAAGCCTTCTACAACACGTCGAAGTTCTGCCTTCGTGACCTCAAGTCGCGCGGCAACCATCAGCAGCTCAAGGCCGACTTTGAAGATTACCTTGAAGGATTCTCGCAGAACGTGCAGGATATCCTGACAAACTTCGAGTTTCGTAATGTACTCGCACGTTTGTCCAAGAACGACGCGCTTGGAACCCTCATTGAAAAATTTCTCGATCCTGAGATCAACCTGAGTCCGACGCCGATCCTCAACGGTGATAATTCGGTGAAGTACCCGGCGATGGACAATCACTCAATGGGTACCGTGTTCGAGGAGCTGGTCCGTCGGTTCAACGAGGAAAACAACGAAGAGGCCGGCGAGCACTGGACACCCCGCGACGCCGTTCGACTCATGACGACGTTGATGTTCCAGCCCATTGCGGATCGCGTGAAATCTGGCACGTATTCGCTCTACGATTGCGCATGCGGGACGGGCGGCATGTTGACCGTCGCCGAGGAAACACTGCAAAAGCTCGCGGCAAAACACAAGCAAGATGTGTCCACGCACTTGTATGGTCAGGAAATCAATCCTGAAACGTACGCCATTTGCAAAGCGGACATGCTGCTCAAGGGCGAAGGGGCGAATGCGGAGAAAATTGTCGGCGGCGCCGAATGGTCGACACTCGCCCATGATGCTTTTCCCGCGCAAGAATTCGACTTCATGCTTGCGAACCCGCCCTACGGCAAGAGCTGGAAGAAAGATCTCGAAGCGATGGGCGGCAAAGACGGGATGCGTGATCCGCGGTTCAAAGTTATGCATCGTCGCGACGAACTCTCCTTGGTGTCACGGTCGAGCGACGGGCAGCTCCTTTTTCTCGCCAATATGGCGTCGAAGATGAATCACAAATCACCGCTCGGTAGCCGCATCGCCGAAGTCCATAGTGGGTCGTCGCTGTTTGCTGGCGAAGCGGGGTCGGGCGACAGTAACATCCGACGCTGGCTTTTCGAGAATGATTGGGTTGAGGCAATTGTCGCCCTGCCGCTAAGCCTATTCTACAACACGCCCATTGCAACCTATGTCTGGGTTCTGTGTAATAAAAAGGCTCGTCATCGCAGGGGCAGGGTTCAGCTTATTGACGCGACGTCGTGGTTCAAGCCGCTTCCCAAAAACTTAGGCAAGAAAAACTGCGAGCTTTCCGAGGAAGACATCCAGCGCGTTATGGCGACCTACGACGCGTTTGCCGAATCCGAGCACTCGAAGGTGTTTCTGAACGAGGCGTTTGGCTATTGGAAGGTTACGGTCGAGCGGCCACTGCGCCTATATAGCCAACTTACGCCGAAGGTCATCGAGAATTTGCGCTTTGCCGCGGGCGACGAGGAAATTCGGAGTGCGCTGTACGACGAATTCGGCGATCTTTTGTTTAGCAACTTCGGGAGCATCAAAGCAAAACTCGAGAAACGGCTGGCGGAATGGGGCGCCGCAGATGGCGAGGATGACAGCGACGATGACGCGCCGAAGAATGGTTTGCCTGAGAAAAAGAAGAAAAAGCTGCTTGATCCGAAGACGTGGGAGCGTGACGGGCGGCTCGTCGATACCGCGACGGCGCTTCGCAAAGCGCTTGGTGGGGACGTGTTTCGGGATCACAACGAATTCCGCCGTCGCGTCGACGATGGGCTCGAAAAGCTGGGTTTGCGGCTCGGAGGGGCAGATCTAAAATTGCTCCTTCGCGCCGTGAGTTGGCGTGAGGAATCCGCACCGCCGGTCATCTCCAAGGTACACAAGGCGGGCAAGATGTTGCCGGATCCTTTGCGAGGGCTATTCGAAGCGAAGATCGACGGCAAAAAGGGCATCGTTGAGTACGAGGCGGACACGGATTTGCGCGATACCGAGCAAGTTCCGCTGCTCGAGGAAGGCGGGATCGAAACGTTCCTGAAGCGTGAGGTGTTGCCGTATTCGCCCGACGCGTGGTTTGACGATAGCAAGATACAGGTAGGGTACGAAGTGAGTTTTACGCGGCATTTCTATAAGCCGCAGCCCTTGCGTTCGCTGGATGCGATTGCGGCAGATATCATCGCCACGGAAAAAGAGGCGGAGGGGTTGCTTGACGGTGTGGTAAAGCGGGGGCGGGCATGATTGAAGGGTTGCAGCCTTATGGCAGATATCGGCAGTGCGATCTTGTGTGGGCTAGCCGCCTTCCCAGGCATTGGGGGCTCCCACGTCTAGGTGCAATTCTGGAGGAGCGCAGAGAGACGAACGAAACTCGGGAGATTGCGCAGGTTCTCTCAGTCTTGAAAGATATCGGCGTCGTTCCTTATGAAGAGAAGGGCAACATCGGAAATAAAAAGTCCGAAGATACGCGTCGTTATAAGATCGTTCGGCCTGATGACATCGTCATGAACAGCATGAACGTGATCATTGGATCCGTCGGTCGTTCACGATTTACCGGCTGCTTGAGTCCTGTTTATTACGTGCTGAAGCGTCGTTTTGCCGAAGACAACCCACAATATCTCGAAGCGATCTTCAATGTCAAACCATTCCAGCAAAGCTTAGTGCGGATTGGAAACGGAATTCTGGCGCATCGGCTGCGAATCCCGATGGAGTTGCTTAAGTGTGAGCTCTTGCCAAAGCCTCCCCCCGATGAGCAAGCGTCTATCGTTCAATTCCTGGATCACGCGAATCGGAAAATCGAGCGGTTCATTCGGGCGAAGAAAAAGCTTATAGCGCTCTTGAATGAGCAGAAGCAGGCCATCATCCATCGTGCGGTGACGCGTGGCCTCGATCCGAACGTGCCCATGAAGGATTCGGGAGTGCACTGGATGGGCGAAATTCCCAAGCATTGGGAGGTGAAGCGTTTGGGGTCGTTGCTTCGGGAGCGCGGTGAACGCAACGACAGCGGCAGTGTCACGCACGTCTTGTCGCTTCTCCGCCAACGCGGTGTTATCCCATACGATGAAAAAGGGAACATCGGGAATAAGAAATCGACGGACATCACCAGGTACAAGATCGTGCGGCCGAATGATATCGTGATGAACTGTATGAACGTGATCATTGGTTCCGTTGGCATATCACGGTATACCGGATGTCTGAGCCCAGTGTATTATGTGCTGATGCGCCGGAATGAAACTGATAGCCCGGATTACCTTAATGGCATTTTTCAGTCCAGCGTCTTTCACAAGAGCTTGGTTAGGATTGGGTATGGGATTCTGGCGCACCGGATGCGAATCCCAATGGCCCTTCTGAAGCGCGAGTTGTTGCCTTACCCTCCCATTACGGAACAGTTCCTGATTGTTGAGTTTGTAAGAGCGGAAACGGAAGCCGTAGACCGTGTAATTGAACGTACTTTCCGAGAGATCGAGCTTCTTCGCGAATACCGCACCGGCCTCATCTCCGACGTCGTCACCGGCCAACTTGACGTGCGCGAAGCGGTCAAGTTGCTTCCCCGCGAAGAACTAAGTGCGGAACATACCGACGGAATGAACGATAATCTTGACGACAACGAAGAAATCGAAGAAGATGTAGGAGTATGACCACCGACACCTCGGAGAAGGGCCTCGAATCCATCATCGTCCGCGCAATGACCGGACGGGTCGACGTGGTCGCTCCGGGGTACACGGTCAGCGAGATTTCGCCCCCCGTTGCGGGCGGCACTGGTTGGATTCTCGGCGAGCCGAAGCATTACGACCGCGCCCATTGCGTCGACCTTGTCCAGCTCCGCGGCTTTCTGATGCTCACCCAGCCGAAGCTGGCTGAGGCGCTCCAGCTCGACACCGATATGCCTGTGCGGCGGCAGTTCCTTGCTCGTCTTGAGAAAGAAATCAGAACACGCGGCGTTGTCGATGTGCTGCGCAAGGGCATCAGCCATGGTGCCCACTCCGACATCAAGCTGTTCTATGGGACGCCATCACCCGAAAATGAGAAGGCCGTCGAGCTCCATGGGTATAATCGTTTCAGCGTGACCCGGCAACTTGCATACAGTCGCGACGAGACCCGACGCTCTCTCGATTTGTGTTTATTCATCAATGGTCTTCCCGTGGCCACGTTTGAATTGAAAAACAGCCTCACGAAGCAGACGGTTCGAGATGCCATTGAGCAGTATTGTCGTGACCGTGACTCGCGCGAGCCGCTTTTCGCGTTTGGGCGTTGCGCGGTGCATTTCGCCGTCGATGACCATGATGTCTATTTCTGCACGGAATTGAAAGACCGCGCATCGTGGTTTCTGCCATTCAACCAAGGCTGGAATGATGGCGCGGGCAATCCCATCAACCCGCATGGTTTGAAGACCGCATACCTCTGGGAGCGTATTCTCACGCCCGAAGGGCTCACGAATATCCTCGAAAACTACGCGCAGATCGTTGAGGAGCCCGATCGACGCACGGGCAAGAAGAAACTGAAGCAGGTTTTCCCCCGATACCATCAACTTGATGTGGTGAGGAAGTTGGTCGCCGACGTCGTGGCCAATCCCATTGGTAAACGTTACCTCATCCAGCATTCGGCCGGCAGCGGCAAATCGAATTCGATTGCGTGGCTTGCCCACCAGCTCATTGCGGTAAAAAAAGACGGAAAAGAAGCGTTCGATTCGGTCATCGTCGTGACCGACAGGCGCATTCTGGATGAACAGAGCCGCACGAACATCAAGCTGTTCGCCCAGGTAGGCGCTACCGTTGGAGGCGTTACTGGTGGCGGGGGATCAAAAACGCAGCAGCTCGCCAAGTTTCTGGAATCCGGCAAGAAAATCATAATCACGACCATCCAGACGTTTCCCGAACTCCTCGAGCAAATTGGAAGCGCCCACAAGCGACGGCGTTTTGCGATAATCATTGATGAGGCGCACTCGAGCCAGGGTGGCAAGACGGCCTCGGCGATGAGCGCGGTGCTTGCGGATGATTCGGCAGAGGAGCCGGAAGACGTCATCAACGACGCGCTTCAGCGACGCATGAACGCGCGCAAGATGCTGAAAAATGCCAGCTATTTTGCCTTTACTGCCACACCGAAGAACAAGACGCTCGAAATCTTTGGTGAACCCCTACCCCCGGATGCCGAAGGCAAAGTTCAGCATCGGCCGTTTCATTCGTACACGATGAAACAGGCGATCCAAGAGGGCTTCATTCTTGATGTCCTCAAGGCGTACACGCCTGTCAACAGCTATTATCGGCTGGTCAAAACCGTCGAGGGGGACCCTGAATTCGAGGCCAACAAGGCGCGAAAGAAGCTGCGTCGTTATGTCGAAGGTCACGATACTGCTCTCCGCCTCAAAGCCGAAATTATGGTCGACCATTTCCACGAGCAGGTCCTCGCCCTCAACAAGATCAAGGGCCAGGCGCGGGCCATGGTCGTAACGGCGAGCATCGAACGCGCGGTCGGATATTACCAAGCCATCAAGACTTACCTCGAAGAGCGGAAGAGTCAATACTCCGCTATTGTCGCATTTTCGGGCGAACATGATTTCGGTTATGGCAAAGTGACCGAATCGTCACTCAATGGGTTCCCTAGCTCGGACATTCCCGATCGGTTCCGAGGAGACGAGCGATACCGATTCCTCATTTGCGCAGACAAGTTCCAGACGGGTTATGACGAACCTTTGCTCCACACGATGTACGTGGATAAACCGCTCTCGAGCATCAAAGCGGTGCAAACGCTCTCGCGCCTCAACCGCGCGCATCCGGACAAGCATGACGTGTTTGTCCTCGATTTCCAGAACGATACGGAAACCATCACGAAAGCATTCGCCGATCATTATCGGACCACCGTTCTGAGCGAAGAGACGGACCCGAACAAGTTACATGACTTGAAGGCAGCTCTTGACGGGTGGCAAGTTTATTCAGGGGAGCAAATCGAAGAGATCGTGACGCTTTTTCTCGGCGGAGCGGAGCGTGACAAGCTTGATCCCATTCTCGATAGATGCGTTGCTCTCTACATAGACCGGCTCGACGAGAATGCGCAAGTTGACTTCAAGGGGAAAGCCAAAGCTTTTACACGTACGTACGACTTTCTTGCGTCAATCCTGACATATTCGAATCCGGGTTGGGAAAAGCTTTCGATTTTTCTCAATTTCTTGATTCCGAAGCTGCCCGCGCCGAAAGAAGAGGATTTGGCCAGGGGCATTCTCGAGTCTATCGACATGGACAGTTATCGGGTCGAAAAACGCGCCGCGCGCCGGCTTGTGCTACCGGATACCGAGGCCATGGTGGGGCCGGTGCCTGTGGCGGGAGGTGGCAGAAGAGCCGAACCTGAATTCGAGCGGCTGTCGAATATCATCAGGCAATTCAACGAGCAATTCGGATCCTTTTTCAAGGATCCCGAGCGTGCTGTTCGTCGGGTGAGCGACGATATCGCGCCAAAGGTTGCTGCGGATCCGGCGTATCAAAATGCAAGGCTAAATACGCCGCAAACGCAGCATATCGAGCATGATCGAGCGCTCCGTGATGTGATGCTCGGGCTGCTTCAAGACGACACCGAGATGTACAAGCAGTTCGTCCAAAACGAGGCATTTAAGCGGTATGTCAGCGATCTGGTATTCGATTTGACGAGCGAAGCGGCGACGCTTTTATCGTCCGGACGCGGACCGAAGTCGCCATTGGCTCCGCTCGCGACGCGATTGCTGGCGTCGCCGGATCCGCGCGATCAAATCGGGGCGAAGCTGTTGCCGATTCTAGAAGCGAAGTCGCGGCTCACATTGCACGATGCCATTGCAAAGGCATCGAGCTACGGGCGAAGCGACGAAGACGCACTCATTGCCGTAGAGCGGCTCGCGAGGCCCAACGCCGCGGGGCTGCGTCGATTCTACATCAATCGCGCGGGCCAAGAGCCACGCATTCTCGACTCCGAAGAGGTGCGTCAGCGGCTCGTGGAATTGCACGACAACAAAAGGGAACGCAAGGCGTGGGCTTCATCGATTGAGGTCGTTTGGGCGACCTCCCCGGATACAGCGCTTGGACTGGAGGGTAAACCGTGACCAATTCATTACCGCAGGACGCGACACTCGAGCGAATCCTACAAATATTGGAGGCACACAATCCGAGTTTGCTCGACTTGCTCATGGCCGACACCGAGGAAAAATTCATTGCTGCGACCGAGGGCGGACTGGAACGCGCCATTGTGAAGATCGAAGGCAACGCCAAGGAGTTTGTCAAACTCGACGAACGCGGACTGTCGGCATTACTTACTGGGTACATGTCCCAGGCTGGCTGGGGCGCAACTGCCGAACGGAGCATCAACGGGCACGTCGATATCGTCATCGAGGCCCGATTTGGCCGACCGTTTATGTACCTTGGTGAATGCAAAATTTATGATGGATACAAATACCACATTGACGGCTGTGAACAGTTGCTCGGTTATTGCACTGGTCGTGAAAAGCGCGCATTTTCCCTCGATTTTTTCAAAACTGGGGGAATGTATACAAAGCTCGTCGACTTGAGTAAAAGAATGGACAAGGAAAAGCCTCTTTCGCAGAATGCCGAGAGCATGGAGCATGGCAAGATGAAGGGCGCATTTCTGACGAGCCATCGGCATGATAGCGGCGCCGATATCGAGCTGCTGCATGCGGGGTGTTCGGTGAATAAGTAGAGTGGTTGATCGTTTTCCGGAGGCTTTCCCATGGGGGTAACAGTTCAGATCTTATTCGACAGGCCGCAGAGCGAGATTGCGTCAACACACTGAAGTGTTCTTGCACGAGTTACGACTGGATTGATAGCAATGATTCCAAACGCGGTATCACTTCTCGACGGTCAGCCCGAACTGGTCGCCCAATCGTTGTCGACCGCACTTGGGTTGAGACGTCCACGCGGCGTCGCGTATTATGAAACCGAAGGTGTTTCTTTGAACACTGCGGCCCTGCTGCGCGCCTTTGGATCTACAGAGTGCCGGTACTCATCACACTTGGCTCCACGCAATCCCTATATCGTTGCCCCAAACGGTGAGAGAGTTCGGTTGTTTGAGTGTGAGTTTAAAGTTGCGCCAGTCGCTTTCAATCTGAAACGGTGGCGGGCGAAACTTCCGGCTGAGGCATTCACCTTTGGAATGTTTCTGTCGCAGTCAGAGATAAGCGAGTACGTCCCCAACTTTTTTGAGCTTGACTTCGACCATGTTGCGGATGCTTTCGCTTACCTTCGTTTCTATCGGATACCAAGCGGGTTTTTGGTTGTGGAACTACAGAACGACGTGTATGGTCAGTTGCGCGAGAAGAAAGCAAGGGTGCGCTTCGGGCACTGGCATCGATTGTTAATGCTCGCCTTTCATGCATACGCGCGCACCCTGACTGCGGGCGCCTGTGCGTCCATAATGCTGACGGGTGAAAGCTACATTCTTCGTCGGTTTCCTTCGATCAACCCTTCGCTCGCGTCTCGAGTATACCGTGAGCTACCAACGTTCCTCGACTATGTTCCTATAGGCAGCACTTCCTTTGCGGTCGAACCGGCGTCGAGCCCAATGCAGATTGGTTCCGCCTGGAAAAAAGATTTGGACGACGTGCGGAGCGTATTCGAATTACTCTTTCTTTCGCAGTTGAGCGAGGAGCAGGAGGACCGGTTCCACACGGCCATGTGTACGCTGGTGGGCATTGCAGCAAATTCACACGAATACCTCACACAGCTCGAACTCGCCCGAATCAACCCTTCGCCGGAGACTCGTCTATCGGCCGCGCTGCAGCGTTCATGTGCTCTCCGCGACATGATTGAGATAGCGGCAAGCCTGCTGCAGAATTTCGCGGGGCCCATACTGCTAATAAACTTTGCTGACGGTAGGGCGTTTGATCATGTGCGTTATCATTTCAAGGCACATCGGGTTGTCGTTGCATCCAGATCATGGAATGGGGGAGAGGCATCGCTCCCTCCAGTCGAGGATCGTATCGAATACACGCTCTCGGCGATCTCGGAACTCGCATTGGCCCCCTTTCTATTCGTTTTGTATAATACTGATCCCTGGGACGATCGTGGTGATGTGCGGCATTTTCTCGATAATGCTGCGGGGGCGATACCCATCGCCTTTCAACCAGGTGCTCTAGTATTGGTCCCCTATCAGTTTTCCCAGAGAAGCGACTTGACACACGTGTGCAAACGAATACCCTGGAATCTATACAGGTACACTGGCGTTGCCCATGACTAGGCTTGATGGCTTTATTCGTCGTCTTCACGCGCAGGTCACTTGTCTGAATGCGGCTAGGACCCTTGTTGCGCCGTTGCCAGGCGCTATTTATGAACTTGGGCTCGGCAACGGGCGGACATACGATCATTTGAGGGCAATTTTTCCAGACAGAATTATCGTCGTATTCGAAAGCGATTCAAAGGCGGCCAATGAATACGCGACTTCCAAGGGAAAAGGTATCCTTCTGTGCCTTGGCGATGTCGAGGTCACGCTTGCAGAGCGTTCGCTTGTGTTGCCTTCCCCCGTGGCGCTTGTGCACAATGACCTGGGGGACTGGAACCACGACGCCCAGGTTGCAAGATCTGCGCGAATCGTGCCTTTGCTGGCACCACATCTGGCGTCAGGAGCGATTTTCGTAAGCAACGTCCCATTGGATGCCGAACACCTTGTCAAGCTAAATGTCCCGTTGGGCATACGGCCTGATAAGTATCATATGTACCGGCATCAGCCGATATCTACAGGAGCGCGGGTATGACGATATATTGTACGCATGGGATTGCTGCGGATGCGACGCGTGCGTTATTCCAGTTCCGTAATCTTGAAAAAGCGCATGCGTTCGAAGCGTACCTCAAGAGTTTGCCTCACTCATATACAAGCATCGAATGCGCAATGGCTGGTAAGGGAGACGCCCTCACGATAGACGATTCAACGCGCGCTGCTTTTGATGCGGCGCTAATCGCGCGCGCCCATGGGCATGAGGTTACGGTTTTTGTGAACGGTTACCATATTGAGCACCAGGAGCCGTACTCGTTCGTTATTCTGAACCTCCTTCTCGACACCGTAAGCAAAGAACAACTCGTGTGGTCCGGCGAAATGCTGGACGTGAAAACTCGAGAAGCCAAGAAGAAGGCCAGGAAGATCGTTAAGGCTGCAATGCTCCGACTCAATGACGAGCGGGATCAGATATCGATGCTTCGAGAGATTGGGAGCCGCAACGGCGTCGTACTTCCCGCGGTGCCCAAGCACTTGTTTCCGCTGTCGAAACGTGAGGTCACCGAATTGATTGAGTCCGGTGTCTCGATTGAAAATCACGGGTGGTCCCATCGCCATCCTGGAGCATTGGACTCCGACGAGTACGGGGCTGACGTAATGCGTGGCGCGCGCTGGCTTGCCGACGAATTTGGCATTCGTTCGCGCTTCTTCGCCGCCCCGTTCGGGGACGCGTTGCCCGTGTCGAACAGTCTGCCACCACCGCACGAGGTATGGATGACTCTGCATGACGTGCTGTTACCCGGCCAGGTTGGGCCTGTTGTGTACAATCGAGTTGCCCTGAGGATTCCGCAATGAAAACCTACTTTCACATGCTTGTGAGTTCCGCAAACCCGCGCGACGGTGGAATGGAGGAGTCCGCGCTACGCATCGCTGGTCACTTTCGTAATATGGGGAGGACGCGTGTTGCCATTTATACGCGGGCGCGAAACGCAACAACGCGCCCGCCTGAGCTTCCCGAAGACGTGGAGCACGTGAGTCTTGCTTCGCGAATCCATCGCATCGCCGCTCCGCTGACGGCTGAGCCGGTCGATCAACGCGCCGAACTCTATCGCGTAACGCAAATGCTTTTTTTTCAGGAAGTCCGAGCCAGAATGCGAGCGCATTCGGAATTTCGACACGTCATTGTGTCGCTTTATGTATCAAGCACCGGCTTCATTGCGCAGCATGTGGCTTCTGAGCTAGATATCCCTCATATCGCTTCGGTTCGTGGCACCGATTTCCATAAAGACTTCTTCAACCCATATAGGTTTTCTGGAGTCGAGCTCGTTGCCAAGAATGCAACCTATATAGTGACGACCAACGAGCAACAAGGGCGAGTTTTACGGAAATTCGTCCCAGATTGCACAAGAGTAAGAACAATCTATAACTCCATATCTGTGCCGCTGCCAGCGCAGACATGGAGTCGTTCGGAGCGTGATGCGCTGGAGCTCATATGCGATTCTGGATTCGCGTACAAGAAGAGCACGCATCTTCTTTTGGATGCCTTCTCAGCGATTTCTTTTGCATATCCGTATGTCAATTTGACAATTGCGGGGTCCGTGGATGGCGACGAAAAAGCATTCTGGGACGAGGCCGTCAATCAGACCCGCCGCCTCGTAGGCGACCGACTTCGTATAATTGGACACTTACCTAAGCCAGAATTGATCGAACGCCTCCTTTGTGCAGACATATTTGTATCTGCCAGCCTAGCTGAGGGTTGTTCGAATAGCCACATGTTGGCTTTAGCCCTCGGCATTCCAATTGTCGCCACAAGGACGGGCGCCCTCGCTGAACTTGCTGACGGGGCAAGCCATATCAACCTTTGCGAACCTGGGTCTGCTGAATCGTTTGCTCGCAGTTTGAGCGCCACTGTCGAAAGCTTTCGCAGCAAAGCGCTCGTGATCGATCAGACGCGTGTTCAGCAGTGGCGGGAGCTGGCCGCTCCAGAGCGAGAGCGGTTTCAATGGGAACAGGTGGTCGCGAATACGCTACCCAAACGCGATACAGTGGTAAAGACACGTCAAGGTAGGGTTCTGTTCTTCGTGCACGACGGCACGGGGCTCGGACATTTGCGACGTGTCGCGAGGCTCGCAGAGGTCGTTCAGGGACCGTGTGCGAGCCTCGTCGTGTCCGGTCATCGCCAAGCCGCGGACATCGTATCACATCATTGTGAGTTTGTTCATTTGCCCAGCTTGGACAGCATGTTGCCAAATAAAGCCCGGTATTGGGGCAGAAAACCCTTCTTGGACGTATCAATGAAGGACGTAATGACAATGCGAAAGGAGATGTTGCAAGCAGTATTTAACGCTTTCACACCCGACGCAATTGTCGTTGATTATTTGCCGCTGGGAAAGCACAACGAACTTTCGGAAATCATTGCACGAACGAACGCTAGGCTATACTTCATTTTGCGAGGAGTCCTTGACCATCCGGATAACGTGCGTATCGATCTTCTTGGCGGTGCGGGTGAAGTGGCACTGGAACAGCGCTACCATCGACTACTCGTTGCGTCTGATAGAAGGATCTGCGATGTCGTTGCTGAGTACGCGTTGTCACCGAAGCTAGCGGAGAAAGTTGAATACATTGGTTATATCAGTGAGCCTATCAGTCCTCATCTACTGAGGCAGGTTCGCGCGGAGCGCGGCGTCCCAGTGAACGGGCGGTGGGTCGTCTGTTCAGCGGGAGGCGGCGCCCTTGGCGAGCAGCTGATTGAAGAGTGCACTCAGCTCCCGGGCCATTTCCCCGATGTATTTTTTGACATTATTACCGGCCCCAGAACGGCAAAACAGTGGACATTCCTTTCTGCGGACATGCACGTAGAAGGGAAAGTGCGCCTTCATCGCGAAACCTCAATGTTAGCAAAATTGCATGCGTCTGCTGACGTGGTTATATGTGCAGGTGGGTACAATTCTTTGGTAGAGGCCATGGAAGGTCAGAGCAGGATTGTAACCTGCCCCGTACAACTTCGCACAAATGATGAGCAGTTCATTCATGGCAAGAGACTGTCCGAGCACTACCCTATGGCCATGATCACCAATCTTCACGACCTCGAAGGAGCGGTCCGAGCGGCATTAAACGCAGTCGATAACGAGCCTGTACCGCCAGCTCCACGTTCGATCCTTGCATTTGATGGAGCAAGGCGATTTCGACAAATGCTCCTAAACGATCTTGGGCTGGTGCAGACTGAAGTTGACGTTCCACATGTAAGGCGATGACCCCGTTCCGTCCACCCCATTTGCGTTGCTGGGTTCACCTAGATCCTCCAATCTCAATCCTCACCGCAAACCCTTCAATTTCCCAGTCTGGCAACGTTTCTGTTCCCCTTGGGGACGCTTTCAGTTAGGTACAGACCGTCGAGGGTCACCCGGCCCTCGACCAAGTACCGCTTTCCTTCCGGTCGCTCGACCGGGGTGAATTTCAGCGGTCCGGCCAATATGGCCTCCAGCGCGCGGCGTGCTTCCTCGGAATTCTGAGCGAACACGCCGCGTAGCTCATTTTGTCGCTCGCGTGCGGTCTTTTCGAGGTTGCGTAACTCGGCCTCGTGCACGGACGGCGCCGTGCGTGCGCTCGTGAGCCGTGCGTTGAGCAGTGCGAGACGCTTCTCCCGCTCGGAAATCATGCGCAAAACGATCTCGGGTTTGTCGTCCGAAACGAGCAGCGCGTTCGTGAGTCGTTCGAGTTCCGTCTTCGTCGTGAGCACTTGCGCTTCGAGTTCGGGCAGCTCGGAAGCGGCGTTTTGTGCGCGACTTGTGAGGGTTTGTCGGAGCTGATCGAGCGTGTGGGTGAGCATCTTCTCGGTGAGCACGTTGTCACGGATCCATCCGAGCACGGCTTTGTCGATCGCGTCGATAGGTCGCCGAAGGCTGTTTTCGCAGGCAAAAGAGCCAAGGTTTTTCCGTTTGGAACACGCGTACGCGCTGGTGAGATCGTAGCTCATGCGTGTGCGAGCAACGTGGATCATGCCGTCGCATGCCGAGCATCGTCCAAGTCCAGAGAGCAAATATTTGGGTGTTGGCCCGCGAGTTTTCGCTCCAAACGTCTCCTTGTACTGCGCGACTTTGGTCTGCACGATGTTCCACACGTCATCGTCGACGATGCGCAGCTCCGGAACTTCGAGCGTGATCCACTCGTCCTTCGAGCGCGGAACTCGTACTTTTGTGCCTCCGCGATAAGTCTTTTCGTGTTTGCCCCAGATGATGACGCCGCGGTAACGATCGCGTCGCAACATCTCGCGGATGCTCGAGTACGACCACACGCCGGTCCCTCGCCTCCCCGCTCTCGGTGCTGGAATGCCGCGTTTTTGTAGGTCTTGCGCGATCATACGCAGGCCGTCTCCATCGGCGTAACGCTGAAAGATCTCGCGAACGATCTTCGCTTCAGGCTCGTTGATGCGGTATTCGACGCGGATTCGGCGATCGCCCTCTTTGACCTCAAAGTTTTCGTACCCGTACACGGATCCGCCTACGACGAACCCTCGACGCGCTTTCGTCAGCAAATGCTCGTGTGTTCGTTGCGATGTCTTCTCGCGTTCGAGTTCCGCGGCGAAGCTCCGCGCGGCAATCATGAATTTGTCAACAGCTCCGTCGAGCGTGACCTCTTCGTCCGCGTAGAAGTAGAAAAGTCGGATGCCGCTTTCGAGGAGGTCCTGGATGACGAGGCCCGACCGGAAAGTGTCACCGCCCAAACGAGATTCGTCGCGGACGATGACGGCGTCGAAGAGTTTGTCCTTCGCAGCGTTGAGGAGCGCGATGAGGCCCGGTCGCTTTTTGAACTCGGCGCGGGAGATTGCGTCGTCGAGGTACACGTGCTCGGGCTGTAGCGTCCCGCCGTTTTTCGCGATGAACCGTTGCCCTTCCTCGGTTTGGACTTCCAAGGATGCCGCTTGGTGTTCGTCCGTGGAACGACGGCCATACAGCGCGCAACGCAGATTGAGGAGTTTCATGCGGTACGGTGTAGCAAGGTTGGTCAGGGAACGCTAGGCGTGGGTGGGATGGGGAAAAGGGTTTGGCGTGCTCTTCAGTCTTGCTATCTAGGTCCAAAATGATTTGACCCAGTCATCAACCTCTTCGACAGTCGGCATTGCGACCGTTTTAACATTAAATTTCGTCGCAATGTCACGATGGCTATCTCGCGACGGAAGCGGAGAACGACCAGTAAGCGCCCCATACGCGTTGATCAAAGAATACGTAGTGGCTTCATATGCATCATAGAACATATAAATTTGGATTAGGTCGACGTTTTGAATAGTGATCACCTGGGCTCCATCGCCTTGCGTAAGATATTTGGCAAAAATCTTCTCATTTTGCTCACTCGTAAGGGTTCGGTGAAAGCGGTCGATCGAATCACGAACCTTGAGTAGACCCTGCTGTATGGGACCGACCCGAAAATCGTGAACTTCGCGGTCATATTCCAAGAATTCCCCAGACCGCAACGCCTCGTCTAGAAACGTGGTTTCCAACCGTTGTGGATAATAGATCTTCATTCCAAGCACAAGTGTATTAACGGTTTCAGCGGATATTGGGCTGGTCGCCATGAAATCATCGAATCGTGGCAGATCGTCCCAGAGCGTCAGCGCACCAAGCGGATCGGTGGCTAACGTATTCCCCCTCTTGTGTACAAACTTCCGGATATTCGTAATGATTTCCTGTTGAAGTACGATTTCCAAACCCCGGCGACGCAAATTGTTGGAGACGCCGAGCGCTTGTCTGATCGTTACAGCAACGTCCTCAAACGTTTCAAAGGGATGAATCCAATTACCCCTTGGAAAATTGACGCCGGTCTTCATTGCCTCCTTCATGTCTGAAACGCGCGCGACTTCCTCGATGAACGAAAACGTCGCCTCGGCGTCCGAAACAAACGTACTCTTGTGATTGGCAATGGCATCTATTTGCGCATCGGTTAATTCAAGCGCTTCTTTGTGTTCGGCCTTCAAAACTTTTTCGAGAGCCTTCCGGTCTTCACGTACAATCCATACATCTTTACGAACGAACGTAATAATCTTCATTTTCCCATTTTGTAAAGATTCGTAGGCTCTTCGATATTCCATTCTCGTAATGCTAAGTTTTTGGGCTCGATCATACAATCCACCAACACGGGAACCGATTAACAGAATAAAATAATCGCACGTGTCAATAGTCCGGAGGCAGGCTTCGTACGAATTCTCGTCGATGGGTTTCGCAAAGTCAGTAAACTCCGACAACATCACTTGATAGCCTAGCTCCTCCAGCCAGTATTTGATTGAGGAGCGTAGGTCGCGGAAATCATATATGGTCGAAGATACGAAGATACGGGGTCGAATAGTTGTGGCAGGTGTCATGTCGACAGGTTGTATCCGATCATTCTTTCCAAGGGAAGGGGCTGATGTTTAGAATTTCGCCGAGCGCCCTCAGCGAGGTTCCTTGGCGCTCACGCCGCGCCTTCCACTTCGTCAATCCAACCCACCCCGACCTTCCCCTCGATCCAATACCGCCCTTCCCTCGCCGTAAATTTCAGCGGCCCGCCAAGCATTGCCTCCATCACTCGATGCGCCGCCTCGGGATGCCGCGCAAATAGTCCGTGCAAATCCGTCAATCGTTCGCGAGCTTTTTGCTCGATGTCATCGATTCGCGTGTTTGTCGTCGGTGACGCGCGCACCTCGGCAAGACGCGCCTCCAAGGCGGCAAGCCGTTTCTCCCGCTCCGCAATCATGCGTAAAACGAGGTCCGGCTTTTCGTTCGTCGCGACAAGCGCGTTTCCGAGCCGCTCGAGTTCCACCTTGACCACATCCATTTGCGCTTCGATTTCCGGCCGCTCATTCGCCGAGGTCTCTGCACGTGAGGCCATTCGATGCCGCAACTCCTCGAGCGTCATTGCAATCAATTCCTCGTCGAGCACGTTCGACCGAATCCACTCGACCACCGCGGCATTGATAGCTTCGACAGGTCGTCGCAGGCTATTCTTGCACGCATGCGCGCCGAGGTTTTTCCGTTTGGAACACGCATACGTAGCGACGTTTTCACTACCGCGCTTCCCTCGCGCAACGTGAATCAACCCGCCGCAGTCGGCGCATCGAGCAAGCCCCGACAACAAATACCGCGGCGCGGGACCGCGTTTCCTTTTCTCGACGTCTCCCGATTGCTTCGCGACCTTTCGCTGTACGATCTGCCAAACCTCCTCGTCGACAATTCGCAATTCGGGCACGTCAAGCTTAACCCATTGCTCAGCTTCGCGCAGAATGCGCACCTTCGTTCCTCCGCGATACGTCTTTTCGCGCTTGCCCCAAACAATTCGACCGCGATATCGATCCCGCCGCAGCATTTCCCGAATGCTCGAATAGGACCAGACCCCGGTTCCTCGACGTCCCGCTTTCGGTGCTGGAATTCCACGCCGTTGCAAATCCTGCGCAATGGAGCGAAGCCCCTCCCCTTCGCAATATCGACGAAAAATCTCGCGAACGATCTTCGCCTCCGTTTCATTGATTCGATATTCGACACGCACCCGCCGATCGCCTTCTTTCACTTCGACATTATCGTACCCATACACGCGCCCGCCCACGACGAGCCCGCGTCGCGCTTTCGTGAGCAAGTGCTCGTGGGTGCGTTGCGAGGTTTTTTCGCGCTCGAGCTCTGCCGCAAAACTACGCGCGGCAATCATGAATTTATCGACCGCCCCGTCGCACCGAACTTGCTCGTCCGTATAATAGTAATAGAGGCGAATTCCGCTTTCGAGCAAATCCTGAATCACGAGCCCCGAGCGGAATGTGTCGCCGCCAAGGCGCGATTCGTCGCGCACAATGACGGCGTCGAATTGCTTCGCTTTTGCCGCATTGAGCAATGCAATGAGGCCCGGACGTTTTTTGAATTCCGCGCGTGAGATTGCATCGTCCAGAAAAACGTGCTCTTCCGCAAGCGTTCCGCCGTGCTTGACGATGTACCTGCGTCCCTCTTCGGTTTGCACGGCCATGGACGCGATTTGGTGCTCGTCGGTCGAGCGCCGACCATACAGAGCGCACCGGATGTTTCGCAATTTCACGACGACACCTCCGGGCGTTCATTCACATCATTTTCGAGCACCACGGCCAATAGACGTGCAATCGCAATAATGTTGTTGTGCTTGTGCGGGCGACTATCGGCATTGCGGTGAATTTCGCCGGTCGAATTCGTTGCCATTGGATGCTCGCTACTGGAATGCGCATTTGATGACTCGCATGACCTATTCATGTTCTCCCCCCGCGGACACACGTCTCCTGTTCAGAGGTGAACCTCCGGCTGGATCCGCCTGCTTGTTTGCTCCGCAAGGTACCACAACCGCGTTTCAAATTGCAATCATTTTCTTCAAAAAGTTCGCATAGTTGGATCGTCGCGCGTCATGCGTACTCAGATTGCCGTATTTGCTGCGGTGAGCGTGATTCAGGAGCTTTTTTTCAAGGCTCCAAATTCGTGACTTCCTTGAAATCGATCCACTTTTCGGCCTACAAATATCACGCTATGCGTGAAACGCCTGAAAATAAAGGATCTGGCAAGGTGACTTCCTTGAGATCGATCCACTTTTCGAAGATTTTTTGCTTCGACTCGTGCTTTGACCAGGGCAATTCCGTCGTCGTCACAATGCTTGTCGAATGCACTACTGACTTTCGCACCGAAGACATACGCGCATGCGCTCGAGAAGCCCGGCCAGGTCATCGGGGACTGGCCAAGCCACCCCCCAGACGGGTGGGCTTCCACCTGGGCTGGGGGTGGGCTTCCACCTGGCTCGGGGGTGGCTTCCTCAAGGAAAATGCCACTGTTTGCCACCCTCCGTGGACAAACCCAAAGAACAAAATTTTCGCAGAGAATTACGTCCTCAGCACTCGTTATGTCCCCAGTATTTCGAGCATACCCAGGCGGAACGGAAAATGCTGCATGAGGACGTATAGAAATTGTCTGGAGAAACCACATTTGGGCGTTCCGGATTGAGCAAAATTGCCGAGCAGCTTCGGAAACTCGGCCATGCTGCCTCTTCAAATCAAGGCTTACATTTGGAAAGTTCCTTGCGATCGATCCACTTATTGAAAATTCAGACCGGCCAATTCGAGTGGTTTCGTATCAAAATTTTGGGGCATTCCGTCGGCAGCGTTTGGGGTTTGTCGAGTATACGCTGGTTCGGTTCAACTGATTACCGATGAACCATCGAGCTACGTTGCAGCAACGACCGCGATGATGCGAAAAACCGCTGCATTCCACTCGGTTTTCAAAATCGATATCGGAAAAGCAAGGGGCTACGTTTGGGAGTTCCTTGGGATCGATCCACTTTTCGAAGAATCAGTCGCGTGGCGGCCTCTCGAACCATGTTCAAATTGCCAGATTCCGTCGCCATGGTATGACCAAGTAAAACACGGACACATATTAAAAATGCATCCGCGACGTACAATGTGCTTGTTTTCGCGACGCTTCACCCAGCATTCTTGTAATCGATTCCGTCGTGAACGGCGCGAGCACGTTTTTGCAATGAATTTGGCCATCTTTGTCGAATGAGTGGATTATCGCGCCATGACCTTCAATGACGCCAACAGATACACCGGGCATCCTCTTTTCCCCATTCCCATGGATCGCGTTGTGACGGCGCGGCGGAGATTCGATTTGATTCAGATCAATCGCATCTTGCCGGACAAGAAAACGCGCGAAACCTGTCCCGTTCTTTTCCACGGCTCGGAGTTGAGGAGCTGGCAGCAGATCCTCGATATGTTCGGCGGCGAATGTTATTACCAGCTCCAAGGCGTCTGCGCGAAAACGCGTCGATACACCGCACGATCCCAGCGTTGGTTCTTTTCCAGTCCGCCACGGAAGCCATTTACGAAGTCGGTCATTCTGCCGCCTGAGCCGCCGCCGGGGACCTTTCATCGTAAAGAACCCGAGCTCGCACCGGCGCCACCACTCGCAATGACGCCGGAGGTCTACGCGAAGATGCTTGCAGAGCTGCTGGCAAGGTGATCACGTTACAATGGGCGATTCGCCTGTGTTGCGAGAGTTTCGTCGCCGATACATTCTATTGCAGCGGATGCGCCGCTTTCGCCCCCCGCGGCGTCAATGCTCGTCCATCCGAATGCGCTCGAGTGGCAGTGCGCTGAACTTGGCCACGATCGGCGTAATCAATTCAAAAGGCGGACATTTGGCGCTCATGCACGGCTATCCACACCTGGGTCATCCCGAGTCGTCGTCTTCAATAATTCCGCGCGTGTCGAAATCCTTGATATGCCCCTCCGTCAATTCAACGAGACGTTCCCAACCTGGAACGGCGTTGCTGATGCGCCAGACAAACCTGGCCATAACGATCATGCCCGTAAATGTCGCAAATTCGAAGCGTTCGCCATCGAGAACGCCGTAATCTACGCGCGGCATACTCAACGGAATGCTGATTTCCCCGAATTGTCGCATCACTCGATAGAGTAACGACGGTTTTGCATCGACCCGTTCGTGTCCGACGACCAGCTCCTCGCCACGATGGCAAAACCGCGACCGAAACAGGCACAAATTGCCAATATCGCCGCGAATTTCATAACATACGCCGGTTCCGAATGCGGGGCGATAAATCAATTGTATCCGTAACTCTCCAGCTCCCCAATATCCCCATCGTCCGTCGTGAGGGTGGCGCGGCACTTCAATGGCCTGCTGCCGCTCGAGTCGTTTGGCTGCTTCCATTCGCTAGGCTCTTCGTTCCTGTTTGTTGCTCTTCGATATCACGTTTCTGCGTTCGCTTGCAATGCTGAGTATCCGTCGTCTGCCAAAAGCAATTCGATGCCAAATCGCCCCACCTGCAAGGATTCAATCATCGTCCCTCTTCAACCGCCAATCCAAGCTTCGCTACAACGCGTTCATCCTCGACGGGATACACCTCTTCGCGCGGAATGTCGAGTTTTCCGACGCCCTGGCGCTGCATGATTTCGCGTTGTTCGGCGACGAATTCGCTGATGTCCTCAATGCCGACGATCCATTCGTCGGCAAACCGTTCGAGCGTTTTCCCGCGCAGACCAAGTTGAATCGCTCTTCGCTCCAGTTTTGCGCCACTGGGGTGATGATCCGGATCCCATTGCAGACGCACATTGGAATGACGAACGGCGCGCTCCCATTCTTCGCGACTGCCATAAACCTCGGAAACATGGCTCGAATGCACGGCTTCGCGCAAAATGGTGTCAAACCCATTTCGTGTCAAGCGAATGGCCAGGACAACCTCTTGATTTTCTTTTGTCCCCCAACCGCAACGATACATCATCCACAAGAAATTCGGCTTGATCCAGCTCATCCGCTCGCGACTCCAATTGTCGCCAAAACGCCCGTTCGCGGCCGCCAATCGCCCGATGGTCGGATGGTAGGCTTGATAAACGATGATTGTCTCAGCATCGTATTGGGCGAGGATGTGCTTGCCTGATTTGGGCCAGCGAGCACATTGAACGGAATAGGGCTCGGTTCTCAGCATGACTTGGCTCGACGCGATGGTACCAAGACTTTGACGTGGTTGCGAATTTTCGTTGCAAGATAGATTCACGCAATGCGAATCAATGCCTTGTGACGCGACTTCTTACCGCAAACGTTTTGCACAGCGCGTCGACGGCACTCGCTACATCGGCGAGCTGTTGGGCATCGAAACGAAATACGACAACCCATTCTTTGGAGACTTCGGAAAGTTGTTCCAGCGAAAACGGGGGACGAAGTTCGGCCCCAAGATGCACCGCAAAACGTACGCCGTGTTCGTCATGGCCAAGAAACTCGAAACCCAGGCAGGGCTCGACGAACGTCAAATGGGCGACCCGCGGAAATCGCAAATCGGCGAGCGCTCGAAACCAGTTGCGAATCCTCGACAGATCGTGAGCTTCGAGCGCCGGATCGATTTTCTCGAAAACCCGCGAACCTTGGCGAATAGCCACCCGAACGAAACACCAGTCGTCGTGGAGTTTCTTGGGGAATTGGTATCCCGCGACGGAACACTGCAAATGCACGCCGCCGTCGATATTGAGCGCATCCAGGATTGTATTCGGTGTTGATTGTGGTGCCATGTCAAACCTTCGACCCGTTGTCGAGCAGCTCGAGCAGATCCTTCGCCGCCAGATGAATCCGCGCGTTGCTTGTAGTGGTATCGCGACATTGCTCGATATTCGCACGCAGCTCGGTCATGGCTTCTATTGCTGCCCCGCGCATGTCGATCTGCATGCCATTGGGTCCGAGAACTGTTTCAAAGCCGGGCTCGGGACAAAACGCGCCCGCCAAATCGACGAATACATCGAGGACGATTTCTTTGGAAATGGCATTGCCGTCACACAAGATTTCTCCAAGAAATGGCAACGCCCACAGAACAATCGGGTAATACGTCCCGGCGTGATTGTTGCCCAGCGCAAACAAAAGGCGATTGTACGCGTCCCTCGCGTTGTCGTTCGTGGCTTCCGCTACGGCTTGGATTGCTCGCGGAACTTCGTCAGGCCGATTCCACTCAGGTTGGGCAATACGCTGCCAATGTACGTCGTACAGTCGTTCGAGCATGGCCGATGCATATCATAGCCTCATTTCATTGGCGCTTGTCGAGCACAATCGACGTCCTTGGTCAATGGTCGCGTCATCGCGGCCGCCCGGCGACGCACGATGACGTGACGACCAACTATTGCGCTCGAGGGCACCCGCTGATATGCTCGCAACCGGATTCCGCCCATGGTTATGACCATCAAAGCCCGTGCCGACGCATTCGCTCTTCTTCACGATTTAGCCGCTCCAACCAGGCTCGTGCGTCACGTCGAGCTTGTCGGAGAAGCCGCCGATGCCCTTCTTTTGGCTTTCACTCGACTTGGCGTACGTGTTGACGGAGATTTCGTTCGGGTCGGCGTGGTGCTGCACGACGTGGGAAAAATAGTTTACCAAGACGAACTGTCGAATCCCGGCGCAAAACACGAATCTGCCGGGGAGCGTCTTTTGCTTGAACGAGGCGTGTCGGCACAACTTGCACGCGTATGTCGATCACACGCGCAATGGTCGAGCCTCGATACTTCGCTCGAGGAATTGATCATCGCACTTGCGGACAAGTTATGGAAAGGCGTGCGCGTGCGGGAGCTCGAGGAACGGGTTGTCGATCGGGCGGCAATCAGTGCGAAGCGTGAAAAGTGGGACCTGTTTGTCCCGCTCGATTCTGTTTTTGAAGAGATTGCCGACGATGGCGACGCCCGTCTTTCTCGGAGCCGGCAATGAAATGGTCTTGCCTTCGCAGGTCTTTCATGCATTCGCAACAACGTTTACGGCAAACGCCGAATAAGTTGACAATGCTTGCGGTAATGTTGGTTTGCATTGCTGGAGGATGTGACCAATCGACGCCCGCTGACAATCGCGCGACTCCCCAGAACTCAGTAACAGTGCCGGTGCCTTTGGCGCCTGTCGTTGGCTCCGTCGAGCCGATGGAGGGGAATTCTCCCGAATATCGACGCGGCTATGAAGCCGGTGCCGCCCAAGCTGAGCAAGAATTCGCAAACGACGCGGCAACAATTTATGTTTACGGTTTGCTTTCAAGTGGCGAAAAACTCGATCGCGAGACAGGATTGCTCGAAACGGAAATCGCCGGTTGCATTGTGAGTGATTTTATCCTCGGACGCACCGATGGACATAACGAAAGAATTCTTGAACTCATCCATCAAAATGGCTATCCCTCCTACTCACGTAAGAAATGGGAAAACGAACTGTTTACGCCGGCGCAGTTTTTCTCGACGCGAACCCCGGGGGAAATCCAAGTTCTTCGCACCGGCGCAACGGATGTCATGCTTGACCATGGGCGTATTCGTCTGAGCGCACGCTCCGAGGGATTGCGCATTTACGTAAATGGGACGCCATTGACCAGGCGCACTGTGGCAAACGAGGTTCGGACGATTCTCGATGCGCCGATGGGTATCGTGCCTCGTTCAACTGAGGTGACTCTTGGACCCGGCGGGTCTGACACCGTGTTCTTTCGATGGACTTTTGTCGACTCGAAGCCGCGTTTGGGAGTATTGGACGTGCGAAATGGCGAATGGCTGCGCATTGAGCGAAGTGACGGCGAAAGCCGCTGAAATTGCACGCAAAGTTCCGTCATCCATTACGGCCTTTTCCCCGTATCACACATCATCGTCACCCAAGCGGGATTCGTGGCAATCGCGCCGCGCGTGAATCGCACCGACCAAGGCACATCATCCCCGCCACAGCCCTGCCCGGAAAAACCAATTCCCGGCACATCGGTTACGCAGAAACCCGCCGGACAGTTGGGACATTCGAGCGATGTACGACAAGCATCGAGGTTTGCCCCCGTATGCTGCTCGATTTCGCACCGCCGCATCTGTTCTCCAAAATGTTCGGCAAACTGCGGTTTTCCATCGGGATCCTTCCAACCATTGGCCGCGTCGCATCCGCCGAGATCGAGCTGATCGACAAACATGCGGCAAGCGGCAACCCCGTCCGGCGAAACATCAATCGCATGTCCGAAGCAACGTGGAAAGCAATCGTTCCACCAGGTACGAAGGAGGCCATTCCAAGCCTCGTTGTCCGTGCATGGCCAAGCTTGAAAATAGGCTTGGTTCAATTCGGACCATCGTTCGAGCCGCGAATTGCCCCCGGGATAAACGTTACAAGAGGTAAAATTCGAAATCGCAGGCCCGACGACGTCATAATCGGCATATACGAAATCCGAATATTGCGCCATCGGCTGAAGTTGCTCGACGGGCTGCTTGTCCTCGTCTTCGCGTGTTCCGGCAATGAGCGCGCGTATGGTAAAGGATTTTGGCAACGAGGCTACGAATTCATTTTCCGCCGAATTCGCAGGAACACGTTTTCCCATCATCAAATCGACGACATGGCTTGCCGTCCGAAGTGGTCGATAGGTTTCTCCGGGCAATGCAAAGCGTTTTCCCAAAGCGTCGACCGTTGCATTTTCAAGTGGGACAATATCGTCTTCTATCGCGTTGTTCGTCACCCATGCGAGACTCGGCATATCGACAGGTGTGAGCAAAACCTCGCCATCCGGAGCGCTGGCACGTGCCCGTACAGCCTCAGGCCCACTGATGACAATCGCAATGTCACCGACCTTCAGTTTACTTTC
>WBZU01000466.1_pt1 | contig 34608 bp, 25 predicted proteins | sample 5204311 | NCBI WGS metagenome assembly WBZU01 (sample SAMN12344359, study PRJNA552823) | activated sludge metagenome | biome: Activated sludge suspended growth; feature: Nitrification reactor; material: Wastewater; isolation source: activated sludge from nitrification reactor of wastewater...
GCTACAGGTCGCCAGTTCAGTTTCTGGAGAACTGGGTCAGAGAGCAGCATCACGAAAAACTGGTAGCATGAAATTCGCCCTTTGGCAGACGAAAAACCGAGGGAACCTCACGGGACTGAAGCGTTTGATCGAGAACAATGCCTTCACCGAATGTGGCAGCAGTGCAGATATTGCTCGTCAGTGGCGGATGGAAGCGGACCAAGTAGCGCAGTTTGTCGGCGACGACTGCGATACTGGCCCCACGTGTCGTGCCACGAGTTCCGAGTTGTACTTTAATTACACTAATTGGGCGGCCAATGCCGGCGTGCAGCGCAAACTCAACCGCAACAATTTCACCAACCGGCTGAAGAGGTTGGGCTTCGTTTTGGGACGCGGCACCGGCGGCACTCGCATGATCCAAGGAGTTCAGGTTCGGGGTCACAAACGTAGCGCGAGATAACAACCGGACAGCCACTGGGGTCCCCGAGAAAGTGACACAGGTGACATCTTCATGGACATCTTTCCCCCACGGCAATACATCAACACGGGGCGATTTTCTTTGAAACCCAAGAAGAAAAGCCTTACTACGTTGATGTTGGAAGATGTCAGAAGAAGCGTCACCTGCGTCACCATTCCTCATGCCCAAGCGGCATTTGGTTCAGCTCCGCCCTGTTCTGCTGCCACTGCGGCATCACCCGGTCCAAGAGCGCCACGAGCGCGCCGTGCAGGCGCTCAAGGAGGTGAGCCAGTTCATGCACGATGATGTATTCGATGCACGGCAGCGGCGTCTTGGTCAGTTCCGAGTTCCGCCAGATGCGGCCGGCAGCGGGGCTGCAACTGCCCCACTTGGTCTTCATCTTCTTGACGCGCCAGCCGTTCGCCTGAACGCCGACCACAGGCTCCCACTTCGCCAGCACCTGCTGGCGGTACGCCATGTCGCTGTCGGGCCGAACATGCAGTTCCATGGTCTGCTGGCGCAGGACGAACCGTCCCGCGCCGGTGCCTGCGACCACGCGCAGGCGATAACGCTGCCCGAGGAAATAGTGGCTCTCCCCGCTCACCATCTCCCGCGCCGACTGCCGAGGATGTGTCTCGAAAGCAGCCCGCTTGCGCCTGATCCAGCCGAGCTTGTCGATCACGGCGAGCCGAATCGCGTCGTCGTTGACCACCAGCAGCGTTTCTCTCAAGCCAGTTGGAGCAAGGCGCTGCGACTAATGGCCATGTAGGGTATGTATGGTTTGATGGCTTTATGGAAAACTTCTCTATAGCTACAGTTATAGAAAAGTTTTGTGAAATAGGGTCAAACCCTACACAACCGTACACCCGCTGCATTCACTGGCGACGATGGCCATCAATTCCTCGTCGCTCATGGCTTCGAAGCGCCGAAGCATATCCGATTGCGTCCTCGGAATATCGACCTGGTGTTTTACCGGCTGGTAAAAGCCGCACATCTTGGCGATCTCCCGCCAGCCGGCAATAACCACCTGTGGATTGGACTGCACCTTGGCTACGGCAATCGCCGTAAGCAGTTCGCCGATCACCGATTCCCGGCTCAAGGCAAACCGCTCGGCGTTCGCCGCACGAAGTACGTCGATGGCAGCCAGAACGTTAGCGTTTTTTAGCAGCCGGGTCGCCGTGACCCCCGCTCCCCGTTCTCCGTACCCCGCACGACGAGCGGCCTCCGTGGCGTTTCCACAGAGAACGTAGTTCTCGACGAACTGTTCCTGGCGGGGGGTCAGCGTTTTCACGACAGGCGGCCCTACCCGTCGCCGTGGGTATCGGCGGTCTGACTGGAACTTGAATCGATATGCTTGTACATGCTTCGCCCCGCATATACTGTTTTAATTTACAGTATTATAGGCGATGGATGCGCGGTCCACAAGCATGATTTTCAAGGTTTACCTGATGCGCCGTGGTGGAAGACGGCTGAGCTGGTCGGATACGATCAACGGGCAACCATATATCGGCGACTTGACTCTTGGGTGCGTCGCTACCGGAGACAACGCCTACAAAGTGGCCGAGCTTGTCACGTCAGGTGGCATTTGCCGACGACTTCTGCCGCCGCTGTACGAACCGGTAGTCATTAGCATCGCCCCGCTAGCGATGCGGCTACGCGGATTTGAACGGATGAAGGAACCCGAGGGTTATTACAGCGTGATTCAGGAGTGGCATTGCGAGATGCCGTGACGGCGGCTCGTCGGCCACTGCGGTCGTTGCACATCGGCACTTCCCGCCCCTCATGGATCGGTCGCTCGGGAAACTTGGCAGTCATCGTCGGTTCTCCTGATTGCAACAGGTTATTGTCGGGCAAGCAGCCGGCGCGTGGTCGCCCGCGCGGACCCAATACCCGCGGACTTACTGAAGGCTTTCCTTGCAGGGAACCTGCGCCATTTCCATCGCAACTTCCGGGGTGACGTTGCCGAATGCGGTGCCGCAAATGCCTGCCAGGTAGCGGTTGGCCAGCGCAAGGTTGCTGTAGAAGATGTGCTCGAGCTGCTTGTCGGTGAAGTCGCCCTGCTCGAGCGGCATCGCCGTCCTGATGCGCAGTTCGCCATCGCTCCAGTCCATGTCCAAGCTGCCGATCTGCAGGCCGTAATTGATCCGAGTGATCAGTTCGGCAACCACCGGCCGCTTTGCTTCCGGCACGCGCACCGGATAGATCGAGTAAACCAGGAGGCGCCGGCCGTTGGAACCCTCGCCGACATCGATGATGACCCGCCAGTCGCCATGGTCGCCGGTATAGCGCAGCGAGAAGAACTGCCCGTCGGGGTAATCGGCGTATTCCAGGTTGTTGCTGTCGAGCCAGGCGGCGACGTGCTCGAAGAAGCCCTTTTCGTTGGGGGCTTCGTCGCGGTCGGGGGAACTGTCAGGGGACTGTCGGGGCATGGTTTTCTCCTGCTCGTTGGCACCGGACCATTGTCTCAGACGACTGGCTCACAGACTGCGCCCGCCCCCCCTTGACGACACCGCCGGGCGGGCCCTGCGCACCGTCGCGCTCACTGGCCCATCCAGAGGAAGCCACCTTGCCGCAGTACCGCTTCGCCGTCGAAGCGGTACGCCACCAGCTTGCCACCATGAGCCACGCTGTAGTCCACGCAGCCTACCTTGTCTGCGAGGAGTTTCGGCACCGCCTCCTCTAGCCAGCCATGAACGAACGCAACATCCAAGACCTGAACCAGGCGCAACGCGAGCGTTTGGCCTTTGTCGAATTCCGGCTATGGTTCCTGGGCGATGTGCGCCGTCCGGACCTGATCGACCGTTTCGGCATTGCCCCGGCGGTTGCTACGCGCGACCTCGGCGCCTACAAGGAGATCGCGCCAGGAAACATCGACTTTGACGGGCGCCGCAAGGTCTATGTGCCGACTGCCTCGTTTGCGCCGGTGTTCGAGCACGAACCCGAGCGGGTTCTTTCCGGCCTGTCGCGGGACTTTGGCGAGGGACTGGGCAAGGCGTCACAGGGTTTTCTGCCCTCCGCCTTTCCCTTGCGCCTCAACCGCCCGCCCCTGCCCGTGCTGGCCGTGGTCACGCGGGCGATCCATCAGCGCCGGGTGGTTTCCCTCGTGTATTACTCGCTCAACAAGGGACCCAGCAAGCGCGTGATCGTTCCTTACGCCCTCGTGAATAGCGGGCTGCGCTGGCATGCGCGGGTCTTTGATCGTCACTCGAACGAATTCCGCGACATGGTGATCACGCGCATGGAGAATCCGCAGGCGCCCGAAGATGGCGGTGCTGAACCCCACGAACTTCCCGGTCAGGATATCCAGTGGAATCGCATCGTTCCCCTGACGCTGGTACCGCACCCGGCACAGGCGAGGCCCGACATCGTGGCGCGGGACTTCGGGATGCTCGACCAGCGGCTGACCCTAAATGTGCGCGCGGCAATTGCCGGCTATGTGCTGCAGCAGTGGAGCGTCGATTGCAGTCCGGAGCATAGCCTCGATCCGGCGCGTTACCGCTTGTGGCTGAAGGATCCCTTGGTCCTCTACGGCGTCGAGAATGCGGTCCTTGCACCGGGCTACCAGACGCCGGGGTAGCTGTTCATTCCATACGCTGGCGCAATCCGTGAGCCCAGCATGCCCCAGACTATCCAAATCATTCATCTTGAAGCGAAGGGAAGCGCATGCTGGGTGCAATCATTGGCGACATCGTCGGTTCGGTCTATGAGTTCAACAACTACCGGGCCAAGGACTTCACCCCGTTCTTTCACCGCCGAGCCTTCTACACGGACGACACCGTCTGCACGATCGCGGTCGCCGATGCGCTGATCAACGAGCGGCATCCGGGAGAAGCCCTGAAGGACTGGGGGCAACGCTACTGGGAAAACGGCGGCTGGGGCGGACGGTTCGCCGTGTGGCTTGGGTCTGCAAGCCTGGAACCTTACGGCAGCTACGGCAACGGCGCGGCGATGCGCGTGGCGCCGGCCGGCCTGCTGGCGGCGTCGAAAGAAGATGCGGTCGCGTTGTCCGACAGGGTAACCGGTGCCACCCACAATCATCCGGAAGGACTGAAGGGCGGCGCCGCGACCGCGTGCGCCATTGTCCTTGCCCGCCAGGGGCAGTCGCCGATGGCGATCCGGGCGTTCATCGCCCGGGAATTCGGCTACGACATGGACAGGACGGTCGATGGTATTCGCCCCGGTTACGTCTTCAACGAAACCTGCCAGCGGACGGTGCCGGAAGCATTGATCTGTGCCCTGGAGGCCACTGACTTCGAAGATGCCATCCGCAACGCCATCTCGATCGGTGGCGACAGCGACACGGTCGGCGCGATTGCCGGCGGTGTAGCCGAAGCACTGTTCGGCATCCCCGAGGATATCGCCGGCAATGCCTGGCGCCGCCTCCCCGACGACATGCGCACCATCCTGACCGACCTTTACGCCCAAGCCGGATCGGTTCCGATGCCCTGGACCGAAAGTGGTGACTGAACCCGAGTCGATGCCGGACCTGAACCAGAGACGTGACGCTGTCGCTCTGCCCCCGGGCAAGCGGAAACGAAAACAGAAACGCATCCGCACTTGGGATTCGTCGCTGCTGTCAGCGGAAATCGGTCCCTACGTGTTCGTCGCGCTGACCGAATCGGGCGCCCTAAAAGCGGAAGGCCGGCGGATGCAGCACTGCATCGCGACTTACATCGACATCTGCAGGATGGATGTCGCACGAATCTTTTCCGTTCGCGACGCCATCAGCGAGCGGCCGGTCGCGACGCTCTCATTGATCTGGATTGATGACTACTGGCACATCGATCAACTTAAGGGCTTGCGCAACGCTGAGGTCGCGATACATCAGGCAATCTACTTCGATGGTGAGGAAACGGTCATCGACATCGAGATGACCGAGCTGTACTTTGCGGCACAGGAACTGCTCCTGCGCTACCGCAGAGCCTGGGCCATGGAGCAACATTGACATCAGTCCAAGCAGGATCAGCCCATCAAGATCAACCCGGGAGAAACAAGATGACCATTCACAAAGTCAACAACCAGATCACGACGCTCGCTGATTGGCATAAGTTCGCCCCACCAAAACAGAAAGATATCCATTGGGTTGACGGGCGCAGCGCCATGGAAGTCGCGCGCGCCTGGCTCGAGGAGGCGCCCGAGCGCATGCCTGCTGAAGTCCTCGCCGTGCTGGAGGAGCATCCAGCCTTTGGCCCCGTCGTCTCCTGGTCTGCGGAACCGGAGGCGAAGCTCCCGTTCGACAGCTTCGCCGGCGAGACAAGAAACTCCGACCTCGCGGTCCAGGTCACCGACAAGCACGGCGGCTACCTGCTTGCGGTCGAGGCAAAGGCGGATGAGCCTTTCGGGGATACGGTCGAGAAAACCCGGTCGGACGCCAAGAGGCGGCTTCAGGACAATCCGAAATCAAACGGCGTAAGGCGCCTGGACCAGCTGCTCCGGGCATTGCTGGGCGTAGCGGGCGACGAGACGCGGCAACTCGACGGTCTGCGCTATCAACTCCTGACCGCTTGTGCTGGCGCCCTGTGCGAGGCGGAGCGTCAGGGATACTCGCGGACTGTGCTGCTCATTCACGAGTTTCACACGGACAAGACAGACGATACAAAGCACCGGGAAAACACCGAAGACCTGAACCGCTTCATGGCAATACTCTCCGGCGGCACTCTCAGCACGATCAACGAGGGGCAACTCTATGGCCCACTCTTTGTTCCGGGCAAGCCGCTGCTCAGCGCAAGGGTCGGCCTGTATATCGGCAAGGTCGTCCGCCGCCTGCGCTGAGGCGGCTGGGCACTCCCGACCGAAGCGCCGGGCTCCGGGGTACTATCCCATCCAGGCAACCCGAACCGACGGGTGACCTGCACCGATATTCGTGCCGCTATCGTGCGCACTTGACAGGCGCACTTGGTGCGCCTCTCGGGCTGCATCATCCCTTCACAGCGACCAACCTTTCTATCAGAAGACGCACCTGTCGATGCTCAAGCTCACCTTCGCCAACCATTACGAAACCCTGCGTGACAAATTGCTCGCGGCGGTGGCAAATGTTCCTGCATCGCCCTTTTCGGCCGAGCAAATCATTGTTCCGAGTATCGCGCTACGTCGCGATCTGACCTTGTCCATTGCAACCCGTTACGGGGTCTGCGCAAACGTCGAATTCGCCTACCTCGCGCAATGGCTCTGGCGCCAGATTGGCAAGGTCGTACCCGGCATCGACTCCGAATCGCCCTTTGCGGCTCCAGTATTGGCCTGGCGAATATTTCAGATTCTCTCGGATAAACAATTCGCCAACGGATTCCCCAGGTTGGCCAATTACCTGAACGCAGTCGATGAGGTCGCACGACTGGATTTCGCAACCCGTATCGCTACCCTGTTCGAGCAATACATGACTTACCGTCCTGAATGGCTCGCCAACTGGGTTGCGGGAAAGACGGTGTCGATCAAGGGTGAGACAGCCAACGTTGCCGAAGACCAGGCGTGGCAAGCCGCACTGTGGCGAATGATCACGTCTCAACTGGGCACCGAGCGAGAGCATCCCGCCTCGCGTTTCCTCAAGACGGTGGAGACAACGGCGTGCGCAACCGACCGCTTCGGCTTGCCCGAAGCCGCCCATGTATTCTGTCTGCCGGCAATGCCGCCGCTCTATATCGACATTCTTCAGCAGCTGGGCCGCTGGATTGATCTGCGAGTGTATCTACTCAACCCGTGTTGCGAGTTCTGGTTCGATATAGTCGACCGGCGGCGCCTGAGCTACCTGAACAACCGTGGCGAGGCTGATTTTCACGAGACCGGCAACCCGCTGCTGGCGGACTGGGGCCAGCAGACCAAGGCTCACATCGAGTTGGTGCTGGAGCGATCAGGCGATGCGCCTGTCGATGACGGCGGATTCGCGGAACAGACGTCAGATATCCTGCTGGCCCGACTGCAAAACACGATCCTGAACCTCGTCGACATTACCCCGGCCAGCCTAGTCACGGAACCCGGAGACCGCAGCATCGAGATCCATGTCTGCCACTCCCTCACCCGTGAACTCGAAGTGCTGCAGGATCAGCTTCTCGCCCTCCTGGCCGGACGCAATCCGCCGAGTGCGGCGGACATCCTTGTCGTGACTCCCGACCTCGAAGCCGCCGCCCCCCTGATCGAAGCAGTATTCGGCAATGCGCCGCGCGAGCGCTACATCCCGTTCGCGCTGACGGGTCGGGCGCGCAGCACTATCAACGAACCTGCCCGCGCATTCATTCAGTTGCTGACGGTCGCGACGTCCCGCTTCACCGCGAGCGACGTATTCGATCTGCTGCAACAACGGATCGTGGCTCGCCGCTTCGGCATCGAGGCGGATGACCTCGACCTTGTCCGTGAATGGATCACATGTTCCGGCATCCGCTGGGCCCTCGATGGGAATCATCGTGCCCAGTACGACGTACCCGGCGTCGAACGCTACAGTTTCGATGACGGCCTGCAGCGGCTCTTTCTCGGTTACGCCTTACCGAAAGAAGCCGCGGGCGCCTGGCATGATCGCGTACCTGCGGGCGGGGTGGAGGGCGCGGAAGCCATGCTCCTCGGTCGCTTTGCGCATTTCATCGCCGAACTGGCGCGCCTGCGAGGCAGCGCGTTGCAGCCAAAGGCGGTAGCGGCATGGAGGACATTGCTGTTCGACACGCTCGACGACTTTCTGGCCGTGGACAAGAACGACATCGACGATCTCGCCGAAGTACAGGACGCGATTCGCGAGCTTTGCGGCAACATGGCACGCGGTGGTGTCACGCAGAACCTGACGCTCGACATCGTTCGCACCGCGCTCGAGTCACTGCTTGACGATCCCGTGCGCGGCGGCGTACCCACCGGCAAGCTGACCTTCTCGTCGATCAGCAGTCTGCGCACCCTGCCCTTCCGCGTCATCTGCGTCGTCGGGCTGAACGATGGTGCCTTCCCTTCGTCCTTGCGCCCGGCCGAGTTCGATCTGATGGCACTCAGCCCCCGTCCCGGCGACCGCCAGCGCCGGACGGACGAGCGCAACCTGTTTCTTGACCTGCTGCTGGCGGCTCGCGAAAAGTTTTACCTGAGCTACACCGGTCGCAGCATTCGTGACAACGCGCCTCTGCCGCCCTCCATCCTGGTCTCCGAGCTGATCGAACTTCTGGTGCCAGGCACCTGCACTGACCCGACCTCGGTAGAGCAGCGAGAAGAAGCCCGTCAGCGACTCGTGCTCGAACATCCGTTGCAGCCGTTTTCGGCACGCTATTTCGCTGCCGATACCGATCCGCGAGTGCGCAGCTTCAATGCCGAGCTGTGCGAAGCCCAGCGGCAGGGGCTGGCTACCGTCCGCAACGCGGTAGCGTCGTTGCCCGGTAAGGGCGATAGCGATGACGATGACGATGACGAAGCATCGACCGAATTGACAAGCCGGTTCTTCGGCGCCCCTCTTGCAGAACCGGGCAGCGAATGGCATGACGTATCACTGGACCAGCTGCTGCGCTTTTTCAGTAACCCCTGCCGCTATCTGCTACGCGAACGCCTCGGGATTGCGCTGTTCCGGGAAGAGGACGAGCTCGCCGACGACGAGCCCTTCCTGGCGGGTTTCCCCGCCCGGACGGCGCTGGCCGACCGACTCCTGCCGCACTATCGCCGCGGCATGAGCGACGGCGACCTGCGCGTTCTTGCCCTCGCTGGCATCGAGTACCCGCCCGGCACCCTGGGGGCGTCGCTCATCGAGCTTGAACTGGCGACCCTCAAGGCGTTCGCGGCCGAGGTGAATACCGCCGAAGAGTCACCCTGTCTGCCGCCGTGCAACCGCACAGTGAGCCTCGAACTCGACGGCGAATCATGGCGACTCATGGCAGGGTTTGCCGACCTGCGCCCCGGTGGTCTCGTCCGCCACCGCTATGACGACACGCGCGCCACCGATTACCTGACGGGCTGGCTCACCCACCTCTTCCTCTGTGCGCTCCATCCCGATGAAGTCGCACTCGAAACGCGCTGGATTTCCCGCGATGGCGACTATCGCCTGCGTCCCTGCGCCGATGCGGAAGGAGTTCTGAAGGAATTGCTGGCGCTGTATCGGCGGGGCCTGCGCGAGCCAATCCACTTCTTCCCGAAATCGGCCTGGAAGTACATCAGGGAGGAAGCGAGTCTTTCCAGGGCAACCGCCACCTGGCAATCCACGCGCGATCGTCCCTGGGGCGAGGAGGAAGACCCCGCTTACCGGCTTGCCCTGCGCGGCATCGACAATCCACTCGATGAGGATTTCGAGTTGTGCGCCAACACCGTATTCTCGGCGATGATGAACTGCATCGAGGACGACAGGCTATGAGCGACATCCCTGACCTCGACGTCTTCCAATGCGACCTCGATGGCATCAACCTGATCGAGGCGTCGGCCGGCACCGGCAAGACCTGGAACATCTGCGGACTTTATCTGCGCCTGCTGCTCGAACGTGGCCTCGACGTGCAGCAAATCCTGGTGGTGACTTTCACCAATGCGGCAACCGCCGAACTGCGCGAGCGGATTCGCACCCGGATCGTCGAAACGCGCGACTACCTGGTGAGCGGGATCGCTCCCGGCGGTGACCCGTTCGTGCCGACCCTGGTGAATGAACTCGCGGAACGTCAGAAAATTGCCGAAGATGACCTGACCCGCCGGCTGGATCTTGCGCTGCGAACCTTCGACGAAGCGTCCATCTTCACCATTCACGGCTTCTGCCAGCGCGCGCTGGGCGACAATCCCTTCGCCGCTGGCCTGCCCATGGCAATGGAACTCATCCAGGACGACAGCGACCTCCTGATGGAGTCAGTACATGATTTCTGGCGCCGCCATATTGCCGGCGACGCCCTGCCGGCGGAAGTGATTTCCTTCCTTATCGGCAACGGCGACACGCCCGAACGCTACGCGCGCTTGCTCAAGCGGCACCTCGCCAAACCTTTGGCCATTTCCCGCTGGCCGGACGGCCTGGATGCGGAGCCCGCAATTGACTCCGCCGCGCTGCACGCCGCCTACGCCGATGTCCGTCGCCTCTGGACAAATGGCGGTGTCGCCATCACCGACTTCTTGATCGGTTCGCTGGGCTCGCTCAACGGCACGACCTACAAGGAGAAATCGGTACGCGAGGGCGCAGCGCAGTGGGACGAACTGTTCCGAACCGCCGACCCGCTCGCACCGCTCGGCAAGTACCTTCGCCTCTATCGCGACTCCACTCTCAACGACCGCAAGAAGAAGGCGGCAACGCCGCCAAGTCACCCGTTCTTCACGGCAGCAGAGTCCTTCCTCGCTCAGCGCGAGACCATCGATGGCGCGCTCGCCCTGTGCCGCCTGCGCTTGATCCGGGCGCTGCTCGACGAGGCCGGAACCCGGCTGCGCGAATCCAAGCATGCCCGTCGCGTCGTGTCCTTCGACGACATGCTGTTCAATGTCTACGAACGCCTCACCAACGGCAGCTACCCCTGGCTCGCCGCTTCACTGAAGGCACGCTTCCCCGCTGCGCTGATCGACGAATTTCAGGACACCGACCCGCTGCAGTTCGAAATCTTCCGATCTATCTACGGCGCCAGGGACACGCCCCTGTTTCTCGTCGGCGATCCGAAGCAGGCCATCTACAGTTTCCGCCACGCTGATCTGCATACCTATCTGCGCGCTAGGCAGAATGCGACACAGGAGTCCTCTCTGATTGCCAACCAGCGCTCAAGCCGCGAACTGCTCGCAGCCCTGAACGGGCTATTCGCGGCCAATTCCCGTGCCTTCATGCTGCCTGGGCTGGACTACCATCCGGTGGAGTTCGGCATGAAGCCGCGTGGCGAGTTCATCGACCGCTCAGAGGCCCGCGCCGCACTCCAGGTCTGGACGCTGCCCGAGAACGACGACGGCCCGCTGCCAAAAAAGTTCGCCCGTCACGCCGCAACCCAAGCCGTGGCTGCCGAGATCGCCCGGCTCCTGCGGGAGGCCGGAGACAATCGCATCGTGGTTGCCGGGGACCCCTTGCGCGCTGGAGACATCGCCGTGCTGGTGCGCAGCCATGCCCAGGGGGGCGAGATGAAGCGCGCGCTCGAAGCACTTGGCGTCGGCAGCGTCGAGATCTCGCAGTCCAGCGTCTTCCAGAGTACCGATGCGCAGGAGGTCGAGCGCGTGCTCACCAGCATCCTGGAACCCACCCGCGATCAACTGCTGCGCGCCGCGCTGGCAACCGAACTGATGGGTTGTGACGCTGCTGCAGTCGAAGCCATCGCCGGCGATGAAGCCGCCCTGATGGAGCGCATGCTTCAGTTCAGCGATTATCGCGAACAGTGGCTGCGCCGCGGCTTCGGGCCCATGTACCGCAAGCTGCTTGCCACCGAAAAGGTCGCCGGACGCATGCTGGTCCGTGCCGACGGTGAACGACGGCTGACCAATCTCCTGCATCTGGGCGAGTGCCTGCATCAGGCATCGGAGTCGCACCCGTCGCCGGAAGCACTGCTGCGCTACCTTCGCACCCAGCGCAGCGAGGGCAGTGCCGATGAGGCGGCGCAGCTGCGCCTGGAATCCGACCAGAACCTGGTCAAGATCATCACCATCCACAAGGCAAAGGGACTCGAATACCCGATCGTTTTCTGTCCCCATCTGTGGGATGGCCGGACGAGCTTTGGCGGCGCAGGCATCGATGGATCGGAATATCACGACGATGAGGGGGTTCCGGTCATCGATTACCGCGGCGAAGCGATCGACGAGGACGAAACGAAAGAGATCAAGGCAAAAATCAAGCTCGAAAACACCGCCGAGTTTCTGCGCCTCATCTACGTCGCCCTGACCCGCGCCGTGCATCGCTGTTATCTGGTGGCTGGTTGCTACGCGACCTCGTCCTTCGGCAGGCTCTCGGTTACCGAGAGCACCCGCAGCATGCTGAACTGGCTGGTGGCCGGCAATGGACACACGCCCGAGGAATGGTTTGCGGCCAAGACCACGCCGGCCGACATAGCTGCCGCGTGGGTGGCGCTCGCCAAGACGGCACCCGACTCGCTCGATATCTCGGACTTGCCGCCAGATGCCGGCCTCCCGCTGAATCCGAACCGGCCCGACCCTGCCTCGCTTTCCGCCCAGGCTCCCCCCGCCGTCATTCCGGGCGGCTGGCGCCTGAGCAGCTACAGCGGACTAAGCTACGGGGCCATCAGCGAAAACGCCGCCAGTGACCACGACGCCCGTGTCGGCTCAGCGACCGCTGCGGGCACCGCACCCACCGATATCGCCCCGGACGACATCCTGCGTTTCCCGCGCGGCGGCCCCGCCGGCGAGTGTGTTCACGCCGTGTTCGAGGAGGCCGACTTCACCGACAGCAGCACATGGGACCGAGCCATCGCCATCGCACTGGAAAACCATCCTCATTCGCTAACGGGGGTTCCCCAGAAAGAGGGCCGCAGGCGTCTGCATGCAATGCTGTGGCAGATGCTGGCCGACGTGACGAGCACCGAAATCCGTGAAGGTTTGCGCCTCGACAGCGTCGCCTGCCATCGTCGCTTGAACGAACTCGAGTTCAACTTCCCGGTGCCGCACCTTTCCGCAACGGGATTGAACGAGCTGTTGTCTCAACTCGATTACGCCGGACCCCGCCTCACCTTCAGCCGCCTCGAAGGCTATCTGAAAGGCTTCATCGATCTGATCTTCGAACACCAGAACCGCTTCTATATCCTCGACTGGAAGTCAAATCACCTTGGCTTCGCCACTGCCGACTATGACGCAGGCCCGGTCGCGAACGCGATGGCTGAACACGGTTATCACCTGCAGTACCTATTGTATGCAGTCGCACTCGACCGCTATCTCCAGCTGCGGAACCCCGACTACCGCTACGAGACGCACTTTGGCGGTGTGCTCTATCTTTTCGTCCGCGGCGTACGCCCCGCATGGCGAAATTGCGACGGCACCGCCGCTGGCGTCTATGCCCATGTTCCACCGCACGAGGCGCTCCTGCAACTGAACGCACTGTTTGGCGAACTTCCCGCAGAGGTCAAATCATGAGAGCTACCGATACCACTGCGCTCCCGGGGCGCAGGCTGGCGGACGCCTTCGCGGACCGGATAGGGCGCTGGTCGCGCGATGCGGGTGCCACGGAAGGTGCGACGCGTGTCGCACAGTGCGCTGCCTTCATAGTCAGCGCGGCAACCCTCGATGGCAATGTCTGTACTGACCTGTCCAGTGTAGCCAAGGCTCTGAACGACGGATCGGACACCGAAATTGTGCGACAGCGCCTGCTGGAGTCCGGGGTCACAGGCCAACCGGAGTCGCGCGATGCCATGCCATTGATTCTCGACCAAGGCGGCCGGCTCTATCTGCATCGCTATTTCGATTATGAATGCCGGCTCGCCCGCAGCCTTGCCGGGCGACATTCTGTACAGGCTGACTCCGAAATTCCAGCGTCACTTGGCATGCGAATGGCACCCCTCTTCGCTGCCGATCGCGCCAAACTCGGCGATGCCGTGGACTGGCAGCAAATTGCAGTCGCCATGGCGCTTGTCGGCAGGGTCACCATCATCAGCGGCGGCCCTGGGACCGGCAAAACCACGACAGTGGTCAGCTTGCTGGCTTGCCTGCTTGAACAGGATCCGGATTGCCGCATCGCTCTGGCGGCCCCCACTGGCAAAGCCGCCGCCCGCATGACTGAAGCGGTACGCCTGCGGGCCAGCCACCTGCCAGCGGAAATTCAGGCACGACTGCCCACCGAGTCCTACACGATCCACCGGCTTCTCGGGATGATGCCCACTGGCGGCCGCTTCCGTCACCATGCCGGCAACCGGCTGGCCATCGATGCCCTGGTCGTTGATGAGGCTTCGATGCTCGACCTGGCGCTGGCGACCAAGTTGATCGAAGCCGTACCCGACAACGCCCGCATCATACTTCTGGGAGACAAAGACCAACTCGCCGCTGTCGAGTCTGGCGCTGTATTCGCCGAACTGAGCGCCGACCCGTCGCTCTCCGCGCCACGGATTGACCAGATTGCATCCCTGTGCGCCATGCCCGGCATAGCCATTCAGACACCAAAGCCTGTGGCGCAGAGCGGACTGAGGGACCAGGTCATTTGGCTCACGCGGAACTTCCGATTTGCTGACGACTCCGGCATCGGACAATTGGCTGCGGACATCAATTCCGGCGACAGCACTGCGGCAATCACCCGGCTTGGTTCGGATTCGAGCGGCTCCCTCCAGTGGCTTGACGATGGAGGATCCCCACCACAAGACGAATCGGTGCAGGCGATCCTTGCCGGCTACGCAGGCTATCTCGATGCGCTAAGCATCGATAAGCTGAGCATTGGCAGCGCCAGCGCAGCCTTCGCGCGCTTTCGCGTGTTATGCGCTATCCGCGACGGAGCACGCGGCGTCGAGGCGATAAACCGCTTGGTCAGTAAACACTTCCGCAGCACCATTAATCACCCCCTGGATACAGGCCGTTACTCGGAGTGGTACCCCGGCCGGCCCGTGATGGTCCTGCGCAATGACTACGTGCTGAAACTGTTCAATGGCGACATCGGCATTGTCATGCCCGATGACTCGGGTTCGCTGATGGTGTTTTTCCCGGAGGGCGATAAAGGTTTCCGAGCGGTGGCACCGGTTCGTCTGCCCTCGCATGAAACCGCTTTCGCAATGACGATTCACAAGTCGCAGGGTTCCGAGTTCGACCGAGTTCTTGTCCTCCTTCCCGAGGAGCACAATCCGGTACTGACCCGTGAGCTGGTCTATACCGCCGTGACACGCGCGCGCTTGCATGTGACGCTGGTGAGCGGCACCGCCGTCCTTGAGAAAGCCATTCAGACACCGACACGACGTCGTTCAGGGCTGCTTTCCCGGTTCGGTGAACTGCAAGCAAGTGGCGAGCTGAGCTGACCTGCCGGGCCCAGCGGCATGGCCTTGCCGTCGGGATCATTCGACCCATTCGGTTTAGGAGCATCGCCAGTTCATGGAATGGCATTGATTTGAGCGTTGCGCGGCGTTGCACGCAGAGGCTCTCCACATTCTTGTCACGAGCCGCAGATCCAGGTAGTTGTCCTGCAAGGCTGACTGAAATCCCCAAGCTCGGCTACTATCCTGTCCAGGCAACCGACCCGATCAGGATCCCCATGGCCCGCATCATCCCCGACGGCTGGCGCGAAGTCTCCGTCACCGGCGCCGCGCAGCGCGAGATCGAGACCCTCGCCGTTCTCGCTGACGGCCTGCCCGACGAGTATTCGGTCTATCACGCGGTGCACTGGACCGGCATGGACGGGCGCTACGCCATCTACGGGGAGATCGACTTCGCCGTCGTCAATCCCGCCGGCGACCTGCTCCTCATCGAACAGAAGAGCGGCTTCCTCGACGAAACCGCCGATGGCCTGGTCAAGCAGTACCCGGGCCGGTCGAAGAGCGTGCCCGTGCAGATATCGCGCATGGTCAGCAACCTGCGCGGCAAGCTCGCGGTCCGCGGCGACATTCCCTCGGTACATACCGATGCCCTGCTCTACTGCCCGGACTACACGGTCAGGAACCCCGAGACGGCCGGTCTCGTTCCTGAACGCATTGTCGATGCCGCCCGGCGTGACCGGCTCTGCCAGATCATCCAGCGGCTGTTGCCCGCGAAGGAAGAAACACCCGCCACGACTAAGATCCATGCCTTCCTGCGCGACCTGATCCAGCTCGACACCGATGTCAGCGCCCTGATGGGCCATGCCAGAAATATGGTCACGCGGGTATCCGGCGGCCTCGCACACTGGGCGCGGCGCCTCGAATTCGACCCCTTCCGCCTGCGCATCACCGGCACCGCCGGTTCGGGCAAGACCCAGCTCGCCCTGGCCGAGTACCGCGCCACCCTCGAAGCCGGCAAGCGCCCGCTCTATGTCTGCTTCAACCGACCCTTGGCCGACCATTTCGCGCGCATCGCCCCGCCCGGCGGGCTGGCCTGCACCTACCACCAGCTCTGCGACCAGCGCGTCCGCCATGCCGGTGAGACGCCGGACTTCACGCTACCCGACGCCTTCGAGCGGCTGCAGAAGCGGGCCGCCGAACTTCCGGTCGGGGCTGCCTTCCTGTTCGACACGATCATCGTCGACGAGGGCCAGGATATCTCCGAGAAATGGCGCGACTTCATCTTCCGCCATGCGCGGGCCGATGCCCGCCTGCTGTGGCTGGAAGACCCGATGCAGAACCTCTACGGGCGCCCGCCGACGCCCCTCCCGGGCTGGGTGACGCTGCACGCGAACAGCAACTACCGCAGCCCGCGGCCGATCGTCGAACTGCTGCGCCGCCTGCTGCCCGGTGAACTCAAGATCGAGGCCGCCTCACCGATCGCCGCCGACGAGATCGAGTTCCTCCCCTATGCCGACACCGCCGGGATGTTCGCCCGGGTCAAGGAAGCCATCCGTACCTGCTATTCAGCCGGCTTCAAGAAGCACGACCTCGCCATCGTCAGCTACCACGGCCGCGAGCAGTCGCACCTGATGGGGCTGGACAAGCTCGGCTCGACCAGCCTGCGCCACTTCACCGGCGACTACGACCTGTTCGGGCAGCCGGTCTATACCGAGGGCGACGTGCTGGTCGAATCGGTCTACCGCTTCAAGGGCCAGGCCGCCCCGGCGGTGATCCTGACCGAGATCGATTTCGAGGTACTCGACGACAAGGCGGTGCGCAAGCTCTTCGTCGGCGCCACGCGCAGCTCGATGAAGCTGATCCTGGTCCTGCACGAGAAATCCGCGGCCCGGCTGCTCGAACGCTTGGGCTGAACTAACGTTTTTCGGGTGGCTCATTCTGCGAGCCTGCCGGTTGCTATCCTGATCTCACTCGCCGGCAATGGTGCCGGACGAAAAGGAGATCAGATGCCCAACAACAACATTCCCAAGATCCTCATCCAGCCGCTCAAGCCGGCGCTCATCGCCGGCGTCGCCCAGAAGTTGCCGGTCCTCATCCGTGTCCAGGCCCCCGATGCGGCGGAAACCAACGAGAAGACGGCGCGCAAGGCCTATCACCTCGCCCTGGTCATCGACCGCTCCGGTTCGATGTCCGGCCCGCCGCTGCTCGAGGCCGTGCGCTGCGCCCGGCACATCGCTGACCAGTTGGAGCCAACCGACACCGCATCATTGGTTATCTTCGATGACCGTGTGCAGACGCTCGTCCCGGCCCTCCCGGTCGGTGACCGCAAGGCGCTGCACCTGGCCCTGTCACAAGTCCATAGCGGCGGCTCGACCAACCTGCACGGCGGCTGGTCGGCCGGTGCCGACGGTTTGTTGCCGGGGGCCGCCGAGGCGGCACTGGCGCGGGTCATCCTGCTCTCCGACGGCAACGCCAATGTCGGCGAGATCACCGACACCGCCAGCATCGCAGCGCTTTGTGCCCAGGCGGCGGAACGCGGCGTCACCACCTCGACCTACGGCCTCGGACGCGATTTCAACGAGGAACTGATGGTCGAGATGGCCAAGCGCGGTGGCGGCAACCATTACTACGGAGACACCGCCGCCGACCTCTTCGAGCCCTTCGCCGAGGAGTTCGATTTCATCTCCGCGCTCTGCGCGCGGCATGTCCGTCTGTCGCTCGTCGCTGCCCCTGGGATCAATGTCCGGCTGCTCAACGACTATCCGGTCGACGGGGATGCCGGCATTCCGGTGATCCGCCTGCCGGACATCGCCTTTGGTGCCGAAGCCTGGGCGCTGGTCGAACTCGAGATTCCAGCTGGACTCGTCGTCGATGGTGCCGGGCAACTGCTGCAGGCAGCGGTCACGGCCTCGACGCCGGAAGGCGAACCGCTGGCCTTTGCCGATGCCCTGCTGACGCTGCCCGCCATGCCGGTGGCTGCCTGGGAAGCGCTGCTCAACGATCCGCTGGTGGTCACCCGCCAGGCCGAACTGGCGGCCGGCAAGATGCTTGAACAGGCCCGTGCCGCTGCTGAACATGGTGACTGGAACACCGTCGAGCGCCTTCTGGCCGAGGCCCGCCAGCGCTTTGCCGACCAACCCTGGGTGATCGAGGTGCTGGAAAGCATGGCGGAACTCGCCCGTGCGATGGACACGGCCCGTTTCCGCAAGGAGGCGCTCTATTCTTCCCGCAAGATGAACTCGCGACTTTCAGCGAAGGACGAAGACATTTCGATGTCGCTCGCCGAGGAATCAGCCGCGCCGAGTTTCCTGCGGCGGAAGTCTGCGCAAGGCAAGGCGCAGTTCGACAAGCCGGACGATTTGCAGAAATAGGCGGTTTAGGGTGGTCGACCGCAACAGCGTGCAAAACGGCTGGGGGTCGGCTGCCCTGCCGTCACCTCGACGCAAGTCCTGCCCGTCGACGACGATCCACTTGGATCAATCGACGGACTCAGGCTTGAGTCCCGACCGTTAGCTTTCGAAACCCAGCAGACTCGACCTATTGGAACTTGTCGGGCACGTCAGGACTGTTTGTTACTCGTTCGCCCGGATCGCGTCACAGATGCATTAACATATGCCAAAACATTCGTGGGGCGCGGGGGCCGAAAAATGAACTCAATACAACTTTTCAAACTGAAGGCGACCCCAAGCGGCAGGAAACTCTGGACGTACATGGCCGCGATACTGGAAGTCACAGGAATGATCAGTGGTGAAGCCTACCCGCTTAACAAATTTCTCGGCAATTTCAAGACGCACCTCGACGCTCAGCGAATAGTTCGTGTTCCCACCGGCTACAAGCTGACACCAAAGGGGCAAGACTATTTCACTGACCGCTACAACGCGGGAAGCCCGCAGCATATCGACCGCGCGGAAGTGGAACAATTCATTCGAGGCATCAAGACCGGGGCTGGAACGGACGACTGGATAAAGGTGTAGTTCGTCACAGGAACCGCAGTCAACCGTATCCGCCAATGCCTCTCGCCCTCCCTGACCTTGACCTCAGGCTGTCTTATCGAACCGGGCGCGACGACTTGGTGCGCGACTTTTTCAGTCCCTGCCTTGAGGCATGCGTGCTGTATCGCCGCGCAGCGGGATACTTCACCAGTTCCGGACTGGCATTGGCCGCACGTGGCGTTGCGAGTCTTGCAGCAAGGCAGGGAAAAATGAGGCTTGTCGTTTCCCCGCACCTTGAGCCAGCCGATGTCGAAGCCTTGTCCGCGGCCAGCGAGAATCCGCTGTCAGCCCTAAGAGCAATTACTGCCCGTAATCTGGCGGACATAGAAGACGCGCTCATCAAGGACCGTCTTAACGCCCTGGCTTGGCTCGCCGCATCTGGATTGCTTGAAATCAAGCTTGCTCTGAGAATCGACAACAAGGGGGCTATCACCCGCGGTATCTTCCATGAGAAGGCGGGCGTATTCAGCGACGATAGCGGGAACCACGTAACGTTTTCTGGCTCCTCGAACGAAACTGCGGGTGGCCTGCTGGAGAATTTCGAGAGCATCAAGGTCTTCTGTTCCTGGAAAGATACTGAAGGCCGGGTTCAGGAGGAAATCGACAATTTCGAGGCGCTTTGGCAGGATGCCACGCCCGGGCTCAGAATTCTCGATTTCAGCAACGTCGGTAGAGATCTTCTAGAACGCTATCGAGACGAATCGAAGCCTCCGCCCGGTATGGCACCCGGCGTCGCCCAGCCACTCCCTCAGCGCATTGATTTCCGGCCGCCACCTGGCCTGGAACTTCGCCCATATCAAAAGGATGCAATTCGCGCCTGGAGCAAGAACGGGGGACGTGGCATCCTGGCGATGGCCACCGGATCCGGAAAGACATTGACCGCGTTAACCCTTGCCAGCAAGGTGGCGGAAAAAAATCCATCACTGGTGCTCATCGTAGTCTGCCCATTCATCAACCTCTGCAGGCAATGGATTCGCGAAATGGCGGCCTTCGGGCTCATTCCAGTCGCCGCTTTCGAAGGGCGTGACCGCTGGCAGGCGCTTCTTGAAGAGGGCTACCAACGTGTAGCGGTCGGCTTGACATCGATTCACGCAATTGTCGCCACTAACGCAACGTTCATGAGCGAGAGCTTTCAGGCTCGCCTGCAACCCAGAGTCGCGTCCGGTGCCTTCCACCACCTCTTGATTGCTGATGAAGTCCATAACCTTGGCGCCCCCGGAATCAAGGCAAAGCTCCCCGACGGAATCACACTGCGGCTGGGCCTGTCGGCAACACCGGAGCGGCATTACGACCCGGTGGGCACGCAGACGGTCCTCGACTACTTTGGTGGCGAAATCTTCACCTACACGCTCGACCAAGCCATCGCCGATGGGAGGCTCTGTCCCTATCGCTATTACCCCGTGGTTGTTGAACTCACCAAACCCGAGGCAGAAGAGTACGCAGAACTGTCATCGCGATTGGGCAAGATAATGGCTGGTGCGGACAGCAACAGCGAAATTCAGCAACCCGCCATGCGACTACTCATCAGGCGCGCCCGTTTGCTGGGTAGCGCAGCCAACAAGATTCCCGCACTGGACAACCTGATCGCATCACTGCCTGAGCGCCCGCACAAAGCCATTTTCTACTGTGGTGACGGACGAACGACCGACACCATCACCGATGACGAGGTTCGTCAAATTCAGGCCGTCGCCCGTATGCTGGGGGAAAAGCATGGCCTGCGTGTTCGCAACTTCACCTACCGCGAATCGCCCCAAGAGCGTGAAGAAATCCTGCGCGATTTGGCGAGCGGATTCCTGGATGGTGTTGTCGCAATCCGCTGTCTTGACGAAGGTATCGATCTACCCGATTTGCGTATGGGATTCCTGCTAGCGAGCTCGACCAATCCCCGGCAATTTGTTCAACGACGTGGCCGATTACTCAGGAACTCACCTGGGAAGTCACGCGCATTAGTTTATGACTTCATCGTTTCACCGCCAGACTATGGTAGATCTGACGATAGCGATGCGTTCAATCTGGAGCGTAGCTTTTTCCGCAGAGACTTAGTACGGATTGTAGAGTTTTGTCGTATGGCTGAAAACGGGGTTGAGGCATTAAATGCACTTTCAACAATTCGCCTTAATTACAACCTAATTTCGACCTAACCATACAACCTTAATAATTTGAATTACGTTTGATACTTTAATAGGTTGCTAACAATGCCGACTTTAGTAATTGCAAAATCTGTTGTAGGAGGTGAGTCTCTAAATGTGCAGGACCTTCTGGGGTTGCAGCACCAAATTCCAGCATATCAACGCGATTACGTTTGGACAAGACGTGCAGTCGAGGATTTATGGGAAGATCTGATTTCACATTACAGACGATTCTCCAGCAACGAAAATTTAATTAATCCGGAGGGTTACTTCCTTGGGGCAATGGTTGTCGTTAGAAGCCAAACCGACTCAGACTTCGAAGTAGTAGACGGGCAGCAGCGCTTAACTTCTCTTTCAACATTAATCACCGTATTGCTGGATTCACTAAAGCATTTTAATATTCCGGAGCCATTTCTTTCAGGATACGAACAGCTTGCTCGCAGTTGCCTAGGTCGATTCCTAGGAGGTGAATACAAAGCAAATTTGACATTCAACGATGCAGATGTAGCTAGTTTTTTTCTCGATAGCTGCCTAACACACCAAACAAAGGCTAATAAAGACGCATATTGGTTGACTGCTTGGTGCTCCGCAAAGCTGGCGAGAAAAAATTCCACGATATTTCGGATTCACGAAGCAATCAACTGCGGGTATGAGCAATTATATGCTTTCGTCGATGAAGTCGCCGACCCAGTGAAGAAGCAAGAGCGGCTCTCATCATTCTTTCGCTTAGTTACTGAATGCGTTATTGTTCTCAGAATAACAGCGCATTCGCACTCGAATGCATATGCCATATTTGAGTCGCTGAATAATCGCGGTGTTCGTTTATCTCAAGCGGACTTGATAAAGAACGAGCTCTTGAAGGTCTCCCCACCTAATGAGCTAGACGAGATTATCGAAAATTGGGGTGATGCAAGGCAAAACGTAGACTCAACTGAGGTTATCTCGCTGCCAGAGTTCTTGCACTTCTCTTACCTTTCCCGCCATGGAAAAGTAAAAGCTAATGATCTTTTTGAGAGCGTCAGATCCTTGCTCTCTAGAGGCGGGAGCGTTGCTCTAAGCTACTCGAAAGACCTACTAAAAGACTCTGAAGCCTTAGAGGCATTGACATCTAACTTTAGCTCTGGATGGACTAATAGCACCCTCCACATGCTCAAAGATATTATGAACGTACTGGGCGTCAAGCTCTGCTATCCGTTCTTACTTTCCGCCTACCGTGCTCACTCAGGAAACGCGAGCGAATTTGAATCCCATGTTCGATTAGTGATGAATTTTTCTTTCCGATATCTAAAGGTAATGGATGGAGGCATAGAATCACTTTCTAGTGCAATCAGTGAGGCGGCCGCACTCGTAAACAAAGGAAGGCCATTACTTGATGTTGCGTTGCCATTCAAATCACTAGCTCCAGATTCACTATTCCAAGACAGGTTCGCAACCGCTTCATTTCCCAACACCAAGCTTGCCTATTTCACCGTTTATTACATCGAGAAGGTTCTTATGCATGGCTCCCTGCCTGTGGACCACGGAAAGGAGCAGAACCTTGAACACATAATGCCACGCACTCCCACGCCAGCTCACTGGCCAAGTGCATTGTTAGAGAAGAATGCAAACCCTGAACTGTTCAAGGATTATCTCTGGCGAGTTGGCAACCTCCTACCGCTGCCGGAGGCGATCAATAAATCAATAAAGAACAAGAAGATCGGATATAAGATCTCTAATGGAACAGGCAATGAGTATTCTTCGGCGAGCTTAACGCTAATTTCGCCAAAAACAATTCATTCCTATCTCGACGGTGGCGAGTGGACCTACAAGAGTATTTCAGATCGACAGCGAGATTTGGCGAAAGATCATGCCACCGCTGCTTGGCCACTATAAGGACAACTAATGTCGGACAGCAAACTAAACGTTAAGAGCGTTACACGTGCCCAAGAAATCTTCAAGAGTGCGAATCCTGAATACAAAGAACTCATCCGCGACTTCCTCAAGGAAGAACGCGACGTGATGCACCTTAAGCGGCGTTCCGATATCCATCAGCGCCTCCTGGACCATATCAAGCGAGTAATCAAATGATTCTTGAACGGCTTGTTCTCGACAATTTCCGCCAGTTCAAGGGACGGCAGGAGATTGTTTTCTCTGACCTCAAGGAGCGGAACGTCACGATCGTTCATGCCGAGAATGGGTTCGGCAAGACGACGGTGCTCAAGGCTCTCCTCTGGGCACTTTACGGGCGCGACGGTCTGATGGGTTCGGATGGCAAGGAGGAGGATTTCGAAAAACCGGACGAAATCATCCATGAGGGCGAGGTCCACCGCGGTGGCGACCCCGGTCGTATTGCAGCAACGGTGCAATTGACCTTCAAGCACGACGACTCGCGCTACACCCTCACGCGCCGGCTTACGCTCGCCCAGCAGAAGCTGAATCCGAGGCAGGCGGAACTAACGCTCGAGTTGATGCGGGATGGCCAAACTTTCGCGCTTGACCGTCCGCAGCAGCGTATTCAGGCGATTGTGCCGGATGGAATCAGTGGTTTCCTCTTCTTCAACGGTGAGCGCATCAACTATCTGGCGATGGAGCGTAATAGTGCGCAGGTGACCGAAGCCATTCACCAAATGCTAGGCCTTCGTCTGCTCCGCACCACCATCGATGATCTGAATCACCCGAACGTCCGCGGCAGGTTGCGCGCCGAGCAGCGCGAGACAACCAGCGAAGAAAAGCGAGAGCTGATCGCGTTTTTGTCTCAGTACGAGGCGGAGGTTAAGGAGCGGGAGGAACAGCGCCGGCAAACGCAAGCCAATCTGACAGCAATTGCCAGCGAACTTGAAACCATCGACAACAAACTCGCTGCGAACCGCGAGGCCCATGAACTTCAGTCGAAGCGGGTTCGCCTGGGCAGCGAACGCGACGCTCTCACATTGCGACGCGACGATGTGGTTCGACGCCTCAGCAAGCTTATTGCCGACGACGGTTATACGTTGTTTGCAACCGACCTCATTGGTCGGGGGCGCGAGGTCGTCGCGAAGTTGCGCAGCGAGGGCAAGATTCCGGCGCGGGTGTTGAACAGCTTCCTGAAAGAGCTACTCGATAGCGGATCGTGCATCTGCAAGCGCTTTCTTGCTGAAGGCACTCCGGAACGCGCTGCTGTCGAAAGCCTGCTGACCATCGCTGGCGACCAGGATTTCAATAATGCAGTTGGCGCACTCGACCACGCCATGGGACTCATCGAGGGCGTCGCCCGCCAAACCGAGGAGCAGCTCAGGCAACTCAATAGCGAAAGGCTTGAGCTCGCTCGGGACATCCGCAACATTGATGAAGAACTCGAAGAGATCCATCAGGTGCTTGGCGGGAAAAAGGATGAAGAAGTGCAGCAACTTGAAGACACGCGCAAGCGTCTTCAGTTGAAGCGGGACGACGAAATAAGTAACAGTAGCCGTTTGACGACGCTGATCGAGTCCGCGCGGTCGATGATCGAGTCACTTCAAAGTCAAATCCGCCAAATCGCCGACAAGGAAGAAGCTGCAGCGAGAGCGCAACGCCGAGTGGATGCGGCCGACGATTGCGCCAAACTGTTGGAACAGGTTCTCGAAGCGGAAACGCAGGAATTGCGGCCGTTGCTCAATCAGGAGATCGATACGCACTTTCGCAAGATTATGACCAAGGACTACTGGGCGGAGTTGAGCGAAAACTACACCCTGCGCATTCGCAAGAATGTAAGTTCCGGGGAAGACGATACCAATCCAACGAAAATCGATGTCGCGCTGAGTACCGGCGAGCGCACTGTTACCTCTCTTGTGTTCATTGCCAGCTTGGTTGCCTTGGCGAAACGCCGTTCGGAGATTCCGACGATACTCAAAGACGTTTCAGGATCTGCCTACCCGGTCGCAATCGACTCACCATTCGGTTCGCTCAGCGTTTTCCGCGAGGGCGTCGCAAGGCACATTCCGGAACTGGCGCCACAGGTCTTGTTGCTAGTTAGTCCAGAGCAGTACAACGGCCAGGTTGAGAAGGCGATGACTGAGTCCGGGCGTGTTGGAAAGCGTTATTACCTCGCCTATCACGGCCCGACAATGCCGGAGCGCGCCGCGCAGGATCTATTCGTCAACGGACAGCGTATTCAACAATACTTCACGAACCGCAGTGCGGAATTCACGGAGATAAGAGAGCTATGACTGATGCTCACTTGATTCGAGATGCTGCCGCAGCCGCACTAATAAGCCTTGGCCGCCCGGCGACAGTCCAAGAGATTTATGAGGAAATCCAACGTAGCCAACTATATGAATTCAACACGCCTACGCCAGAGCATGTCTTGAGGACTACGATCCGGAGACACACCGCTGATGTTGAGCGTGTGGATTCTTCAAGCCTGACCATGTTTGCCATGGTCGAAGATGAGGTGTACGCCGTGATCAAGAATCAGAACGCAACAAGCACCCGAGTGAATGCAGTTACGGGAATCAAGCGAATTCATCGCTCGACAGATAAAGAGGAGATCATCAAGCTTATGACCAGTGATCAACTCGGAGTCTTCAGGGAGATCTGGCGCCTGATATTGTTTGCTGCGCAAGTCGGTTACCACAACAAGCGGCGAGAGCCTTTGCGAGCGATTGAAGCCGGCAAAGGCATCGATCAGAGTACCTTCGGCAACAGCCCCGCGTGGCCCGGGATCGTGTACCTGATTTCTTTAGCAGACGCTGGAGCTGCCAACGTGCTTGGTGGCTCCTCAGAAAACGAGGAAGCCCGCTTGGCGGCGTTTCAGGAATATGCAAATGGTGGACTCGCCATCCTTCATGAGTTCTTCGCATCGAGACCAGCCAATCTCGACGGACTAATAGAGTTCATCGATACGCAGAAGATGTCAAAGCGTCCTGCACCGGACCTTGACTTGTCGATCTAGGGCTACATTTGCTTGACCAAGTCGGCAAGAGTCTTAACGTTCTGAAGACTCGCAATTCCGCGTTCCAAGTGAGCTCGGAAGTAATCGGCGAGAGCATCCTTGGAGTTCACGTCAACACCATCCAGATTGGCTCTAATGAGAACAGCAGAAACAAATTCCGAACTATAGCTTCCGGCAAAAGTCTTCCAATCCATGTCAATGGCGTTATCTGTCAGCCGACTTTGAACGGCGGGTGGGTTCGAATTTGCTAGGGATCTGCAGAACGCGACCCGACAAATCTCATTCCAATGTTCCAATCCTGTTCGCCGCTTGATCTTGATGAGAATGTCTTTTCCTCTAGCACTTACACGAACATGGTCAACGGGTGGCTTCACGATTTGAAATACCCTTTCTGAATACTGGTTGCTCCATCATTGCCATCATGCGCAAGAAGGTATGTTTGCGATATGTATGGTTCAAGCGAGCTTAAGTATCCATCGACGATTTCTTCATCTGTCGAAAGCAGCAACACTTGATGAGAAGCATTAGGGAAATAGCGCTCAACGAGATTGGCGCGATGATTCGAATCCAGTCGGCCAAGTGGTGTGTCGATCACGGTCGGTACTGGACGCCCGGACGCCCGCGCTAGTCCCCAAAGCATTGAGGTTGCGAGTAGCTGGCGTTCCCCCGCAGAAAGCCGATCAAAAGGCAGCGGCTTGCCATCGCGCCCATACAAGGTTGCCTCAAAGGTTTCCGGATTGATCGTCAAACCGGTGGCTAGGTCAGCCTTGCGCAGCAACTTTTGGAACGACTCCAGCATCAGCGATTCGATAGTTGCGGCATGCTGCTTGACGATTTCGGTGCGAAAACGAGTCAATGTGTCCCTCACCTTCTGCGAATGCTTGAGCATCCGCCGCCGATCGTCCTCAGCCAAATGAGCATCGGATTCCTGCTCACTCATCCGATTTAGCCTCGCCTCCGCATCAGTGCGTTGTTTTTCGAGCCCCTGAATTCGAATGCGCAAGGACTCCAGTTCGGACTGCCTCTCCATGTGAGCCCGGCGCGCGTCTTCCATCTCTGCTTGGAGCACTGCGATTCGATCTTCCGGCGGCACACGATCGAGATCCATCTGTACCCGGGCAATTTGCTCCTCTAGCGGTGCCAGTTCGGCAACGAATTTTCGAGACCGCTCGTCCGCATCAGGCAGGACAACGCTGCGCAAGTGGGCGATTTGAAGTGCAAGTTCATCTGGAGCATCGAGCAATAAGGGCTCCGTAGCTAGTCCTAGGCGTTTCTGGCGATCCTCAGACAAGGCTCGCTCCACAGACCCAATAGCGCTCTCCTGAAGAGAAATTCGCTGAAGTTTATCCAGGACTTCCGCATCACGCTCCGAAAGAACCTCAACCAGAGCTTTGGCGCGGCGGATCTCTCGTTCATGCCGCACGATACCTTCCGCTCTTCCAAGCAAGGGATCGATCAACAAGAGGGGCAACGGGCCGGAGATAAGCTCGCGAAAGTCCGCTTCGAGTGCGCTCTTCCGGCTCCGAAGAGCGCCCAATCTCGTTTCGAGCTCAGCGCGCTGCTGGTATAGCTCACCGCCTTCCGCCCGGAAAATTACCTCTTTTTCCTGGAGCTGCTTGGCCAGACGGCCGGCAACGTTGACCAGGGCGCCGGCCGCTGTAGCTGCCTGCTCCTGTTCCCTATCCAGATGCTCAAGTTCTCGCCGAGCTTGGGCGAGCCGAGCGATAGCCGCCTCATCGAGTGATTCGGCACGCTTGCGCCGTTCAAAAACCTTGAGATCGCCTTCAAGCCGGTCAACCAAGTCTAGACCCAGCAAGGAATGAACGGCTGTACCGAGAATCTCTGCAGCATGTCCTCCCTCGGCAAGATCCTTGATTTGCTCACCGTCGAAAAAGAACAAGTGAGCGATACTGCTCGGCAGGTATGCTTCAATCACCTCATCCCAATGGTCGGTGAAAACGTCGTCAAGCAAACCTTCTCGCAATACGCGAACTGTCTCTTCAATCCCCTTGACCCCTTGGCGCCAGCTACGCCTTAGCTCGAAATGCCGAGGCTCCCCATCGATCATCCGGCGAAATCGGATTACGACCGCAGCACCCTCGCCGGGATCGGTTTCGCGGTGGATGGAATCACGCAGGTAGTCTTTGTAGGCAAGGCGACCACGGTTCGAGGTACGAGCTTTGGCACCGTAGAGTGCCAACTGGATAGCATCTAGCAGGGTTGTCTTGCCACCCCCGTTCAAGCCGCCGAAGAGGATTATTGGCTTGCCCTCTTGTGGTGTTAAGTCAGCCTCCTGACGCCCGCCATAGGCGCCAAAATTCTCAAGAATGATGCTATCGAGGATCATTCCTTGTACTCCGACGTCTCCGATTCCGCGACAAACATGCCACCAGCTTGCAGGCTGCTTTCGCGTCGCCGGCGCTCATCGACAATACGCTGGGCACGATTGACAGCATCGTCCTTGTCATCGTAAAAATTGCGGCGGAAGGTCTTCTCCAACTGATCGAAAAGGCCAGCACGCCGACCGAGAGAGCGCTGTTGCCCCGTGATGCTCAAGAGTTCTCGTGCGAGTTCGTAATGGAGCCGATCGTCGCCGCAAAGCTCCTGAAGGACCTTCATCTCTGCTTCACCTAGCACAAGGTTGTCATCCAGCGGACGCCCTGGATACTCATCGCCAGTCGCTTCAAAATAGATTCGAGGGAGATGGTCTTCAAGTTCATGCTTGTCCATGACCCAGATTCGACGAATTTCTTGAAGTTCGTCCAGGGTAATGAGTTCAATATCCTGTACTTCTTGCGGCCCGTGTGCCCGGATATAAGTCTGTGCGGCCAACAGACTGCGCAACCAGGTCATCCTAGACTCTTGCGTATATGGCCCAGGTATGGGCTTTCCGTGAGACATAATCTGCACAGCTCCGGTCATCCGCCGAAAATCTCGTAGATGCCGATCCGTATTCTCGGATTCGTCAGTGTCTGAACCCGCTCCCCGAAAATCTAGGGCATTGCGCAGATTCAAGAGAGGACTCATCCACTCCTTTTCCGCATCATTCTGGATCATTGCACTCATCGATTTGTCTTTTTCTACAAGAGTGCAGACCCAACAACCAAATCGCGAGTCCCCGCAGCTTGGGGTTGAACTATCTACAACAAGCGGGCACTCTCCGTCAGCAGATGCACCGGCATACATCCCCAAGAGATCACGATTGTTGTAACCCCAAGGGTTCTTCTCCTGCATTAAGTACAACCAGACATCGTCGTTTGTCCAATCCTCTACAGGCGAGTAAACCAAAGAGCCGGGCAAGCTGGAGTTCGGGCTTAGACGATCCCGGACTCGCCCTTTTTCATGTTTCATCATGTTTGCGAAGCGCCTAGCACTTTCTGCCTTTCTAGTGCCAAGTACCAAGATAGCTTCGCCGCTCGATGTCACGATGCTATTGATAAAGGTATTTGACGGACGAATCTTGAGACGTTCCGTGCACCAGCGAAACTTGTTTCTGGGTGCTGGATAGCCACGCCCAATTAGGTTAACCCAGAAGGAATCGACGATGCGTGGCGTAAGGCGTCTTGGAACAACCGGCACGCGCTGATCGTTTGCAGCGCGCCTCATGACGTTGAGGGAATTGGCGACCCATGAAGCCACCACCGGGTTTTCAACCATAGTATCGGTCGAAATCACGTGAATCGTCTTCTTGCGGTCTTCTTTGGGAATTCCAAGAATGGCTGACCAAACCAACTGAAGCGTTGCGGTTGAATCCTTGCCGCCTGAATACCCAATGATCCAGGGGATGTCGTCGGCTAGATAAAGCTCGCGAATCTCTTCATGCAGTGCGGCAATAGTCGCCCTAAAGCCGAGCTGATCAAAAGCCGATACACGCCTGCGCGAGGTCGCCCCATCGGGACTTGTTTCTCCCAGGGGGAGCTCATTCTGCTTGAGCTCACCGGGTTTCTGATTGCTTGCCATCGTCAGTACCTCTATTGATCTTACTTGCGCGTGTGGGCAGATTCCGCGCGCTGTTGCTCCTCGTCAAGGGGCAGCCCCAATGCCTTCTTGATGACATTGGTGGTTAGAATCACGTTCGTGGTGACCTTGGAGACTTTGCCGCCGATTAGCGCTCGGCCTTCCCAAAGCGCGGCATTGTTACGCGACCAGTCAATGTTGGACAGGGCGCCGAGTTGCTGCTTCCAGTCCTTCGGGTGTTTCCGCAGCAAGGCATTCCCGGCCTTCCCGATCGCTTGCAGCGCGATGCCGTGAGAATGAATGTAGCCCTCACGAACCTCGCTGGCTGGCAAACGGTTCTCGTGTACCTGCGCCCATGCAGGAAAATGTGTAGCGACTTCTTCCCAGAATCCGCGCGCGAGGTCGGCATCATCATTAACCTCGCCGGTTGCCATGCCTTCGACGAGATCAGCACACGCGTTGTGGAAAGCGGAGAGCGTGAACAGCTTGCGCGAACGCCTCGCCAAAGAAGACCTCTCCATGTCGACGATGTCCCGAAAGAAGTCGGACTTCATCACGACCAGCTTGGCCAGCCGAGCCTTGTCGTTACGGTGATCATAGAGAAGGCCGAGCGAGCGGCTCGGGCGAATTGCGTGCCGATTGAGGTCGGCAAACATCTGTTGGCAACGTTCGAGGCCGATGTCGAGAAAGAACACGACAGCGATCGTTTCGTGGCCCAGCTCCGGACGTTGTTCAAGCGCCTCGATGATCGCGGCGCGCCGGTGCTGGCCGTCATTGATGATGAATCGCGCATCCATCGGGACACGCAACAAGCCGAGCTTGTCCTGCCCTGGAAGGGGGTCGAACGCAACATCCGAGTCGATCGACACCGTCAGTGCCGAGAAAACGTAGTCGTCCGGGTTATCAAGAATGTAGCCGCAAATTTCGGGAATTCGCGCCTTGTTCAACGTGCGCTGGGCACGCAACTCTGGCGGAAGTTCGTCTTCGTCGAAGATCGAAATCTGCCGAAGCATTCGCAGCGACCACATCGCAACGAAATACTCTCGACGCGACTGTAAGCCTCGGATGACGGGGAAAGTGAGTGTGGGTTGTGTTTCCATAGGGGCCGCCCCTGAGTCTCATGTTTGTATGGGTGAACACGACGGGAGTACAATTAGACATGTTCGCCAAACGAAGTATGCGTTAATTGTGCACTATGTTTGTTAATATATCAAACAATAACGTACTCACTCGAGGTTAAGTTGAACCCCCCGTATCTTGATTGCAACGCGACAACACCACTGGACCCTGCGGTGGCCGATACGCTGATGCATTACCTGATTCAGGAATTCGGCAACGAAGGTAGCCGGACTCATGAGTACGGAACCAGGGCGAAACAGGCAGTTCAGCGCGCCCGCGACCAGGTTGCCGCCGTCGTCGGTGCGAAACGTGAAGAAGTAACCTTCACTAGCGGTGCGACCGAGAGCAATAATCTGGCGATCCTCGGCTTGCGTAATGCCGCGCTCAAGGCCGGGCGCTTGCATTGCATTACATCGGCGATCGAGCACAAGGCCGTGCTCGAGCCCTTCGACGCTTTGGAGCGCGAGGGATTCAAGGTCACGCGTCTTCCAGTTTCTCACGGAGGCTTTGTGGAACCAGGCGCGGTGGCAGAGGCGCTTCGCCCTGATACTTTTCTCGTATCGCTGATGCAAGCGAACAACGAAACTGGAATCTTGCAGCCCTTGGCTGAGATTGCCGAAGTGCTGGCGCAGCACGATGCCTATTTTCATACCGATGCCGCGCAGGGTTTCGGCAAGGATCTCGAATCTTTGCGGAATCCCCGTATCGATTTGGTCAGCGTCAGCGGGCACAAGATCTTTGCGCCAAAAGGAATCGGCGCGCTCATAGCACGCCGCCGCGGATTCGAGCGAGTGCCGCTCAGCCCCTTGATGTTTGGCGGCGGCCAGGAGAGAGGCTTACGCCCCGGGACTCTTCCTGTTGCCTTGGTTGCCGCCCTGGGGGAAGCAGCCGCAACGGCGGTGCGCGATCACGAGGGTCGTCTGGACCATTGCGTTGCCATACAAGCCGACGCGCGCGCTGCTTTCGCGGACCTGAATCCCAGATATAGCGGCGACCTCGAACGTGTCATGCCGCATGTGATGAACGTTGCTTTTGGCGAGCTGGATTCCGAGGCACTGATTGTCGGCCTGAAGGACCTAATCGCAATTTCAAATGGATCAGCGTGCACTTCATCCAACTACACGCCAAGTCATGTGCTGAAAGCAATGGGGATGACGGATGACGAAGCCAACGGCTGCATTCGTATCAGTTGGTGCCACCTTACGCCTCGACTTGATTGGCGCCCGGTAGCAGCCCGGATCCGTTCGCTGTTGTGACAGCCACCCGGACGCTGTCAGATTTTCACCTCCCCAGTCGCCGCAGCGTATGCGCTTAACGCGCGTTCGATTTCTCGTTTGACGATGCTTTGCCCGGTCGAATCAGAGCTCGTCGATAGCGCCCCGCGTAGGTATTCGAAGCCCCCGGCAGCGTAGCGTTCAAACTTGCGGATCAGCTCGTCTTCACGTTCGGGGCGAAGCAGTTCAACATCTTGGGTTCCAATCAATGGGATCAACAAGACAAAAGCTGAGAGACTGGAGTTGCCAAATTTCTGCGCCTCGAACGTATCAGTGCTGATCTCTTGTCTTTGTGTGCCTACATCGCGCTCTCGGTTGTAGACCAGGCCAATAATCGCGGCAAGCACCAACGGCCCCGTGTTGAAACGATATAGCGCTGGGTGGCTCGGCTGCCCTGTGGCATCCAGCCCCTTGAGCATGTTGACGATGTCACTGTATTCCGCGGGCCAGTAGATGGCCCGCGATTCGGAAAACAATCCCTGCTGGGCCATTACTTGACCTCCACTATGACCGATTCGTCACGTTCGGCATCGTACTCGTTAAGCGTCAGTTGCTTACCTGCCAGCGTCATCGTCTTCACGGGCTTGTTCCCGCGCGGCCCGGCTTCTCGCGAGACGAGCATGTAGCGCTTCTTGACACGCCCCTCAAGTGCGGCAGCGACCGATTCACCCCAAGCCGCAGACGACAAGAACAGGACCAGCTGTGTCGATTGATTCGCGAGATTCTCTGCGACAGAACCTTGGTAGACAGAGTCAAGTGCAGAAAAAGGCGCATCCAGAACCAAAGGCGCAACTGTCGGTTCAGCGAGGAAATCGATTTTTTCCTGGGTCTTGCGCCCTGCTAGCGCAACAACCGTAGTAATAAATGCGAATTTGAGGACTTGACCTTCACCTGTGCTGCGTCCGACTTGCCGTCCTTGGGTGTCAAGCATCTCGACCTCATAGGTTTTCGGATTGATACGAGCTTTGTAGTGCCTAGTCAGGTAGTTTCCCAGCACCCGGTTCAACTCAATCTGCAAGACATTGAGCGCCCGGATTTCCTGCGACTTAAGCGTCTTCGCGATGTATTCCGACAGGTGCTTGATCTTGTCGATCTCTTTCCGAACTGCCTCGCCGTGCCCAAGCTTCTTGGACTCGTTGTCGTAGCGGAGTCGAAAATCTGCAAGCTTCCTTTCGTTTTCGGCAATCTGATTCTGCAAGACAGCCTGTTGGCTCAGCAATTCGCGGTACCGCGTGTTGGCGGACGCGCGCGAATCTTCGAGAATCCGAATCGACTCTTCGTCAATCTGCTGGAGTTGCTCTCGAATGTCCTTTAGTTCGCTATCGATATCTGCAATCTCGGAGTCGGTTTCCTCATTCTTTTTCTGAATGTTTGCCAGCGTATCTTCGTAGCGATCGTGAATGCTCCGAATGTCCTTCAAGAGATACTGGATGCTGCGAACCCTGGCGTTGAACCCCGTCGTCGAGGCGTTCTTCATCAGCCCGCGAATCTTGTCTTCCTCGCATGAGCCCATACCCACCGGTCTCCCGCAAACGCACATGCGTTCGCGCAAAATATCCTCGACAAGTTGTTCGCTATATAGCGCAGGAAGCTTGCCGGTGTTCTCCTTGACATGCAACTGGTCTTCGAAACGTATCGCCTGGGCAATTGCCAACACCGCTGGCGCGGACTCGCCAACGTATCTTGCTTCCTGATCACGCACGTCCTTTAGGCTTGCCACTCGCTGCTTGCGTTGCGCTTCGAGCCGCGTGCGTCGCTCCTGTAGCGGCTTGCTTTTCGGAAGTCCGCGCAGCTGTGCCTCGATGTGCTCAATCTTCGTGTCCAATTCATGCAGCTTCGCATCGAGAACACTCAGCCTTTTTCTTTGTTCTGGCAGCACGTGCTCGATTCCTTCGATCTTTCCCTGAATCTCCGACAGCAACTTTGAATTAGCCACGTTGGCCAGATTGCGTTGTTTCTTGCTAGGGTGTGTTGACAATCAATCCGATAGATGACCATGGCATTGATTGGCGAAATCTTCGTGTACAGTCAATGAG